>Ga0179591_1303324_pt1 | contig 10500 bp, 13 predicted proteins | sample CZOMad2_1_08_16f_FD_182891 | JGI IMG/M metagenome (GOLD analysis project Ga0179591, IMG submission 182891) | Vadose zone soil fungal communities from Angelo Coast Range Reserve, California, USA - CZOMad2_1_08_16fungal (PacBio error correction) | ecosystem: Environmental > Terrestrial > Soil >...
ATCAATCCCACCAGTAAGTGCACTAATAGGGGAAATACAAGGATAAAATCTCATACAGAAAGCCAACCCCCCCCCCGGGACCGGGGATGTTGATTATGAACAAAAGAACAAATTCTTAAGGGGGGGTTTATAAACGTGCCGCATTCAATTCTCTTGAACAGGCTGGGCGGAAAGCACTCGGGAACAAACACGAAAACAACAGAATTCAGATTGCAGGGAAAAAAGAATGAAGGAGTGAAAAAACGAAAAAAGTACGTAAGTCTCGACAACCGAAGGAGCCTGCCGGAGACCAAGTCAGGGCGAAAGGAAAAAACAGTCAGTATCAAGATCCCAGGCCCTTTGTGGTGGACAGCGTAAAGGAGTTCTGCCATAAAGGAACTCGCACCAGTTACGGGTTGGGGGGGAAGGATGGGTGAAATAAGACCACAAACCATAAAGGGGTCAGCTGCGGGGAATGAAGAAATTATCAAAAAAGGGGGGAAAATACAGGACATGGGTTGAAAGAGGGCTGACATGATGGTGCCCGGGCTCCTCGCCCATACGTTTTGGCGGGAAAAGGGGTGTCCCGAGGCAAGAAAGGAATTGTAGGGGGTATTCTGCGAAGATTCCTAGTTAGGGAAGCCAACTGGATCGAGCAAGGACCACGAAAAACGGCCGGCTACGTGAGACGAGTTGGGCAAAAGCTATAAAGAATTTCGGCACGGGCCTCGAACCATGGAAAAGAGAAAAAAACCCGGGGCGGCGGGCTAATTCTGTAAAGAGGATTCACGGGGGGGAATGCAATGAGCCACGCGGGGGCCTGAAGTAAAGGGATCCGCGTACTGCTCTTTCACGTTAAACAAAATCATGTGTAATAGGTCGGGGGACGGCTCACGCAGGGTGGGAAAAAAGGGGAGGCCGGGGGAAGGAAGGGGAAATGTCCCAGAGCCCGATGGACACCGGTCTTGTTGGGGGGAATGAAAAAAGGCGCCCAGTCTTCCTCAGGGGAAAAGGGTACACGGCGCCATCAAGAGATGGAGAAGGGGCGGGAATTCTTCAGCTCGGGAGGAGGAGGTGGAAAAAAAAAAAAGTCTTGGGAAAAGCCTCCGATCTGCAGGAGCTCAGGAAAAGGCCCCGTACTCAGAAGCGGGGTAAATGGGAAACTTGTCGGAGAAATGTACGGCATTGACCGGAGCTCGGCTCAAAAAGGCCAAGGTTATAAAGGGTCTAACTGGTAAATCAGAATCGACTGGACCACGTCTCGTCGAGAGGGGAAAAGAAGAACTGGGGGAAAGGGTTCTCGCAGTCCAGAGGGACGAATAAACCTGAGATTTGGGGTGTTGGGGGGGGCAAAGTTTTGAGGTTGTCATTTTAATGAAGGATTAAAAGCAAGCTCTATCTTGCGCCTAGAATTGTTGAAAAAGCAGTAGACTGTAAGATACGGGGAGGGAGAGAAGCCTCTTCCGAAGTGAAAGGGAAAGACTCGGGTCTAAGTCTTAGGAAAAAAATGAAGGTATCCAGGTAGAGATATGGAAGTATATGGTTTCCTGCCGGGAATCATATAACAGAGGTCGACGGTTGAAGGGTGCGGGGAGGAGGCAGTTACGGGGGGGAACATGACGTGGTGGGGGAGGTCATAAAGGAACGGGGGTGAAAATGAGAAGGGAAGATCAGGCGGGGGGGTCAGAAAAATGTTACAAATTTAACAAGATTGTAAAACAGGGACATCAAGTTTAACAGCCTGCCGAAATCAAGTGCCTCGCCCAGGCACATCCTGCGCAGGATCCGAACGATCATTCAGGGGAGGTCGTCAAGTCCAATAAATCTGGGCGGAATGTCGTGGAAGGTGGTAAAAAAAAAGGCACACTCTCAAACAAAAGACGATTATTATTAAGGATATGGGAGGTGCCATGGGGGGGAGAACCACGGGGTCGAGGAGGGGCTGTCGGAGGGGGTGGACAGATCGGGATGACTCTCAGAAAGGGACTTAGGAGTGTTACAGGTTATCGGCCAGGGGGGGGGAAGGGTAATAAACGTGCTGGAAACAGAAGTATTGGGGAGCCGGTGAATGGGAAAAAATATAGCGCACGCCCAGAAGGGCAGGAAAGTTTAAACCGGGCATCGTGGGAGCAGACGGGAAGTCCATTCCCAGGGGAAGGAAGGACCTTAGGGATTAAAAGAAAAAACTCCTATTAAGGATACCGGGAAACTGATCAACAGGGGACATCGATCAAAGGTCATACGCCCAGCTGACGAAAAGAGGAATGTCCGACGTTAAAAAAAGGAAAAGAAATCGCACAGCCTGCGGGGTGAGAGGTCCAGTTAAGCACGCCTTAAGATAGTCAGAGCTCGACAGCCTGGTCTAAACCTAAGGCAGAAACTGCTGCAAAGGGAAGTTGGTCTTCGACTGGGGACGTAAACCGTTCAAAGGACACGATCTGGAGGGGGGGGACGATCAAAATACGGTGCATGCAGATTAGCTATCGGGATGTTCCGCCTAACAGGAGGAAAAGGGGATCAGGGAAAAATAGACGGGGAAAAGTCATCGGGTCGGGACTCTGACCACAAAAAAGCTAGGCGGCGCGACGGGGAAAGGATTTTAAACAAGCAAAGGGGCAGTCCGGAAATTAAGAAAAGGGGACTTAAGCTCTAGAGACCTGGAGGGGGGGGGGACAAAGGCCCTCAGTTCAAAAAGAACGGTCGGGGGAAAACTCAAAGAAGAAATGAGGCTAAGGGAGGCATATAAATCAGCAACAAAACCATCACGGTAAATCAAGAGGGAAAGGGGCGTAAGCCCCGACGGACTGGCCTCCATTTTCTCCGAAAAATCGGGAAGAGCCGGAAAAAAGTAGGGTTTAGTTAAACAAAAAAAGTTAAAAGATCCGAATAAGAAAACGGTATCCAGGGGGGCACGGATCAAACGTGATCAAGCGTGGGATACGGGGGGGGCGGCACATCTTGGGAAAAATAAGGGACCGCATGACTGCAGCAAAGGGGGGGTGGGTAATGGGGTGGGCATTGAGAAAAACACGGGAGGGGGATGCCTAACACACGCATCACTTCGCACGAAAGGGGAGTTCGTCGGTTAAAAGTGGCGGGCCAAAAAAGGAAAGGAGCGTTACGCAATGAATCAGAAAAGACCCGGCAGGCTTGTAACTCGTTAACCTAGCCAGGCTTCGGCGGAGGGAGGAAAAGGACATTCACCCGGGGGTAGGTCGGACCACGCCTTGGCGCCGTGAAGGCGGCTTCGCAGACGTTCCACATCACCTATGGTTTGGTCTGGGGGATCAAGAATATGCAGTAAGAAAAAATGACGGATGATGGGACAGAATGCGAACCTCTATAGTTTGTGGGAGGACTTAAACAAAGAAGAAATGATAACCGCCGGGTTTGGTGATCCGTGAAACGAAAGGAGTGGGTCAAACCGGCAGTTGTAACTAGACTAAGACTTTGGGCCGTGCACGATCTGATTGGGAATAAAGGCGGAGTCTGGTATGCGTGTTATGGGGGGGAGGGCCCAAGAACTCAGCAAAGGGGTCAAAAGCATTGAATTGAAGAACGGAGGCCAAGGAGACATCAAAGTTCACTCATTTGGGGGGGAAGGCATTGGCTCAGAAGACTATAAACTTCCTCTGCGATCTGCGAAGGATAAAAACCGTACCATATTGTCAGCGGGGGGAAAGGGTGTTCGGAAGATGGACCTGAAAGGGGACTAAATAGCGGGCCTGTTTGCTGTGGGAGCTGAGGCGGGAGTGGCCGCAGGGGCCAGGAGGCTCAATCGTTCTTTGCAAAGCAACATGGGGCCTTTCAAAAAACATAATCAAAGGAAACGTTGGAGGGGAACCCGGGGTATTTCCCTTCAAATCGAGGGCTAACTGGCTGGGGGCAGGTTGGGCCAAACTAAAGAAGAGGATAGGACTAAGGAACTGGGGGGGCGGAAACGGCCCAAAAATCAAAAGGGTGCTCTTCGCGCGGGGTTGAGGGAAAGTGTTTCGGCCGCGATGTCATCAACTAACCTCGAAGGATTGGGAAAAAGGAAAAGGACAACTTCAGACGAAGGAAAGGATGGTGGAATGGTCAGTCCTTGCTAGGAGGGCCGAAGGGGGATTGGCATAAACAAAATTTGAAGGGCTGGAGTCGCATGTCGACAGGAATAAGGGGGAGTCTACGGTCGTGGGAGGAAGGCATCGTGCTTTTCTCGGGGGGGGGGGAGGAGAGGTGAGGATGGTCAGGGAGGGGCGTTCGCCTTGTCCAATCATGCTGGTGCAGAGGGGGATTCGGAGGAACCTGTATAGGGGGGAGCAATTCCTTGCAGCACCTGGGCTCGAACTTGTGGGCTGGCGTAGGAAGGGGGGCGTAAGCATTCGAGTGACGGATGTAACAAATCATCGGGGAAAACTCAAGAGCACAAGACCGGATTCTAAGGTGAGCCGGGGAAAGTGGGAGGACGGGGTCTAGTGCGCAGTGATGAAAACATGCGGAATCGTTCTAACAAATCGGTCAGGAAAGGAAGGGGATTCGAACAATCTCCCTTTCTGTCATAAGAAAGCTAAAGGGAAACTGGCGGTATGCCTATACGCGATCGTTAGGGAACGTGGTGCCGGGCCAAAGGAGGGGACTCTAATTATCAACCAAGCTAGAAATCTCAGCAACATGGGAGAGGACGGGGGTGGGGAACTGCGTTTGGGGGAAAAGGAGATTTGTTCGCTGTGTATTTCACTAGTCTCTCAACAAAAAACAAACGGGAGGGGGGGAAGGGGTCGAGCATCCACAGGAAAAAAAAAAGGAAAAGCCTCGGAAGAAAAAACAAACCTGATTGCTGAAAGAGGGTCCAGAGAAGCTTGGTTAACTAGAGAAGAAAGGTGCCGGAAAACACTCTAAGAACGTTTCGAAGCTCTAAAAAAAGCTGGGAAAGGCGAATTACTATGGTTGGCAGAAAGATGGTAAGGGACGGGGTCGAAAGATAACTCCGGGGGGGGGGAAGAGAGAAAGGGACGAAGGTCAAAAAAGAGACCGTCAAGGACCCTCGACAAACAAACTCTTCTTCTTCTGGGAAATTCAGCTGTGTTCCATCTATGTGTGCAAAATTACTAAGGAATTTGAAGAAAGGACCGAATAAAAAAAGTAATTGGAGCACCAAACCAACACGGCAGCCGCCAGGTAAAGAAGCAAAGGAAATCTTTAAACAGCACGGACAGGGGGACTGAAAAGAGGAAAAATCATCGGAAAAGGCTCCGCATAATGGCCATCAAAAAAATCAAAACCACTCCTAAAAAGTCAAAAAAAAAAGGGGACTCTGAAACCAGGAGTTCTGCAAATTCCGACGGCGAAGATCATGAAAAAAATACTATGAAAAAGACCGACAAGTCGAAGCAGAGACAAGCACAAGAACCAGGAGGCTTAGAACGCCGGTTGAATAGCAAAAAGAACATAAAGAGGTTGGGGTTATCGTTCTTGCCCAAGAAAAAGGGACGCGGCGGCTAAGAGAACCGACGCGCAGGAAGATCCAGGCGCTCGTCGAAAGACGATCCGAAGCCGCTGAGTGGCACAAAGGAAAGCCAAGGGGATTGGGGGAAGAGAGGAAATATAAGGCCAATGAAAAACTTGAGGAATGAGGGGGGTCCCATTTGGATGGGAAAAAAACGAAAGGGAAATGAGGGCCAAGGAAGGGCATTGCAAGACAATATGAAGACCAAGAAGACAAGAAAGGTAGAAAAAGGGGGGCGATCGTACCCGAAGATGCTGGACAACCATCGAAAGGAAAAGAAGTGAAAACTGCATCGACGCAAAAAACGAGCAACCTTCCTTTGGGGAGCGGTCGAGTTACAACCGCAAAGGAGGTTGGAACCTTGAAATTGAAGATATTGGGACCTAGGCCTGTCGGGAAGGGGAAGGGGGGGAGAGGGAGCCCGGCACTGACGAAACAAGGAACTGAAAACAGAAGGTACCGAGCAGTTGTCCAAAAATGATGAAACCGAAAAATAAGTTATCACCAAAACGAGGGAAAAGACAAAACATCGAAAAGGACAAAAGGAAGAAAGTAATCAAGAAAAACTGCCGGGATCGGATCCAGGAAGGAAAGTCGCGAAAAAAAAGGAGAGTTCACAATTAAGGACCTCACCGCCTTTAATGTTGGATGGTTTAGGGAGGGTATACAAAAAACCATAGGTGAGAGGAAAGCAGGATGCTGTCCGCCATAAACGGAGAAAAGGGGCGGTGGGGGAAGGACCTGGTCGTCTTTGATCAGGGGGGAGGGGGGGGTCCGGCTCCTCGCCGGAACTAGGGAGGGGTTGGAAACACGGCAAAAATGCGTCGGCTTATTAAAAAGTCGAGATTCACCTGGGATGGGGAACTAACGGGATCAGAAGTCAAAAACGGGGAAACTGAGAAGTCTAAGTCGTATCGCGAGGGTAAGTTCGCTATACGAACCTCCGTTTGCGACGCCAATGGCCGAACATGTAAGAACTCACCAAAAAAAGTCGAAAGAAATGCGTCCAGAAGACTCAGAAAGGGTACAGGAGTCGAAAGCTTTATAAGTTCACCGAAAGGAAAAACCTTTATCAGAAGACGGACAGTCTCAGGAGGAGTTGACACTTGAAAACGCAAAAATCAGGGGGAGAGGCTAGGAATCTAAAGGGGTTGTGCAAAAACTCCACGGCGACCTGGCTGATTGGCGACGGAAGACAATCCGTCACCTTCTTTGGGTGAATGGTATCTTCACCTGAAAGCTCTGAGAGAGAGAAACAAATCGGCTTTATCAAAAGAAGGGGGGGATCGAATATGTCCCAAAAACAACCCCCACCACCAACCACACAGGCAGGCGCTGAGCGAGAAATGGGGCCTGAAACTGAAAGGGCAAAAAAGGACGGGTCATGGTCAAGCTCCGGGCAAACTTCAACGGGGCCAGGATGTGAGAATGGACACGAGAGGTTAATTAAGGACGCGAGGAAAACGGTGAAGCGGCGGAAACCTGGGGGTTAGAAGATGGGCGAAATATAAGGGGGGAATCTGTAAGGGCCCCAAGCCGGGCTATCGCCGCCATAAAGGGGGACGTGAAAGCTGGGGTCAAACTTAAAGCAGTGCGGGACGGAAACCTGCTAGTGGGGGGGGGGAGCATTGTTGTCCGGGGAGGGAATGTAGGAAACTGCCTGCGCGAATGCGCCAAGGGTAAACACGAAGCGGGGAAAACAAATACTGTAATTCAACGTGCAGGCATGAATAAAGAGGGAAGGCAGTCAAACAGAAGAACGTCTCGGGAGCCTGGCGTAAAGTGAATTTCGGAGATTGGGAACCTGATCATTTCTTGAAGGACGATCAGATAAACTCGGGGGACGAATGGGGTAAGTGGAGTCCGGAGACGTCGTAAGTGTTGTTCATCAGGCTCAAGAGGGCAGGGGAACAGGGGTCGAAGATCAGGCAAAGATCTTGTTCAAGTGCACAGGAGAGGGATACAAAAGACTCAGGGGGGCCACGACGGGGGACCAAGCGACAGGGCCGGAACCAGGGCACACAAGAGCTAAAAAGGGACAAAACGGGCCGTGCTGAAAGGTCAAGTTAGATGGGAACGGGGCAAGAGAAAGAGACCGCGGCCTTTCGGAAATTGAGGGGGGGGATTGAAAAAGGGCAAGAAAGCTCTCAAACCACAACGGGATTATGAAAGGGAGAATAATCGGGATTACATGTGGGTAACGTGTCGAGGAAGCGGGGGTACTGGGAAAAGGGGCGGACCTTAAAGAGAGACCGCAGCCCGGGCAGAAAAAGTGGGCACAGGGCCCCGATTCAAGTGCAGGCTGGGGAGAGGGGTCCCTGTGGGGGGAGCGCATCTAATGGGTCAACTCTGCGAAGGCCAAAGGAGGCAGATCCTAAGACAGGGGGCACCTGCACGTGACCTGAATACACTAAGGACTGCCTCAGCAGTCGTAAGACTAAAAGTATGAACTCCGGGGGTCAGCGGCAGGGGGAAAAAAAAAAAGGGATAACAGTCATGCGACTACTTAAGAAGCCCCGGAGGAGATAATTTCTAGCGAGTCAGTAAATCGAGGAAGAACAGCCAAAGTGGGGAGATGGAAAAGGGACAAAGGCGAAAGCCTGCTCATCCAGCAGAGGGAGGCAAGAAGAAACACAGCAAAAGGATGCAACGCAAAAGCAATTTCGGAACTTGGAACGGCTCAAAAGAAAAAATGAGGGGGGGGGAAGCCTGCAGGGGGGAAGGATCATCTAGATTAAGGGGAAAATCAATGCCAAGGATCAAAGGCAGGTTATGTTGATCAGAGCAGTGCAGAGAAGGAAACAGCATCTATCGCCAAAACGGAGAAAATGAAAACGAAGACACATTTGAACGGATCTCCACTATTAGGGGGAGGGAACCATTCAAGAGACTTCGCCGGGGAACAGGAAGAAAACTAAAAAACGAATGAAAAAGGAAGGGCCCAGAAGACCATACCTCTAGGGTGTTTCAGGCACGGACCAAAGCTCCCGGAGGGAAGGCTTCTAGAAGAATAAAAAACCGCCGGGGTAAAAATCGGGAGATGGGGCGGCAGGTCCCCACAAGGCAAAAAAACCATGATCAAAACAACGTCGTGAATCCACTACTATAGGGAATGTGTCTTTGAACAGCTGAAAAAGGGAGAAGAAGTTTAGACAGGTCCGGGCTTCTAAAAATCGTATAAGTGAAAATCGGGGATAAAGTAGGAAAATCTACGAAGCAGCGATTGGAGGGGAGCATGGACGAGGAACGGCGTTATAGCGGCCCGAAAGCCAGAGGGAAGCTTAGGAAAGAAAAATGGGGAGAAGGGGGAGGATCTAGTCTGGCAAGGAACGCAAAGGTCTTATCAGAAATCATCCCACATGACAGGGGCACCACGTTAACCAGAAAGAAAATATTCAAGTCATAAAGGGTAACATTCTTCAAACCTACTGAAAATGGGGTAAAAAAGATGGCGCCGTCTGGAGGACTCCTCAGAGAGTTCGGCATCAATCCTATTGGGGGGGGTGGGTTGGAGTGGAGAAAAATATTGGGTTCACTAAGCCAACAACTTAACGAGGGGTGGGTCCGAAGGTCCAAAGACAGAATTTGGTAGCGACTAAAAACAAACAACAGGATTCTGATCAAAACGGAATTGTGTTCTGGACCAATGGCACCGTCCTTTTGGTGCAAAAGCGGCAAGGGGGACTAGGAGGATAAGGAGAGGAAAAAGGGGGGCACAATCTGCTTTGCGCTAAAAAGGGAGGGGAAGTCTCTGGGGAAAAGTGAGGGCCAAACACTAAAAGGGGTGCCAGAATAGGGGGGAAGAAAAACAAATAGAACACAGGTGGAAAACCATTTGAAGGGAACATGGGTCTCAGCCTAAGAGACCCTTCCGGGGAGGGCTCGGGAAGGGCGAGATTCCTCGCGGGGAAAGAAAGTAATAGCGTTGTTGGGGTGTGATTGGGGGGGGGCTAGGAATGCCGTTGGGTAGAGAAGCTCCGAATTTACCTGGACCGGTTTGGGATTGGGAGTAATAATCTGACTGGAAGCGTCATTCTAAAGCTAATAAAATTGGGGCGAAGCCACCTGGAAGGAAGCTGGGCTCCCTTTTCGGGTCAGGGAAAGGGACTCGAGAAGTCAATACGACAGGCTGGCGGAATGTGGGGAAAAGACAGCGGAGGGGTGAAGAAAAAGGGGGAGGCATTCGAAAAATGTGCTAAATTCGACGACGTTCGAACTGAGGGTGCTGGGAAAGCAGTCACAGACAACGAACGAACGTCGGGCTGGTTTGAAAAGGGAAAAAAATCGTGTCCGCCGAAATGGCGGTGGGACGCGCTGCTCTTCATGGCAAGAATGGGGTGCGGGAAGAGGGAGTGGAAAGGAAGATAAGAAACATTCGGCATGAACAAACTTCGCAACGCTGGGGGACAAAGGGAATGTCACTAGGGCTGTGTATTCAGGGGGGGGGGGATTGGAGCGATGCAGGAAGAGGGATCACCAATTTGGAAAACCAGAAGGGTGGCTCGTCTTCGTTCATTAATGCCTGGACTGTGGGGGGAAGAGGGCAGGAACATTTAAGCGACAGGGGAGCAGTGTCGGTTGAGCTCACACTGGTGTGGAAAAAAAAGTGCGCGCTGCTTCCGAGGACGAAGAAGAGCAATCAGCTCTACCAGCCCTGGGGAAAAGAAAATGGTCCTAAGCAAGATCAAGGGAGAACTTAATTCGAGAATGAACTTCAACTCATTTCGCGTCGTTCAGGGGGAGGGGGTCCAGGGGGCAACAAAATCGCAATGGGAAGGCAGAAAATCTTCAGTACCATGTCGGGACTAAAGCGATCGTAGACGTGAAGCAGGTTGACCTGACGAGGAATCTATCATTATTTGGCACCAATGAGCTAGAAAAAAAGGGCGGCGCGAAAAAGAAAAAGGTTGCTTTCGGGAGGGAGAAATAGCCCTAGGTGGGGACTGTGGAAGCTTTGTCTTGAAAAAGAATCTATCACAAAGGAGGAGGAAAGGGAGAGAGTTTGAGTTCAGACCAACACAAGAAAGACAGGA
>Ga0179591_1319129_pt1 | contig 10500 bp, 9 predicted proteins | sample CZOMad2_1_08_16f_FD_182891 | JGI IMG/M metagenome (GOLD analysis project Ga0179591, IMG submission 182891) | Vadose zone soil fungal communities from Angelo Coast Range Reserve, California, USA - CZOMad2_1_08_16fungal (PacBio error correction) | ecosystem: Environmental > Terrestrial > Soil >...
TACATTTTTGGGGGAAAATGGGCAACGTTCTGGACGAAGCGGCTAAAATCACCATTAGGGAGGGAAAGAAGAATCAGGGAAGTTCAGAAGGAAGAGAAAGAGGGCTTCAGAGCAATTAGAACTCAGAAAAAAAACAAAACGATGAAGGAGGGAATAATTCGGAAGGGGCGTAAGACTCCTTGCCAGTCAGCGAAAGGATGATATCAACAGGGAGGAAAGGGGGAGAGGGGGGAAAAGGACGGAAAGACGAAGAGAGGACACAGGAAATATTCACACTGTGTGAAGAAAAGGAAAACTCTTGTAAAGGACGGACTTTCGGGCACGAATAAAGTTCAAATTAAAAATGGTAAATCCTGGGATTCCAGAGGGGGAGAGGAAGTCCAAAAGGAATGCAGTTGGGGACGTTGGTCGTCGGATACCTTCTGCATTAGGAGCTCTAGGTAAAACTTTTTCTGGAAGACCCCACAACGGCGAACGGATTGGGGAGCTGGCTGCGCTAGTGGAAATGAACGGCAAGTCTCGAACCGCACCACCGGAAGTAGACTGGACGCTTTATCGGTGCACTTATATAGAAAACAACGCGAGCTAAAACGTCCAGACCATCGAAAAAAAAAAAGCTACATGAGCTCGCCTGTCTGAATATCATCTGAGGTGTCAAAGACTGATGAAGAGGGAGAAATGTTCCGTTTAATCTACTAAACGGTCAGGGGTTTGATTTCAAATTTAAAGCGCGTGCTAAAGTGCATCGCAGGTAGGTGATGCCCCGGCCGGAAAAAAAAGCATGAAAAGCAGGAGGACCGGGGAAGAAAATTTCGCGCTGAGGGAGTCGGCACCAGCTATCGTGTGCAAGGGTGACCGTGAGGATTCCAATGTCCAATTGCGAAGGGTAGGGTAAACCAAGGAAAAAAAACCCAGAACGAAACTCCTTCGCTTCCATCGTAGAGAAAAAGGGCTAAGAATCGCAAATCTGGTTCGAAATTCATCAGGGGCGAGCGGATAGTGCACGCCCCCAAGTATCCGGGCAGAGAGAGGGGTGGTGAGAAAACGAGGGTAAGGGGTCGCACTGAAAAAGGAGGGGGATTTAGTCCTGATCCGGGATCTCGAGACTGAAAAAAATGGACGGCTTGCGAACCTGAATGGGGAGTTAAGATCAGAGGAAGGCGTCGAGTAAAAAAAAAACGAGTTAGGGAACGGAAGTACAACGAGACAACCGCTCCAAACCATGCCCCTAGCAGTATCAAGGAAGAGAATACATGAAGGAGGTGGGAAAGGGAGATCGGAGAAGAGTGAACCGAAGCGGTCATGCGTAGAAAAAAAGGAACAAGAAAACGAAACTTCCATACGAGAAAAACCCAAACAAGAAGCGCCGACGTGTAACCGGTTCCATTGAAAGACCTCAAAACACCTATGACGCCAGCAAAAATTAGAGTAAAGGGAAGAATAGGGCCGCAGCCGTGGCGCTCTTGGAACGCGGGAAGGTCGTGGCCTGTCTAAATGAAGGAATCTCTCTCAATGTTGGGGGAGACGTCAAGGCGGGTCAAGGGGAAGGGAAAAAGGGAAAGCCCGGCGCCAGATACGCTTACAAACAGAAAGGGTAGTCATCGAATGAGCGAAAAAGGGATGCACGTTGAACCCTGATATGGGGAGAGATAATAAAGAACGTTGCTGCTGGAAGGAGAGACGACGAAGTTTTCTAGGGCCTAAGGGAAGCAGCACCGTTCCTAGTACAGGAAAAATCATCATTCTTATTAGGGTATCTTCGAACAACAAGCGAGAAAGAGACCTTTGATGCCGACTCAGGATGCAGAAAGGTGACTCTGTAGGTATGTTGGACAATGAAAAAAAAGTCTCTGGGGTAATCCCGAAAAGAAAGCGGGGGAAAAGGGGAGGGTTCGCGGGGGGTTTCATGTCGACAATTTAACATAGATAAAAAAGGCGAGGGAAGTGCACGACTGGCTGTTGAAAAGAGGGACACGGGGCCAGACGTCGCGGAGCTGCGGAAATGGATCTTTATCATCGGCCTATAAAGGGGCGCTTCGCAGGGGGCTAAAGAAGAGATGGGCGTAAAAATCGGGGGAGGAGCGAGGGGGAAGCTAGAAAAACTCGGAAGGGAGAGCTACAAAAGCATTAGGTGACTAGCAGGGTGAAGTGAGGGTTGGGGTCAAAGGGGGGGGGAAGGGCGGAGGGGGAGCCGAAGGGGACAGTTTGAGACTCGCGGGGCAGGGGTAGGCTCGGATTGGCGTTAACCGGGAGAAGAGAAAAGAAAACGGCCTTAAATAAGTTCGAACTGACAGAGAGAAAAACCTGAAGGTCCCAGCCTTAAAAGGAAAAGCGGGTTGTAGCAGCGTCTACAAAGAGAGCAGGGACTATAGTCGAGAAGGTCCGTTGTGGAAAGTTGGGGTTGGGTTTTGGGGGGGGCGGGAGAGGGGGGAACCAGTAACCAATGATTAAAAGGAAAGGGGTCTAGAAAAATGATGCTACACTCGCGGGGGAGCATGAAAATCGAGGCGCAAGAGAAAAATGTAAGTGCGGGATAAAGGGTAGGGGAAAGTGCCCACGGGGGGAGGGCTTTTGCGGTTCATGTCCGTCCAAAAAAGGGAGGGGGGGGATTTGACAAGGCGAAAGAAAAGGAGTGAGAGGGAAAAACTACAATAAATATAAGCAGGATCGCTCGGAGAAAACGATTCTTGCGCTTCTTTGAAACCACCCAAAACTGAGTGCGAGTAAAATGGGAAGGAAAAAGACTGAGTTCCACCTGAATGAAGTGAAACCCCGAGCATTGCTTCAGCCGAAACATAGGCGAACAACAACCCCTGGAGTAGGCCAAGAGAGAGGTCGGGAAAGTTAAATGACCGACGGTTTCAACACAGAGGGGACTAGAGGGGCACAGCTTGCAGGGGAGGTCCCCTCGTCTTGGTAAAAAATGAAGCATAATCGCCGTGGAGAAAAGGAAGAATCCAGGCATAGCGGGGGTGATAGAGACAATAAGGTCGTGCGCTATTTAAAGAAAAAAATAGAAAGCCGTGCCGGAATGAACCGAAAAGAAACAAAGGGGACGGCTGCGCGAACCGGTGGATCCACGCACGCCTCGGAGCGAGGTCTTCACAAGTAGCGAGTATGCAGAGGAGTAGCACGTGAAATTTTAATAACGGGGCAGGGGGGCGAAAAAAAAAAAAAAAGCAATAAAAAAAAAACCCAACAATGCAACAGAGATCGGTCTGTCAGAGGCCTACCATCGGAACTATCGAAAAATGGAGGCTTACGTTCCGGTCCGGACCCTGGAGAATCTGGGGTGGGGGTTGTAGAAAAATGAATTGAGAAGTACCGAAACCGGATCTTGGGGGGAAAAAAAATGACAGTTCCGCCCCTTCTCCTGAAAACCCCGCAGGAAGCTCAAATTGCTCCGCCGTAGATACATCACCGACCTGACTAATTGCAGGGACAACACGCACGGGAAGTGAGACATAAGGGGGCTGCGGAAAGAGCGCGACGAGGGGGGCTGACATACGTTGGACCTGAGAGGAACATGAATTCAAGAAAGCAACGCTCCTCGAGAAAGCTCGCTGAACGAGGATAATGCTAACGCCCAACCGGACTACTCTCGACAAAGTCGGGATTCGGGAGCCGTGGATGAAGCCAAGTCCTCTGCAGGAAACTTCCGGGTACGCACAAAGAGTATAAAGGGAAAACCCACTTTCTGCTTTCAGCATTAAAAGAAGGTAGAGAAATTAACTGTTACTTTTTGTGAGTGATGACTGTGGGGCGAGGACGTGGGGGAAATTTGCAACCATACAGAGAACGCGGCAGATAAAAATCGGGCTTTTCGGCATCAAAGGCTGAGGCGCTTCCCTGGGGGGGGGGGGACGAAAAAAGACCGAATGATGAGGCTGAGAGAACTCGCATCGTAGTGCGGAGCATAACATAGAAAAGAAAAGGAAGAAACGCAACTTTCTAAAAGGAAAATCTAACTCAAAACAGCAGGGAGATCCTCTGAACGCAGCTACCCTTTGTAAATTCCAAGGCGCCCGAACAAGGGTTTCGCACTAGCTCCACCTGGAAGTCAAAGAAAACTCAAACATATAGGTATCGCAAGAGGAAGGAGACAGGAGAAAGTGCCCGACATCCAGCTGCCCGGCCTTCAGGACCGATAAACCGACTGGGGGGAATTAGGACGCGTGCGGGGAAAAAAAGGTTGCAGAAAGGGGGAAACGAGGGCACGCATTTACCTCGGGCGAGGAGGACTTCGGCCAGTATGTTCTACCTGCTGCGAAAAAATCAGAAGCCGTCGACAGATAGAAAAGAATTGACGAACGGAAGGAGATAGCTTCCTAAAGTAATAAACATGGCCGAGGAGGGCCGGACTGTTTTGGCCGGAATAAGGTGGCTTCTAGGGAAAAATGGACCTAACTCTCGCCCCCGACCTTCGAAAGAAAGAGGAGGGATAACTTCATCCAGCAGTGGTCAGCAGAAGGGGCGAATAAAGGCTCTTTTGCTTTGTGTCAGTCGGGATCCAAGAGATAAGATCCCTCAGCTCGCTGTAGAAAATCAAAAAAAGGGACGGAAAAACATTCAATCCAAAAAGGAAGAAAGGTGGGGTAGAAAATTTCCTAAGCAGCCGAGAATGAGACCATATTGCGATCGTATTGAGGGGAGGCCACGTAAGGGCATGGAGGATTTGGGAGGATGGAAAGAGGGGGGAATCCCAAAAGATTCTTAGTGAGGTTACATTGATTCTACGAACTGAAATCCCCGAGTAGCTTGAGAATCCCAAGAATCGCGAAAGTTTCGCCAGAACATGAACCTCTTAAAGGGACTTCAAATGCCCCGCCTACCGAGATGCCGAAAGCAAAACCCCGAATGCTAAAACCGACCGTTTGTATAATTAACGGATTCCTGGGAAGGTAGGATGTTACACTAACGGGAAGAGTCGACATGGCTACGTCCGAAGAGGTCTATGATGCCCGATAATCTCGCTGGCAGTCGTGCTGGGCTGTTCAGCTAAGTTGCCGCGAAAAGCAGTCAAGAAAGAAAAGCGCCGTTTTTTCGGAAGAGGAATGAAGTATGAGATTCAGAAAGGGACCTCTCCAAATCTCTGGGAAAGGGTTTTTCACGCGAAGGAAAGGAGCAGCGCCATAGCAACGGCCTTATTCCGAGTTAAAAAAAGGAATTGGGGGATGCAAAAAGAAGAGAAAAAGGTGGCAAGGCAATGCCGTGAGGAATGCCGCCACCTCCGAACCGCTCAGGGGGAAGTTTCTTACGGTTGTGAATGACGAGGTCATGCCGATCGGTGGAATGGAACTCCCAGTTCGTTGATCTCGGAACTGGAAGGGGAAAGGGGAGAAAACAAAAAAGTCGCTTCTCGCGGAAGAAACTCCACAACACAAAAGGGGACGAGATATAATGCGGCTAAAACGAATGGGTCGACTCAGTCTCTAGACCTGAGATCCGAAACCCTGGGGGCTCTGATCAATAACGATCGTGCACAGTAAATCGCAATAAAACCGTGATACCTCTTAAGTAGAAAAAACGGCGCCATTTTCAAACTACACAGTGCAGCAATTGTCGGCCCATTGCGGCCGCGCTGGTGCATCAACAGGTAATGCTTGGTGGTAACAGGGGAATAAGACCGGGCGGGCGAAAGGCTTCGCGGGAGACTTGACCCCACCACGCATATTTGGTAAAGCTAAAGCCTGGAAAGCTATCTCATGAGAGGCGCGGTATTACGGACTGGACGAGGGGGGCATTCTTACAAAGCACTCTCGGCCCGTCCATCAAAGAGAAGAAATAAACGCGCCTCATGTGAGGACGTCGGACCGATCATCGTGAGGGGAATCCAAAGAGGAACAAGAATTTGAGAAAGTAATCGGTTACTATAGTGTCCGGTGATGACTGGGTTATCGGCGTGCGGCAGGTAGTGCGTGTGCCCTGAAGAGGAGGCGATAAAGAATTTGAAACCGGGGCTATTTAGAGGTGCCGGAAAGCCCGCGCGGGGTGACCTCAGGGGGGAGGGGGAAATCATTTCCATAATTAAAGCCTAAGGGGGAGAGGGGTGGAGGAACATGCCCTCAAGACGAAAAAGAAGGAACTGCCAGTGGGACAAGCTCCAAGACAAAATTAGATTCGCAAATGCAGGATTCATCGGCTGTGGATTATAGGAGGAAAACTTGGCATCAAAAGTAAGTAACCAAGATTGTATCCAGAGCACTTGGAAGGGAAGGCGATTACGATGAGAGGATCAGGGAAATCTCGACGAACAGTGGGTTTCTAACGTATGGGGGACCAAAGGGATGAGGTTGATACGCGCGTATTGAAGGTGGGGAGGTTTTTGAAATCTGCTACGGGACCCCGAGACTTAAAAAGAGAAAAAGCCATGAGAAGATTGCCAAAGAAGATGCCGGGGGAAACGCATGGTACGAGATGAGTGCAGGGCTTTCGAAGCTTAGTCTTCACTCAGGGAAAAAAAAGACAACTGACCGGGAGAAAAAAAATTCCTCCAACTGGAGCACCGATGTAAAGAAACGTTTGGATTTGAATTGGCAAACCGTAACCTATCGAAAGGGAATAATGACCAATTAGATCGGAAGCAGGAATGAAAGAGGGAAGGCAGCCGGGCGTAGGAGAAGGGCGGGTAGGGGGAAGGGAATTTCTCAGCGAATCATAAGAGGAAGGTGATTTTAAAAGAAAAAAGAAGGAAGAACGCTTGTGAAGATGGGGCCCTAGTTAGAAAGTTCTGGAACCGCTTAAAACATAAAGGTAGGATGCGGGGAGCGATTATCTAAAAAATAGATGAAAACAGGCTCGGTAGTCGATAAGTGCGGGGAACGTTGGCGGTGAGATGCTAGAGAGCGGTTATAGAATCCTGCATGCTAAGAGTGGCCTATTGAAGCCAAAACGATGCAAAGTAAGGGGCAGACCTTCTAACAGGATGAGCTGAGCCACTTTGAGCCTAACCAGCAGCTGCGGGGAATCGGACCGATCGCAATGGGGAGGGTTGCAGGGTCCTGCCTTGGGGAAAAACCAAACCTCGGGGGAATCCGGATACCGCCACAGGCAGTACAGTCAACGGATTGGAGAAACGGGTCATCTGATCCCTGAAAAGAAAAGGGAAAAGCAGCCGTGAGCCAGAAAATGAAGACTTGTCTGGAAACAAGCTCTAGCGCACGCTCTTCTGTAGAGAGCTTAAGCGAGGAAGGATAGAATCAGAGGAAAAGGGAAGGGCCCGGAAAGTCGGACCCGGCAGAGCTATCATGCGAGGTCAATGTCCAGCTAGCTCACTGCAGTAGAGATCGAAGCCATTAGGGAGTCGGTAGGAAAGAAATTGGGGGTAAGCCCTTGTAGCTGTTTCCTTTTTATGGGAAGGTGGCTCAAGTGTTGGGATCTAGCCAGGCCTGCGCTAGCGAAAAGTCAGAAGTTGAGGTTACCTCAGGAGAACAGATACAGAGAGCTACTTCGAATTCCACCGCATCCGGTCAGGAGAAAACCACGAAAGAAACACTAAGGGTGGGGGGTCGTCAAGAATCAGTCTTGACCCTGCTATGTCTAGAGGTGCCTAAATTTATGTTGGGTTTTTTTGGGTGAGCGAGATTGGTGAAATCGCAAAACCAAACCCTGGGTTAAAAGTGAAAGTGCTCAGAACATTCGAGATAGCTCACTTCTCGGGATCATTAAATCTCTGAGAACCAGGTAAGAGGGATTGGCGAGGGGGTATAACGGGTTCGGCGACCGCCCGGGTCAACTGTTGCGGTTGTCTTGTCATTCTACATGAAGACGACTTGTGAAAGTGGGGGCGGTCCATAGAGACTAAACCGGGGGGGCTAAAAAGCGGAACATATCTAAGTATTAGCAGGCAACAGGACTAGTATGGCGATTATTGGGACACATGAAACAATGAACAGGGAGAGCAGGGACTTTTACCACCAGGTTATTGGGTCTTTGAACCCGTCGGGACCGCTTCTAAATACTCGAAAAAAGGGATGATTAAAAGTATATAGGAGAAAGTTTTCGAATGGGAAGCCCATCCCCCATACATGTTTGGCCAACGCAGTTGACGTAGAAATGCCTTTGCGGTGAAAAAAAAGAAATCTAAGAATCTCATGGAACATGAAGCCTTCTAGAGGGTAAAAGGGGAATAACGCCCATAAGGTTTCAGGCGCTAGGGACCCAACAACAGGCCACCCTAGCGTCCGAATTACCCCGCAAAAAAAGACCCCACAGTTTTGGATCCAGGGCGTGTCAGACAAGACGCGGCGACCCTCGTCATAGGAGAATCAAAAAGCGGGTATCGAAGATCGAAAAAAGACTTGGAAGCACGGGGTTCCGGGGGCCAGCAGAGAACCAAAAAAAAAAAATTCAAACAGCATAGGGGAAAAGATCCTATAGCAGGCGCGATATTAATATGAGAAACAAAAGGCGCTAGTTCCTTCCTTGGGCCCGGTTCGCCAACCGGGTGCATCATCCGGAATTTAGAATTACCTGATTCGTTAACGGATGAAACTCTTGCAGAAAGGTACTCAGAGCTGGCCTTAGAGGCGATCTCACCACCTTGGCCGTCACGCAACTTAAAGAAACAAGATTACAACCCAGGGGAGATCTCGGGAGAAAGAGAAGAATTGTCTGGCCAGGGAGTACTAAGTTCTAGAAGAAGCGAGGTTGGAGAAAGTATTAAGTTCAATTGGCAAGAAGGAATAATCAGGATCGCTATAATGCACAACGTATACAGCCCGAAAGAAAACGGGGGCTTTAGGATATCAGCAAAGGGTGAGAGAAAAATGGAGGACACTTCACTTCCGAAACAAAGATTTGATTACTAGGTGAGGATTAGATAGTGCTGACTGGGAAACGAAAAATAAGTGTTAGAACTGAAAAAAAATGTGGGGGGGGGCGGTATTCGGGTTTCTGGGGAGACTCGGGGTGGGAATTGTTCACCACCAGGTAAGATTCGAAGAATATGGTCCAGAAGAGCGAGACTTGAAAGAAAATGATTTTACTCCGCTTGAAAGACGATTCATTATGGGAGGAAGGCCGGTGGACGGGGGCACATCGGAGTAGCATTCAATTATAGAACGAGACGAAAATCGCAGAAACAGGTTCGATAGAAAAAATCACAAATACCGGCGGTGAAAAATAGCGAGAAACTACCCTTTCTGGTAAAGAGGAAGGGCTTTCCAAATTTGAGGAAAGAAAAAAGGGGGAAAGACTGGCCCGTGTCTTAAGAAGCAACTCAACAAGAGAGGGGTCTGCTTGAAAATGGCCGAATCCGCAACTGCGAGCAAAGCTGCCTTCATAGCAGGGGGAAAGAGGACCTATGGACTCTTCATTGGAAAGGTCAGCTCGGTAGGGTGGCAAGATAGGACGAGTCGGCGCCAACCGAGGTCGCTTCAAGGAAGCGTGGGTTGTTCGGAGAGTATGGGAGGCGGGAGATAAGTCTTACGAGGAGGGTCAATCCTAGCACGGAGGTTGCAACGTGCCATGTCGGAAGGAACTGCTGGCTTGGATCAAGGAGAGGAACGTGTTTGTAAAGAGGTTTCTCGTCTGGGGGCAGGAAAAGCACCACTCTCGACCCTCGAGCCTGAGCTCGAATCACCTATTAAGCACAAGGTCAGTGGAACTAAAAAGCAGGTTGACTGGGCATGTCAGAAAAGAGATCCCGGAAAATCAAAGTAGGGCCGGTCGCTGAGAAAACTTCCCAAGTCCTACACATCTATGAGAAGACAGACTAAGTCGGGACATAAACGTCACAGAAATCAGATGGAAGTGGAAAAGATTTCAATCGAACACTTATGGCTTGGAGCTTGGCCACGACAGGAAAAGTTTTCGTATTAAAGGACAGGTTTTTTGACAAAACCTAGAAAAAAGGATTCGGGCGCAATTCTGGGAAATTGAAAATCGAGTCCACGCGCAGATTAAGCTTTTCTAGTCGACGAAGAAGAGAGCGAAATTCAAAGGGCAATAGGCCTCATGCTAGTGACCGTTAAAGAACGGTAAACACGACCTTCCAGCCGAGCACGCCCCGCTTAAAAAGAAAAAACCTTTTTTTCTGAGGAAAGGATGACAAGGGAGATCGGGGTTTGAGGAGGGGTGGACGGTATTAGGGGGCCGTCTAAGGAATTATGAGAGCCTGATATCTTGCTGTGAGTCTTATGGCTGTTCATCGTTGGGCAAGAAAGAGAAAAGTCCATCTATTAGGCGCCGGTTTGTCCGTCCGAGCAGGGCCAATTTACAGCGCGCCGCCGACCCTGAAATCCGGTCGCCGTGGTGGGCTGCCCGAAATAAAGAGCGCGCCATATCCTAACGGATGATCAACGAAGGTGAAAAAAAAAAAAAGATCCGTTGTTTATACCAACGCGGCCGCCATTGCCGAACAAGGGCCAGGGGTTGAATGAGCGCCATGCCGTTAAGAGTGCAGCCGCCTAACGGTGGGGGGGAAAAAAGGTCAGGGGACCCGATCGTTCTAAGAATCGGGGTCTGAGGAGCTCATGGAATGAGGGGCATTCGTGAAAA
>Ga0179591_1147957_pt1 | contig 10499 bp, 8 predicted proteins | sample CZOMad2_1_08_16f_FD_182891 | JGI IMG/M metagenome (GOLD analysis project Ga0179591, IMG submission 182891) | Vadose zone soil fungal communities from Angelo Coast Range Reserve, California, USA - CZOMad2_1_08_16fungal (PacBio error correction) | ecosystem: Environmental > Terrestrial > Soil >...
TGGCTTTACTGCATTTAGGGGAGGAGTCGGGACAAAAAAGTGGAGGTTTAAAAGCTATCTGGTCTGGAGTGAAAGGGGGAGAGGAGAGGAAAACTCATGCTAAGCATCTATAACCGTCGTGGAGGGAGTCAAAAAAAAAAAAGAGAAAAAAAAAAACAACAGAAATTTTGGCCTATTGTTAGAAGACAAAAAAGGGGAAAGAGGGAGCACACACTGGGGGAACATACCCCACCTGAAACACAGACTTCCGCTTTGAAGTTGGTTCTCCTCTTGAAGTAAAAACCTTTCTACGAGATAAGGGGGGGAAGGTGGCTAGTCCAAGAATCGCGCAAGATGGGGAAGAAGAGAGAGAAGATTTACGCTCGCACAGGGCTGTCCGAGGAAGCTACAGTCACTTTGGGGTGGGCCGAGACAATGGAGGGGAAAAACCAACTGAAAAAGAAGCTTCATTCAAAAATGAGAAGGAGGGGAGTAGACTTAACACAATCTCCGAAAGCCGTAGAAATCCTGAACAGGGGGCGGAGGCGATTAGGGAGGTGTAACCTGTTTAAGACGTGAAAATTCTTAAGGGTTAAAGGAGAATAAGGTACGTCTCTTAATCTTCCTTGCCCGACGCTCAATCCCTTAGAGTTAGAGGGCAACACTGGACACGTGGTGAAATTTCTACTTAGGAAAACCGAAGCTCCCGCAACAGATAAAGATACCCACTGTGAGAGAAATTGCTCCAAGAAATTATCTGGGATTAATTGAGTGTGAGTGTAATATTGCAAAAAAGGGATCCTTGAAGACGGGGTGCTAATTCGTACAGTTGGGTGAGTGGGTTCTTTAAAAAGAGATGTCGAGCCGCAGACTAAGAGAGACAAAAAATGACCGGGCAGATCCCTGAGGTAGGAAGAGGCAGAGCCTGAAATATGGAGGTAAAAGAAAATTTTTGGTGTTGTAGCAGGAAGTCGCTTGTTCCTTGAAAGGAATGGACGGGAAGGGGAGAAAAACACAAACATGGGGGATTCTTTTCAAATCAGAATAGGAGGTCAGGAGGAGGTTTTTACAATAAAAGGTGCCGCGATCAAGCTCTGCAGGGTGCTCGCGCAATAGCAGGGGAGGATCTAACAGAGGGACGAAGCGGATCCAAGGAAGGACAAGATGTAGCGACACATCTAACGAATTGCTGTACGTTTCGCAAGAGGAAAACATGGGAGGGAAAAGGCCTTATTTGGCGTCTTCGACCGTCGGCCGCGCCAGTGCGATCTCACTGGGTTTGCTTAAAAGTTGGCGACATAACAGAGAAGAAGGAGAAAAGGTAGGGGTGGGGGCACTTCCACAAGCCCTGGAGGGGAAGGAAGGGGCAAAGAGGGGCAAGAAAAGGGGGTGGGTTAAATTGCCGAATTGAAAAAAGGACAATATCCCGAGAACAATACCAGAAAGACCGGGGAAGAGGGAGGGGGCGATACACCAGGTTTTTGTCCGGTCACGATCGTCAAGAAAAAAAAAAGGAGAAAGGTTCAAACGGTCGAACGCAAAAATGACAACGCGGAGATCGTGACAATGATGAAGGGTGCGCAGTAGACTGCATGATTTAAGCAATGGGAAAGAAAGGTACGGTGCAGGGGAGTGGTGGGGGGAGCAAAAAGGAAGGAAAGCGTCGAAACATAGGAGGACGCCAGCTCAAGCGCATTTGAGCGATTTCCGATCATTAAGGACTCTGAGTCAACGGTTAGCGGAATGAGGTTAAGGGAGAATTCCTGGAAGAGAGAGAAAGGCGCAGGGGGAAGGACGCTTCTGAGGTGAACTGGGGTGTTCGGGAATGACTAAACACTAGGTTCCAGGGAGTCAAAAAGAGTCGAAGGAGTAAAACAAACCTATAATAGCAGGGGTAGAAAACGAATAATGGAAGGTCTGAGTTTGAAGAATCCGATGCGGAGACTCTACTTAAAAGAAGAACAAATTTTATTCATGAATCAGAGGAAAGAGAGACACGCATGCTCGCACATTACCACGGGGACTCTTAACGGAAACTAGTCGTCCAGGGGTGAGGACTTTGACTTTGGTTGTTTTAGGGCTAAGGGGGAGGGGGGGAAGTTTTTTGAAAAAAAGATCCACTCGGGTACTTCAAGACTCCAAAAAGAAAAAGAGAGAGAGAAGGCTTGCAGGAGAGTGTATCGGGGGATAACAACTTAACAACCAAAGGCGTAGCCCCACCGCCATCTGAGGAAAAGAGCAGGAGAGACGAGGAAACGTCAAGTTCGGTCTTTTTCTCAAAAGAGGGCTGGATTATCTCATCAGTAGAGGCAACTAATAAAAGGGATGGGAGAGGTCACGGCGCTTCGCATAGGGATAGAGGGGAGGTACGTAGGGGGTCGTACTGATCCAACTCCGGGAGTATAGGTCTTCTTATCTGAGTCGAGAGAGAGAGAGTCACAAGGCGCTCCGTGTATATCTTCGTCTCACAGCAAGGGGGAAGAGGAACTCACAATCTGCGCGTGAGAGGTTCGCTGTTCCGACTCAAGATACGAAAAGGTAAAAGGGGAAAAAGGCCTGGCCATTAATCAGGCAATCGATAAATCTCTCGAAAGGGAGGCGATAGTAGTAGAGCGAGAAAATAACGGGATTGCACACACATCCTAAAGGGACACGATCAAAAAAAGAAAAGACCGTGGCCATCCTGACTGAAAAACGCTCAAAAGTAAATGGAATGGACAGACGCGTTGCAGTGGTGCACGGCGCCTGGGGGGGAAAATATGATCGGTACTCTTCTGCTGGACGAGTAAAAGGAAAAAACCGTGGTGGAGCTTCGTACCATACAACAAAAAAGAAAAAAAAGAGGGGTCATCGGTCGGGAAACTTTCCATTAGGTGAATAAACTCGAACACGGGGCCAGGAAAGAAAAGAAAGGGTTTCAAAAGGGAGAGTTGTTGAAGTGTTCACTAGGTTAGAAAGCCAGTTCTAACATTTTGGAGCAACACAGTTGAGAATCGAAACGTCACGGGCCTACTGGAACTCCGCCGAGACACGACTTGAAGAGGGGAACGCAGAAGAATTGCAGCTCGCCAGGGTGCGACACAGTACTCAGATCGGGGGTGGGGGGAAAGGGGGGAAGGGGGGAAGATCGGTAGCGTAAACATGCTTATCGCCTACCGACTGGGCCAGGGTCTCCCTCCGAGGGAGAAGAGAACATTGAGGGCAAAAAGACGTACCACGACCTGTAAAAAGACCAGGAGAAAAAGGGGTAAGCTGTCTCTTCTCACAACTGGAAGTCTAACGTCGCGACATGCATCGCCCTTCAGAGGCGAAACACAAACACATGGGAAAAACAAAGAAAGGAGTCGGGGACGCGGCTGTTCTCGCTTTTCCAAGGAGGGAAGCTTGGAGGGGTTAGACGCGCGCTCAGTTTCAAAAGAGAGAATCACCTAAAGCCAGGGTGCTGGGGGGAAAGCCTGAAATAACCATATGAGGGAAAAAATCAAGAAGGGAAGAAAAGGATCACATTGGGGGGGGGGACACTGTCTCAGGCCGAAATGTGTGGCGCTCGCTGTGACTGTCGGGGACGGAGAGGGAAAGAGTCGGTTTCACACAATGCTTAGAGGAGGGACAAGAAAAAAGGTTCGCGGCCCGGGCCTGACGCAGACACTAGCGACGAGGAAAGGTGGGCCGGTCGAGAAACAGTGAGTAGTAAAATGCATGAAACACACTTTCAAATCGAGGACGGGAAGGTCGGAAAGGGATAAAACAATCATTGCGTCAGGTAGGTCGAGGTAGGGTCCGATGGGAAAATTATACTGCGATCAAAGAGTGGTCAGTTGGGGGGGGTTCACCGCCGAAAGAGGAGAAGAAACAAGGAAAGCGCATGTAAACGACAGCCTGGGATATTCGGGACATATGTCGTAAGGCCAAGGGACGAAAGTATGAAAGGGTGGCGGGAGAAGTACTACGCAAGGAAGAAAAGCAAAAGAGAAGAACTGTTTCTCTGCAAGGCCAAAAAGCAGAATAGCAAGGTCAGTTTGTTACTACGTTTAAGTTTTGGGAGAAAACCACGGGGGGGAATTAACATATTGCCGATAGAAAAAAGTCGGAACCAAGGATGAGCCAAGGGCTCGGTCTGAAAAAAAGGCGAGGAAGTGAGTCTTACGAGCTGCTCAGACGAAGAAGACTCCGATCGAACAGCCGGCAAAAAACTATCTCCGGTGGAAAAGGGAAGAGACCAACGGGAAAAAAAGAAGCATAAGCACATCAAGTCAACAACAACAACGTAGAAAAAGGGAAAGGCGGGGAAGAGCGTAAAGGACGTTGCCAAAGTAGATCGTGTGGTTCATTAGGTTCCGAGATGTGGGGGGGAGGTGGACGCGGCGAGAGAGGACTAAAACTCATCATGCCGACGGACATCTATAAAAAGGGAGAAAAACAGGACTTGGCCGATGTCTCGATCGGGGCCATAAAAAAGGGGGGTAGAAGCAGAACCCCCAAGAGACCTAGGAGACGGGGCGGGAGTGGTAAATCGCTATAAACATCCGGTCGAATCTAGTCGTCGGGGTGAAGTTGGATTAGTCCACTGAATGCCACCGTAAGGGGGCAGAGCACGCCGAGATGTCGATCTCCCAGGAAGGGTAAGAGGTTGTGGTAGCGCTATCTATAAGTCTGTAGAGACCCCAGCGGCCAAAAATTCAGGGGAATAAGGGGGGGTGTCGCCGTCTGCACGGAAGGAAGAAGAAGAAAGACAGAAAGAAGATACGGAATTTAGGCACAGGAAATTCTAACAGTGGGGGGGAAGAGGTTGAAAGAGGAAGTGAAACTGTCTCGAAAAGGAAACCGGTAGCGTAGGTAGCGGGAAGTCAGAGGGTCAAAAGGAATCACCTTCGAGGGGGAGTCGAAAAAAAGAGTTTGGTAAGTTACTACGGGTTCTGCAATTGTCTCTCGAAAGAGAAACGACAAAACGTAGATCAAGGAAATAATGAGCTTGAGGTACGTGCAATAGTAGGTAGACCTTTCTACGGAATGAGGGCGTGGAAGGTGTTAAAGGGTGAAGTGAAAGAAGCAATTAAACTAGGCGTCTGACACCTAAATCCAGTAAAGCCAGGAACCAGATCCTCATGTGTCTGAGGGTTTTTTTTTGTCTCAAGGTATGCCGAGAGGATGAAGCTATGTGTAGAAGGTCCATAGGTTGAGACCGGCAACCGTGGGGGAAGGAAAAACAAAACCGAGTCCAGTGTTCGTGGGCAACTAGTAGGTGTTGCACAGTAATTAAACTAGACTCTCCGAGGGCGAGAGAGGAGATGCTTCTCGCAGCATGGTTCACTACGACTAGATGAGAAAAAGGGCCTAAAAGGGGGAGAAAAATAGAAAAGAAATTGTCAGGTACTTGGAAAAAGGAGCTAAGAGGTGAGGCTGAGAGAAACATTGGGCAACTTATGGGGGTGACGGATAGGGAAGATCAAGGGAACGATTCTCCTTTGTTCGTAAGGGTGGGGAGAAAATACTCCACCGGCGAAACAATTTAGGTTTTAAAGTAAAAGGAACCGACTTGGGAGGCCGTCTCAGAGGATAGACGAGGGGAGTCACCTATGGAACCTATCTCTCTGCCCCGAGCCATCAAAAAGCGGGGATTCTCTTTAAGGGAATGGGGGACGCTCACAAAAAGTGGAAGCGGTTCGTTCGATTAGGAAGTGCAATAGGGAGCATCAGGGGCCAAGTGCTGCCGCACCAATGAAAGAGGGAAGATCTAACAAGGAGGAGCGCAGGACATCAGGCGTACGGCGTTCTCAACGGGGGAACAGGGTAGGTTCGGGATGGGTTACCATCAATGGCAAGTCCCTCGATAGGAAGACACAAGAAAGATAAAGCGAGAGAGATGGAGATTGCAAATCATTGAAGTCTCTTCGGGGAGGGGGAAACTACATTACGGCGGAATGATAATAACATCTCATCATGGGACTAATTTAATCAAGTAGCAAACTCGTGAGGGGGAGGTTGGGATCTCTACACGTACTGATTTGAGATAAAGCGAAAAAGAGGGACTCAGAAAAAAGGAGAGTCGTTGTAATCAGTAAGCCGCTCCCCTAGGGGGGGTCCGGGAAACGGTCTCTTGGAAGGATTACTAAGGTCGAACAGAGACAGAGGTGGGTGCTGCATGACTGATTATCTATCCATTATGCTAGCACCGTGAGGGGAAAAAAGGAGGTGACGTCACTGGTCGGTAAAGGGGGGAAACATCATCTGGTGCGGTGGTTCGACTCCGGTGGATGGGGGGGGTGTTAAACTGGTTTCGAAAAAAAAGAAAAGCTGCAATCAAGAAGACTCTCTCAAAAGAATGAGGGGAGGGAGGGGGAAGATAATGAATTCGGGGTGATAGGGGGCGAACAAGGAACAACCACTCCCATTCGGCGAACAAAAAAACGACCCTAGATACCTTGGAATAGAGACGCAAAAGTAGCCTGGCCCTGAGTCCTTTTTATGAATTGGAATACGGGGAGTCCTGAAATCTAAATTAAGGGATGACGGCTGGGAAGTATGACTCAGGTAGGCTGACGAAAGTTGGGACAAGATACTACGGCAGAAGTAAGCGCGGGCGAAAACGACTCGCATCATCTTCGGGAGAAGGAGGACGAAGGGGGAGAGGAACTCTTAAAAAGTCAGGGGGTAGATCTCTTCGGCCAAGTAAAGAACCTCCCGATCTCTCTGCTTCACTAGGCCGAAGGCGTCAATGAGATGAATACATGAAGAAAGAAGAGGAACGAGGAAACGAGTACACGTGTCCGAATAGCTGAACATGAGCGGAATCTATGAAAATCCTCTCTTTTCGTTCCGATGGGAGTTAGGAGGAGGAGAGGGGATGTCCAATCACATCCGAACCTGGAAAACTACCACCGTGGAAGATGGAAATGAGAAAGGTCTCGGCCCCAGGTAAGCCAGGGTCGTCTACGTCGTTGAGTGTGCGCAGGAATAAGGGTGATCATACGCTGCTTCTGGGGAGAAGGGGGGTAGAACAACCTGGAAGGACCAATCCTCCAGATACATCTTAGTAGTGTCGCGGGGCTTTGCAGTTAACTTCCATTCGGTACAATGAAAACGGAAAAACCCGGAAAAGGTGATACGGGCACGAAGGGTTTACATACTTCTTGGGAGGGACAAAGTAAGGGCAAGTGTCAAAGGAAACGTTGTCCTAACAGGGTTGTGAGAACACAGTTATAAAGATGGAAAATTCCTACGAGACGAAAGGATACGGTTCGAGAGTTTAAAGACATCCGGCCAATTCTGAGGAGGAAGGCGGGGAAAAAGGAAAGTTAAAGGTGAGAAATCGTTCGGAAGGTCGCGATCGAGTATAGACACTGCTTATCGCCGACAAGTCTAAGGAGCTCGCACCTGGAACGAATGGGAGACTTCACATTACTGAAAAAAAAAGAGATGGAACAAGAAACGGAACTTCTGCTGAAAAAAGAATTACGCATCTTGTTCTGGGAAACTTAAAAAAAAAGATGGTAGCGATTCCAAAGCCTGCATAGGGCTACCCACACAAAATGTTAAAGAAACGGAGAGGAATCTCATTTGACTCGCTTGGAAAGCTCCGGAGGGAAAGTGGAAAAAAAGAGAGAAGACTTTTCAAAAGACAACACCTAAACGTCCGCTTCGTCGAAGGCCTACGGAATCGTCAACGACAAGAAAGGACGAAGATAAGGTGGTCACAAGGCGCTCTACGTGGTCTATCTCTTTGAAGGTGAGATCAACTTTGGGGCCAGCAGGGGGAAAAAAAATGCTTATCAGTCGGGGCTCCCAGAAAAAGCGGGAAAAAAAAAAAGGAATAAAGCCACAAGGACTTAAGATCGACAAGTGGAAAAAGGGTACCTTTCGAGACGCAGAAATAAAAAGACGGCACTGAGTCAAACACACTTTCAATAATCGTCTGACGTCCTGGTCGAAGAAAGGAGAATTGGAGGCGGCTGAGCGATTGGTCGCGGAAAAGTTGACTTATCTGAAATACGGACAAAGGGGGAAAGTGGGGTTCCCGCTGGATAAAAAACCAAATGACTGTAGCGCATGTAAAAGTGGACAGCACTGGGGAATCTCCAAAGAGTCAAGCGAGTGGACCTCTGCAAGGAACTAAGTTGTCGCTGAGTTACGACGAGAAAGAACCAGAAGAGTACGCGCTCAGGACCGGCTTGTTTACAAAGCACTGGCGACCACATCAAGGACGGAGTCAGGGTCAGGTGGAGGGGGGCGTAAAACACGGGTTAAACTCCAACTGGAGGGGAAGGGAGCAAAGAAAAAATAGGGAAGTAAACGCGGTCGCGAGGGGGGGGCATGATTTCGAGGTTAGCAGGAGATACAGGGACGACAGAATATCTGACCCGTAAAAGAACACGAAGGTGGGGAAGGAAAGACTGAACGACCGCCAGCACATCTCTGCTCAACAACAAAAAAGAGGGGGAGGAGGTGCGGTCGTTCCGTTAGGAATTGGATTTCCCAGGAAGATCGTGTAGGTGGGTCCGGCTGTTCTATCGGGGGCTTCGGTGTCCTAGCGAGCATCTATGACTCTCAAGGACCGGAGAGGTCTGCATCAGACGGAGGGTCTCGCGTCAAAGGAGTAAAGTTGTCTTTAAAATGACCCCTTTAACTAGAAAACAAACGGGCCTCGACAGAGGCTTGGGAGGGGAGAGCCAGGGCCGAAAAACATAACTTTCTAAGTTCTTGGGGGTGGGGGGAGAGTAGTCAAAACGAACTCGGGACCAAACGTATATTTCCGAGGAAACTGAGGACGAGTCGGATGTATATCTCCCGGGGAGTCAAGAGGTAAAATGCTACTAGAACATTCAGTGTTTTATATCTACAGAGAGGGCTGTACCAAATGCCTCAACTATCCGTATCGGCCTGAGAAAAAAATTCCGAAAAGACGAGAAAGCTCGTAAGCCTGACTCCGAGTACTCTAAAGGAAAAAAATGGGGGGAATGCAGGGGAGTGAATCGTAACTAGTTCTCGAACGGAACTGTTCCGCGTCGACGGACTCGTGCCGAGGAAAGCAATCAAAAGGGGGCTTCTGTTGCAAGGATCCAAAAATGAAGAGGGGAAATGAACGTCTGACAAAAGTGTCGAAGAGTCCAGAAGTAGAAAGTAACAAAAAAGGGATCAGTCTTCAAGACACAGGGGGATGGGGGAGGTAAAGGCCAGAATGGAATTATCTGCCTTGCGAAATGAGCTGGAACTGGGAGTGGGTGGTGGATTGCAAAAGGTTTCGAGAATCAGAGAGGGCGAAAATAAAAAAAGGGAAGGACAATCTAGAAGGCCAGCGTACACCTCGGGGAGACGTGGAAAAAAAATTTGTTTTGGTCGCCGGCAGACTGGGTCTTCTCAGAGTGTCGACGGACAGGGGGAGAGAAGATCACACGCTCGTAATTCTTGGTGAACACAGAAAAGCCATGGTAAAAAGGGGGAGACGGGTGTTAAGGAACTGTTTAAGCGTAAATACTCCAGCGTCTTCGAGCGACTATCGGCGGAGCAGAAACATCGGTTCCGACGAAGAGCAAGAAGGGGTCGACGCAAAAGCTAGCGAATTGCATTACTTTCTCAAAGGGGAGCAAGAGGGGAGAAAATGCCATATTTGCGGAGGCGTCTGTGAATCGAAAGAGCTGTGCTAATTCTCGGACGGGGTTGGAGAGAAAGAATTTGTAGAATCGAAAGGATAGTCCACCAGAGAGCGAAAACCGTTAGTTGTTCAAGGACTACCACAGCACTTGTCAAACATAGTGCCGTCTCAGATTTCGGTCAAAGAACTTGCGAGTGTTAATTTTAAGAATGGAAAAGGAGAAGCGGGGGTCGCGGATCCGGGGGCGCCTGGGGCCGCGATCAAGAACGAAAAACCAGGAGATGGGGATTGGGACGCTCTCCACAAGGGTCTTTAGATCGTCAAATTACCTCGCTAATAGTGCCAAAAAAGAGACTCACCAATGAAGGATCGATGAAAAAAGGGAAGGGTTCTGAAACGAGCCTGTCAAGGAATGTACTTCGGGGTTTTAGAATTGGAGGAGGAATGGGTGTCCATACTTCCGTCACTCAAGATCTGAGAAAAGACTACTCACGATCGAGGCAGGGCTATTTTGAAGAGAAGGCGGGGAACCGTGGAGGAAGTTCTGAGCTTTTGAAGGGAAGAAGGTGACCAGTATCAACCAAAGCTCATCTTTCTGGGAAGCCGGACAGTGGAAGGGACTTTTTGCGACTATATAATACCTACGAGGGGAACAAAAGAGGGAATTCGGACTCCTCCTAGGACAAAGAGTTGGGGGGGAAAGACAGACAACCCCACGAATTGCCGTACGGACTGAGTTTATGAAGGTAAGGTCGAGAAGAGACTAAAAGAACTGGTATTCGCAGTGCCTCTCGGAGAAGAAGAACTACGTACAAAGTGAACGCGGTACGACCGGCTGAGGAGTCAAATGCAATCAAGGTCGGGGTTTGTGTGGCGCAGGGGGGATGGGGTGGGTGACGTGTTCGCAAAAGAGCCGCCAGAGGGGGCAAAG
>Ga0179591_1292145_pt1 | contig 10499 bp, 16 predicted proteins | sample CZOMad2_1_08_16f_FD_182891 | JGI IMG/M metagenome (GOLD analysis project Ga0179591, IMG submission 182891) | Vadose zone soil fungal communities from Angelo Coast Range Reserve, California, USA - CZOMad2_1_08_16fungal (PacBio error correction) | ecosystem: Environmental > Terrestrial > Soil >...
AAGACGTCCAGACTTGAACGCATTAAGAAGGGGCCCAGACTCCAAAATCAAAGCGCCTCGAATGGCAGACCCGAATCTCTCAACACAAGATGAGAAATGGGCCATCAGAAGTTGGAATCGGGCTTATTAGCGGGAAAGCTCTTTGAAGGATCTCGTCCGTCCTGGGGATGGCATCGCCGAAGCAGAAAGTTGTCGCGAGAAGGGTGACTTTCAGGGGATAACCGGAAAGACGGAAGCTTAAACACACCAAGCCTTCCACACTTCAACAGGTGCCTAAGGGGGATTCGGCTTGCAATCCTCCTGACCGCCGGATGTCAAACAAGACGCCCCGAGAACGGAAAATGTTCACGACTGGGAAAATCGAGTTGGGGGTCGTTAAAACTCAACAGGAGAAGGAACGTCGCGATGGAGACGTTCGGGCCAAACCCGGCAAACCGGAGAGTTTGGAGGAAGACCCTTGCTTGACTGACGGCCATCACGCAACTCGGTGCTGTCCGGGCGCAGCCAAAAAAGATAGACCGGCACGATATTGGGTCGTCAAGAGGATAAGGCGCTCAAGAGCACCTTAATACCCGAGACTGCCCCCTCGGGTAAAAAACCAAGCTCGAGCCGCCGGAAGATGAAGAATCGGATTGTATAGGGGGACATAAAAAAAAAAGACGAGAAAGCTGTGGATGAGGTAGTCCTATCGTGGGACCAAACAAAGCGGCGTCCAATATTATTGACAGGAAATCTAGATCACACCGGCCGACGGCGCGGGGGGAGGAGAGGGCAGTGAGTAGCGAGAAAATTGCTGAGTAGAAAAAACTCTCAACATCGGCCAATAAGGTCTACAGAAAATGAAATCGACATCGCTGGGGGGACGGGGAAATGAAGAATGTAGGTCGAAAAGCCTGGGGCGGACAACTTCATACTGAAAGACCGAATCCGGTAAAACAATCGCCGAATCGGGCGCGAGGCGCATTACGATGATTCCAGAAGGATGAGAGCCGACTGTGGAATATTCAATGGAGGGGGCCGGCCGCATAGATACGAAAACACCAGCCCCCACCCAGAATCACCACCAAGGAATGAAACTCAAGAAAATTCCGACTAGTCATGGTCAAAAGGAAAAAAAAAAAATCCCGGACGTCCTATTGCAAGGACGCGAGTACTATCCAAGCGCATAATGCCCTCGGTAGTAGGGGGGGCAAAATCTTACAATAGAGGGAGACCGAGGCAGAGTAAGTTTTGAGTTCTCTGGGACAGAGAAAACTGAGAGAGCACGAATGAAAAGAGAAGCCTGGGAGGCGAAGGAACAGACTGAAAATGCTCAAAATCCTTCCCGAAAGAAATGGGGGTTTATGAGGGGGTCAATGCCGGAGCAGTCTGTGTTGACTCAAAATGACAATGAAAAAAGCTTAGCGTCTGGGATCCTAAGAAAAAAAGGACGAGCACCAATAACAAGTTTCTGGAGGGAAGCTCGACGCCTACTTCAGCCCCACGACGAGCACTTGACAGAAGTTTATTACCGACATGAAAAAGTCATTGGGAACAAGAGGGAACGACCACAGCCGGAATAGGAAGATGGAGAAAAATTCGGGAGCGAGAGGTGGAATGTAAGATCGACGGTACCCACTTTCTTGCGTGCCCTGCGACCTGGAAATGCGAGGATGTGCGGAGGGCGAAAGCTCTCGCGGCTCGAGCGGGCCGTCAAGTCACTACGGTTCCGATGGAATAAAAGGAAAAAGCGACCAGGCAGAAAAAGGTGCCGCTGAAATGAGGTGGAGTGCGAGGACGCTCAAGCGAGGCGTTCTCTCCGGAATCAAGAGAAATGAAAGCTTTGATTAACATACACCTTCTCTGTGCGTCAGGGAAAAAAGGTGTGAAAGCACTTCATCAATGGTCCACATCGGTCAGAAGGAGGGCCCTATCTCCGGAGTCAAAAAGCTAAAGGCGAGTACACGATCGGCGGGCAGTGGTAAAGATAATCTTGACTGAAAGAAAGGGTAAACACAGGAGTAAGTCATTGGGAAAGAAATTGTCAGCTGAAAATCTAGTTAAAACAGCACGACCCTGACTAGGGGGAATAAAAGACGCCTTCCAGACGCCGGCCGGCCGGTTCAAGCCGTCGTGATCAGATCTCCTATTATGTGATAAGGATACAGAAGAGAGCGGGGGAGGGGGTGGAGAAGAAAGGGGGTAAGGAGGGAAGAAAAAGGGAGGGGGGAACGGGGAGAAGGGTTGGAGGGGAAGGGGAGGGGAGAATAGGATGGGCAAAAAAAAACAAAAAGAAATACAGCCTTTCGCATCCCTATCGCGCCCGCGACATACACACTGCTGGAGGAAGAGGGACTACGCAGGAACTGTCGCCGAGAAGAAGTTCACGCCGTCGCACTTCAGTGGCGGAATGTGGCTCAGGAGAGCGCCTGCGGCAAACCGGAAAAGCTAGAATACTCAAAGGGACCGGAACGGTGCCGGCCGAGAGCCTAAAGGCACTCCCGGATGAGCCGCGGCAGGGGGAGCACTATGCCGGAAAGATGGAGGGATGACCTGAAGATTACGGAGGAGGGTGTCCAAGCTCCATCGCGAATCGATGAAAATCCAAAGAGGGATATCGCTTTCTCTGGAACGGAGGAGGAAAAGCGCTCCCCAGGAAGAACTTCGGTAGATTCAGAGGAGTATGAAGCGGCCGGCACCCCGGGAAAACATAAGTGAAGAATGAGTTGCGCCGGCCTAAGGATTCGCATGGCAATCCGGGAAAAACGTTCTCGGCTCGGAATGCGACAGGCGGGCGCCGAGCCCGTCAGTCTTAACGGTCCTCGGGGGAATTGGGGACTTTCAGAAAAAAGGGACGAAATCCCTCGCGACGTCACTCCTTGAAACAGCCCGATTCATACAAGATTAGGTAGCGAGAAAGATAAAAAGGACGCATAAAATTACATCCGCGCCCCTGAAAACAATATGAAAGAATTGTAGTCGAAACAACTAAAAAATTCCCTTAACAGACTCCGATCGTAAATACCTAGAAGGTGTACAATGAAGCGCCCGACCAACAAGAGGCCGAAAGTCGTACATTACCACTGGGGCAATCAGTCGCTTATAAGACCTTTGGAATCTGACATCTGCGCGAAAAAGTTGAGGAAAGTGCACTCTGTAGGAAAACAAGCCGTCCTGAAGGGCGCAGTCAAAGGGGAAGTTGACGACGCGCAGCGGGAGTCGCGGCCCAGAACAGATCAAGGGAGTGGGGATTCTTAAGGCAAAGCCTCAAAAGGTCAATGACGTGGGACGCTTAGGAGGGGAAGCTGCTTGGGGGGAAAAGGGTTAATGGGTATAGAAAACACCTCCAAAATCGAGAACTCGTCCATGTGAACAGTTGGGGGGTGGGGGGGTGACCACACAAAAAATCCCGGCACAATTTGCTTTCTGCTTGAGCGGCTTTTGAGGCCTCGCTCTGGAATTTAGGGGTTTTCACCCGTCGGAATTCTTGAGAACCGATCGTCCATTACTTTCAAATGAAGTTCTCTAAAAAGAATGGGAGACAGACTCAACAACTATTATTTGAGAGAGAATAGATGAATATCTGGCGCTCGGACGATGCAATGGACTGAAAGTTTTGCCTCCGTGGCCTACGGGGGGAAAACAAGAAGGAAGGCTACTCTCAGTCTGTCAAAGAAAATCAGGCGAGAGCAAGAAAGCCCCCGTTAGTTCCGAGTCGAATTTAACTGTGTCATGCCGGGGAGTCTATTGTTGAGTTCTTTCTGGGAATCTTCAGATCAATTTACAACTTTTGAAAAACACACAAGGATTTGTCAAAAATCCTCAGAGGGTGGGAAAAAAATTCAAGAGACCCGCGCTCGGGGCGTCTTTAAAAACAAGCCAACGCGAGGGGGAATAAAGTTGCGGGCGCCGCTGGCCGGGGAAAAACCGGGTTGATCGACTGCGCCGGTATCAGTCTCAATTGATCAAAGAGTACGGGGACAGAAAAGCTTTTAGAACGATGAAGGAAAAATCGCATAACAGGGGCGCAGGGCAACATGTGGATAAGTACGGTACAAAGGGTCGGAGCCATGGGGATCTGTCGGCGCGTCGACCAACCGCCTTAGTGGAAAAAGAGGATGCGTCAGACAACGCGGAAACGCCCCGGGTGATCGCGAGACCAAAATCTGCATCTTTTGTGTGGGAGGGCGCGGGAGGAACAACAGGGGTCATTATTTGAGTCAGGCTCATACTCCGCGCCGAAGGGGGGGGAGGAAAAGACTTGAGATTGCACGGTTCACATAAGGGCGCTTCCGAGCCATGCTTTCGATCAGACCGATCTAAAGAAAGAAGGAGAAATAAGGGGGATGAATGTTCGAGAATATCCGCCGAGGAAAAAGAAAATCCTGAACGAAATCAGACATTCGAAAGATTCGCGGCTTCGGATCCACCAAGGCCGGCAGATGGACGGGGTTCAATTTCTAAACTTAAGAAAGAAGGATCTTGCCCTCTACAAGAAGGTCGCTTGAATTTAACTGAATGATGGACGAATGTGTCGAAAGCGAGAGGCCGACTCAAGATCATCGCATGCGGCGGGAATTGGACTTCACAACGCATAACGAAACTCTCACAGGTTCATGTAGTGAAAAAGCCCAGCCAATCTTGGCAAGGTTCAACAGGGATCGATGGCCTAGGGCAACTTCATTAGGAAAAAAAATAATTCGGCCTGCAGGAAAGCCGCGTAGGCGGGAATTCTTGGAAAAAATTCAGCGAGCGCGAAGGGAACAGGAATCCAATCGTCAAAAATCCACCGACTGCAAGGAAGAGGGGAGGAAAGGTCTCAAAGGACAGCATGTCGAGACGAGGAATTCAAAGCAGGATAAAAGACGGGGCGGCTTAGCAACAGTAGAAGGATAGCGCAAATCAGAAGCTCCGATCACAAAAAAGGATCGTGATCGACGTTCGGAAGGATCCCATGCCGTCGCGCAGGGACTATCTCGAAGGATATGGTCAGGGAAATGAGCCGGAAATCAGTAGCCGGGGGGGGGATCAAGGCGGCTAAAAATTCCGGAGAAGTACGGTAGAGGGTAGGTCAGACGGCATTCATGCCGAGCCCGAGATCCATCGTCAGATCGAGCCTTTAAAACCTTTTCTGCCTTACCTGAGGCCTCGGGGGTAAAGGAGGGATCCCTCGGGGAAAGGAGTGGCTACGTATGAGAAAAGAAAACAAACAAGAAGATATCGGGAGGGTATCAAAGGAACAAACAGAGTGCAGCTGACTGGAGAATAAAAAGGCTCAGTGGGAAGCATCACTCAATGAAAAACGGTCGGGGACAGTTATGCTTATCATGAGCCGCACCTGGGAATCTGGGGATTGGGGGGAACGATACTCAGACTCTCTAAAAAGACCTGAGGCGCAAGGAGAATCTACTAGTCCAGCCCTCTTCTGAAACACCCGAGGAGGGGCTTAAAGCGTCCATGTCACCTTCAAACTATCAAGTCTTCAATGCTCATAGGGGAGAGTACCGTGGGAAGATTAAGGTAAAAGAGACGCAGGGGGGGCTTGACAAATCCGCTGAAGCGGGAAAAAGGATTCTTGAAGTGATCGGCTTGGGTGAAAAAGCCGTAGAAAAAAGGAAGCAACGGGACCAGAAAGTATGGGGAGGCTAGGTCAAGGAAAGAGGAGGCCTAACTTTGCAAGTCCTTATCGTCGGCGGGTTGGGGTGAAAAAAGGTCTGCTGGGCCGAAAAAGGAAGGTCCAGGAAGAATTGGGGGGAGCGATGTCCGAGACTCGGGATCTTCTTGAGCTCCTAAAGCAGCTGAGTCGGAGGTGCTTAAAAAAGGGGAGAAAAGTCAACGAAAAAGAAAAAGATCTCGGCAACAGGGGAAAAAGTAGCATGGCGATCGGATTTGAATCGCTTCCCCGCAAAACTCGGCCGCCTGGGGGTTACGCAAAAGGTCTCAGACTGGAATCTGCGGAAAAAGGTGCGTTGGCTCGGCGTCGCGGGACAAGAAAAAGAGCGGATTGTAGCGATGGTTTCAAGTAATTGGGGATTGTCGGCGGGGAGGGTGCGCGAAGAGAGTCCCGGCCGCGTGTCGAAATCGGCACAGTAGCGAGTCATAAAAGCATCTAACTGACCGCTCGACTCGCGCGCGGTGGAAGTTCACCAGGGGGCTGTGATTGCGTTCCTGAAGTTGGACGGCAGGACTGAGCGCCATAATGAAGAAGAATCCCTCGCGGGAACAAGAACTAAGAGGGTGGCGCGAAGAAAAAAACCAGTGGCGCTCATATGGTTTGAAACAGAGAAGACCATCGGTTTCTGCTACTGGAAGGGGACAAGAAAGGGTGAATTCGAGAAGAATCGGATCGGCGCGCAGATATCGGGGGGGAGAAGGGTGCTCAAATAAACAAAAAAGGGAATCCTAACCAATTGGTTTACCAAAGCGGGGACAATTCTGCGATCGCGGCTAAGAGTGCTCGTCGGGCGACGAGAGTCCTACATTATGGTGACCGTACAGCAAAACAGCATCAGACAAAATCTATTGTAAAAAGAGAGAGTCGGCGGATAGGGTAGAAACGTACCCGCGGCGGGCAAATAGAGCCGGTAAGGCAGGCTACGAGGATGCACAACTCATTCTCAAGAAACTAAAAAAAAAGGGCAATAGTGCGTGAATGTCGGGGGGGGGGAGAGGCACAGCACGGAAATATGTGCGGCTCAATCACAAGGGTCGCAAAAAGGAGCCAGCACATCGGTGGGGGAGATGCCGGGTCAAGCAGGAATGACTAGAAAGCGAACGTTACAGTACTTACGAAAGTGGGGAGGGCTCTAAATGAAAGACCCCAGAATTTGCAACATGCCGGGCCTACTTCAGGGAAGCGCGGAAAACGACGTGGAAAAGAGACAACGGCGAAAAAGCTTAGAACGCGGCCGATAGATCTAGTCCTTATTTTAGGTTGAAGGTTTCAACGGGTTTTCCAACCTCCTAGCTGTCGGGACGGCCTAAAGGAGAGGACAACAAGCGGAATATAAACAAACTGATGCTGTGGAACGATGCCCAGAACATTCCTGGAAAAGATAGGTTCACCTGTAAGCCAGATAAAAGAGCCCGCTTAACTAAGAATGGCAACCATGACTCTAAAACAGGGAGGAAAGGATGTGGGGCCAGCTCGGAGTACGCGGTCTGGGGATTGTCGGATAATGAGGGGCAGAGCTTTGACGCTCTCTTGACGGGCTCTTGCATATAAGAATCATTGGGCGATATAAAAATGTTTCGGAGGACAACGACAGCGAAGCTGGGGAAAACAGAAACTTAAAAAACCACAACATACAGCGGGATCGCGATTGGGATATCACCGACCAAGTCTCGGATGGGGAAGGGAGGGGTGCGCCCCTATAAGGGCCCCGTCGAACTGTTGTGCGGAGTGCTTTCTACACATATTAGTAAGGAATTAGCTTCCGGCGGGGGAAATTCAGGGGGGTCAAACAATTAAAGGCCGCAAAAGGAGGGGGCGTATTTCGCCTCGGGCAAAATTACGTGCGGGAGAAGTCGGGCCAGGAACGCAACGCGGTCAATGCCAGGCTCCCCACATCCGAAAAAACCGAATGACAAAGGGCGGCGGTAGGGGACGGAAGGCGTCAGGGTCGTCAGACAGCTTCAAAAAAAAAAAAACCGTCGAGGTGCCGCGCGAGATACGGCGAGCCGACTATAACTGGATCGAAGCTGCGTTGGCCCTTGGAAAGGGGGGTCTGAAAGGGAGAGAAACCAGACGATAGGGAAAAGGCGCCGGGAAAGGGCAGGAATTGGTCGGATTTTAAACAATGTCAAAAAAGCCCCGTAGGAGGATTAAATACGAGAGCACCAAAGGGAATCTGGCGAGGGGGAGGATGAGCGTGACGTCCGAAGAAGGCGGCGAGGTCCCTTATAAAAAAAATCTGAGGTGACGGAAAAGATTAATGAGCGCCAAACTGAGGAGCAGGATGGCGGACCTCGGGAAAAGGATCTCCCCTCATAGAAAGACCTGTAAGAACGCAAATACGGAAAGGGGGAAGCACCGGGGAGCCGATCGAGGGGGACTAACAGGCTGAGGGAGACGCGATGATGATAAGCTGGACTGGGGACAAGGGGGACGAAATTAAAAGGCGATCTCCGGACCTCAGAAACTCCAGCCCACCAAGGAATGAAGCCGGGGGAAAATTCCGGCATATCGGTTCATTTGAAGCGACGCACATGGGCTCCGCCCTTGACAGAAAAAGCACGACCAATGCGAACTAGGAAAGGGGAGGAGGAAGAGAGTGACAAGAGTCGAATTCCGAATGCCCGAACCGGTTGACAGAAAGGAAGTCTATAAAGAAAAGATTAAAAGAACGCCGGAAGGGAATAGATCATCTAAAGCAAGGCCCGGTCAAGGAGGATTCGGGACATGCCGAGCAGGCGTTGGGGAACCAAAAACCCTCCAAGAGGAAGAAGCAAATGAGAGGCGACAGGAAAAAAAACGCGACGGAACATAAAAACACGGGCGTGATAAGAGCGAGGAACTAAGGGGGGGGGGGTGGGGGGGGGGGGGGGGGTATAAACACGCCACTGACAGTAAAGAAAGCGGGGAGGGGGGAGACGCAGGCAGAATGGCAAGCCCGGGGCAACCGGACCACAAAAAAACAATATCCCACAATATGGGGACTATCCTGAAGAGATTGATTTTAAGGGACAGAACTCTTGCTTCGGGGGGAAAAAAAAAAGAGCGGGAAGGTCGAGCTATGGAGGGCAAGGGAGTACCGCGTCTTCGAGTGACGAGGATACTTGTGCCATATGGGGTGATAAGAATGAAGAAAACATAGGTCAACTAAGAGAGGGGGGCAAGGACGGCGCAAGTGAAGGAGACGCCGTCCCGCTGACCCTCGGCCAAATTGGGGGAGAATACAACGAGAAAATCAAGCGGAGCGACCGGGTCGCTTTTTAGGCTTCAAAAGGGTCGACAACTAAGGGGAGAGGAGGGTCACGAAGGGAGAGAAAATGAAAATGTTAAGGTAGGACAGGGGATCGAAGGCGGACGCCGAGTGGGAGCGGCACGGGTAATATTGCCGCCCGTTTCCACACGAGGAAGCATTTTCTCTCTCGGGGGGGCAATGGGAAAAGGGGAGCTACCACATAGGTTCACCAAAGCAAGGGGGGGAAGGCTGAGGGAACCCATATCCTTAAGACATCGGCTAGGCGGGGAGAGGCCTCGTGATCAAGTAAAGCTCACTTGGAGGGAGAGACGAAAGCTTGGGCGAAATCTTGGTCGACAATCCTGGGAACTAGAAAAGCGGTCTCAGGGCTTCTGTCTTCTTCGCGAGATGAAAAAGGTTGCCGTAGGAAAGGCCACTGTTCCACTATGCCTTCTCACTGAACTTTAGTGGACGATGGGCCCGGCGAACAGTAGCGATCGCCTGCAGGCCGGCAAACGCTGATCCCATGAACACTGGGGGCTCGGGCGGTTGAACTGAAGGGAGAAGAAGAATCGGCCAACCTATTCGGTACATCGATCACACAGGGTACCGGCAAGATGGGAAAAAGCACTTATTAAAGGCGCGGTAATGCGGGGGAAAAAGCAATCGTCGTATCAAGACTGATATCGCCTTGAGCGCAGGCTTAAAGCCTCTAAGACGCGATAAAAAGCTACATCAAGGGAAGGCCAGCGAGGGGAGTCATTCCTTGGAAAAGCAAACGGAAAATGCATCCTTGACTGAGGATGGGGGCTCCTTAAGAAGTAGGCATCAAGAATGAAAGTGGAGGGTGCTTAAACTCGTCGAAAAATACTCGAAGGGCAGGCCGAAAGGTTCATCCGGACCTGTCCCGGCGTTCAGAACGGTTTTCGCTAAGGATTCAGAAAATCTACGAATGCGCATTCAAAGCCTCAGAGAACCGTCATGCCAAACTCTTAGAAACTGGTCAGAGTGCGATAGCGACACAAGAAAAAAATCACCAAGCGTCGAACCCCTCTCAATGAAACGGAAAAGTGTCGCGATCAAAGAAAAGACAGCAAAAGCCCGGCGACGCTGACCGAGAGAAAAAACCCTAAGGACGATGTTGCATAAAGGCCAACGAAGAACGGTCGGAGGACCCAGAACGGCTAATAGGCGATTTGTCCGGGCTCGGGGCAGATGCTCCACGTTGCGTTTCGGAACGGGTAGGATCATCATGCAGCAACGGCATTGATAAAACGAACGGGGGGTGCTCAAGAGGAAAATGTGGGTCCGCGCAGGGGCCCCTGGGGGAAAAGCCCGGCGGGGTCCGATCTCGAAAGTGCCGCGAAAGACGGACGGTCAAAGAGGATTCTGGGGGGGAAAGAAAAATTGCTTGGTGGGAAAACTATGGGGAAAGGGGTCGCGAGCTAGGCAGAAACACCGCAAAAGCCCCAAGAGCCCGTCTCATAAACTAAGAAAGGCACCGTCCACGGGGTTCTTTCAGGTCGGTGTGTGGCACGCAACTCCAAAAAAGCCAAAAGGGGGAAAAAGATAAGCGCGCACCGATCTAACATAGATGAAGCGCGAAGGGTCGCG
>Ga0179591_1367317_pt1 | contig 10499 bp, 10 predicted proteins | sample CZOMad2_1_08_16f_FD_182891 | JGI IMG/M metagenome (GOLD analysis project Ga0179591, IMG submission 182891) | Vadose zone soil fungal communities from Angelo Coast Range Reserve, California, USA - CZOMad2_1_08_16fungal (PacBio error correction) | ecosystem: Environmental > Terrestrial > Soil >...
AGGGCGATTCGATGGGACAGAGACAGGGTGTCGGGGGCAAGCGGGTGCACGAGCGGAGGGGAGGCGCGAACGAAGGAGGGGCCTCCTTTCGGGTGGAGGAAACGGAAAAAGGGGGAAAAAAGCGGCGGAAAAATCGGAAATTTTCACGACTTGGGAACCAGCCAGCCACGCGTAATACGACATGCGAAAAAAGGGGGAAGTAAGAAAACCACAACCAGCAGTTGCTCTTTCTCTATGAAGCAGGAAAAATCCGGACAGACGGGGCTTTTACAGGGGGAGGGTATTATCAATGGAAAAGGGACGAAAGAAGATGTCAATATTAAGCGGGGTGCGAGGGAAAAACGCGGTAAGGACCAGCTTCTCCCTAAAGAAGTGCGAAAGCTGGGGAAAGGAGAGCATGATGTCCAGGAACCGCGATCAAAGAAAAAGTTTTTCACATGAAGACTCGGTGCCGCGCGGAGGAAGTGAAAAAAGAGAGGGGCAAAGGAAATTCGAACGGAGGGGGAAATAAGCGGCAAGGGGGCCGGTGAAGGCCTACTTCAACGTGGTAGAAGGATAGCGGCGCGCCGGCCAGGACCCCCTCCGGAGATCGTTAAACTGAAAGGGGGGGGATATGAAATTCGCGGTCGAAAAGAAAAAAGCATCTTGCCGTCAAGCTTCAAAGGGGGACGGCCATAGCAAGGAGAAAAATGCTCGGATTGGGGCTAAGGGAGAGTTTAGAAAAAAGGACTCGAAGAAAGAGACACTTTCCAGGCTGCTCTAGCAAGAAAGGGGGAAGCCAAGGGGAAAAGGCTGCAGGGGGCAGCTCGGAGGACACTCCGACATAGAACGATGAACTGAAATGTTTCAACACAAAGCGAAAAGAAGATCCCGCGACATGGCCAGAAACCGCATCGCAGGAGAGCGCAAGTCTTTTGGGGGGAAAATGCCCAATAGGAAAGATCGGGGAGAGGAGCAGTCAAGGAGGCTCAACCGGAGGGCCTCCCTCCATCGCCTTCAATCTGAAAAAAGAAAAGGATCGGGGAAGGAAATCCGAAAGCAGCAAAAATTCGAAGAAAAGCACACTGTTTTTTTGCACAGAAAGCGAACGCCGGCTCTTTTGGAGGCCCTCCAAGGAACGACATTGGAAACCCCGTCAGTGTAGAGACATTAAACGGAAAGAGCTTAAACAAAGAAAGCCCGAACTCAGCGCAAGAGGGGGGAAGCGTGGGAGGGATTCCGTTGGGGGAAAGACTGTCTGGATCGAGCCAAAGGTTAACCAGCGCGCGGAAAGAGAATGCTTCACAGAGAATGGGGGGTGGTCGACCGTTTCAAGAGGGGGAGGTCTTCATGGAAGTGTGGAAGAAAAGAGGAAGCTGGACGGTGCGGCCGCAAAAATATTCCGGAAATGTCGTAAAAGTGTCTTTGGGGGAGGGGAGTGGAAAAAAAGTAACATACACCGACCTCGGATTGGGGAGGGGGGGGGGTTAAAGTAAGGCTCTTGCGATCGAATCCTAAGAGTCGAGATTCTCCCCTTGTGGGATCTAAAGAAAGTTTATATCCAGAGACTACTTAAACGGTCTTTGTTAAGAGGGGGGGATCTCTTCTTCAGAGGGGTGCTCTTCGGAAATAGGGACTCACAAAATACTGAGTATGCCAGAATCTGTCGGAAGAAAAAAAAAAAAAGCATCCCCGTTAACATGAGGACACTTTATGGGTCGATTATCTAAAAAAAAAAAAAGAGATAGAAAACATCGGAAACTCAATGGAATCCAGGTTCCCGTCATGAGGAAGGGGGAATTTTTCGACAGGGGGGCATCCTCAGGTAGGGAGTGGTGTCTCACTCGGAAAAGATCATCGAAAGGCTTAATCCGAGATAGGCTTTCCCCTACTGGGTTTCCTTCCTCTGGGGTTCAGAGGCCCTGAACTTCATCCGACCTGCGCGGGAAGAAAATAAGCGACTATCTAATCTGAAGCGGGGCTTATTCTATGAAACAGTCCACAGAAGTAGATGGGTTAGTGGCTAAAAAGTGAGTCTCCGCAAGCGAATTTCAAGATACTATAACTACGGACCCGTGATTGAAGAAAAGTGGTCTCCTCCTCTGAATGATCTCGGTTATAGGGTTCTGAAGCCACGGAGGGAACGAAGGAATTCGGCAACAATTCTCTGAAAGCAGGGGGTTGGCCTCGCGGGGTTTAGAAGCTTTTCGAGGGAGGAGAGTCGAGGGTTTTTACCCTTCCTCACCCCTCCAAGACGGCAAAAAAAGGGCCGGAGGGAAATTTAGTCGATTCTGCGGTGAAAAGAACCTCTCTTAAGTTTGACTTTCTCGAAGGAAGGAAAGGGCTGGGGGTCGGACGGTCCGAAAAAGCCTATCTGAGCTTCGTTTTAAGGGGCAATGAAATAGGAGGGCGAAAAAAATGGCAGTTCGGCGGCTTATGGGGGAGCTTTCAAGGAGAAGACCTTACGGGATTTCATCTTGAGGGGGGAGGGGGAGGAAGTTTTTGCAGTTGGCGGGTCCTCTCGACTTTATCGCAATATCAGTAAAAAAAAGAAATTGTGAAAAAAAGACTGGGAAAGAAAGCGCCTCATTCGTGCTCTGGGGGAAGCGTTATACTTGCGAGGAGAGACGAAACAATTGAAAGCGCAATCGGTAGGAAGGGAAGCAGAGAAGTCAGACGGAAAGGTCCGGGCGGTATAAAGGGCTACTATCGTATCTTAAAATGTTTTTCTCTTTGAAAGGGGAAGAAGACAGCGCTCAAACAAAAAAAAAAATCAGAGCAGGTAAAAGAAAAAAGGGGGCAGGGAGCTGACTTCAACGAGGGCAAGGTTATTTCTACCGAGGGGGTCGACAGGAGGAAAGGGGAGGGGGGCCAAATTGGTTTTTCAGCAATGGGCCCGCCTCGATCCTCGAAACCAACACACTAGGGGGCCTCTTGGGAGGTAAGGAGAGGGAAAAGGGCCGAGGATATGGAATCATTAGGGACCGATACTAAGGGGGTGAATAATGAAAAGCCAAGAACCGAATCTTCGCCGAAAACGTGGAGTGGAGGATGCCCCGAGAAAAATATCCACCTAGAAGAAGGGGGGAAGAGGCGACTTCATGTGATGTGGGCATATTTCGTTACGCGTAGGGAAAAACTAATCGGGGGCCCGGGGCTCGGACCATTTTATCAGAAAAGAACCCTCTCAGCGCGGGGGAAGGGGTATTCTCCAGAGGGGAGAAGCAGACAGCTGACGTCTTGGTCCGAGTCGCCTGTGCAGGAGAAGGCGAGATGGATGTCACCACTTTACGCGAAATTTGGGGGGGGGAAGAGCCGGACTGAGGGGTTGCCACAGTCTTAACGCAAAAAGTAATGGCGGGAAAGGAAGGGGAAGTCTCCGAAAGAAAAAACATCGCACCCCGAGAAAGAGGTCTAAACTGAAGGGAAGTTTGAGAGGAAGCGGGAGGAAAAACAACACTTAGGAAGGGGGAAGAGCTATTACAGCGATGAGGGAAAAACCGCCATAGACATCATCAATATGGATGGACGTTTCGCGATTGGGGGGGGGGGGGGGGAGGGAACGGGGGGGCGAACTTGTCAACATTTCGTTTTGGCGGAAATGAAATAAAGTTCCAACGATCAGAAGGGGCTCGAGGATCAAGCTCCAGGGTAGCCGCGGCGTAATAGAGCGGACCCAGTCGAACTCGGGAACGGGGGAAGAAAAAGGGGGGAAAAAAAACGATTCTAGAAAGCAACCGGCAACTCGCTGAAAAGAGGTTTATTATGTATCAAGGAAGCCTCCTTTCCGCTAGAAAGGAGGCGGCACTCAAGAGAGACTTCGGGGAGGTCACTACATGTGCTCCATCAGGTCAGAACGGGGGAGAATTCGAGTCTCCATCAACGAACCTCCACTTTTTCAGTCGAAACTCGTGTGCTCGCAGTGGGAATCTCCGATAGATATCGTCCCTAATATTCGACGGGGACGTTTCGGTTCTTAAAAGTCTGGGAGAAAAGGGGCGGGACTTACGCAAGGGGGGTTGTGTGGCGAGATATCGTCGAGAGGAAATGTGAACACACCTCTACACGATAGGAAGAAACCGGGAAAGAAAAAGAACGGGAAAAGGGTTAGCCAGAGACCCCACACAAGGGAGGAGGTTGAGAAAAAAAGGCCACCGTCAAGCTTCATGGGGTGAGGAAAGGCGACTCCACAGGAGATTTGATTGATGGTCTTGGGAGTGATCTCTGGGAGATCCCCAAAAACTTTTCAAGATCAATGCACTCGAAAGGCCTCTCCTGGAAGGGGGAACACCACTACAAGGGGAAGGGAGATTCGGAAAGTCTTGCAGAAGGTGGAGCGAGAACTCCTTGAACTTTTTGAAAGGAAGCTATCTCTAAATTCCAGGGTCAAGTCGCAGCATGCCTGCGCGGGGTCAATGAGAAAGATCGTACGATGCGGATAACGTAAGAGAGAATCACCTTAATTCGGCAAAACGGAAAGTTGCTCACTGTCCATCTCAAAAGACGGGAAAAAAACTATGGAGTTCGTGAAAAATACGAAACATCCCCGCCTCGCACAGGAGAAAGTCATATCCGGAAAAGGGGGGTTGGTTTTCTCCCCATAAAATGAAGGGGGGGAGGAAAAAAAACGTCCGGAAAGCGAACTCTTTGGGCTGCAAGGAAACACACGACCTTGGACCGACGGCATGTCCATCTACATAAAAAAGAGATGTTCTTTTCAAAAAGAAAGGAGAAAAAAATGACCGAGGAGAGGGGCTCCGGTAAAACACTGCGGTCGACGCTCGTCAAGAGAAAAAAGCCTCTTGAACCCAGCGGGGAGGCCACTCCTGCTTGAGAAAATGGGGTGGCGGACCGAGTCTTCATGAGACACGGCGTAACGACTCTTGCGGGAAAGGAAAAAAAAAAAATGCTGCCTCAAACATATTCGAAATCGTCGTGTGGATGTAGCAGAGATCCACGAACAGCATTGATCGTTGCCTTCGGGGGCGTGGATCGAATCCTGCGTCTGCCGATGAGTAGCCGTCGCGGGAGAGCGAATCGTGAAAACCGGATTCTTCACGCGGAACCTCTCTACTTAAACAGAAAAAGTTTTTCAATAAGGGAGATCTTCTCCTATAGGGAGAGAGCTCAGAGAGGATACACAGGAAGAGTGTGAATGCTTGGCCAAAAGAATTCTCAATCAAAACCGACAGTACTTTAACCTTAGAAGTACATTTAGGAGAATGAAAGGGAAAACAACAAAAAAGTCAAAAAGAGGTACTCTACATTATAATCAATGTGAGAATCCTTTTTCCAGTTCATTCGTTTGTATTTAATTTACACCCAGGTCACGGAGGGGTTTCTTACCTTACCGAAGAGATCGCAGAGAGGAGGCCGAAGGTTGACCCCAGAACTCGTTCCCGACCTCCCGGTGGAGGGTCGCGCTGCCTGAACCGGGCAGCGGAGTCGTCTCTACTTATAGGAAAGAAGCTCCGTATTCTAGAAAAAAAAGGGGAAAGGGGACCAGAACCCCAAAAAACCCAGGGACCCCAAACCCCACGGGCGGTGAAACGTGTCTAGAAAAAAGTCTCCTCATCCAAGACATCCCTATAAGAGGGAACGGGGGGGAGTCCTCTCAACACCGATCTCGGTTAAGGAAGGAGGGCTCCACTTCCCATAAATGCTCCTCCAGGTGAAGAGGGAGCCACGGAGTTGTGGAAGGTTAATACGCTTGGATTCTGGAAGAAGAAAGAAAGGGAGTACCTCATTGGGAACCCGTACTAAACTCCAAGCTGAAGCGTTCAAAAAGCCGTTAGGGTGTAGAACCTCGATTCGTTGCGGTCGCTTTACCTGCCGGTGGAAGTCTTTTTCTCTACGGGAAGAAAAATCCTATAGAGGAGGGGTTTCAAAGGAGTTCGAAAAACGTGAGATGACTTCTCATTTGGAGGGGGAGGGGTCGTCTTTCCCGAGCATTAAAGTACTTTCTTCTTCGGGGGAAGAGGCTTGGAGGGGGGGAGTCGAAAAGGAACGGGAGGTTATCGAAAACGAAAGGGGGGGGGGAAATTGGACAAGGGAATTTCGCATCGCCAGGATGAGGGGGACATGTCGCGGGAGGAAGTAAGGAATTTTGAAAAACGAGCGTCTTTGAAGAAGAAAAGTTCATAGGGGCAAGAGGGAAGCACGAGCAAAGGCTATCTAACCGGGCGTGGCGGCGGACCCGGCAGGAGGGGGGGGATCTGTAAAGGGGGGGGTAAGGTTTTTCGATAGAGGCTCAACCATATAGAGAAAAAAAAAAGAAAAAATAAGGGGGTCGCTAGGCAGAAGGACGGCACTAGAATTGGATGCGGGGACCGCGAGAGGGGAAGGGGAATATGACGAAACGGTGGAGGTCGGGTGTCGGGGGGGCGCAAGGGCAGGCGCGCAATATCCTCAAAACAAAAAAAAAAAACTCTGAGGTAAGTGAACCGAAGATCCTTTTCCGCTCTATTGGGGACGAACGTTGAATCTTCTCGGGACCTATCTCAAAAAAAGGCGATGCTTAAGAAGAAAGCACTCTACCGGGAAGGGGAACTTGCGGTGAGCTCTTAAAAACCCCGACAATGAGGGAGACCGTCGTGATGGCGCAGTCGTTACCTCGGAGAACCCCTAGTAGAGAGTGTCCCGCGACCGGAGCGAAGTGTCATCCTCAAAGACTGAAGGTCTTGCCGGGATGAGCCAGGGAAACATCTCTCAATCATCTATAAGGGGTTTTAAAAAAAAGAGGGGAGGACCTGACCGAAGGGAGGGGGACGATATAAAACTTATGAGGGGAATCGATTGGAAGAGAAAACGTCTTCTCCTCAGTTGGAAAGGCTCTCTTTTCCGTCCGAAACCGAACATGTGCGGGGGAGAAAAGGGAGAGGAAAAGAAAAGACAAGCATCTGGTCAATCAGGTCTAGAAGGATTATGTATATGGGAAAGAGATCGGGAAATCTCTCTCAAAAAAAACTTATTATTCGGGGGGATACGCTATTACAGGCAAAGGACTCAATCAATTCGATGGAAAAGGGGATTTTAGGAACTTACGCCGTCGGCAGAAAAGGTCGGTTTTGCGGAAACAACAGCGAGAATTTGCCAATCTGAGGAAGAGTCCAAGATCCAGCAATCAGGCGGCCAGGAATAGGCGGTCACGGAAAGAAACGGCGTACCACCTTCTTGAAAAGAGGCTCGATGGAGAAAATCAAAGGGCATGAATGGACGCGGGGATTCCTCTGGGCAATCATCGCTTGCGAAGACGGAAGCTACTCTGAGGCACCGAGACACGACATATTTGAAAAAACGAGAAGGGGGGGGGGGATAGACTTTCGCACCGCTATCCCCTAAAAGGGTGGTCAGGCGAAGTTAAGGTGACTACGCGGCTGGTCAGGGAAGGGGGGATAGTCAGGGTGCTAAGTTCGGAAATATCTCGGCAAAGAGAAAGGAGTTTCCTATGCCGGATTCAAAAAGCCGGGTCCGAGTTTTGTGGGGGGGAAGGGGATAATCGGAAAGATTAACAGACAGGAGACAATGATCGGAACCGGGGACAACAGACATATGTCCTGGTCGAAGACTCGTCGTTCTAAAGAAAGGACTAGTTCCGTCAATCGGAGGGAGAAATTAACCAATTCTATTTTAGGGGTATGGTCATTGAAAGAAGGCTCTTGTTTGGGGGATCTCGGAAAACCTCCGAAAGGGGTACAGAAAAGAGGAGAATAGAAGGACTCGACTCCCGCCACGAAACTGTCATGCTGCGGCAGGCTCTTCTGCAAAAAAAGATTTCCAGAAAAGGAAAACTGGAAAGGTTTTCAAAACGAAGGGCGCTCGAAAGCCTGCGAGAAAAAGACCCCGGAGGAAAAAGAAGCTCCATATTCAGTCTCGGGAAGGGGCCAATGCACAGCGGAGATCGATGCCAGCACCGGAGAAGGCAAACTGCTTCCAAAAGCCATCCCGATGAACGACGCCGAAAGGGGAAAGAGGAAGGAAAAAGACTACACTACGCCAAAAAGGGAAGCCACATGCGGCGTCAGAAACGCACCTGTTTTTTCGAGAGAGGTCTTTTCTGAAACCGAGAGAGGGAGAGGGGTCTAGGATACCACAAAAGGGGGAGACGGCAGGTAAGCTACCAGAAACGCCTGAGTTTCTTTTCAGGGACAAAAACCTCGAAGAGCATACCGGGGAGGGCGCAGAGATCGTTTATCTTGGAGGAAACAATGCTTTGATAGAACCTGAGCGTCAAGCCAATCTTCCTTTAAAGGGGATCGGAACGAAGGCTTTGCGACGGCAGGGGTCGTCGGAAGTGGCGCAGCACGAGTAAAAACACGGGGGGCTGGAAGGCCGGGGCGGACCGCAACATATCAAATCGCTTCCGTATGGGGGGAACGCGAGTCTTAGAAGTGCAATATAAGTCCAAGCGCTCGGTCCTTTAGGGGGAGGAGATCTCTCCGTCTCTTACGGCCCAGCTTCTAAGAAGGGGACTCTCGCCGGGGGAGCGCCGGGGACCGTCAAAAACGACTTCCAGAAGGGTTTCCTCCTTTTCTGGGGAGACAGGGGAGATTGTGTAGACGAGGAAGGTGAGAGAACGTCCTTTGACATTCGGATGCCAAGAGCCCTCAACAAATCCTAGGACTGGAACCTTAGAGAGGGGGAGAAAGCGATTAGACTCAGAGTAAACGAGAGGACAGGGAGAAATCAAGGGAGAAGTTCCCTGTCCAGGCGGGGTGATTTCGAGGCATTCATCCGAAAAAGGGGAGGTGTCAAGTACCTAATGGGGGGCCGCGACATCTCGGAGAGGGATATCAACAATTAAAAGGACGGTTTTTCCGTCGAACTTGTTACCTACCGAGAAGGTTGCTGGTTCCTCGGGAAAGGAGCGATATGGCTTATTCAAAGTCTAGGAGATCCCACAGAGAAAAAGGCCCTATCGGCTGGGCGGAGTGCTATGCTTCTCCAAGAAGGGGTCTCGCGTCAAAAAGAGACTCGGGGGTTTGCTGTACGACTCCAAGAAAGTCTGTTAAGGAGGGAGGACTGCCATGACGCCTCGCGGAAACATGTGTCCAGGGAGAGGAGAAGTAGTTTGGGGAAGGGGGAGTCGGGGGATTCAGTGAGAGTCGAGCCGCATTTGGGTCACCAGGACGAAAGCCACTCAGGGGGATCTAAGAAAGGGAGGGAGTTCTGAGGTTGGAACGTTGAGTCTCTTGACCTTCCGTCAGGTGGTCTCGACTGGCAGGACGAGCTTTCGCGGCGTGGGGAGGGCAAGAAGTTGAAGAAGGGGGTCTGGAAGGGCTTCTGGAAGGGGATTAAGAGCCTTACCGATACGTAGGCGGCGTTGAAATGAGCGTGCTGCACGCCGGTTGCCAGACCGGTTACTTTCCAGAGAAAGGAAGTCGCAGATCGTCCGATCGGGAAAGAAGAGGAGGAAGAGAAGCATGGCGGAAAAAGGGAGCGTGAGGCGTTCAAAACGAGGGGTCTTGGGAAAACTGTTCAAGGACGGAGAGGCAAAGATCGCGTTTCAGCCCGAGCCGGGGGCTCCTCTCCTTCCCTGAGGGAGGTGGTTAAGAAGCGGGAGAGAGGATGAAGTTTCGCGAGAGAAGCAGATATAAGTACAAGACATCAATAGAGGAGATCAGTATAGGAAATTACTCTTGCACTCGTCATTTGTTTGCTACCTCTACTATTTTCTAGCCTCTTACCTCTTGGAAAAAACTTTTACTAAAGAAAGATAGGGGGTGCTGGCGGAAGCTGCTTCCTCTAAAGAAAAGACACCAACAAACCTCAAATCCGCTTGGGAAGTCGTCCTCTGGAAAAAGCAGATGGGGAGGGTGCCGGCATTAGGTACGCTAGATCTCCGATGCGGGGGGAGGATGCCAACAGCATCACCGGAGCTCGCCTGAAAAAGAAGAGAGAGGGATGGCCGGGAGAATCTAGAGAATTCGTTCTACAGGAAGGGTGGCTTGCAATAAAGGGGGGGGCGTTACCAGAACCCCAGAAGGAAGTTGTCCCGCGTGCTGGCGGCCCGGAGGGCGAATGGGATCCTCACCGCTCGTGGGGGCGGATTCCGTTAGAAAAAGAGGCATCAGTAGAGGGGAGAAGTTTTACGGGAGTTCCGGATAGAAGGGGGGTATTGGCCATTTTCTTCTGGGCAAATTTAATCGAATTGTCTAGAAAGGGTATTATGAAAAGGGAGGTTGAAGAAGACGTTTCAGAAAAAGGCGCGTAACCGCGTAAGTGCTCTAAAGCAGGAAAAAAGGAAAAAATGTTCCATCGCGAAAAATATTACATATTTGAGGGGGGGATATTGGCGTAAGGGGGGTAGGCTGTGAAGCGGAGAGGAGGAAACAAGGACACGAGATGAAAAAAGGGGGGGGGGGGGGGGGGGGGGTGTCCCGACTAGGATCATCAAATATTTCATATGAAAGAATGGAGGAAGGAGCTTGCGGGGGGAGGAGGCGGAAAAAGAAACGGGCGTACCCAGCTAGAATTGGCCAGAAGGCCTGTCATACGCGATAGACAATTCTATTAAATTT
>Ga0179591_1316537_pt1 | contig 10498 bp, 9 predicted proteins | sample CZOMad2_1_08_16f_FD_182891 | JGI IMG/M metagenome (GOLD analysis project Ga0179591, IMG submission 182891) | Vadose zone soil fungal communities from Angelo Coast Range Reserve, California, USA - CZOMad2_1_08_16fungal (PacBio error correction) | ecosystem: Environmental > Terrestrial > Soil >...
TGGGAGCAAAGCGTGCGCTGACAAATTCTGCCTCCAGGACTCTCAATGAAGGATTTTTAAGACCTGTTTACGCAAGGAGGAGAGAAGTTAATATGGAAGCTAAACTGCTTGTCTAAAGGGGTATGCTTCAATTGTGCACTGAAGGCGAATCATCAGAAGAGAAAGAGAGGAAACAGGGGAATGACGTCCAAGTCCGCTGAGAGACGTTTGATCCACCGGCGGCAGGGTCCAAACAGAAAAAAGGATCTGGACCTCGAAAGTACAAAACTCTACAGAGGGGATGCTACGCACCTCACTGGGAAACTCCGGGGGGAGAGAGAAGAAAGATGCTCTTGACCATCGGCGCCACAATCTCCATGACCGCGCCAGCGTATGAGAGCCTGGGGGGGTAATTACTCAGCGATGACCGGCGTTTGAAGGGAATATGGGGGGGGGGGGGGCCAAAGATGGCGCCACCCTCAGATAATAACATTGGAGGCAATTGAGCTTGGCGGGGACCATGTCTCGAAAAGGATCAGGAATTAATAAAAAGGTCGAGAATCAAGGCGCTGCTGGGTTGAAGGCCGAAAGTGAAAGAAGGAGTATTAAGGGAGAATCGCGGCTTTTTGGACCGTAGGATGTTGTATTCTTACGGTTTTGAAGATCAGAAGGGGGGAAACTCAAACAACTCCCGCCTATGCTTCCTCAAGAGAAAAAAAAAGATTCAGCAAAAAAACGGGGACATTCATTCGGATTCGAGCCGAGGAGTGTCCGGCGATCCAGGTTGAGGGAATTCATGACAAGTGGTGGCCGAGACCGCAATGCAGGGGAAGAATCGAGAAGAAAAGACGGAAAGTAGTATTTTGGACGGTAGGCCTTCGGCCTCAGAGCGATGCTTGAAGAAGAGGTGCGATTGTCTTGGCCTATTTACCCGGTTTGGGGGACTCAAGAGGAAAAAAGAAGGAGCTACTTGATAAGCTAAACTCGCGGATGCTGATCCTGTGGCGGTGGACCGTACGTATCCAAAAGACACACAGGGGAACAAATCAGAGTGTGCTCATCGCTTAGCGGGAGCAGTTGTTTTGAAGAATGTACGAAGGGGGGCGGAGAGGGGGGGGGATAGGAGAACTAGGGTGCACCCGCCAAGACGGGGAATGGCACTTGATGTCATACGCCTACTTGTAGGTAGAACTCTCCTGGGAGGTGGCCGGGAGCAGACTTAAGCGAAGAGATTTGAAAAAAGGGGAAGAAAAGGCAGTTGTCCGTTTAGGGAGCGTTGACAACCCTGTGTTAAAAGAACCATCACAAGCCGCGAGAATGCGCAACGACGGGGGACGCTACAGATTGCTCATAGTGTTCTATGAATGGGAGGAGAAAAAACTGCCTCGCGGACCACTCAAACCCTCACGAAATACCTACAGGGGTTTTTTCAAGGAAAAAAGTTATTGCCTCTATAATGGCAGCGCACTCCCGAAGGGCTCGAATGAAGTCGATAAACAGGGAGGGGGGAAAACTTTGGGGAGGCAGCTATTTGCAGAGAAAAGTTGGCGGCCTTGAGGAATTGAAACTATTCCTTGTAAGAATGCATAAAGAAAAAAGGGGGTAACGGAAAAGCGCCACAAACTTACGCTGTATCTCCTCTCAACACAACGGGGATGTAGTCAAGACAGGGGAAAGAGGGGAAGAAAGAACGAAGGTCCCAATTGACGGGCTAAAGCCCTTTGAATGCCGACTATTGAGCCGAAGCAATTTCCCCTAAAGGACTAAGAAATCGTCAAAAGTTCCGCAATGAATGGGACGTCCGAGTTTATCGCCAGTAGCGGCTCATGTCCGAAGAAGGGGCGGTAAAGATAGAGGGACGAAATGGTCACTATCATCCTTGGGGGAATACTTGGAAAGCGAAATGAACGGACCAACCTGGAAGGGTTACGCGAACTGATTGGGTCCGCGTCGTGCAATCTGAAAGTCATCGACCACGGCAGCTCTCAGACTAACGAAGAGGTTAAAGAGTTGGCCGGTCAAGGAAGTACGCCTCGCGATGTGATTATTCGGGGGTAAAAGGGTTTGTAAGGATGCACGAAAAAAAGAAGGGGGGGGGGGAAAAAAGGGGTAATCCGTATCCGTAGGCGCTAAGTCTGCGAAACTCCAAACACAAACCTCAGCCGTTCTAAAAAAACTTTGGTACAGTAGGCGGAGAAGGAGGGGGAAAGTCCACGTAGTGGCTTGTTCATAAAAGGCTCCTGATCGGCCGCCTAATAGACACTTTCAAGTTCGTCATAAAAGGGGGGGAAGAAAAAAAACACTGACTCTCCATAGAGCGAGTTACAAAAGGTGATTCTGTGAGCGAGGGAAAGGAGGGGGTTGGGGGGGACTATCGTCCGTGAACGCAAATGAACGAATCACTAAGGTGATCCTTTCAAAAGGGACAATAGAAATCGAGCGTCTAGTCAAAACGGGTACAAAGGGAAGGTCAAAGAAAGAGAGAAGAGGTTGAAAAGGCAAGAACTATAGAAGGGAAAACGGATACGAGGAAAGAGTAAGCTACTAATCATTTTCTGATAAGAGAGGAAAGTAACCGAGGCGGCGTCGAAGTAAACTTGAGCCTGGAGAAAGGACTAGTCCAGGGAAGGGTCAGGAAAGGAAAAAGTCCTCGGCATTGAATCCGCATGAAGTCGGTTGGGAGGGAGAAACTTCTCCGTGATGAATAGATAGTAGCGTCTAAGGACCGCGGAAAAGAAATCCGGGGGGCTGTTGGAAAGGGAGAAAGAAGGGCCATTACGGCAACAAAACGCACTCACGAACTGATTAATCAGGCACTGGAATTTTCTGGAAATGGACCCAATAACGCCTGATTCTCGACCGATGAATGTGCCGAGTACTCTCAAACTCAGGGACGAGGGAGTGGAGAAATTATAGACGCCAAGAAAATTCCTGAAAGTTGCGGGGGAAGGGATGGGCGGCCCTCACAGCTATCGCAACAGTCAATTGTCCATCGTATGGAACACAGGAAATCGAACAAGGCATTTCCGTGTGGCGTGAGGGGTTTGGGAATATGCAGAAGAGGCACTACCTCACGAATTAGTACGCTGAGACGATAGATTTCCGTAAAAGGGGAGGGAGAGAATCAGACCTGCTATCATTGGCTGGCCTTTCCCACGCTCCAGATCCGCGATTGGGGAGGCGCGCCGTGTGGCCGGCCTTCGAAGGTAATCAGAAAAGGACAGGAAACGGTGGAAACGTTAAGGTCCCCTCAGTTGAAGAGGCTTATGGGGGAAGATTTCAAAAGCCATCATCCCGGAGGCACCCAATTGCAGTGACCAAATGAAAAAAAAACCTGGATATTCGAATCTCTTTATATTCGAGGAGGCTCGAAACGACCGCGCAGGGCAGACGGGATTAACTTGAAAGAAGATTGGGCTGTCGAGCTCAGGGTGCGGCTCTGAACCGAACTGGGAAAAAAAAATTGAGAGAGAGAGACAACAAGAGGAGGTAGGAAATATATATTAAAGAAGAGATCCTAAGTCGTCAGCGGGAGGCGTTCTCGACGCCGGAGCCTTCAGGAAGAGTATTTAGATTTATAAATCCCGGGAGCCCGAGCGGTCCACTTTCGAGCATAAGAGGCTCCCGCGCTCGGGGCAGGTCTGGAAAAGGGGAATTTTGGCTCCGGAGAAAAGGAGCTGGGGAAACGAATCGAAGTTAAAGCGCTTCAATCAAAGGGGGGGGGGAGGGAAACCATTCGGAAGAGACGTTTGAAATCCACCGGCGGCAAGGGCAACCAAGAGAATGAGGGAGGAGTTAATTCATCAAAATTCTCGCACTGTTGGATCTACGCCCTACCTGGTTTCCCAAGCTCGAGCTACTCGAGTATTTCTCTTGATCAAAAAAAAAAAACTAGGAGGGGGAAGGGACCGCCACACTTAATTGCCAGGGGCGCTTTATCCTGTGTGGTTGAGGGGTACTCGTGACTCATTGCGAGGACGATAGAGTCCTCCTGTAGTCGACACCCCCCAGCGAAGAAATAATATTAGGGGGGAGATTAAATGCTCCGGACTCCCGCCATTGAAACCGTCAGTAGGATACGAATCAGCCGGTCATCAGGGCGACTGCTTGGGTTGGGGAATGGTGAAGAAAGAAGAAGGGAGACAGTTCGTCGCGTCTGTGTTGTCGTATGATGTTGGAATGCTTCATGGGGGTAAGATCCGCGGTGAGCATGAGCAACTCCCCCTATGTCTTAAAAAAAAAAACGAGGAAAAGGTTCCGACAACGCGCCTTCATGCGGGGGATAGCCGATGAATGTCGGAATGCAACACCAGGGGCCAGGGCAGAGTGAAGGAGTGAAAGTCGCAATTCAAAAGAGTTCCGTCGCCCGAAGAAGGAAGGTGGGGAAGGTTACGCGTTCGTCCTTGTCCTTGGCTGATCGGTCTTGATCAACGGCCATTTCAATGAGTCCTTGGGCAAGTGGAAAAGTACTCAGTCTGATCAGTCATGCGCGAGCTCGTTGATACGAGAGGATGCGGAGAAATAGGGAAGGAGGGGGGGAGACTATAGTCCCACAAGAAAGCCTCAGTCTAAAACCCGGTACCAGGAAAGGGCCCGGGGATCATTGGGCGGTTTTGCAGGAGGTGATGACGGGAACGGTAGGCGTCGGGTGAAAAAGATCATAGGAAAGGGAAACCGCCAGAACGTACGGCAGCACGGGATGTGGTCAGCCTACTGTGGGTATCACAATTTTGTTAGGACGCTCAGCCTTTTTGGGGGGGGAATCAGAAAAATCGCGATAACGGATGGACCGGAGGGCCTCAATGCCAGGGAAGAGTTAGAAAGGGAAAACCCGTTACCCGAAATAACCGAGAAACTCGCCGCGGCGTAACTTCTATGCAACTAAGGAGGAATAGGTATTAATGGATGAGGGGCGGGTCGATGAAAATCAGGCCTTAACGCGAAAAAGAAAAAATTCCAGGAAAAGAAGAAATAAAAGACGGTTCCGTATTTCGCGGAAAATTCACGCACAGGTGATATTACACGTCGAGGAGAAGGATTAAGGCTCCCGCAGGGGAGGCGACCCAAGAGGATAAATCGGCCGTCCATTCAGACTGGGTATGTAGCCGCGATTGCGAAGGATAATGTGTAAGGAAGGGGGGGGGGGGGGGGAAAGTTGGGGAAATTCCTTAAGCGAAGCAAAATTCCTTCGAAAAAAGCCACGTCCTGGTATTCGATGGCCGGTGCAAGACCACTCCAGGTGGGGAAAGGATTCTCAACACAAGATGATATGAAAAAGAAGTGCAACTGGCTGTGGCGGAAACGCAACAAAGAGGGAAAAAAATACGGGCCGGGAAACTTTATGCCGACTTACAGGACAACAATACAATTTCCTCAGGCCCAACTGTCTAATCACTGAACTGGCAAATTCTGAAAAAAAAACCAGGAGTGTGAGAGAAGGCATGTCGAGCCCATTAGGAGCTTAATCAAGGCTTGGAAAAGGGGGGTCAAAAAAGGGGGGGTTTGAGGTAACGGAACCCCTGTGGTTACGGACGGCGGAAAAGACTTGTGGCAAGGACGGAGTGTCCTGAGGGGGAAAATCTATTACGAAGCTCAGAAGACCTACTATGCAAATCTTGTCAGAGACAAGGAGGAAGAAAAGCGAAGTCCGATCATCGATTATCGTAGTCGGGGTTAACACAGGGTGGGTCACCGGGACAACAGTGCGAGGAAAAAGGTCAATCGTATCCGTAAGAAGTGAAGAAAAATCAAAAACGCGAGATGGGCTAAAAAAAAAAATAATTAGATTAAAGACAACCTTGCTGAGTCCGAAAAGGATGGCGGGATCCCTCGTTCATCGCCGAAACTAGAAAAAACTACATGAAAAGAAGAAACCGACGGCAAACCAACTCTCCAAAGGAGAATGAAAAAAAAAGGGGAAAGAAAGGTAACAGAGGGAGAGTGAAGAGGTGTGGGCGCCGTGCCACCAGATCCAATCCGCGAGATGGACCGTATAAAGGCGACTCTGCGCAGAAAAATGAAGACTCTGTTCAAAAAGGGTACATCAATGACCGAAAACGAAGGAGCATTAGGATCGAAAAAAGCTAACGCCGACCCGGAAAAATCCGTCAGAAAGGGGAGGTGGAGGGAGGGGGAACCTGGTGCATGGGCCGTCGAAGTCCACCAGGAGCCGTATTCACTAATGTCCAAATTCCTTGGGGGGGTGGCGAAATTCCTCGGCTCGATCACTTAAGTTCGCGGGGGGGAGTCGGAAAAAAAAAAAGGTCGCGTGAGGAATATGGGCCAGGATTTGCTTCATGTCTCAAGCCGCTGACAAATAAATCTGGAAAGGAAAACATCATAAGGTCATTCCGACGAACTGATGACTCATCGTCGAATTGCAAGTAAAAAAAAGAACGAACAGAAGGGTCTCGCTGAATTTCCTCTTAAAAGGGTAACTGCATTACATGGCGCGAGGAGCATTTGAGTAAAAGGTTCCAATTTCTTCGCCTGACGGTTTTCGAAAGGGCGTCCTCAGGAAAGAGGATGACCAAGCAATTCGTCACGAGTCGACAACACACAGGCAGGAGGAACATGAGGCCGGGGGTGCTCCGATCGGGGCTCAAAAAAGAGATAAGAGAGGGGAGGTGCGCTTCGGGAAGGTGAGGCGAGCATCCAAAGACTCTGAACATGAAGTGCATGGGAATTTCCAAGAAGGGCTCGGTGCTCAGGGGATCCAAAAACCGTCCCTTCCGTAAGAAAAGGGTCACAAACGGAGTTGAGACGCTTATTGGACAGTCGACGGGGGGGAAAAATGAAAACCTCAGCAACCGTATAAAAACAATTGCAACTCACCCTTGCTAGACCCGGAAAAGAGATCAATCGAAAATCCTCTATTGCTCGAACGAAGGATCGGGCGGCAACGGGAGTTATACTTACCTGACCGGCGAGAGGAACCTTTGAAGGAGTCGGGCGATTCTGCTCTGACGAGGATCGCTCGTGCTGCATTCTCACAAACAAAAAAGGGGAAAAGAAGGAAAAAAAAAAAGCGAAGACCCTTCGGCAATCTCCAGAGCTCGACCGCCGAGACGTCGACAAGGGGGAAATCTCTTCCGTATTGGGAGCTCCCGAAAGCATAAGGGAAGAAACTTCCAACTCAAGGGAAACGGAGGAAAAGGCAACTGCAATTGTGCTCCGTACTTGCCTGAGCGAGACTGGGGAAACTCCGTCCCGGGAAATAAGAGAGAAACTACAGAAGGTTACCGCATTTGGCCACCTGCGGCAAAGGACCGATAACGGAAATAGAGGAAATCATCACTTCTCGGCTTGTGGATGCTAAATAAGACAGAAAAAAGATCTGCTCAGTGCTCTCTTACTATCTAGGGGAAGCGGAGCAGATCGGCGACCACAAAAATGGACTCGCGCCACAAAGACGTGCCTGGGGTCTTAAGAAGGGGGTCGTAAGATGTATTTCTTCGTTGAATCCTATATAGAGGTCCGCAGAAAGGGGATAAAAAGAGAGGCTAATTGATTGCATATGGCTGTGGGCGTCTATGACAATCGATACGAAGAATTGAAAGCGTATAGAACAGGGCGGGAGAATCATCGCTTGTGGTTGAAGGGGACCGATAAAAAGGGAAGGGTGGGAAATCAGTTTCTGCTCTCTTGTGGTTGTCTTAAGGAGGGAGGTGGAAAGTCCTTGTTCTGAGAAAATTCGGGTTGAGCACGCCCGGCCTATGTCTTTACTCACTCGGGAAAAGCGGGGAAAAGGACGGGGGACCAACTCTACCGAAGCGGATTCAGATCCTATGAATGGCGGGTCGTCCACAAGGAAGGGGAAAGTCTCAGTTGAGTCGAAGCGAAAGGCGTTTTCGGAAAAAGCACGAAAAGAAAACTGGGGGTTGGGGGTACGGGAGTGCGAGTTTTGGGACCACGGGGTTCGGAGAGGAAACCTATCATGATTGGAGTGCTTGATGAGGTTTTTACTAACATCAAAGGAAGGAGCAGAAAAAAGAAAAAGAAAAAGTTGGCATCTCGCGGATCTGAAAGTTGCGTGTCACCGGACGGTCCCCCACCCGTCTCTTAAAAGGAACCAACGAGAATAATTTTGCTCAAAGAAGTATGGAGCAGTTGGTTTTCAGTGCTGGGGGAACTGGGGAAAAAAGAAACGATTAAAAAGAACGAGGGATGCCCCTCGACGGGGTAGGGGGACGGCAGCACGGGATAATTGGGATACCTACGGGAGAACACTTTTGGGAATCTGAGGAGGTGGCGATCAGCAGACAGCGAGTAGCGGAAAAAGTGAACAGTAAAAATCGAAAGTAGTGCATTTTATCAATGGTGACACACCCTGTTTACCCGAATACGGAGATATCTTCCTGTCGGGAAAGAATTCCCGAGATTACGCGACAAAGGCATATAGGTCTGAAGGAAAGCATGGGAGGAAGAGCTGACTGGGTCGCACTCCGCATCCGCACCACGAAGCCAAACCGTAACTTACAGTGGTAAAGTAGTTCAGGCCAGGGGGATTGACCATCTCGACAATGGATTCCACTGCGCCCGCCTGGGCTCGGGGAAGGGAAAAACTGGAAATAAGGGAAAAAAGGACATGGAAATTTTGAAGGTATTTAGCCCCGATGCCGAGGAAGAAGTTGGCGGCCTTGAGGAAATTGGTTTGTGGTCTCTGATGAAGGGGAAGATGGACAGAAAAAAAGGGAACGCAAGCGTGGACGTTTCACGCCGCCCAGTGCACTTCGCGGATCAAAAAACAACAACGTGGGAGAGAAGATAAGCGCAGGGGAGGGTCCTGGCTTGGGTCGTTAAAAGGAGAGAGTTCCCAAGGACGGGGGAGGTTTCAGGAAACTTTGGGTGACTAATTGACTCTACATTTCCTCAAGTCCACTCATCACGTCTCATCGACATCACCCATCAGCCGAAGGAAAAAAAAAATGTCTGTCGGTCGGCGCCTGAAATCCAGGATACGCGCGATGGTCAATATCAAGAACGGTTTGACTTCAAGAGAATACTTAAAGGTACTTCGAGTGGTGTCTTATTACGGAGGCAGGCGTTTACGGCAATTGGAATCTAAGAACTTCAAGACCTGCCTCCGTTCAAGACCTAACGGGGACAGTGTCGCGTTAGTATTGCAAGGTAGAATGAGTACCAAAAGTCGGGGGTTCACAGTGTTTGTGTCAGAGCCTCTGTCACTATGAGGAAGGTAGGCAAGAGGGAAAAAAAAAGTATAGGTAGAGAGTAGAGCACGCCCAGAAACATCGAGGACGGGGAAAGAAGGTGATTAAGTGTCGGAATGACATCCCGTGCTGCCGCCGCCAAGTGGGGGGGAAGGGGGGAAAATCGTGCGAATTCGGCCTAACATAATACTACCTCATTTTCCCGAGAACACTCATTGAAAAAAAAGAACTGCTCTAAAGCGATGATCAAATTGGGGAAAATTCTGTTCCGGGAGTTAAGATAGAGGGTGAACGGGAATTACGCAAAGTGACAAAGTAGAAGATGGGTCCGGGGGAGGGGAAGAAGAGAAGCGATCGTCGACTCTGATAAAGGGGGAGCACTACCATCATTAGCGGGATTACGTGCTCAATAATAAATCAAAAGGAAGAAAAACAGAAACCGGTAGAAGCATTTTCGGATCTAATTCTGGGTAGGGAAAAAAGGGAATTGGGGACGATGAAAGGCCAAGAATTGATGCCAACTTTCTGTGACAAAAGGCCAGAGAAAGAGGCCCGGGACTGTCCTAATACATTAAGTTCGCGTGGGTCTAAAGAAGAAAAAAGAAAAGGCTGATGAAGACTTACTGTATTGCTAAAATGGGATCTGACAATTGAGAAAAGAAAAGTGGAGTCACTCACTAAAGCATCATAACGTACCACAAAAGGACGTAACTGGACCGGGGGAAAGGAGAAGGTTAACTAAACCCCAATCACGCCGGGTCACGCCCTTCGGAGGCGAAGGGGACAAAATAATTATTACAGATTGAGACGGAAAATTCCCTCAATCTTGCCTGGCGTGTCTACGATACTTTCGTTCAAAAAAAAAGGTAATTCAAAGGCTGTCACTATCAAGAACGAAAATGCATTCCGTGTAACGCGGAGTTCCATGGAGAGGGCGAAAGGAGCTCAAAGAAAAGGAAGAAGGTAACGGAGCACGTAGAAAAGTTCGTAAAAGGGAGGTTTCCTGGGCAGCATCCCATCCTTAAGAATAGGAAGGGACGATGCGAAAAAAGGTCTCTTGTTGGGCCTCCTGGGGGAGAAAAATGAAATAAGACTCGAATGGACTTAAGTCCAACTGAGTTGAAGTGAGTTTGGGGATACGAGACTCTGAGGGGAAAACCGCCAAGAGACAAAAAGGGGCATACCCGTTGCTACACAGCCGTTTCACATTCGAAGCGGTAGCTTCCTAAAGGGTCGACCTACAATAGGAAAAAAGTTAAGACCACCTAATCAGCACGGGACCTGGGGGGCGAAGAAAAGGTTCGCGTTCATCGTCGAGTGGGACGTCCTAGGGGAAAAAGAACAAGTTC
>Ga0179591_1255770_pt1 | contig 10497 bp, 9 predicted proteins | sample CZOMad2_1_08_16f_FD_182891 | JGI IMG/M metagenome (GOLD analysis project Ga0179591, IMG submission 182891) | Vadose zone soil fungal communities from Angelo Coast Range Reserve, California, USA - CZOMad2_1_08_16fungal (PacBio error correction) | ecosystem: Environmental > Terrestrial > Soil >...
TGGGTTTCCAGATAAGTAAATATGTTGCGGCTTGAGAGTAAAAGAGGACGAGAAACCGGGAGTAATGATCTTTATACCAGAAGGGTCAAGAAATCTGGTCCAAATGAACAAAGGGCCAACAGTGTGGGGAAGCCGGGAGGGAAAGCCATGTTAAAAGAAGGGCCGGAATCGCGATGTTTTCCGGGAGCTTGCTCTAGGACTCCTTTCGGAAAGGGGTTGCGGAAAGGATGTAGGACATAGACTGTCAGCCGAAAGCAGAAGCTTCGAAAATTCTATCGAAGAAGCAGTTGGATCCAAATGGGCTGTACGCGCTTCAGAGGAAAAAGTTTTACCCCTAAGAAGGGACCCAAAGGTTGCACTGCCGAGCAATTTAATGGGGGGAAAAAGGAAAAAGTAGAATGAATCGAAGAAATTATTCTTGTAAGCAGGGCGCCTTACACTAAAAAGGAACCAACATCCTTTAGGTTTATCATGAAAGTGGAAAAAAAAGAAGCACTCTGCTTCTTGGTTAGTTTGGGCTTTATTTCCCACCTAACTCAAGCATTAGATTTGAATCATATGGGGAAAAATCCTCGAAGAGGGGGAAGACGAGTGAGGCGGGAAGACAGTAAAAGGAAAGGTGAGGGAAAGCTGTAGGAGATTGGCTTTAATAGTGACCATCTCAAGGGCGGAGTCTGATACAAAAAACTGCAAAGGTTAAAAGCCCTGTTTCGTTATGGTAAAACAGCATGTCTCGGTGTCAGGCAAACAGGACTTCAATGAGAAAAATGAAGATCTATACTTCTTCCGAGCCCATTATAATGATCATTTTGACGTGTCGAGCAAAGTTTGGGGAAGGAGGGACAACAGGTGCTGGTTTCAGGGACGATGTGGGAGGAACACATCAATGAAAAAAGGAATTATGTCTTCCATTAGTCACGAAGGGAAACTATTAGAACGAACTTTAACTAAGGGTAAAAAAAATATCCATGGGGAAAAATGTAGCCTTTTCTCCGCGTGGAGGGACGTCATGCTCAAGGGGGCTTGATATAGATCCTGTGACCTGAGCACGTCCCTAAGAGTGGATGGGGGGGGACCCATCTTTTGTAAGCAAAGAATACAATATCAAGAGGTAGAGACCCCGAAAATCCCGCAGTGTCCCGATCGAGTATGTAAACTGGGTTTTAAGCGAGAAAGTGGGGGGTGGCACGCTAACTGTCAATAAAACGAATAGGTGTTGAAGCCGGTCGAGTTAGCCTTAAGGTTCGGTACAGAATCTTCGATGTCATAAAGCAACACGGCGCCGTAAAATTAGATCAGAGCAGGGGCAAAGTTTCTCAACAAAGAGGAACATATTCAGTCTAATTGTAGGGGGGGCCAGAACCAGGGCCTTCAACTGCCTGGGGGGAATGATGAACAAAAACAGGTGTGCACAGGTCTTAATCAGCGCACCTGGGGGCGCCCATCAAGGACAAAGAAAAGGGATGAAGTGAAGAGACGGGGGAAAAGGTAGAAATCGCCTTTGGTTCCGTCTGTGGGAATTAAGCTTGAAAGAGTCTGGTTCCGGATCAGAGGCCCACTACCGCTCCACTTCGTAGGGAGGTCAAAGATAAGGAGGTCAAGAGGGACAGGAGGACTGAGCTGTGAAGGGAAGAGGGTTGCATATGCAGGATTCCATACTTCTGGTTAGAGACGCTTAGAGGATACGAGGCTCAAAGAGTCCGGTGATCAGGAACAGGGAATTTCCTAAAAGGGTTTTCTGAAACCTTTCTTCAAAGCGGGGTAACTGGTACCGGAGATAAACTGTAGGGCACACTTGGGAGGGGTTTCGAGGTCGCATACTCTCTCCGAGGTGCGAACTCGCTGCAGTTAGGGTGGTTGACTGCATTTTATTACCAGACTTGTCCCTGCTAAAGTGTTCACTTGGGGCGGGTAACGCGACCACCGGAGATTGTGACACGGGGACTGGAGGATTGGTTGGGGCAAGACTTCGAAAACTTCCAGTTGATTTTTCTGTCACCTGAACCTATAGGGAGCCGGGCATGTGTCCCAACGGGAAGGGGCAAAATGTAGAAGTGGGGAAACGAAGAAGAAACAGGGAGCGATTCAGAATATCTTAGGACAGCTGTGTCCTTCGGCCGGAATATAGTCGGGGGAAACTGTTCCTATTTACATCTGTCAAGAAAGAAAAAGAGGGGGGATTAAAGGGAGGGGAGGCTTGAGGGGAGTCAAGTTAAGGGAGATACATTCTTCGACCTTGAAATTCAAAAAAATCTCAGTAAGGAGAAGCCTGCAAGGGCAGCACAACCCTCGCCGGGGGGAATGGTGTATTTGGTTCAGGGGGAAAAATTGGGAAGAGAGAGCCTGGATCCTCTACAGATAGGAAGCTTGGAGAAAAAAATCCAGTGGCTCAAGGGGGGGGGGGGGGGGGAAAAAGACGCGAGTGATGGGGGAAGGTTGTGTGACAGATGAGGCTGGACCACAGAAGTAAATGGGCATCACGTTTGAAATGGCAAAAAAAGGACTCTCTTGGGCGTTAGACCTGGGAAATACCACTTGGAGGTTTTTGCAGTACTTCATTTGGGACCAAAACAGTCTTGCTCTAAAGGTAAGAGTTCTTGTACCCTGATAGGGTATTTGGACGGTCGGGCACTTCAGCACAGTGAGCCCGAGGAAGACGGTACGTAATAGTGAATGCCCGTAGTTGCATACACAGGGACCCACTGATCTGGATATTGGTTGAAGAAATGGACGTGAGGAAATGGGTTCGGGAAGAAAAGGAGGGCACCAGTTTGCAGGGGGATGAGGGGATGATTACCTGAGGGTGAGTTAAATACCCTGGCTCACAACAAGTACATCAACGACCTTAAAGGAGAATGGGGGACTTGAAACGACCTGAGGATGGGAGAAAAAAACGGGGCGAAGCTCTTCAGGCAAAGTGGAGGAACGAGGTTCTCTCTCAAAAAAACGGGAGGAAGAGAGATAGTCCCCCGGGAAAAAAACAAAAAAGCTGACAGGAAAAATGTTTGTTCTCCCTACTGACAATGTGCGGGGGGGGAAAACGAAAAGAGAAGGTAAAGAGGATTGACTCCCTATGGGCTGTGAATCATCGGTTAGGAGGAATTCAATCAGGGGCCCGTCCAATACGTGGGGCAGAAAGGCGGAGGTCAACAAAAAGAAAAGTGGCAAGAGGGGGGGGCTACAGAAGGTTTTCAAACCGTCGTCGGTCCTTCGGTCATTCGATCATTGGGAGCTTTCTTAAAAGGAATTCGGGGAATCGTCAATTAGATTCCGACCTATTGGGAAAGAGAAGGGGTGGGAGACGGTGGAAGAACTCCGTTCCACCATCCCTGGGCCAAAAGTGGGGGGAGAATCTGAGGAAAGAAAGATACTGGGCAGTGTTTCTTGAAAAGGGATGACGAAAGCCCAAAGTGATGTCCTTGCAAGGTTTGGGGGAAGGCGCAGAAAGAGGGGGAAGTTTCAAAAAAGTGGCGTACACATCGGGTTGAAGCTGGGTAGAACCGTCATCTGAGAACAACAAACATTACTCTTTGGGGCGCAATCCGAAATAAGGAGGGGTGGGTTTGGCAGGAGAAAAGCAGTGCCTGGGGCGGGGGAAACTGTCCTGAGGAAGGAATGATCTGGAAAAGTTTCATAAACAGGCACATTGGAAAGGCTCAGGAACAGGGGAAAGCTGGAGAGTGCAAAGGAAGGGGGGAAACCTTTTTTATGATTGTTAAGGGGTCCTGAATTTACGTATGGCATACTAAGTAACAAGGGTGACACGAAAGTCAATACCGCAGAGATTAAGGGTGAAGGGAAGGGGAAAGAGACAGGACAAAATCCAGAAGATTCCCTCCGGGAGGGTCAAAGACGCTATGAAAGGCTCTACAATTCGAGATGAAAAATTGAAAGGGACGGGACACTTCCTTTTGAAACAAGGGAAAGGCATGCTACTATTATTTGGGGAAGGTAATACTAAAGAAATATAGTAGGAAAGAGGGAACAAGACAAGCTTTCTTCCTTAAGAGTTCCCAGCCTCCAGACAAGGGGGGTCCGGTGGTTGAGCAGAACACACGGAAAATTTAGCGGGCACAATAGCCTTCGTCACGAATTCACTTCAACAACAAGAATTAACAAAAAAGGAGTCACGTGCGTAAAAGAAAGCAGGGAGATAAACTCCCTCGTGAACCAATGAAGTAGTGCCAAGAATATCAAGAGGACAATTTTATAGTACGTTGAGTTTTCATCCTCGAATGGTTAGTAATTTTCATGTAAATCGTGAGGACCGGAAGACGTAGGCCGTTGGCTTGGGTCCAGATATTTCTCGTTAAGCGAATATAGTCAGGAAAAGAACGTTAGGGGGCGAATAGGGAAGGGAAGCTATCAAAGAAGAAAAGGCACTGGAATGTGGAGGGATTGGCGATCAATTCAAGGGAAAGCAAGAATTCAGGGCAGCTAACCGATGGAGTAAGCTTTAAGAAATGTAACAATAGCTGAGGTGAAACCCAATTCGGGTCTATTAATAGATCACTGGAAGACAAAAATCGTATTGGAAAATTTGCCAGGATTTTTAGAAAAAGGGTTTCGTATTATCGATGGGGGCACAATGCGTGGTGTGGGAAAATCCTCAGGGTGAAGGACTTTGAAGGGGACAAGAAAAGCAGTCGCCAGCTTCTCGTTACGTAGTCGGGAAAACCGCTCGGGAATACTGTTCTGGGGTCCCGAGGACAGTGTTGTTTATGATAACACTCAATCTGTTAAACCTTGAAGAATTAAAGAAGAATATAAAGAAAGACTGGGGGGACTGGAGAACTTTAGGAACGACGTGGACATGGGGTTAAAGCTCGGCAAACCTGCAAACATCCACGAACTGAACAGAAGTCGACGTATGGATGGCAGACTCCTTCTTGTGTAGAAAGAACTCTTCCTACTTATGGGATTTCTTCTGAAACAAGGATTTCTTAAATCACCGGGGAACTTACCATCCTCGAAAGGGTCCCTCGGGGGGGACAGGCGATAGCGCAGACGACCTGGACAGGAAACGCGGTGGGAGGGCAACCTTTTATTCTGAACCGAAGTTGTGAGGGAAAGAATGTGCGGGCGGCCCAACGGCGTAAAGAATGGTTTCATAACTTAATCAGAGTAAGGACATAGGGGTGCATGATACGCAGGGTCAGGGAAGGGGAGGTCTGACCCCACCAATGGCAATCAACATCAAGAGTCGTTGAAGGAACAACTCCTCGTTCCGACACGAAAAAGTATAAGGACTACAGTGAAGGTGAACTTCACGTGCGGTAATTTTAGACGCGGAAGTGGACCGCGTTAAAGGGAGGGGAACTTACCAATCTCACTACTCAAGCAGTTACGTCCCAAGGGCTTCAAGGTTGCATGATTCACAGGTAGAATCTCGCTCATTCTCTGGACTAGTCGGACTCAAAATAAATAGAAAAGACCCTACCCTGGGGAGTACCTCTCAAAGGTTCACTAGAGTTTCAGCTCACAAGCTTGCGAGGCGACTCGCGCACATGGGGTCAGCATCTAGGTTGGGAGAGTTTTAAAATCCAAATACCATGATAAACAGTGAAGGAATATAAACGGACTGAGAAGGAAATGAGAGGCACACTGGGTTGCTTTTCTCGAAAAGTACAAAAGGACGAAATCTTAACGTGGAAAGACGATGGGTCAGCTGGGTCCCATCAACGGAAAGTCTAGGCGTTGTCCAACACTTTCTGGGGGGGACCCTCCGATACAAGCACTGGGGTGGTCTCTAAATACCTTGGGGAGAAAAAACGGAAAGAGGTTCTACGTAGGGGGAATGAAAGATGAGAGTTTCTGCGCTAAGTACTGATGAGACGATAAGAAACGCGAAACTCCACGCAGGCTTCTCCAGGATCTCGTTGAATTAAGGAATAGGGCACGTCAACAGGGTCGGCGATTTCAGTCATCCTTGGTGAACCGTGGGGGTCGTCTGAAGCCAACTTATGAAGGGGGGTCTTCTGTAAAAGACCTCTGGAACCGCCGTAGAGAGCGCATGGAAAGGAGAAAGGTCGTGGCGCGGAAGTCTCTGAATCCGATAGAGAATCAAAACAATTACCGGAAATAAAGAGCTCAACACACAATTAGTGGAAGGAAGGATTTCCGGGTATTTCTTTCGGAAGATGGTGAGGCTTAATCTAACGCGCCGAGCAAAGAAATTGCGAAGGCGCGTAGTCAAAAGGAGCCCTAAAGGGGGGCTTTTCCACGATGGGACAAAAAATTTCCAAGTTGGGGAAAAGGACGCATTTGATGGGAAACCACGGTTAAAAAAGTTGGCGGTAATCGGAAAAATAGGTTACCCTTCTCTAAACAAAGGAAGAAGATCGGAGTTTGGGAAGGTTGACGGGGGTGGGGGGATAGGACCGCCAGAAAGGAAGTAGAGAGAGATGATAATCTAGAAAAGCTCGATCGAGGCCGCCGTGTTCAACATAAGAGCTTTAATAATATCGCGAGGTGACCAAGCCACAGGGGAAAAGACCCCTTTACGGGAGTTCCCTCTCTTAGAATAGACTGAATGCACAGGGTGAAGGGGAATGGTAGATAGATAGGAGTTAAGAAAAGAGGGGTGAAAAGGGTTGAACATTGATCATGGTTTCCTATACTTACAAGACTTCCGTTTGGGATTGGGTGCTTTGGCCAATAACTCAGTCTCAAGGGGGGGTGGGGGGTGGGGGGGGGGGTGCATACAAATGCTTTGTCATCGGCAGAAAATGTCTTACATCGGAAAAAGAAGCTTTACTCAAAAAATGGAGTGGGCTCTCTTCTATGTGAGGTCCTGTAGAACCCAGTCTCCAGGATTACGGAACCAGGCCATAAGAGGGGGGCCGGGTCTCTGCAAGACAGTCGAACGTGACATGTTGAAAAAACTGCAAAACCATTAAGCGATGGAACACTGCCTGCAGCGTACAGAATTCTGGAGATCTCATAAGTAGTATGATATGGGTGGGGAGGGTCGATCAAGGCGGATTTTTTTCCCTCGTCCCGCACGTGCTGTTGCTACGGATTTTGGCTGACCGATAGCTGAAAATACTTAAGAGATGTGTAGAAGCTTCCCTGATGAAAAGGACAGGGAGTCAATTTAGGGGCAACGTAGCCGCCGCAGTTCGGGCCCACAATGGATGGATCATTGATAAACTCTGCTGCAACAGATTCGTGTTAAGGTGTGCGTTGAGCTCGCAAGAAAAACCATTTAAAAGGTACCGATTATAGGAGGTGATGTGCGAAAGATTTCTCCGACAATCAGCCGTACCAAGAACAAAATGTTCGATCAAACCAAAAGGAACTGAGGGTAACATACTTAGAAGGAGTTTACTACTGTGGGGGCGGGGCGAGATTTTTTTCACGCTATGTGATCCACGTAATGAGTTTTGGCGCCTTTCTTTAGTACTAGAGGACTGAAACAAGTTGCGAAAATCGGCGATTATTCATCAAAAAGGACGGTGGTAGCAAACGGGGCGCTCTTTTTTTGGAAAGTTTCGGGGAAAAATACAAAGAGAAGAGCAAAAAAAAGGGGGCGTGGTCCAGTCCCACAGGGCAGTCCTGACTGTTTGAGAAGCGGTCTAACAACTCGTTGTGGGACCTGGGGATCAAGCCGACTACACCGGTGGGGGGGAGCCCACACCGGCACAGTACTATCATAAGGGGTGGTGCACATTTCTCATGAGGACCTAAGTCCGCGGTGGTTAAAGACCTCTTTGCATTCCTTTGGCGGCACGCATGGAGTCAATTCGGGAAGACAAAACCGTCCGACTCGCGCAAGGCACGAACACGTACAGAGATCAGCAGTATCTACTGAGGCTATTTTCATATTGTGTCATCTGCGAGATTCTCTCAAACTAGGTGGGCAGAACTATCTGGGGGAAAACGCTTGACAACAGGATCTGGTGCAGGCCAGCCGGCGGTCAAGGAAAAGACTAAAATCTACGACCACAGGCTCGCGATTACGAAAATGAAACTCAGGACCATGGCGACAAAGAAGGAAGTTGTTTCGAGGGGAAAAGGGAATCGTAAAAGTGATTCAGGGCACAAACGCGACGGGATCATTTGTGTGACGTGAGGATTTTCTGCCAGCTGTAACTGCTAAGGTGGGCGTTTGTCGGAAGCCGCCCAAAGTGGAGATTTAGAAAAGAGGTAAAGGGGCATGCATTCTGTAATTTGGGGAAATGTCTTTTCCCAGTTTAGGGTCGTCTGGAGAAATCTACGGTAGCAGGCCTTGTGTGTGGGTGAAAACGTCCGGGGTTGCAAAAATGTCAGACGGTAAGCGAGAAGAAGGTGTAGGGCATTATCAGGAGTAATAGAATGTTTGTCGCCTTATAAGATTAGTTAGAACAAGGGGGTGGGGTCGCTATTTCACAATAAGGACCTGAAGCAAGATTGAGGGGTGACAGCTTGATGGATTGGAGACCGAGGACTTATCTCAAAGTAGGGTCGAATGCAATGTCGGATAAAAGATTACACTTCAGCCACTGCCGCCCCACTCCTTCACTAACATGGTGGGGGGGGGGAGAATTGATTCCTTGTTTGAAAAGTGGAGAGAAGGATGTGATGCCTGGCACCCTATGAGACACGCAAAAAAATCAAAAAGTTAAAGGGAAAACGGAGCAACCAAGTGGAAAGTATTTGGGGGGGGGGGGCTCAGCTCGGATTACCGGCAACTCTGTAAAGAAAATTGAATGACTGAGGAATGAGCTTTACAACCGGGTCAAGACAGACAAGGGTTATGGCTCGTAAGTCACTATTGTGGGACACCACCCTTGAGATTTTTAAACAAGTAAAACCAGGGAAAAGGTAACGAGAAGGATGGGGAAATTTGTGGAGATGGGGCGACTTCAAGAAGGACTCGGACATGCGTCCTCGGTAGGGATGTAATATCGCTGCCTCAAGGACTTAAATAAAACGCGAAAAACTTATTCAATGAAGCTGTTCCGAAAAGGGGTGGAAAACCGGGGGATGCGCGAACAAGAGGGGAAAAAAAAGTTGCGGAGGAGGTAGCTCTAAAGGAGTTGAAGGAGGGATGAATCCCCGAGGCGGTCCACCAGGCGGGAATGGTGGACCCTCCTCCGTTACTGAAAAAGAATGTTGAGAAGTGCCAAAAGCCTGAGTTCAGGGAGGGACATGGCGGGGCATGTGAGGAAAAAAAAAGGGGAGGGCCGGAGGGGGTTATATCTCGAAAAAAAAAAAAGGAGTTTGAAAAAGATATACTCCCATCGCCCACTCAGGTGGCTCGCAAAATGTTTTCCCAGACGAAGCAGGCAATACGACAAAATGTGGGGAGGGGCACACAGACTGGTGTAGAATCGGATGAGAAGCCATCTCAAGTCAAATCTTTCGTCTTATCAAATCAGCCCGCTGAAACTCTTGTCTCGCGTTAAAGCGAGGAAGAGAAGGGGGGACACTCAAGCAGGGGGAGATCATCTGGGAAAGAGATTCAGCGGCAGTTTGTCTGGAGTTAACTCTGTCTCATCAGAATAATTAAAACATCGAGGGAACGCGTTACCGATCCTGTCATAACGGACGGGGGCCAACAATAACAGATAATTTCTGGACGGCAAGCTTATACACGAATAAAGAATTTGCAAGAGAGCCTAAAAGCCTTGAATTAAGGAAAAAATTTTGAAAAATAATGCTCGTGCCTTAAATAGTTGTCCAAAATGGAAAACACTGCCTCCCGGAATATTGTTGAAGTGTCTCATCCTCAGAGGGACGACAAAAAAGAATCTTTTTCGCTCAGGAGGAGGGGAACTTTTTTTGGGGGGGGCGGTTGCTCCAAAAGAGTAGGCTGGGAAAAACCGAGCCATGAATTGCCACTTTTTCTCAATGGCAATACACAGAGTGACCCTTTCGAAGGTACCATGGAGGAGGGGAAGGGAGGGGGGGACAAAGGTTGGGGGATAGATTTTACGCTCGAATTTCTACCATAATTGTAAGAAAACAGTACTTTAAACCAGAGAGAAAGAAAAGACCTTGTCAGGAAGGGTTCAAGGGTAAATATGTGCTCTGAAAGGGTCCGAGAGACCTCCGGTTACATATCGCCCCTCCAAAAATAAGGAGAAGCGATTAACCAGCAAGTAGGAAGGGGGAACAGGATTGGGCTGGCAAAAAAATGGCACCTCAGGACGTGTTCAATTTCAACGGCAAGATTAGGGGCATTGAAATACTAAAAAAAATAAAGGATATAAATAATCCCGTCAATCAAGTAAAAAGGGACTTTCAGGAACTCTCAACGGTGGCGACTGGCCAAGACGAACACTTCAGCAAAATCCGGGGGAAACTTTCTCCGAAAAGGAATTCAAACACCTAATGGTAAAGTATCGGGGGGAGCGAAATCACTCTTATTAGGGGGGTGACAGCGAACCACAATTAGGTAGTGACCCATACTCCATTGAGGTCGAGAGAGGGTAATAGAGAATTTGGGAAACTCGGGGTTGAGGGTTTGCTTTCAAGCGGCAGTAACGGTATGGACGTGAAGGGAAAGGACGG
>Ga0179591_1276937_pt1 | contig 10497 bp, 10 predicted proteins | sample CZOMad2_1_08_16f_FD_182891 | JGI IMG/M metagenome (GOLD analysis project Ga0179591, IMG submission 182891) | Vadose zone soil fungal communities from Angelo Coast Range Reserve, California, USA - CZOMad2_1_08_16fungal (PacBio error correction) | ecosystem: Environmental > Terrestrial > Soil >...
AAGGACTAGAGAGTAGGTCGGTAGAGGCTAGAGCGTGCAAAACACTGTCGAGGAGCGAGCACGCCTCAAGCCTCAAGATTCTGCTTCTTCTCAAGGGGGTCACCACCTCTCGCCACACGTAAGAAAGAAATGAAAAAAAACTAGAAAGAAAGACAGCCTCCCAACAAAAAACCTTCTCCGACGGCGCAAGGATGCTCGGGAGAAAAGGGAAATTCGACAAACCACTGGGATTGGCCACGGAACGTATACGCACCGTCGACTAAGGAGGGGAGTAAGGGCCGAGGAAGTAAAGCGCCTTGAAATGTGCCGGTTCCCTGGGGGCTGGAGAAAAGATCAAGACCGGCCTCTTACTATAATGGTTAGGAAACGACGACTGTGAAGGGAGAGAGAGGAAGGAGGAAGAAGCGGCTCGCCAGATCTCGTTTCCATAGGTGGGCACTCCAAATGGGGGTTCCGAGCAATCCTAGAGTGGAGTTCGATCTACTAAGAAAGCTCTGAGGAGAAAAGGGAGACCATCGCGCTCCTACGAAAGAGAATCTCAAACCTGGAGTGAAAACGCGCCGAGGAACTGCATGAATCGAGCGAAAAATTACGAAGGAAAGTTGTTATCACAAGATTCCTATTGGACATGATTTTTCTCTTGAAAAGTTCTAGATCCTTGGGAGGTGCGCGGTAGCAAAAGGAGAAAAGGCGCAAAAGCAGAGACTGGGATTCCCCTTCGTCGGGAGCGTCCGGGAATACAATGTGCGCGAAGAGGAGAGGATCGCGCAAAACTGGAACGTCAGGCCGATGAGGAGGAGTGAGGATCTGAGGGCGAACACTTTCGGGACTTCTGGGGGGAATTGACGACTGGACTCCTCTTTTGGAAGACCCTCGGAACCCAAAAAGAAAAGAGAAGAATAGCCAACGGCGCAAAAAGTTCTTCAATAGCGAGGCTCGCACTTGAGAGAGGCTTCTTTCGCTTCTCATTACGGAGGTCAACAAGAAGTGCGCTTAACGCAAGAGAAAAAGATCTCCGGATGTCGTAAAGGCCAAAAAAGAACATCCAAGCGCCAAGACTGGGCACGATAGAGGGGCTCCAGAAGAGAAGAAGAAGAAAAAGGGATAAGACCCGTACCGTAGGATCTGCTGGGTAGATACACACGGGAAAAAGGCTAGGGGGGACCGGAACGCTCCGACGATTATTTTAATCGCCCTCTAAGAAGGGCGGAGAGGCTCTCAATCCCTTCGCTTAGAGCGGAGGGTCCCCTAGACGCGAAGGAACCAAGAACGCTCGCCTTAATGAAATTGAAAAACGCCGCGGCTCTGGCACCCTATTTCAAAACGGCAACGTTGCTAGGCAGAAGGGCGGGGGAGGGACGAACGAGCTCGATCCGGGCGGCTTAGTTAGATCACTGAGCTCCCGGACCCCACCGGCTCCCAGAAGAGGATCCCTGCAAAAAAGAAAAGAGACAAAAAGGGGGCCTATTAAGAACCAAGTCCGGCAGACTATAACTCCGTCAGGTCCTTCGAGGGACGGAACGACAAAACTCGGGTTGGAGGAACAAAACCCCGCAGGGGGCTCGCAGTGCAACCTCTACCTTACTATCAGAGGGGAGAGAGAATCGTGGGAAGAGAGGACAGACCCCCAGGACTAACAAAAACCATTCATAAAGCGCGTTGTTCGCGAAGCCACTGGCAGACGAAAAAAGAAAAAGACAAATCGTGATCGCCGAGGAAAAAGGCGCACACGGCCTCGGCGAGAAGAAAAAGAACAACAAAGAGGAAAAGGAGGAGACACATCTTCTCGCGGGGCCGTGGGGAAGCGGGTCAATCAGAGGTGGAAGGAAGGGGACAGTGGGAGCGAAACCACGCGTAGGTCTGGAGGGGGAGCTGGCGGCCTGGCAAAGGGCCAGAGGGATAGGGGAATTCAGGACGAGCCCGCGCGCGGCAGGTTGAACTGCGAGCCATTAGCGGTGGTGATAAATGAAACCACGGGGAAAGGGAGTGAGGCCAAACCAGGAGGCGATCGTCTTGCAGGAGGCCGGTGCAGGGAAACGCGGACGTCCATCCTGGATCCTCTTCGGGCATAGGGGCCACGGAAATCACGAGAGCTCTGCTTAGCCGCGTAAGAGCTTTCGGACGCCGACTTCCTCAGTAGCGGGACGGTACACGTTGGCCATTTTTCTACTCTTTCAAACGGCAAGCAAACAATCTTGCATTCCGGCCAGCGCGTCACTTTGAAGTCGGGGGAAAAGAAAACAGTAGCCCTCGACTGTCGAAAAGATATCACTAGGACACAGCGCGTAAGCGGGCGCTTCCACTCATATTACGATCGTCCTTCGTCGAAGAGAGATAATCGGGCGAAGAGAGAAGAGCGCGCGGGAACGGGACAAAAGTAGATGGGGTCGTAGGACGTCTTATCCTGCGCCAGTTGAGGAGGTCGTGAGGAAAGTTAAAAGCCTCGGGCGAGAGGGTGGAAGGTTCAGAAGCAACGTTCAGTTGGACAACCTCGTACTGATAAGTCGGACAGTTACCCCAGTGGGAGACTCAAAGGGGAGCAAGGTGAGGGGAAACGAGTCGATTTGCGTCTCGATCCGAGTGGGGGTGAACAGGGCCTATCCCCCGAAGCACGAACTGCTGGGGATGGATCAAAGCTCACCTCTGCTTGCCTGGCGAAACGGGGGGCTAGCTCAGGGGCTTGCGGGAGCGTCCCAGAGAGGGGTAGTTTTTCAAGAAGCTAACGACGAAAGTTGGACCCGAACCTAGAGAAGGGAAGAGTGCCTGCCGAAAATGCGGTGATGATTAAGACTACAGAGAGACGAGAGAGGGGGCTATGGCGGCCGAGAATTTCTTGGGACTCGTCTCCAGGGGATTCGTCAAGCCAATGCACGATTCAGGACGCGGGGCCAGATCCGGAGGCGATAGGGGCGGGGGAGCTGCTTCTTTTCGAGAAATGTCGAACGAAAGGGCTGGAGAGAGCGCGGACGAGTCCCTGGAGCTCATCGGACATTGGCAGGAAAACCGAGAGAGAAAAACTTGCAGACATAGGCGTGCTCACAGCTAGCTCGATTCGAGATCGCCCTTCGTCCTCAGAAGCCATAGAAAAGAGATGCAGCAGACCGAGGTGCTGCTTCCGCCAATCAAAACGTGAAGCACCGATGAGAAAAAGAGTCATAGAGAGATCCTTATAGAAAGTGGCGGGAATCGTCCGCGATCGAAATGCTCTTTTGCGAGATCTCGTACCTGGGTCGGATGCTCTGTGGGGAAGGAGCGCCCGTCTGCAAAGGGGCGAGTGTTTGGGAGAGGACCTGTCGGGGAATACGAATGCAGGTTGAAGAAGAGACGCCGCAGGGGAGACAAGCTGGATAAGAGAACGTAAGGCGGCCATCGGGAAAAAAGCTTTAGATTGCCTCTTCCTCAGGGGTTACCGCTAAGGACGACACAAAAACTGGGGGAAAGAGGAGGTGGAGTCAAACCAACAACTTATTAGGAAGGAGATATAAAAGAATCCGGGCTGATGGAAAAAGGAGAAGAGTCTGAAGGAAAAAGGGAGAAGGAAAGAAAAAATCCTCACTCTTTTCTCACAGGTTCCGTGCTTAGGAAATTTTCAAAAACAACCTCAGACAGCACGTGGCGCAGAAAGGAGGCGGAAGACCTTTTTCCCGCTCGACCAAACAAGCTAGGGAAAATTCTGAAGGAAGATCAAGGAAAAAGCAGGACACGGGACCTCCTCTAAACCTCACGGGAGGCTATCGGCGACGAGATCGCACTCATCATAGCGAGCCGTACACGAGTCCGTGACGTAAAAATAAAACGGAGGGGTTTGGGATTGGAATCAACAAGCCCTCGAGGACCGGCCTCTAAGAGAATGGCTGAGAAAGAAAAAAGCTGGAAAAAAATAGACGAGTAGGATCATCCAGAAGTTCCTCTAGGTGAAGAAAAGAAACATGAAGAGTACTCCATTCCGGGCGTACTCTTATTGGTAGAGGAGGGGAAAGAGTCAGGGACGCAGTTTCCGATAACCGAAGCCGAGCGCAATCGAAGAGTTCGAATCTAACCTGGATTACTTAGCCTCGGCGCCTCTGTCTGATAAGAGGCATGGGGAGAGTGGAAAGAATACATTGGACTACTAACACAAGAATTCAGGAAAGGCGGGCTAAGCTCTATAGCGGGGTTTCTCTTCTAGGATCCTCACCGCCTTATGCGCAGGCACTTCGACGCTCGATTAGGGGGGGAAAGAGTCGTTCGTCCCCTGAACACACGTAGAAGAGGGGGAGAACGGAAGGCCCAGGAAGAAAAAACGGCTTGCACGTAAATGCCGAGGCTAGCTTTTAAAATCTTCCGAGAAGCAAAAAACCGTCTGATGGGCTGCTCCGGCACTAACTCTTTGAGCGAGAGGGAAAAAAAAAAGAACGCAAGAGGATCAGAACAGAAAATAAAAGGTCTTCCGTAGCGAGGCTCAAGGGTTAACTGGAGTCCTGGGACTCGTACTGGAGTGAACTGGGAAGAGTCGGATGCAAAAGATACTACTCGGAAACCTACGAATAGCGAAAAGAGGCGGAAAGCCTAGATACCTCGGACGACTGACTTGGCCAAGGGTTTAGCGAAAACTTAAAGTACTGGAGCCCGGTACCTGCGCGGTTGGGGCTCGCAGGAGAAAGAACTCCGTCTCTTAAAAAAAAGTTAACAGAAAAGCTACTATGGACTCTACGCGCGGCATGGTGGGACGAGATCGTGCTCTCGAGGGCAATTCGGCGCTTACCTATCGGTCGGAAGAGAAAAGAGCGCGCGGCCGGAATTCTAAAAAAACCTATTTTGAGAAAGCTCGGAGCTCCCCCGATTGGAACTTCAACGGTGCGGCCTAGCTCGAGCAAGGTATGGACGAAGTATGATATCCTTCTATACGGATGAGATAAGGGGAAATCTCGGCCACCCACATCAAGGGCCCTAATATTATCCCTTGAGACGGACCTCCTTTTCCTTCCTGGAGCAAAGGGAAATCCGTGAGAGGATCGCCGGACGTCTCTATGCCCACGCAAGAAAGAAGTTGTGGGTCTAAAAACACTCGCCGGCTCCGGGTATCAGAGAACGACATTTCAAAAGACAGGAAAAAAAGAGCGACTACGTCGACCGATCGGACTCGAGTCCGGATTGACCAAAATAACACCGGACATGCAGACGAACTTTGGTCGCGCGCCACGTCGCGGAAGATGACAAAAGGCGTAAACCTGAATGAGGAGAACGGCCATAGGAGAGAAGACGAGTGGAAAAGAAACAACAAAGGAGAGAGGGCCTCGTCTTCTCAGTTGTTCCGTGTCCGCAAGTCTTCGATCACCAGGTGAAGCCTGGTGGGGGAGGGGTCCTCGCCAGGAGCACCACGCGTAGGTCTGAGGAGCGGGTTCTGGCCCTGTTAGGCTTCAATTTGAGAGGGAGAAAACGAGAAAGAGAGAGGACATGGAAGGTTGGAACTCGAGACCAATGTCTTGGGGATAAGAAAAGAACAAATTAGGAGTGAGGCCGAAAAGGAGCGAGGTCTTGAGGGCCTTTGATTAAGCAAGAGTTCTGGAGAGACATCTCTTTCTGGATTGTGTAAAGTGATCCGTCAAGAAGAGAAATAACTTTAAGGTAATCCTCAGGGCTAGCTCGTCGGAGTAAATTAGGAGACTAGGAGTAAAGAATTTGCCTTTGGTCGAACGTTGTTTGGAGTTCCTTGAAAGATAAACTCGGTGGGTCCTGCCACAGTCTAGATGGTGAATCTTTGAAAGGCGGAAGAGACTTGCCCTATCAGCACTCAGAGATTCCCAAAAGCCAGCGCGTAAGGGTTGCTCGTGGAAAGAGAAAGAGAAGTCCTGGCCGTCCTAATCAAAGAGAAGGGGGGAGCTAACCCCGAGGAGGCAGGTATACTTCAGGTGTCTTCTTGACGCGGGGGCTGAGAATGGCTCTCAGTTACAATCAGGGGGGCGCTGTCTGGAAAGAGGTGGAGGACGCGCCTCCGGCTCTATCGCAGGGGGTTTCTCGGAAAGGGACGGTGAAGAGATTCAGTACAAATCGTAATGGAATCTATCCCGAAGAACCCTTGCTATCCTCGGAGGCGAAAATCCCCAATTGGAGGGGCGAAAGTACGGTGGCTCGACGGTAGAGCAGGTCCAAAGACCACAGAATAGGCGAACTTTTTCTGCGGCGGGGCTCGTATACGGGAGCAGCCCCGCTCAAAATCGGCCGGGGGGGAAGGCCTTGGTGGCGAGCTCTTGATCCTCTTCAACCGACCAAACTAAGAGGGGAGGTCAAAAGAACCTGGGGAAAAACTCCGCCTGAGCTTTGTGGAACGAAAGCACTTCGCCTCCTGCGTGAGCCAGAGGAAAAAGAAAAGGAGACTCGTCGCGCACGCTCCTGGCTCAAAAGAAATTCTGGTGCTGCAGAAGAACGGAAAAGAAAATGCTCGATTCAGGGAGCCGACGACGGGCTCTGGCCTTCCTCGGAGTTGGGGACTGGATAGTCGGTGAGAGAAGGGGATGAGACCCTGCGTAGACGAAGAGGGTCTAAGAGAAGCTAAAAAAAACCTGGACTATATCAGTGGCGTGCTTCTTACCGGAAGATCGAGAAGAGGGTCTAGCATGCCTCAAGGAAAGGACTTCTGATCCGCCAGACGGCGGGTCAACCAGGAAGGAGAGGGACGGTCCAGAGGATTGGTGATCAAAAACAACTTTAACCTCGCAAAGGATTATCAGGCGCGTGGGAGGGAATTCAACGTATCGAAACGCCTTCAAAAAGGGTACAAGCGATCTCCTCCATGATTTTCGAGATCTAGAAGGAGAGGGGGAACTCGATAAGAAGGTGGCAGGGTTTGGGAGAGCGGGAACAGGGAGGATACGCCTCGTTGCAAGGGGTCAGATGCAGACTGGGGAGACGCGGAGAGGGGAAGCACGGACGCCCGTGAGCCGCAATCTTAGAAATTGCCGACGGAAAAAAAAAGTTCCAAAGACCGAAGCTCAGGAAGGCGGGTGATAGAAAACAACAACCACTTATTAGGGAAATAGAGATAACCGAATCCTGACGAGGCTTGTCTAGAAGGGAAATCAAGAGGGGGGGCACACGGTCGAGGCTGAGGCAATCCCTCACTCTGAGCCCCTATTTGAAAAAGGGAGGAAAAGTCCCCGAGAAAAGACAGTGCTGTCTACCGGGCAAAATATGCGTATCCCTACCGGGGGTTCCAACGCTCCAACACGCTCCAACTTCGCCGGGGGGGGGAGGAGCTCGGCAAAAACCCGCTGACACGACTATAGTAGAAGACGCAAAAGAGGGGCAACTCAGGAGAGAAAAAAATCTCTACGTAGAAAGAAGGCCGACGTCGATACGCGGGTTGGGAAGGGGTCAATCTTGCTTATCAAAAAGAAAACGAAAAGGCCTCCAAGTGGAGGGGAAAACTACGAGAGGATCAGAACAGAGACTCTGAGGGGATCACGCAGGGTGCCTGCGGGAGAGGGAATCGATCCTCTGGAAGAAGCAATACCAGAAAGAAAAATGAGAAAAACGAGAATCTTCGTGTAGAGGACTACGAGAAATCTTTAGGGTGCAGGTTTAAGAAGAATCGGGACTCAAGATACTAAAACTCAGAGTAAGGGGGAAATCTTACAGATAGAGAATGGGCTCGCTTACGAAGAAAGTGTGACTAAAAAAGATCCGCCAAATAATTACGGGGACAGAAGGTGGATACGATTTTCTCTAGAAGTGGGATTGGATTCCGAAAAAAATACGGAGGACATGAAAAGCAACTACATCTCTATTCTTAGGAAACGTTCTTTCTCGACACACTTACATCACTGGGGAGGAAAGAGGTATGGGCGCAAAAGTACGTCCATTAAGATAGCTGTTAAAATAAAGAAAAAAAAGAAAACGGGGTCTTTATCGCGGTGTCCGGGGAGCTCTAAGCCTCTGTGAAAGAAGAAATCGTCTAGCCAACTCGACAGAGGGGCAATCGTGGAGGCAGTGAGAGAGGGAGGAGAAAAGGGGTCTTCGGATCTGCTTCTCATTAGAATTGTGGCGAGGAAAATAAAGGTCGATGTCAAGAGAAGAAACTAGCAAAGACGGAAGATGCAGCGGACGCACAGCCGCCGCCCGAGCTGGGGTTCCGTATATCATTTCACCGCGCCTGGGTATACCACTGAAAGGGAAGGGGAGAAATGACGCTCTTAAAGGAAACGCAAATCGAATGGAGAACGCATTACTCGAAGGCCTATAATTGGGAATCTCCTGACTCCTGAGAGGGGAAGCTAGGCTGCCGTCCCTTCGCGGCAGTCTTCAGGGTCCATACACAGAGATCGTACGCTCTGTTTAATGAGCAACCTATTTGAGCTCATAAGAAGGGAAACACGAGTGAAAAACTGCAACTTTGGACTTACAAAACATAGGATGACGAATCTCGATAAGGCTACGGGGAGAGCTCTACGAAGAGAGCTCCCGTCCAAAAAAAAGAGAAGGAAGAGGAGGCGCCGCCTCTGTGACTATTCCTGCATCCCAAACGAAGAAGAAGATCGCCTCTAGGTGTTCGTCTAGTCCGAAAACTCTCGGTGTGGAGAAATTCTCCCCAGAATCCTGTGCTACGCGGTCACCTGAAAATGAAGAGGAGGCTAATCCGGCAGAAAGGATCGGGGTACGCGAGGCGACCGAAAAACCGATAAATATTCAGAGACTCTTGGTTCGCGAGCCACTTGGAGCGACTAACCAGAGGATCACCGGGGACGAAGAGCACACACTTTCCCGAAGGAGTAGCAAGAGAAAGAAAAAAATATGGAGAAGAGAGAAATCTTCTCGCGAGGGAAAGGATCCTACGGGGTCGTCGATAAACTTGAGAAAATACGGGTGGGGAAGAATTTGGCGAACGAACCACGCTTAGTTGGATGGGGCGTGAAAGGGGGAATCTCTCAGGGAAAAATGCGGTCGGTAGCCCTCCGAAATGTCTCGGTTACTGCGAAAAAAAGTGGGGGGGGGAGAATGAAGAAAATGGCCTCGACGACCCTCTGGCGAATCAGTAGAAAAACTTTTGAGGAAGGCCAGAAGGTATCCGATTAAGAGAGGGGTTCCCTGAGTCTCCTGTGAGCTCAAACCGAAGTCTCGAGCAGAGGGACGTCGGCCTTATCTCCGACTTACGAAGAAAGTGGAAATGGGAACTACGGGCGTACTGATCCGCTCTAATAAAACTCGGTTAGCTTAGGGCAGCTGAGGACAGGTCCCCTAATCGATCCTGGACGGGAGATATAAAGATATGAAACCCATCAGCAGCGCTTGACATTCTCTTTCACATCTTATCTAAAGGGGGGAACGGGGAGAAATGACTGCGTGGTCGTAGTCTAGCCTGAGGAAGGAAGTTCAAGGAAGGTACTACGGCATTCGTATTGTAAAAATGGCTCTAATAAATTCTTGTGCGCTGTGTATGAAAGTTGATTCAGGGAAGGGGCCGGATGGAGAGCGGGCTCTTTGAGAAAAAAAAATCGACGAAGAAAGTCGTACTTGAGGTCGAGCCCAAGGCACCTTTGTTCTTCCTACTACGTAAAATACCCTATTGGGGAGCGAGGTCGATTTGCGTGACGAGTCCGCTCAAATAGGGGGGCCGGACCGCCATGCAAGCACTAGGGGTATGAGGGGTCCTCTTATACAAGCGCACGCGAAGTAAACTGGTCATAAAGGGTTCGAGATCCTGGACTCTTCTCCTTTCCGGACCACGATGAGAAAGGTATGAGGAAAAGGACAATGGAAATAAAGCGCTAGATCTTTGTCTAGAGTGCCCTTCGCCTACCGGGAGGTGGAAAGAGACGCAGACCACGAGAGGGATAAGGTCGTCTCAAAGAATGCTCTGCCTAGGAAAAATTGGGGAGTCGTCCAACGAGGAAAAAAAAATCTCGATCGTCCGACAGGGTCTCTCTTCTGCGTCCCCCGAGTGAAGGAAAGGGGGGGGATTACGGGGGGGGAAAAAGCGAGGATTTAGGGGTGCTGGGCGAAAGGGGAGAGTAAGTCGCGCTGAGCAAGAAGTCGCCGCCCAGGGCGCATAGGTTCGTGGCTGAGGGAATCGAGGCCGAGGAGAGCAGGCCCTCGTCTGGGATCCTCCTCGAGCTCGAGGACTGAGGAGCGAACGTTCAAAAGAAGGAGAGCTGAGACCGGGCTTTCGGGTGAGGGGTGAGTAAACAGCCAGGAACCCGGCACGGGGGAGAGCGAAGTCAGCTGGGTCGGTAACGACGCAAGGGGGGGCGAGAAGGGGCGTAGACGGAAGAGAAAAAAAAGGTTTCGGAAATGGGGAAAGAGGTTTCAAAACCGAGATCTCCTTGGCAGAGCGTAAATTGGTGGCGAGTGTGGGAATGAGGAAGGTCACGGGAGGGACGACAAGTCTGCAGACAAGGGGCGACCGGGGCCGACCAAAGGAGAAAGCACGGAACGGGAGCATCGGGAGCAAAGCTTGGAGGACACCTCGAACGTAGAAAGCTAGAGAGCCTTAAAAACCGACATCAGCCTCTTCCTTAGAGT
>Ga0179591_1338205_pt1 | contig 10497 bp, 9 predicted proteins | sample CZOMad2_1_08_16f_FD_182891 | JGI IMG/M metagenome (GOLD analysis project Ga0179591, IMG submission 182891) | Vadose zone soil fungal communities from Angelo Coast Range Reserve, California, USA - CZOMad2_1_08_16fungal (PacBio error correction) | ecosystem: Environmental > Terrestrial > Soil >...
ATCAACGTAGGGACATTGAAAACGCGGGGTACGTAAAGCTATCAACTAGAAAAGAAGACATTGGGAATGGGGAGTCCAGAGACAAGATGAGATCAGGGTAAAATGCCTGGCAGGGCCAGCCTAAAAAGACGTAAACTAGGCTTCGGGGCTATGATACACAGATCTCGGGGGCTGGTACAGAAGGATCAAAGGGAACAGAATAAATTACATTTCAATCCACTTCAGTGTGTATCCAAATCCAAAAGAAAATAGGAGGAAAGATTAGGCCAGGAAGGACCGCGTCAGGCTATAAAAAAGAAGAACTCGTTCATAAGGCGAGTTTGAACGAGGTGTACCGTCGGCACATAAAGCCATCGGGGGGGAGGGGAACGAGTAGGGACGGCGAAGATACAAATGCGAGAACCAACGATAATTCTCAAACGATATCATGTAGAGGGGGGCCACTAAGAGGGAAAGGGAAAGAACTCAAAAATGGTTTCACCAGTTGAAGACGCAGAGTTCCTGGAGCAGTCAAGCAAGGGTTGGGGTCGCTGGTTTGAGAAGTTCGGTATGAATATAGTAGGAGAGGCAGAGTAAACTGACCAAAAAGGTGGGAAAGAGATTGTGTACGTACGACAGGAGGATTGGATCCAAATGAAACTCTTCATGGATGCTCTCTACCGCGCAGACCACCAGGTGGAACGGGGTGAAGGGGAAGAAAAAAGGTAGTTCAGAAAGTGGGAAAATGATCTTCGCAGCTGCAGGCAGAAGCTCATGCAAAACTGTCCAAATGACGTGGAATTACAAGCGGAGAACGCGCGAAAAGAAAAAAAGCTCAACAAGGGAGAAGATGGGAAAAATGAAGGGGGCATGCAGGAGATCTACAACCACGGCCCGATCATACAACTAGGCTGGCAGTAAGGTCTCACAAAAAAAAGTCACCAAAAAAAAGTAAAGTAACGACATGAACCTAGAATGCAAATCTCTTGATGAATGGAAAAGCGGTCGTGCGATTGCTCGGAGTATGAAATCAAAAATCAGGGGAGGTGGAGGAAGGCAAGGGTAGGTCACTTAAACTCAAGAACAGATTAGGCGAACGCCCAACAGGAGATAAAAGGGGAGTAGTTCAGAAGGAACACTGGGGGGGAACAGACGGTAATCGCGTAGGAAAAAGGGGGGGGGGTAAGAAACTTTTGTCAGAGGAGGAAAGGCATGGGAAAAACCCCACAAAACACAGACGAAGCGTTCGTCAGGCCGAGTTTCGCACCAGAGAAGCTGTCATACGGAGACAAACGTCAAGAGAAAAAGAAAAGATCGAAGGTGGCAGAAGCCCGAATTTCTTAATGACGGTGTGGGGGTGATAGGCTGCTGCATATCACGCAGCTTGACCGTAAAAGAGGGGCAGGAAAGTCCTGGGGAAGGATTTGGGGGGGGAAGAACGAAATCCAGCCAACGCCGGACGGAATGTGAAGGGAATGAGACGTCCACAGGGGGAGTATAAGTTACGGGCCGGTGACATATAGGATCGGTCTGCGAGGGGTGTTACAAGAACTCATGGGGGAAGGTCAGTCGGGGATGCAGGAGGGAAGTCAGATCTTCAAACGTGAGGGGACAACTCGGCATGCGGACGGAGCAATCGAGAGTTCTTTTAGGGACTGGGCCGAGACGGAGGGGCGGTGTGGTATAAAATCAAAAGTCGGTCGATACAAGCGGGTTCTCTAAGGGACGGGAAAAGAAAGAGGGCGAGAGAAGATCCACGAAGAGGGGGGGAAGACTACGGAAAATGAGTGCGGCGTAACAAGCCGAAATACGTGAGCACGTATAAAATATGCTCTCGAGAAAAAAGTAGACCGTGAGAACAGAGGACACAGAAGGACGGGGCACTTTCGCATCCAACAGGACAAAGGTGCGAAGCAATCCCTTCCTCGAGGGGGAGAGGAAGAAGATGTCAGGAAGGCAGAAAAGAAAGAACATACATAGATATCACCACCAGGGGGGGGGGGTGAAAAAAAGGAGACAACCACGAAGCGTGTCAAATAGAACAGGGTGAGCAGAGACAATCCAACCGAATTGCTTCAAAACAGAAACGGTCATGCATAGGACACCCCATTCTTCAGAAGTTCGGGTGGAAAGCTCGGGGACATGAGGGGGACGGGTGAAGGGTGTAAAATCACTGCTGAAGGGGTTGGCGGATGGCTGTGGCACGATAAAAGTTGGCTCGGTACATTTAATAATCATGGGCAGAAAATAAGTGAACCAAAGGGTGTAACATCTTCTGATCAAATCATCGGGGGAGTTTAGAGGGCGCCATAAATACTGGATATGATGCATTTGATCTTCAGTGTCATACTACGTATCTAAATAAAGGAACTTAATACTTCAAACTAAGTTGACGCAATTTATAGGAGAGGGCAATTGAACGGCGGCGGAACCAATCTGGGGGAAAGAAGTCTTACGATAACGGAAAGAGACCGCCGCATGGCAGCAATTCACGCAGTCTATCTCCGAAAGAAATACTACGTGCGGCCTCTATTACGGAAGGGAAAGGGGGGGGGGGTCAAAGTCAAAAACAAAGGAGACTTGTGCTGAAAATCTGCCAGGTGGGGGGAGCTTCTGTATCTTCTAAAGTGAAAAAAACAGAGAAAAAAAGTCTTCTTAGAGCGGGGAAGGTGTGGGGGGCAACCGCAAGAGGTCAGGGCAAAAAGTGTCACTAGGGAAAGAAGATTGTAAACGGAACACCCGAGGGGTATCTGTCCGGGCATGCTGAATGAAATCAGAAACAGGTACCGATAGAAATTGGCTCCCATTGCTCGGGAGTTTAAGGTAGAAAGAAGAGACTTCGTCATGCAAAGTTACGCGAGGGTGCTCTCATTCAGAAAAGGTGCGTATAAAAAGCTGACTACTGTACATGCGGACTTGAAAAGAGAAAACGTTCATTCCATGGACCTTCTTGAAAAACCGAAGTGAGCACAGCGGAACAGGTCAGGGATTATGGGGAGGAGGAAGTCGAATCACTCCCGTGAGAAAGGGTCGCATAAAAAAGAAGAGTTCAGGAGACCTCCGAACGGGAAAAAAAAATCGATCTGGCCCCGGTGGGAAAAACGACGCGCAAGCGGCTGTCTTCTAAATTCCACCTCGGAGGGGGGGGCCTTCGGGATGCTATAACCACAGGGCAGGGCAGACTGCTGCAGGGAAAGAGAGAAGTGTTATTGTGACGCCCACTAGGGCCGCTCAACGAGGAAACAACGTACACGATATCAGAAAGAAAAATTGCAAACGAGCAGTCCAAAGCCAACGAGATGGGGAAGAGAAGACGGGAAGAAGACATTCTTGGGGGGATATGCTAAACTCAAAAGAACAATATATGCGGTGGAAAGCTACATCGCTATCCGGGTGATGAGCGTACTTCAGGAGGGATCACATGGCCCTGAGAAAGGAGAACTCGTTGTCGTCTGGTGAAACAGAAATCGGCCGGTGACCGATCGTTAAGTACTTTATCATCAGTCTGGACGCATTTTTGTAGACAGAAGGCTCGCTCCAATGGTAAAGAGGAAATATCTGGCTCTGTAAGGAATTGTCATTCTTTGAGATGATGAAGGGATGCAACAATCTTGGGACTCAGGTGGGAATAAGAGGTCAAATAAAACAGAGATTCGGAGTGCGAAGGTTTCAAAATTTAATCTAATGGTTGTAGTCTAGTCTCAATTGCAATGTTGGACGGCAGGCCTTTTTGCGTTTACTCAAAGTTCTATACTGTATGGTGCCGAAGTTCGGGAAAGGGGGGGCATTAAACCCGGAGCAACGTGTTTAGAAGGAAAAGCCGCTGATCTCCTCAGATATGAACCAAAATCAAAATTTGAGCCGACTAAGTAGTAAGGGGGAGTGACTCTATTCTTGTCGAAGTAACACTTGGAGTGGGGAATTCTACGAGGGCGAAAAGCTCTTTTGAGGATGCTCTGGCCGCTCTCGTACAGAACAGCATAGAATATGACAATATGTGATGTACGAGGCTCCTGATGGCAAAAAAAAAAATCGCAAATACAGTGGGGAGGGACGAACACCATTGGCTGGAGGCTAGTCGCGCCTGGGATGCAACGGGCAGACAAATTAAGTATCAATGTTGAGAAAAGTGTGGTACGCAGCTAAGTACAAATAGACCTTCGAAACAAAACACTGGGTCGCGGAGACCGAAAGCTGAATAACTCCTTGGGAGGCAAAAGGACGCTTTGGGGCGGAAAGAAGTTCGTCCGGGGAAAAATGCTAGGTCTGCGAATCAGGTACCCGCAATCCAAAAAAGGGATGAAAAAAAACCCATGAGGCCGTGTGCGGGAAAAGGATGATTACTTGACAATCTAGCCCGTGGCACGAGTCGGGTTGGGAAAAAATATAAGTCTAAGCAACGATCAAGTAGTCAAACACAAGTGCGTGGTGGGAAGGACGGTTCTAGACACTAAGAAGGGTAAATAAACGCGAAAGTGTAAAAAATCGTTGCTCGTGCCACACTCAAAAAAAAGAGAGGCAAAACTCTGGGATTGGGGAGGATGATGTAGTACGAGGGTCCTAGGTGGAGGGAAAAGGACGGGAATGGGGGCCTGGTCGGGCTAAGCATGAACTCGCTCAAAAGCTACGGGAAGACGGCCTAGTATGTGAAGAGGGGCAGGGCGTCCCGCGGTTGTCTTTCTTACAGATGCAGCCATGGAAATGCTCTAAGAAAAAATGAGATGCTTGAAAAGGCTGATAGGACTTGAAAGCTATCGGAAGTCCCCAAGGGGAAGAGGAGCGCGCTAGGTGAGACAGATAAAGAACGTAGCTTGTAAACTTGGTAGGAGGGTACGTCAAACAGTTTCCGCTTCGATCAAGGGGGGCCAACCTGCAAGCGAAAAAAGGGCTCGAAGAAAGGGGTCCTCGGGGCCGTTTGGAGGAAAAAAAAATTTCGAACATCTCTTCGGTCGGGAAAGTACTAAAAACAGACGCAGCAAATATAAAACGACAGCCGTCCACGAAAAGATGTCGTGCCCAGCAGGAATGGACAGGGAAAGTGTATTTCAGGAGGACATGCGAGAAAATCGACCGTCTCCCGTTGTACGCAAGGAAAAGGTGTCGAGCTCAATTCGACGATTCGCGCAAAGACGGATGAAAGCGGTGTAAAAAAGCTCAGAAAAGAGGCGGAAGAACGGCCATCGTGACAGGGGGGGGGGGACAACCTGAAAAAGGGGAGGAGGGTACTCTATAGTCTAATGCAAGGGTTCTATCGAAGGGACGCGGCGACCCTGAAATATATTCTCAACGGGCACGAAAAGAGCAAAAGGCTGAAAGAAATAACGGGGCCGGCGAACAACACAAACAAAGAAAAACACAAACAAACAAACACAAAAAAAAAAAAAAAAAAAAAAAAAATAAAAAAAAACAAACACAACCAAAAAAAAAAAAAAAAAAAAAAAAAAAAAAACCAATCCGTCTACACGTAAAGACGACCGGGAGAGGACGTACGGAAGTCCAGAGTTCTAAGGGGAATCCTTAAACAGAAGCCTAGAAGAAAAAGGGTAATGTGCACTGGAGAATTAAACGAAGGGCCAGTTTCGCATAAATTCAGAATCCAGAAGCGTTTCTGTGGGAAAACTCAGATGAATATGCGGGGGGAACCAACTGTTGTCTTGAGCCAAAAAAACCCACACACAACACTAAAGAAAACCAGTGATAGGCGAAGAGCGGACGGAAAATTGATGCGGGAGCCTGTGAGACCTGGGCTACAACATACGGGGGGAAGTGAAACGGGATAACGGGGAAATAGTATGGACGAACGAAAAGGGCAACTTCGAGCTACGGGGGGAAGGCAAGCGAGTAGGCGAACAACGGGAGTCATCAATTCGGAGGGAATTTGTAGGAACAGAAGGGTCATTCGGAGTGTGTGCAAAATGTCGACAGGGCCCGATGCTAAAAGTAATTCAGGATCTAGTCTGCGCGATTAAGGAGACCTTTGTTTAGTTAGGGAATCCAATAGCTGACTGACAAATGAAGAGTAGGAGATGGCGCCGTCTGTGTCCGGAAAGGATGAGCGGGGGCGGGGTTAACAAAAAAAGAACAAATCGCACGCTTTTTCTCCAGAGTAGTCACCGGGGAAGAACTCACCTACAAAGGCAAGAGGGAAACTGGACAGTACTCTAAAGAGAAAATTCAGAACTCGGTTTCCGACCTGTCGGGGGGCTTTACCAAGCATGAGGAGTCAGGTCATGATGTAAAATTTAAGCTGCATAGGGGGGAAGGTGTTTAGAGCTAAGTTCGGCTAAAAAGGAAAAAGACAACGTTGATGTATTCAGCTAACGAAAGTAGCACGACTGTCTTGGATGAATGGTTGGCATTTTGTGTTGGCGTGAAGAACTTATCATTGTCTGACAGAACGGAAGCAAAAAATACTATGCGCGAAACTAATAGCTAGGGCGGGGAAGGGGGGGCAAAACAATTTATCTGATGAAAAGTACACAACGGTGGCACTTGTGCAAAGGGGACATTAAACAAGTCAGGGGGATGGTGAAGGTAATATGAAGAATCCGGCTATACAAAACCCTGCACAGGTCTAGCGGGATATGTGAAGGGGGAGGGGTGTACGTCTATCCTCCCTTAACGCAAACACGCAGGACCGACTATCGACACTTGGAACGTTACAGCATGCGTCGCGCTAAAAGGAAAATACTATTGGTTCTGGCGAAAGGCAATAGTTCAGCGATCTAGCGCCAGGTTCGGACCTACCAAGGAAACGATGGACTGGGGAAACTTCTAATCTTCTGGGTTACTAAACAGAACGAGGGACTGGAAAAGCTAAAGCTTGGGGGGGTGCGAGCACCGATAATTGGGAGCCAAATTCTTTGCGTACAATAAGGCCACTCTATCAGGGGGTGTGATTGCAACAAAGAAGAAAACGGGGACTCACAGTAGCCAGGAGGAGCGAAGGGTAGAACTGATGGATCGGGGCTATTTAAGGTGTGCGTGAAATATGCCGGCGACGACTTGGAGTCTTTGCGCGCAAAAAAAAAAAGTGTCTCGAAATAGCAATTATGAAAGCTCGGTCAGGTGGGCTTCAAAAAGAGTCAGAAACGCACATGGTCCAGAGGGGAAATAAAAAATACGAACCCTATCGGTGGGCCAAATGATACAAAGAAAATCGCCACTTTCAAAAGACGCACGAGGGGGGGGGACCCATAGGATATAAGAAAGGGGTGGAAAAAAAAGGTGCGGAAGGGGGGAGTCACGAAGTCTCATCTCTGAAAGACGGGGGAAGATTTCTTTCATGCAGGTTGGGGGAAAAAGGTCACTCTGAAGCAAGGTCCACACACATGCTCAGCACTCTCACGTGAGGAAAAGGGGCGCTCGGAGGGAAGGAAGTACTATTGTGAAGCAATAATCTAAGGCGGGGACGAGTACAATCGGAAGAGGATGTTCCAAAGAGAAGGATCAAGGGGAGACCTTCGCTCGCTCGAGATCGGGGGGTCAGCAAGGTCACGGCGACGTGAATGATCACCAACGTTGATATCAAAAAGTCGTCTGACTCGATCGCAAAAGACCGACGAAAACAAGGGGGGACACGGACTTGAAGAACGGCGGCGACGGGCCCCAAGATAGTGGTGGGAGCTTGGACAGCTTCCGTCGGTGAGAGCCGCTAGGGGAAGCTGATATCAGAACGCGGGCAGTTTGACAGGGAGAACGACTCTGGCTGGGGCATACGGCAAGCGCGATTCCGAGGAGACCACTGCACGTCCGTGAAAAAGGTTTACTCGGAAGGCGTGTTAGGGTATATGATGGAGTGGAACGAACTGAAGAACACAGACGTGCCCTCACCAAAGAGAAAGGCTGGGGAGACACACAGAGGAAGATGACACTGGAACGAAGGGCTATGCGATGTCAATGTCACGTACCAAGTTGGGGAAAGGAAAGCTTCTGCAGATGGACAGTAGTGCACAGAAGTTAGGTCATAAAGGGGACGAAAACTCTGGTGACGGTGATGTGGAAAAAGACGACAGGGTCGACGCCGCAGAGGAGCGGGACGTCTGGCAGTAGGGGCATCCACGAAGAGAACTGAGTCAAGAGATGTTGGAACTCGGGCTGAAAACGAGTCCGAGGACACTGGTAGGACGGTGTCAGGCGATCCTAGCGATGAAAGGGGAAAGGGAGTCAGATAGGCGGTGTTGATAAGGGGAGCATCATGACCGGGGGACAAATTGGGGAGCTGAAGCGGACCATAATACTTGAAATAAAGGATCGGCGTGATGGGAAGCGATCTACGGGGGCCCAAAAGCCTATTAAGTAAGGAGTGACGGGCGAAAACTACAACAAGAGGAAGACATGAACGGATCGGCGGACGGAGCTCTGCGGGATCAATCACACTTCTGTAAACGTCAGCAGAGCTGAACATTTTGGGGTGGGGATGTGGGGGTGTCGAGCGGGGGAGGGAAAAAACTCAGCTATTAACATCTAAGGGGTACACCGGGCGGCGAAGATAAGAGCTAGACTTCATTCACTGTGGGGAAAGGTAAGTGGAACAGACGAAGGACGCGCAGAAGGTGCAAAAAAAAACATCGACCCGAGCTCTCAGGAAAGAAGGGAGGCTCGGACGACGAGAGAGGAACTAGGGGGGGGGAGCAAAAAGGGAGTCGGGGGGGTGGGACAACAGGGCAAAAAAACTTTCAAGTGATTCGTCTTGGGGGGGATCTTCTATGGAAATGCTTCCACAGGGGGAACTCTAAGTGAACTTGGTGAGGGGCTATCCCTCTAGGTGGTCTCGGACAAAATAGAAAAAAAAAAGCGCCGAGGTCATGACCAGGTCGAAGAAAACGGTACTTCTATGAGAACTGGGGACCACAAATAAGTCAGAGGAATAGCTCAATAGCAGGACAAGGGAAGATGCCGTGGTAACGAGAACGGGGTTTTTGGGGGGTGAATGAGCTGGGGGCGGAGAAAGAGGGAACGGTAAAAACGTACGTATAGGACAATGCCAGTTTTCGAGGGGTGCTTGACTGGCAAGAACAATTTGGGCTACTACGGCCTGTGAACTCCACAGTTGGGCTTATTCACATTGACCAAGTGGGGGACCCGAGCGGAGAGAGTAAATGCAGCTTCATATTACAAACTTCAGAGGTCTCACATCGGGGTCTTTTTCGAGGGGAAAGGGAGCAATTAGGGTTAAACGAAGCGGTATCAGGGGGGGGAAGGGGAAGAGAGTACAAAATGGAACAAAAAAGCAACATCCTTTAGCGTAGCTCGGAGGGACTGTAAAAAAAGCAAAGGAGAAAAAAAACGCAGGTGAAACAAACTCCAAAAGTACGCCTAGTCGAGCGATAGGAAGTATGGGGAGCGACTGTACGAAGGGAGGTAGAGCTCGTTCAACCTTGGAAAGAAAGGTACATAGAAACACGGGCTTCAACGGGTGTAGGGGGTAAAATCGGGACATTGGGAGATAAGCGGGGGAAGACTTTGGCTTCAATGGGGGGGGGGGGTGTTCAAGATGGGGATGGATATTGAGAATCTGGGGGAGAACTCGTTCACCGGGTAGATTGCAAGAAAAAAAACCCACGAGAAAACAGACAAGGTCACCAGACTGTTCTCACTCTCCGAATGAAGGCAATGCTTTAAATAGGAAAGCCATGGACATACTGATAGGTCAGGGGTCTCTCAGGGGGGTCCGGAGAGAATGGGGTGGGAATGTGTATATCTAGGCTGCAGGAAAAGGGCGGCGCCAAAAGATGACGATCAACTGATCTCACTATTGCAGGGGGGGGGGAGACAATCAGTCGGAACCGACTCTACTTCCAGGGTACAGGAAGTAAGGGGGCACTTCCAGAAGAAGAAAACGGTTAAAAAAAATCTCTAAATGCGAAACGGGCTGGCATATCTTGAATCTTAGGGGGAAAAAAAAAGATTACAGGAGGGGCGAGAACTTCGACAGAAAGGGTTAACCACGATGTAGCAAAAAAAAAAAAAGATAGCACACAAATAGCTGACATCCTAGAGACATCGACTACTCCAAACTCTGGGTTGAGCATTCATCACAAAACCACACACCAATACACGAAAAACAATCTCAAAAAAAAAAAACAAATAAGTTCCACCCTTCTATCTTCCAAAAGCAGCAAAAGGGGGGGGGGTGGGAACCCTTCCTTGCACTTGGTACAGTGGGGGCGAAGTCTGTCCCCGGACAGTCCCTGAAGGGGCTGGCACTCCACAGGATGAGTAAGCCCGCGGTTCATCACGAGAAAGAGACAGCGACAAACTGGGTCATCTAAGGCTTAGGAGGTCAGGTAGAGCGATAGGCATCGATACGGGAAGCTCGACACAAATGAGGGGTTGTTCGACTAAGAAGCGTTTTATATCTGATTTTGTTGCGATCTATGAAAAATAACATGATGGGCTCACGCCGGATTTTCTCTCTCGTATCAGAGTTTCAGGGGATCTAGCATCATCTGCGACAGGGGGAAAGGAGACTAGCAAGACAAGGATGTGTTCATAAGAGGATTTGTCATCGTCTTT
>Ga0179591_1363953_pt1 | contig 10497 bp, 7 predicted proteins | sample CZOMad2_1_08_16f_FD_182891 | JGI IMG/M metagenome (GOLD analysis project Ga0179591, IMG submission 182891) | Vadose zone soil fungal communities from Angelo Coast Range Reserve, California, USA - CZOMad2_1_08_16fungal (PacBio error correction) | ecosystem: Environmental > Terrestrial > Soil >...
AAAAGAAAAAAAGTATAGAAAAAAGGGGAGTGGGCAGTAGTTACCGAATAAGGAGTGCATTACGTTGATGAGGAAGGGAAAGGCTAGAAACGAGTGAGGGGGACGGTTCTCGCTAAAGGGCTGAATGTAAAACTAGGGAATGTGATGGATTCGAACGGAGGGTGTTTATCGGGTGGGAGAAGGGGCATTGAAGACGCCCGTGTTTGCCCGGGTCGCAAAGGACAAAAAAAAAAAACTTTAGAGGGAGGGGGGGGAGGAAGGGGCCCGCTAAGGGGGCCCGGCCTCAAAAAAGGACTAGAATCTGTCTCCGAAAAACTATTATAACGTTTTTAAGGCGTCGGAATGATTAAACCTCGGGGGAGACCGAGAAAAGACGGACGAAACCAACCGTTCACTAGTACTCCGCTAGGCAAGAGCAGTGGAAAAAGAGAAAAGGGGCCCGTAGTAGGCTGTTCCGTCGATCACAGGAAAAGTCGCAAAAGATGTATCGAGCACAAGGGACGCGATTTCTAAAATTGGGTCCAAAGCTCTCAAGGGGTCGACACCCTCCCGACCCAGGGCGACGCTCCGCTAGGAGAGGAAACTCGAATTGTAAAACTGGATCCCTGTTTTGAGAATCTTCAAAAAACAATCAAAATTTAATAAGGGGGTTAGGTATTAAATCCCGGCTGACAATTGGAAGCGAGCGAAGGACCGAAGGCAGTTGAGACCCCGTTGCATAAGGACGGAGGATCAAATATTTAAACAGCGGAGAAGGACTGAACGAAAAGGCGGGAGAATCCTAGGAGAGCGCGCAGGGGAGCCGTAAGACCAATCGGGAACGCCTGTGGACCCAGAGAAGAACGAACCAGAGGGCCCACCCGCAAGCAAGGACAGTTGGGGGGGACGCTCTGGTGAAGGGAAGAAATGAGATCGCGGCGATGCATGAGACCGTCTTCAGTAAAGGGTGCGGGGTCAAATGTTGAAAATACAAGGCTTCAGAAAGTAACTATACGGACTCAAGTGTACAAATTCTCATTTTCTGGGTCGGAGGGCATGAAAGGGGAGGTCTATCTAGGAAAAAAACAGACGTCCGATTTTAGCTGTAGAAGAATATCGTCGGACTAAAAGGTAAAGGACTCGCGCGGAATGATCCACCTGGGGGGGGAAAAAGGGGTATATGGGAATGTGGGGGGGGTTTATCTAGTGGATTGGACGCAAATTTAAAACCCCAAAAACAAAAAAAAATGGGGGGGGAGAAGGGGCAGTCAGGGTCCGAAGGTCCCTATTGGCCTTGGAAGAACTGAGTAATGGAAGATGGCCACGGCCGTGCAATGGAGAGGAGGGAGTGGAAGGAGAAAAGGAGGTGATATGTGATTCGTTACGCGTGGGGGGCACTCGCTAAGTTAAAAAAAAATTGCGGTTCCATTCTGAACTGACTACGTGGAACTATCGGGGAGCAGGAGGGGGACAGCGAATCTCTCCAAAAAAAAACAGGGAAAAGAGATAGCTCGAAGGAAGCGCTCAAGAAGGGGATGAAGGGCCAGAAGAAAAGACGCGCTTGAAAAAAATGCGATCACGAAGGATCCCTGGGAAAGAGCCGGGTCGAAAGAGTAGAAAAGGCTCAAAACTTGAAACGTGGAAAAGGAATTGCCCTGGTGCTAGCAAAGAGGTGAACGCGTGACCTAAAAAAATTACTTCCCGCGGGCACGAACATCCACAAAGGCGCCCCGTTCGGGAACTAACCGAACCGGAGAAAAAAATTGGGGAGACAAAACCATTGTTCTACCGCCGAGCCGCGCTAAAGGCGGCAAGCATGGCCATGGGGGGTATTACCGTCTCGAAGAGGTCTGAGGGATGTCCTTGGAAGGGGGGTTGGGGCCATCGCGCAATGGCTCCTACTTACAGCAAGAGAGGGGATACCTCCTGATTCGGAGTAAGGGAATGGAGTAAAAAAGCTGGGACAAATAAATCAAACTACAGCAATGGTAGGATCGACGTATTTCAGACAGTACAGTCAGAGTCCAATGCGGAGGGGGGCTCCATCTTCACATGAGGGGATTATATACGTTCTCGATGTTGAAAACCAAAATTTAAAAAGGCCGGTCCCCGCCGGAGGCCAAGCAGGAATAGCGCTCAGCGGGAACCGCGTACGCGCGACGGGAAGGATTCGCAAAGCAGATCCTCCGCATCGGGTGTAAAGGCCGGGACAAGGCGTCGAACTGTTCTTGCGGACACTGCGCGATCTCGGGGGGAGGAAAAGTCTAGGAAGGGGCCTTCGATATAATTTGTGGATGTAACATCGGAGAACGAAAGGCAGAGCCAAAGCACGCAGGCCAACGAGAGACGTCGCAGTTCGTACGGGATGGCTGTGGCGGTGCTAGAACTCCAAAGAGGGTAAAATCTAACGGTGCGAGAAATAATCGGTTGGCTGAAGGTGAACATATCGAGTACTATCAAAAAGAAAAGGCCGGAGCCCGAATCAGGGGAAGGCAAACAACGGGCGTGGGGCATAAGACGGCAGGGTTGATTCTATCGCTAAAGGATGAGAGGTAATCATAAAGCCCGACGTCCCGGATAAAAAATTTAGCCATGACAGATTTCATCCAAACAGGTCCTGTCAGGAAATTCCCCTGAAGGCTACCCATGAAGCTTCTCCGCCAGCGAATTTTGGGGGACAGTCCAAGGGGGGGGTTCGAAAACAAAAAACAACCTTAGCTGCTTATGCACGGGGAAAAAAGGGAAAGCTGAAAAAGCAAACATCGTTCTCAAGGCATAAAGAAAAGATCCTGGACAAAGAAAGGACGATAAAAGAACTGATCAGATTTGTCCAGCCGGGAAAATCACTCAAAGAAATGAACTCAAGGGAGGGGGGTTCATAAGATAAGGGGCATCCTGAGCGTACCCGCAAGAGGGCTAGAGAGCTCGCATCCACAAGCGGAGGAAAATAGGTGAGATTATTATGAAAAGAACGTCGGGAAAATGCAAAAAAACAGTCTGGGATGACCTCATACGGAGGAAAGGACGCGTGGAGGGAGGTTAAAGAGGGACTCCTCTCAGTTCTAGGGAGGCGACGAGGGTACGGCGGATCAGTGTGGAGTTTGAATGCTGCGAAACGGGGGGGGGGGGAAATTGAGCTCAGGGTGCACGTGAAAACTGAGAATCCCGGGGGGTTGAAACGGGTCACAGACTTGAAAACAATCTTCGGCGGACTTAGGTGCTGGTTCCCTGTGGAAAGTTAAAAACCGTGTAGACAATCATGGCCAAAGGACGAAGACATCTGTAATCCCCGTAGGGTAGAAAAAAAAAAAAAAAAAGGGGGGGGGACGACCGACAGACTTTATAGACACCCATTGCAAAACGCGATGGCCTCAACCTGCGCACTAAAACCTTCTTCCAGCCTGGATGGGAGAAAGATACCCACGTGCCAGGTGTCTGGGTTCGTCTGTACACGGGAAAGCAACAGGTAGGTTAGTACTCGGAACTATCAAGAGTGCAGGAAGGGGTTATGAGGAGAATTCAAGAAACCTCAAATCAGGGCACGCTTGTCCTCGGCGCGACAGTCGGCTCCGGCGAAGCTAAATGGAACGGGTAGAATGGGACAACAAAAAACGACCAAGTTAGAGGTGTGAAGGGCTGGACCCTGCTGGACGAATGGTAATCTCGATCATGAAAAGTAGAAGTACAAAAAGTGTAAATCGCTATTGGTGTAAAGGGGGGATAATCCCGCAGCGCGCTACACCATTTACAGCCGGAGAAAGCGAAGCTAGGAACCGCATCATCCGAGAGAAAGGCGCGGAAAAGTAGGGGCGTTCCCGAGGGGGGGGAACTCGGGGGGGGAGAGCGAAACTTTCACGACGCCTCAATCCATTAATTTGACCGAGGGCATGTAAGTACTAAGAGATCGACTCTCGGGGGGCATCAGAAAATTCTTCGGGAGGGTATAGGGAAAAAGGAGGGAAAACGAGCTGTCAGGCATTAATCTATGCTTAAACATGAATGGGAATAATTCAAGAATTTGAGTACTGAGAGGCGCAGGAAAATCTATCAAGGAAACGTGAAACTTCAAATCTTAAGGCAAGCATGGAGTAAGGCTCGAAAAAATGCCTTCTTTCCGACTGGAAAGCTAAAAAAACTTTTGATGGTGTATATGTCAAGGGGGCGAAAAACTGTTTGGAGTCTGCAGGGAAGGACACAATTCCAAGGGGGGTGGTGCTCGCCGGACTGTCCTTAAATGTTGGTTCACAGCCGTTCCGGGGTACAACGGATTCAAGGAGGGAAAAGGAAGGGGGGACACGTGCGGGAAAGTCTACAGTTAAAGAATTGCCTGCTTCCAGTGAGGGGTTTCTGGACGCGTGGGGGTGTACGAATACCGAAAGTTCCCAATTAGGCGGCTTGACTTGCAAGGCGGTTTCGGCTGAGAGGATCAGGAGGAACAAAACCCACAACCAATTCGTCTTCATCTCGATTGCCATTCAGAGTCAGCAAGGATGCAATGATCACCGGAAAAGAAAGCTTGGGACCCGGCTCTTACAACCAAAAGGCACAGAAGGAAAACCTGGGGCGCGATCGGGTCCTTATCGCGTCAAGTAAAAATGAACCGGAGTGTCCCCCGGGGGTCCTTTCAAGGGACCGTTAGGAAGGGAATCAGACTCTTGCCGGCATTACTGAACTCTTCGTAAGCCATCAACCAAAGAAAAGCAAAAGGTTGACCATCACTCGAGAAACCCACAGAGCCCAAAAGTAAACTTGTTGCTAAGAATCTCCGCTGTCCCGGCAAGCAGTACAAGTGTTCAGCAAGAGAAGGGATTCGGACGAGTTTCCGGTGTGATACGTGTCCATCTATAATGGCGAGCACGTAGAGGAAAGAATTGCAAAGAGGAATCATGAAGGGGAGAGAAAAGGGGGGTGGACAGCAGCGTCCCGCAAGGAGCAAAGACGCTGGTGAGTGAACTATCAGCGAGAGATTCGGCCAGTAATGCTTCAGCAGAAAAAAAGGGATGGCGAGTAAACGCACATGCTGTCGAAGGGAATCAGGTTTCGATGGAGCCCATGGCCATTTTCAGTCGCTGCGCTCGGGGAACGAGTCTGCCAAGGCGGCAGGATCGCGGAAAGAGGCACACGCGGGGAGGAGGACAGAGTTCGCTTCGTTGATTCTATACAGACGAAAGGGCAAAGAATCTGGATACTTTCCACGGGGAGGGCCCTGACTCCCTGAAAGAGTCATTTTTCGGAACGCAACTTCTTCCGCTGACTCGGTCGCCTATAAATTGGGTGGGGGGGGGTGGGTAAAAACTTAAACAAGGTAACATTGGAGTCGCCAACTTCCACAGCAAGGTCAAGGGGAGGAAACTAAAGCTTCCGCAACTTGGAGGAGGGGAGGGGGGCATTTAAAAGGGTGAAAATCAACTTGTTTGGAATCTAGATCTTGATATAACTAATCGGGGGGCGGCGGTGAAGAGAAACGAGATGTCCCGGTGTCGCCTCGAAGCACGGAGCCAAAAAAATGAAGGGAAACGGGACTAGTGATTCAGTGTAGGGAGACGCGGTGCGACGCAGGGTGAAATCAAAGACGGCCTGAACTGGGATCCAAGAGAGAAACATAATCGGGGGAAGAAAGGTCAGTGAAGGTCACTACCAGTCAAAGGCCCTCAATATGCTAAACTTCTCCGCCCTGAAAGTGCGAGAGGTTTGGGGCCCAGGCCGGGGGGAGAACCAGCAAAAAAAAAACTGGTTTCACGGTGCAACGACTGAGCTGCCGTCCACCACAAAAGCTCTCATCATCAAAAAAAGGAAGAACGAGCTTCCCTTAGCCTGAGGAGGAAAAGCTGGGGGGAGATCATGGAAAGACTGGGAATCCGAAAAAAGATGAAAAGGGCACTGTATTCTTTTCATATCCACTGACAAGGGAGAACTTTTGGTGCTAAGCCCGAAAAAGGTATCAGCAACAACACAACGTAGATTACAATAGAGAGATTATAGTCACATACGTCGACTCCAGAGAAAACTCGGACTCGGGATGAAAGGGGGAAGACTCTTTTGGGGGGGGTATGTCCTGGGTCAACATACTATCAGTTGCGGAAAGGTGGGCAAAGGCTTCCCTCCTCTCGGGATTGATGGGGGGATGTACGCTGTGGGGGATCTTGTTAAGATCAGTGCACCGAAAAAGACGCCCTGTTTGTGCAAAGCACCTGTGTAGCAAAGGAAAGGGGGACAAACGAAGCTGCTAGAAGAGGCCTTTTCGAAGAGAGGTACACGCTAAGGGTATACCATGACGAAGGACGGACTCAATCTTTATCGAAAATTATGAAAGGGATCGTAACCTGGGGGCCCCCCTGGCGGTCAGGAATTCACATCATGAGCACCGCAGAAGCTCGATAAAAAATAGAAAATAAGAAACCTCGATTGCAAGAATCAGGGGGAAATCAGTCAAGTTCGACTCAAGGGGAGAACTTCTAGGGTCAAAAGATACCTGAAAGTCGAACATCATAGTCTATCAGCAGATCTCGCTTAAAAATTTTTCTTCTTACAGTTCCTCCCTGCCAGACCTAGAAGAAAGGACAGCTTCCGCTCTGGATCTCCCGATTATTCTTGTCTGCTCTCCCCGGGGGGCAAGGAGAGACTTCAAATACCACCCAAATTTTAATCTGCTAAGCCGGAAGAACATAAGTCACGGGCGGGAGCATGGGGAACGCTCGCTCGGGACTCACTAGGGGAACTAAAAGATAGCGATTAAAAGGATCTTTAGGAAGAATCCACTCATCTGGAAATCCAGTTTACGACGTCGGAAGAATGAGGGGAACTAGCGACTTGGCATCCTCTACGCTGGGAGGCGTCGGAAAGAAGGGGGAAGTCCCCTCGAAAATAAAAAAGTTCAACTTTCCCTAACACCTCATCAAAAAAAACAGTGGGTACGCAGTAAGCAGTTACTGCCTACAATGACAGAGTCCTACCAGGGTTCGGGCGTTTGCGGGCTAGGGGGAAAGCTGCCGGAAATAATTCAGGAATTTCCTATGTATAGGTGACTAGACGGGATCTCAGGGGGCTCCCAAAAAAAATACGGGCCAACTTTTAATCTGCCATCACCAAAAACCTTCCTCATCGAAGAGGGTAGAGCTAAGAAAAATGCTGCTTGCCTGAGCGAGGGGCTCTGCGGGTGGTTCTTGAGTGGCTCCGGGGGGTGGAATCGCCGATGGAAATCCGCACCTGGGTTGGATGGCCGACGGGTCCGAAGCGGGGGAAGAGCGATTTTACTCTTCTTCAGCGGCAAGGTGGGGGGGGGTTTGTCCACGGTCACCCGGGGAGGCCTTTCGAAAAAATACAGGAAACTGACCGTGATCCTTGTAGGGGCTTTATCGCGTGGGGGTTTTCATAGCTACATTGAAGGATAAGATGGCGGAAATCCGATCGGGGTCGGGCTGATCGAGTCGAATCAAGTCAGCAAACAAAAGGGAGGGGAGAAAGTGTCGAACCAAACTATCCAGGGGAAAAAGGTTATCATCATCGTCCAAGGAAGGAACAAGGGGGGGGAGCTTACACCCACCTTATCAGAAATAAAATTATCCAGGTGCAACAACGAGGGAAGCGAATAAATTTATATACAGTCTCCGGGAAAGGGGCCACAAGCGCCTCCTTGTCCGATTAAAAGGGGAAAACGCGTTACCAGCCATTAAGTTGCACGTGTTCTTCCAGGCCAACCCAACGGGGAGGAGAATCCTCTAGCCAAACCTGCGTCGAAACCAGTTTCCAGATAAAGAAAAAATTTGTAGAAAGCCTAAGGAAAACATTTGTCTCAGGGGATGTACATCTCCCAAAGTCTTCGGATCGGGAGGGGTGTGGGTCAGGCAGAATAGCAGATGTTCGAAGGAAAAGTAAAATTATAAAAGTGGTACGCGGGGCAGATTCCTTAGCTTGGGGTATTTTCTCAGCAGCTGTGACAATAGAAAAGAACAAGATGGGATCGATCGCCGAGAGCGATTTGAAAAAAAGAAAAAGGGCTTCAGCGCGCGAGGATCATCAGACAATAATCTGTCACATAAAGAAGTCTATAAGATCCGGGAGTCGAAGACGATGGTGACGCGGCCGTGAGAAGAGACTAAGGTCCGCGCCGCGCGGCGGTGGGTGGGGCGGCGGCAATGTCTGTTCGACTCTGTAGAGTGTGCTGCGGCGCGCTGGAAGAGCGTGGGGTGGCGTCTGATTTAAGGAAGCCACGCCGATCAGCGCGATTTACAAGGAGGTCCGACGCAAGTCAAAGCAGGCGCGCTTATATGAAAAAATACATCAAGGGCGGACCCGTACAGATTAAAGGTTGGGGGGTGTCAAAAGAGTGCGTCAAGAGGGACATACAAGTGGGAAAGACTGAAAAAAAGAGCGACGGCGGGGGGTGGGGGGAAGTGTGGAGCGACAAACCAGGGCGGATTGTAGCGTGTGGGGGGGGCTTTGAAGAGGGGCGCGGAAGAGGTGGGTGGAGCATCGAGACGGCTTGAAAAGAAGTGAAAGATCGGGGTTCTGGGCACGTGATGCGGCCGAACCAGCAACCATTCACTACAAAAAAATCTAAGGTATACAAGAACGTAGTCCCCAAGACTGATACGGGAAGCGGTGACTGGAAAGGTCAAGTGTGGGAGCGGGGGGGAGGAGGGGGGGGCATAGAGAGTGGGGGGGATCATAATAGCTCCGGGGGGTCTGCTGGGGCGGGGAGTGCGCAAATTTGCTACCCTTGCTTTTATGAAAATTACGAGCACAAAAAAGGATCGAACCTTCTCAGGAAGACCCAGGAAAGTCAAAAAAGAACGCGCCCCTAAGGAACGGAGGCGCGGGGAGGGAACTTATGACCTCAGGGCTGACACCGGGGGCTGGGGGGTAGTTGGGAAATAGGAGGATGCCACCACAGCGGTAAATCAAAATACAACAGGATACATTCACGGGGGGGGAAAAAGCCTTATCTCGAACCTCGTGATGGCGATGGAGTTTGGAAAAAGGGGGGGGGGGGGCGGGGAAATCCTGATCGCAGAGTAAAATACTTATGAAGGGAAAGGGGTCGAACTAGAAATGACGTTGTGCTCCAGAAGTAAAAGGAGTGCTCGTGGCGAGGCGTCGACGGCGAAAAAAAAGAAAGGGGATACTGACCGCAACAACGCGGTGCATGATGGCACAACTGAACAGACTGAAGTGCTACATCCGTAGTTCATGTACTCCGTGGTGGGTGATGGTCGGACTTGGAGAGAGTCAGGATCGCATGAGGGGGTAAGGTCTCCGCGCTGGGGTCAGGACACCCAACGTACCGTCGACAGGCAATATCTGGGGGTGGCCTCTGTGCTGATCTGAGAAAAGGTGATCGTGGAGATCAGGGGGAAACGGAAACTAAGCGCCCGGGTGCAGGCGGTGAAAAGGGCAAAAAACGCGCATCGAAGGGGAGAAGGCGGGCAGGGGGAAAGAGAGGGGCAGGGTAGACAGGCGACAAGGACGCTAGGAAAGGTGAATATTATGGGATAATTGTCCGACCGGGAAGGGGCGGGAGTTGAGATCGATTACGGAAAAGGGGGACGCGAATAACTCCTAGTAATCTGCAAGAGCGGGGGGCGGAACAACTGGGCTGTTGACGTGATCACGGGGGTAATGGGGCACAGATGAGGTGGATTCTCGGCTGCACGAATATTAATAAGGGGAATCTTCTCTGGAAGGCCATAAGCCCGCCAGACACGACTATCGGAAACCTATCGGGCTAACAAGGAGAGTGTAGGAAATCTCCTGTTATCCCCTGGTGGAAACGGCACATAACCCACCAAAATGTTATCGGCTGAATGGCGGACGAGCACGAGGAAGTCTGGGGGAAGCGAAGTACCAACATTCGAAAAAGTTGAAATCTTCTAATTCGTAGGATCGGCGGGCGCCCGGGGAACAGAAGTCGCGAATCATTGACGACGTCGTTCAAAGATCGAGTCAAGGGGACCGGAAGGAAAGGATCGAGAGGCTCCAAGTAGACTTATCTATCTAAGAAGGGGGACGCTGACTCACCCCAAGCAGGTTAGGGGGACGGAGCCAGTTAAGGGGAAATAGGAGAGCTATAAAAAAATTCGGGGGATCGCTATAGGTCCTCTGAGGGGAACCCTAAAGATTCAGGAATTGCCGAGGCGATCATGTGGGGGAACTTGTACAAGGAGCAGAAAAAGAACTTTATCTGCTGACAAAGGAACAAAAAAAACGGCCGCAGCGGGGACGGGTAGGATCGAAAATTTCCTTCTTGAAATACGCAGGCTCTGGGGGGGAAACGGAAAGGTACCAATGTGCCCGCGGTTTAGGGGAAGGGGTGGCCTCCCATGTGTCCAACCCCACCTTTGGGAAGGGCTTCATGTCGGAAAAAAAATATTTCCCCGGTTCCTCAGATTCAAGGGTGCACTGGTGTCCGACTTTACGGAGCATGGAGGCTACGAATTCAAGGAGGAAGCTTATTATCAGTGGGGAACGCGGAGAACATTTCTTCAGTGAAATCTGAGGAAAAAATAATCGATCATGATA
>Ga0179591_1321327_pt1 | contig 10495 bp, 10 predicted proteins | sample CZOMad2_1_08_16f_FD_182891 | JGI IMG/M metagenome (GOLD analysis project Ga0179591, IMG submission 182891) | Vadose zone soil fungal communities from Angelo Coast Range Reserve, California, USA - CZOMad2_1_08_16fungal (PacBio error correction) | ecosystem: Environmental > Terrestrial > Soil >...
CAACCCAGTAGCCTGGAGAAGGGGCTGGAGCTGCTGGACAGGGGACGGCAACGCGTCCTTGTATTCTAAGGGGCAACCTCTTAAAGAGTGGATGCCAGAAATCAATTGCAGTCGAGGGGGAAACAGCGAAGAGAATGTCCTCCAGCGATCTGTCGTCAATCGCGTGGGAAACGTCTTTAATCCACACGCTCGTCAGGTCAGGAAAAGGAAGTACTAACAAAACTGAGGGGGGGAAAGGAGAAGAGAGAGGGTAACTTTCCGGACCCCTATGAAGGAGAAAAACCGACAATTGAAGCGCAATTAGAGACAAATGAAATACTCGCTCTGAGTCTACCCTGAAGGAGAAGCCTCTGTGAAAGACGAGTCTTAAAGCGGAGGAAGGGAAAGGTTGGCCTTTAGAGAGATCTACAACACGAGCGACGCGGCCGACGGAGGGTAACGCCCCTATCAGCAGCAGTCGCGCCCGACACTTGGGGCGGGGGTCAACAGACGGACAAGGGGAGTCGGAAAGAGGGGCTACAGGTGAACACCAAACGGGGGGGGGACTTAAACTGGAGAGCGCGACGCAGAGACAACGCGGAAGTATGGGTCCCCGAACTTGACTGGAAAGTTCGGTCATAGAATAAAACAAATGACGCGAAGTCAAGTACTATGGCCGTCACAAATTGTGGTGGGGTAACTACCGAAAAACTGGCGCACCAGACCCGGCAAGGAAAAATAGGGCAAAAGGTAGAAGGTGGGGGGCTATTCCAGGATGACGCGATTGGGGAATCGGGCGCAACCGTTCAGAGTGGATACCGCGCTGCAGAGTTCAGTGCTGGAGAAAAGCCCTACGGAGGAAGGCCAGAAGAAAATAAGGGAAGGAAAAGACTAGCCCGCTACCCACACGAGTGGCAGGTGACCCAACGGCTTGCTCGCTAAAAAAAAACCGGGAGAGAATGGCAGCCCGGGAGGAAGAGGTCAGACAGCCCGTATTGAATACCTCCAGGTTGGGGTGAAAAAGAAAGAGCATACAAGCTTCATCAAGAAATATCGGGGGACTTAGAGGCAAATACTAAACACAGGGAGAGAATGTCTCTGGGAAGGGGGGTCGGCTTCTCCAGGGTTACGGAAAAAATTTTGCGTTGAACCGAAGATAGAAATTAATTCGGAAAGGAAGAAACAATCTCTGCTTGGAAAGGCCACCTGGGTGGCGGAACTAAACAAACCTTGTGAATATGGTCCATCCTGACTCGAGGGGGGAGAAGGCGGAAGGAGGAAAGAATAAAAATCAGTCAAAACAGTGGGAAGGCGGAAACAGGGAGGATCCTACCAATTAAAAATCCCGAATATCAGGAAAGATAAGAAAAGGAATGGAGCACAGCGTTGTAAAGTTACTAAAGAGCAACAGCGAACTTGAAGGACGGCGAGCAGCCTCAAATCAACGTTCTTCCGCAGGCAAAGTATGGCTCACGAGGGGATGAAAAAAAGAAAATACTTGTTGCATAGGAGGGGGAAACATGCTTTTGCCTCAGAATCACCTATCAGTACGTTATCCAGTGCCCTCCAGATGGGCAAAGGATCGAAATAGGAGCGGAGGAAAAAAGCTCCGCCCCAGTCCGGTCAGGAGAAAGAGGAAGTCTGAGGGAATGAGAAGCACCCGATACGGAAAGACAGGTCTTCCTAATCGTTCTTCTTTTAATAAAGATATCTGGGAGAGTCCGAAGTGGGAGAGTAAACTGGATTCGGAGAGGGCTAAAATCATGGAGAAACTCAATTTCCTACACTTTGAATGAGATTTGGAGGACGAGTCGGAGGAGGGGTGAGAAGTGACTCTAAGCAAGATTCAACTGAGCAGGATTCAATCACGACGAAAGGAATTGCAAACACGTGGAAAAGTTAAGAAAAAACCAGCAGAACCCTTGGTTACTTGAAGGAATCACAAGGAACCGCCTAGAACGAATAGCAATCTTCCAGGGCAATTACCGGCGCGTCAGAAAAAGAAAAAAACGGTCGCCAAAACCAAAAGATGCGATCAACAGACGTGTAATCTGACTTTGAGGAAACAGTGGCACACCTTTGCTCTGACGATGAAGAAATCCGGGAAGACTAGGGGAAAACGAGGGAGGCCTGGGGGAGGAGGCAGAAAAACTTTGGAGTCAAATCCGTCGGCAGGATCCTGGGAGGGAAATGACGCGTGCGATTCAACAAACCCTGAAAAAAGGGCAGGCAACAAGCCAAGACCAGGCAAAACGCGAAAGAAGAAGCGGAATACCGCGGGGGGTAGGAAAATCGATCGCGCTAGAAGGGGTCGCTATGAGGGATCTGTGGTTTTCAATGTAAGACCGTCAAGTCCGGAATTGGGGGCAGGGAAGAAAAAGAAGCAGGCAGGGGGAAACGTTCGTCTCGCTGTGCAGGGTGGTTAACTTGTATATAGATGAAAAGGGAGAAAGGTAGCCGCCGACTAAAAGAAGGGAAGCATGCGCGAGGAAGGGAAATTGGACGGAACTATTCTGGAGTGAAGGTTTCCGCACGGAGATTAGATATTCTCTTCCGATGAACGATCCCAAGGCTCACTAAATTGAACAAGGGATGCGGGGGGGTAAAACTCGGGTATTTGGGTGGAGCTTGGGAACGTATTCTGGCTTCGGAGAGGAAGGATAAAAGGGAAAAAGGGCGCGGGGGAGTACTAGAGCTGTTCAAAAAAGGAGGGAAGTCAGCTAGGTTTAGGAACCCCAAACCTTCTATTAGAAAGGTCATTGAAGGAAGAGGAACAACAGAGCTCGAGAAGGTGCAAATCGCATGATCGGGGGGGTGGGCTCCGCGAACTTTAAAAAACGACAGGGGGAGTGACGTGAACGGGGGCCCGGCAAGCGCAAACCCGGGTGTTCGACGACTTAAAGACGGGGAAGGGAAGAGGGGGGGACGGGAAACCAACTAGGATAAACTTGACCGGAGCGGAAAGCAACTCAGAGGAAAAGCCTTCGTCCTTCGACGAAGCTTCAATCCGACTACGGAAGTCCGGAGGCCGACGAAACCTTCCTTCGGGGTACGAAGAACGAAGTGATCCGCAGCCTGGTACAGAAGAGATGTAGGGAATACTGCCTCATGAGACGGCATGAAACATTCCAGCAGAAGATCACAGACAGCATTGACTCTCTTCACAGAGAGAAAAAAAGTCCAAGCCTCGACTCAGAGGGCAAATCGGAAAACGTCGTTCTAGCGAACGCCAGGGATCCTCCTAAATTACTTACCAGAGGCAAGGGAGGACTGAAAGCAAACCGCCGGCAGATGGGGGTGGGGCGCGACTGTTTTGCTTCGAATGGGGTCGAAAGGAGCCCTTCTTAGCAAGAGCGGACAGATTATTCAAGAAAAATCAACTACACATAATCGAAAACCTCACTCGGAGATTTCTGTCCTAGAGGAAGAGGGGACGAGGCGCACAGGTGGCGTCAGCATAACACCGAGGAGGAGGAAAAAGAAATCTATCTAACTGGGGCTAAGATACTCTCCTTCAAATAACGAAGGGGCCGAAGGCGAGGGCGTTGGAGTTTAGGCAAGGGGAGCAAGAGGCCGGTGAGAGGCAACGAAATGCTCCAGAACGAAGAAACCAAACGAAGAAAAAATAATCCACGCCTGTTATCCCGGGGCAGGGAGGGTAGAGAATGTCAAAGCGGGCTCGTCTCAGCAGATCATTGTAAGACGGCGAGCACTTTAGCCGGGTTGGAAAGGTGTTCTAAACTCAAAGGGGGAAGGGGGGGGTAGGAAAAAGCAAAGGAGCGACATTTTCCTAGGAGAGATGAAGGGGTAGTCAGGGGCCTCCTATGGCAGTTCTTAACAGGCGAATGCCGCGATGGGGGAGAGTCGTACGACTTATCTATGAAATGACAGGTCCTTCTATCGGAAGATCAGACAGCTGCCTCGTCCGAGTAAAGTAAAGCTAGTCTCGGGAACAGAAAGAACCTTGGGAACTCTCTTAAGGTCCTACGAGCTGGGTGAATCGAGGAAGGAAGCGAGGAAGGAGGTAAAAAAGGAGAAAAAGTCTCTTTTTAGCGAGCGAAACAGAACGAACTGAGACCGACGTTCAAACTTCTCGCCGGGAACGAACAAAGAAAATCTCATGGGGGGGCCCAAAAATAGACTGTTGTTCGGTGAAACCGCTTCGTCTGGACGTACAAGAGAAGGAGTGTTTCACTAAAGGAATTGAGGAAACTTCCATCGGTGTGAACAACCGTCCCTCATCGGGAACAAAGGGTGGGTATAGGACGAATACCGAAAACAAACAGCCCAACAGATGACTTACTCACCGCAACAAGACCCACTCAACTGAGCAAGAAGAGGGGGGGACCGGAATGCCCTTTAAATCTTTCTAAGGTAAGGTAGTGCGAAGAGCGATTAATCTGGCAAGGGTAATTAAAATGAACGACGGAGCGGAGAGCCTTCCATCGGGTCAGGCGTGCATCGAGCTGACACTTACTGCTATACTCATGGGGACGGGGGAAGACCGAAACCCACAGCACGAACGACATCATTATGCTGATGGGCGAAAGCCCGGGGGAAGAACAGAGCCGGATATCGACATTGTAAATCCAGCGGAATAGAGAACAAAAAACAGAAGACGCAAGGCCGCAAGGACGAAGCTGGCCGAACAAAGAGTCGGGCGGGACGCGGTTCAGTCTGAGAGGTGGCAGGAAGCGCGAGACGCTTTCAGGGAGTTTGGAAAACATGGGTGGAAGCCCAGTCGTCAACTCTAGGATCAGGACCTTGAAACGGGATGCGAAAGAAGGGCACCAGCCTCTTCCAGAGTCATGAAGCGGAGGGAAAGATCCAGGTCATGAGCAGGCATCTAAAGCAGACTCAAAAAGGTAAACCCTCGGGGGCAAGTTAGAAGCTAAACGCTTCAAGTCCTATCGGGGCGGAATCCGGGTGGAACGCGCAAGTTCAGCCTCGTCACGCTGAAGAGGCGGTGTGAGGAAAGGCGTGGGGGGCAATAGCTTAGAAGGCGGCGAAAAAAAGGAACGCAATAAGGGAGTTGCGGAAATTGCAACTAGAACCTGAAACCAAACGCGTAGTGAGCTCTTATTGGTAAAATGCGTCTCGACGCTCCCCGCATAAGACGGGGGAGCAAACTAATACAGGTACGCAAGAGGTGAAGAACAGGCACACCCCTCACAAGCGTGCCCTGGGAGCTAAAAGAATAGTCCACCGCGATCGTTATTCAAACACGAAGAAAGGTCTCCAGGCGACGTCAGTGTTTAACATCACGCCCGGGGAGCCGAGTACAGAAAAGCGTCGATCATCGCGGGCGATCTTCGACGATCCAAAGTCGGCTAAAGAGAACGAAAAGACTGAAGAGGGGTAGAAAGGGGAAGTGCAACGGACATGGGAGACACAACTAAGACTTCGACCGCGGTCTCCCATGAAGACGGCCAGGGAGAAGAAGACAAAACTTGGGGGGGAGTGTCTAACACGCCGACAAGGGCGAGGCACGGCGATGTCGGATGGTCCGAGTGCGCATGACGTCTTCCTTGCTCGGGAAGGATCAGTTGGCCTTTGGATGGGGCGATTCCGGGAGGGAAAACAAACCTCAGACCCCTACATCATGAACAGGCCGCTTAGGTCTTACCGCGAAGCTGCGCACTCCCACGCATCTATCCGGCTTGATTCCAGAGAGGAAAACAGGGCGGGTCAGTACCAACCGGAAAGACGGCTTCAATCAGAGTGTCACGGGAAGGTTTCCGATACGCATATTAGAGAGCTCACGCACTGTGTGAAACACCGTCAGCTGAAAAGAAACAAACTCACAGCCCGGAAACTAAAACAGAAATGGTCGCAGTGCTGGCAGCGCGTGGGGGAAGGGGCACACTCGATCGTGGGACAGCATGTCGCGTAACAAAAAACCTGCTGAACAACATAGACCTACAAAAGAGGACGGGAACAAGCGCACAAGTTAGGCCAGGGGGGGTTTACGAAGTGGTGCAACCGCCACTCGGCGGCGGAATCTCAGGGGGAAAAGTCGGAAACCGGAGCTGAACCTCGGCGTTCAATCGGACTAACGGGCTTCTGTGAAAAAAAAGAGATGTGGGACAGTGCCGCGCGAAAGTGGCAATCCCAGTAAAGAAGAAGGAAGGCGAACCGTTGTCACCGGGTCAATGCGCGCAAGTTTTTTGCTCCTGGATCCAGAAACCTGGTAGTTTCGAATCAGCCACGTAAACTTCTGAGCCTATAACTTGCGGTTATAAATCGTCACGAAAAGAAGGAAAGGCAAATAGCGGCCCCAAATCAAGTAAAAAGATGCTGCCAAAATCCTCGTGGAGAACTTAAAAGGGTGGTGAATACCGGCGCAACAAGAATAGACAGTCCGTATAAGTTAACGCCTTCCGACGGAGGGAAACTGCTGATGAGAGGGCGGAACCCCTTTCAGAGGAGAAAAGAGGAGGGTTTGTCCGTCTCTCACAGGAAACGGGGTAAACGCAAAAAGCGCTGGGAAAGGTGGTCTAACACGAGCACGAAGTGATCGACTCTTTATTAAGACGGACGGAGGAGAAATGCTAGAAGATAAGTTCGGGAAGAAATCCGTCCTGGTGGGTTAATTCATCGCGTCGACAAAGCCAGAAAAGGCTCTGAGCAGGGAAGGAAGTCCCCCAGCACTTTTCCGTCCTTCTTTTGGATGCACCCGGGAGCCGCGAAAGTTAGGGGGATGAAAAAAAACAATCGGCTGATATCTCGGCTCGAACGGGAACTCAGGCGAATCATAGATTGTGATCAGGGGCCGCCCAGCGATTTCAGGTTGCCCTCGGGGAGAAGAAAGCACCAAGGACCGTCGGGAAGCAGCAGTAAGAAAGGAGGGATGAACACCCGGATTCAAAGGGGGGGTCGCGAAGAGAGGAAAACGGGAGACAAAGAGAAAGAGTCCGTCACCCCGATGAATCCGAAGCCATGGGAAAAAACAACTCCATCGACTTCATAGGGGAGGAAACCCCTTGGAAGTATGGGTCGACACGGAAGGGCAACCAGCTGCTCTGGGCGGGCCAGTGAGACAATCCAGGGAAAAGGGGCCGGCGCGGGAATCATAGCCCGCGAGAAGGGGAAGAAGCTATAGAAGAGACTAGGGCAACGTCTGTCTCGCACGTCTCAAACGACAGAAGAGAAAAAGTGCTCAAAGGGGGCGGCTACTTTAGGGGAAAAGGACAAGGAGAAAGGAGGGCCAGGCAAACGCCGCGACGGAGAACAAAGGAAGAGGAGGAAACGAAGGCATTACAGACTTCAGCCTGGACGAACCGCGGAGTCTACAAAGAGTCCGCTAACGGACTAGAGGCAAGTTAAAAGCCGGCTGGGGAAAAAGGGGCCAAACTTGAAGATCTATCGACAACAAACCGACTTAAAGAAAAGGGGGAAAAAGGGGGCGCCCAGTAAGCATCAGTTGTCAAGGCCATACATTAGGGAAAAGAAGTCCGACCTCTAGTAAGGCATGAAAAGGGAGGATAACAGACAGGTTAACGTGTCAGGGACCCGAGTTGAATTAACATCGTCTAGACGGAAAAAGAACAAAGGCCTTAGGGCGTTTTGACCAAAGAAAGGGTTCGGCATGTGCGGGAGGAGACCGACCTCATTAACTCTGGGAAAAAGGAAAAAGTCAAAGGGATTAGTGCCGTTGAAGAAATGACAAGTCTGGAATCCAGGACCTAAAATGCAGGGGAACATATACGGACAGGGAGGGCATGTCTGTCATGAGGAGAGGATTGAAGCGGAAAGGGGAAAGCGAGCTCTCTGGAGAGGGTAACCCGGCTGGTGGATACACCGGACCAAAATTTAGGATAAAACGATCATCTGCAGGGAAGCCTCAAAAGATAATTAGAAAAACGAGGACCAGTCACCCAAAGAGGCGGTGAAAAAGAAAAGTTTTACTCGGTCAAAAGAAGATAGAAGATAGCCGGAGGAATGATTGCCCCTTCCTATGACTAGGATAGGGGTGTCCACAAGGGGGGTGTTGTGGAAAACGAGACAGGGATGTCCGAGACAGCCAAATGGGGGGGAAAGGCTATGCCCACATTACGACGGGAGAGATGTCAGAGAGTGGGTCGGCGTGAATCCGACGGTTACGGTCAAACAGTGGAGTTAGTTAAGCTATCGAAACTTCGAAAGGGAGACTCACAAGATTTCAACACTCTCGCTGAGCCACGGTAGTCCGGGGGACTGACCCGCCATTTTTCATCTTGAGAACACACTTCGATTGCGTGGGCATTGAAAAAAGGGCCGGGGAAAAGAAACAGACATAAGCCCAATACCGAATATGGGGTTGGCAATAAAAGGCCCGAATAAACACGGGAATCGCCAACATCAACTGTCCCAAGATAGAGTCGAAAAGAGAAAAAGCAGCGACAAATCGCAGACTGGGCTGGAACGAGAAAGGGAAGAAAGCGGTAAAGGTCTTGGAAAAACAGCCCTCCCAAGCAACCTCAGGGAAAGGGGCCCACCGTCTTCGAGGGAGCACACGCGGTCAAGCTGAAGGGTGGAGAACGCGCCCTTGTAGTCAGACATCACGGGGACGGAAACCCCTTTAACTGAGCGTGAGCCTGGGCGGCTCTTGTGTTCAGAGAAAAGACGAAAGCGAAACGATGCAGAAGCGCGCCAAGCCGGCAAGGGGCACGGAGTACGCGCTCCAATAAAGAAGGAGGACGTGCGAACCTAACGGAGCGGGGAATACGATCGGTTTGTGGATCGGCAGGGGAATGAGTGTACGGGGAGCACACATAACGATGCACTAGGCGTGCGAGTGCATGAGCGGAGCTGTCGCCAGGTGCATATAGTTTCGCACGAGAGGGAATGTGGGGCGAACGAACCACATACTGACGACCTTCCGCTAGACAACGGGAGGACACTAGGTGTGGGGGCCAATCAACACACTCAGAAGAGACAAGAGCTCGAGCGAAGACTGGTCAGCTCCATCTGGATGACCGCACCTAATAGGACTCTTGCAGAGGAGACAGGGGCGCGTTCAAACCAACATGGGGTACCAAAAAAAACGAGTTCTGAATCGCCTCGGGGTAGCTGAACGGTGTTACCAAGAGTGACCGAAGAAATAAATTAGCTCTCTCGCATGAAGACGGAACACGAGGTCTCGCTCCAGTCTTACGGGAAGGGGGGAGACAAGTAAATTCCCCGTTTAAACAGGAAGAAAAGAGATAGCAGGGACCCCAGAAAGGGGGGGTCACGCACCCTGAAGATGTCCGTCGTCTTGCCACAGCAAGCAGAGGAAAGCCGCCGAAAAAAGGCAAGACAGTCTACATCGGCAGACAGTGAAAGAGCGAAGGGGCAGTCGGATGATGTGTGATTACACGTGTAGATATAAGGAAATCACTACTTTCAAACGGAGTGAAGACAATCCAGCAGAAACACTTTGGGTCCAAAAGAGGGAGGCGTGTTCCGGTTGAAAAACGGGACTCAGGATGCCTAATGAAAAGGGTACATAATGAGGCGCCGACTAGAAAAGGAGCAGGACGGGGGGTCTTGGGAAAGAGTCGCAGCGTAAGGGGAGTAAGAAGGATATCTAAAAACGCGAGAGGGTCCGGTACCGAAGGAACAATCTCAGCTCAGCATTGGGGAGTCGGGTTCATCTCTTGGGGGGGATTGGGAGGGGGGGGGGCTGGAAGGGGTGAAAATGTCGGCGCGTGTGTCTGCCTTGGCGGGGAGATCCTTCGAGGGATAAATGGTGGTGCTTTTCACATAGTGGTCGTCGTCTCAAGGAATGTCGGTGAAAATCACCCGTTCGGGTGAAAAAAAGAAAGAAGTACGCAGCGACAACACTAACCGGGGAAGCGAATTGAGTCCCTGAACATGGTACGAATGGTGAGGAACGTCATAAGTTGAAAGCTCTAAACGAGGTGGGAGGGAAAAAGAACGGAGCCGCGGAACCGTATCTTGATGTGCCGAAGAAACCCCCCTCCGGGGAACACCGTGACAAGAAGGAGGACCTATACGGAGGGGTCGAAAACCAAATACGAGATGACAAGAAAAAGCGAGGATGCACTCAAAACTCGAGCAGCCTTCGTATGAATACTATCTTCAAGGTGCCGAATACGGGAGAAGGCTCACTACTAAGTACGCGGGCGGGTCATAGCCCGATTAGACGACGGCGACAGAGGGGGGCACCGGAATAAAGCATATTCGACGGCCCCTGAACATTGAAGAAAAGAAGAACAACCGGAAAAAAGGGAAAGGGAAAGGCCGCAAAGACCGAAGATTCAAACCAACAAAAAAAAAAAAAAAAGCGGAGCTCACGCTGAGACCTTGCCATTCTTGCCTCTTGGAGCAACTTAGGAAACCTGTTGAGAGCGACCCGCCCGTGCGTAGAGAAAGACAGAAGTGAATATTTTTGCGCGAAGGTGGCCAGCGGCGATCAAAGTGTCTACAACCTGCGTAAAAGAAGCAGGCCCGATCTGAACTGCCATAAAGTCCACGACTCCGAAGGTGAGAATCGTGAGTCTTAAAACGACCAAGGCGGCAGCCAAGGTAG
>Ga0179591_1176610_pt1 | contig 10494 bp, 14 predicted proteins | sample CZOMad2_1_08_16f_FD_182891 | JGI IMG/M metagenome (GOLD analysis project Ga0179591, IMG submission 182891) | Vadose zone soil fungal communities from Angelo Coast Range Reserve, California, USA - CZOMad2_1_08_16fungal (PacBio error correction) | ecosystem: Environmental > Terrestrial > Soil >...
CACCAGGGGGGGACTTCCTTAGTCATAGGGGCGATCCAAACAAAAGGAAAAGGACTTACACCTCAGACCAGTCGGATCGTCCAAACTATAATATTGGCACTTTAAGGAGGACAAAGAAACCAATGCCTGATCATTCCGGATCAGGCCGGGGCGGGGAAAAAACACGCAGGGTCGTCATCTAGTTGAAAATAAAAAGGACAGGAACGTCCCTCCTCAACTGCAGGTAAGACCAGTCTCGGGTGTGGGGGAAAACGGAAAACAAAGAATGCAAACGACGGGAGAAAAATTGCTTCCCGTCCGCGAACTTCTTATCAAAAAAAAGGGGGGGGGAATCGAAAAAGACGAAATAGAAAAAAAAGTAAATCTAGTTTTGATGCCGAAATCGTTGAAAAAAAAAAAAGAGGGCTGTTACGCGATTTCGAGAGCTTGGCAGAAGAACCCGGAATGATATTAAGGGAGGCAACCGTCTCCGGTAACCGAGGAAAAAAAGAACCATCCGAGGTCGAAAAAGGTGGAGACGATGGAGAGTTTGGCGAAAAGCATCCGCAATCTGCAAGGCCTGAGAAGAGAGAAGGATGAATTCAAGGAGAACAGGGAGAAAAGAGAGAGATAATTAGCTCAGGACGGGGGAATCCTAGAAAATGTGTGTTTCATATTGCTGCTGCGGAGGCAAAACAATCGCAACGGTCTCAACTGGAAATGACAAGACGAGATGGGTCCTGGGCGAGGGGGTGAAAGTTCTCCGGTTTGTGAAAGTTAATACGGGGCCGGTTTTGTTGGGGAGGCTGTCCAATCTATTAAGGACGCCAATCGCTGAACGTACCAAGGGTGGGGCAAGAAACAGCTCGAGAAAGCACGAGAGGAATGTGAAGAGAGAGCGGGATGTTGTAGAAAGGACCTAAAAATTTGTTTAGCGGGGGAGGACGAGGACAGGACATTTTTAGCGAGTTTGCAGGTATGACGTGGAAGGGAGTTGGAAAAGATCCGTAGGAGAACTGGGGGAGGAAGAAGGGAGACGTAGGAGGGGAACATACGATGCGTTTGACTGGCCACTCCCGAGGAGTTTGTTTTTGGAGAAACTCTTGTGGACTGACCGCCGTTCCTCTGCCGAGCAACAAGTGAGAAAGGAAGGGGGGGGAAAATTGCAGGCCAGTGGACCAGATAATTATTAGGGGGGGGGATTGGAACGAGGAAAAGCGTGGGAAGGGGAAAAAGTGGGGGAAGCATTTGCGGCGCTGGGGGGAACCGTAACTGGAGACGAAGGAGAAAGGGCTGGATTGGAATACTCCGGGGAAAGAAGGGAAATAGGTTCTAACGGGGGATCTCAAAAAGTTGAGCTAAAAAATAAGATGCTTATCTTGACCGCGAGACATTACGACGGCGTCAGAAATCTCGTGTGCAAAAACCAGGCGTGGATTCGTTGGATAACGTAAAGGAAAGGAAGATTGCGTCGTTGCCAGGGGGGGGCAAAGTGGGCAAACGTTTGCAAGAGTGAAAAAAATAGTAGGTCTTCGGGCAAAAAAACTAAGGCCCGGAGATCAACAGCTAAGCGAGCTCAAGGACTCCAGGGGGGAGGAAAGGGGTGAAACGAAATAGGAACATTAAGAAAAGAGTCGCTTTTCCGAAAGCTTGTTTCGGGGGAGGTTCATTAACGCTTTGGGGGGGGGCACGTTGTGGGGAGAAAGCCGGTAAGAGGGCAGGGGGGAAAAGTGGGGGGGGGGGGGGGAGGCGGAGTGGGAGAAAGGTAGATCCCAAATCCTAAATACGTTTTCAACTGGTATGGGGCTTCCGGAAGGAACTGGGGAACTGGTTTTAATTTTTAAAAACGAAAACTCTACGGGGGATGGAAAAGGAATCTGACGACGGTTATCTATGATGAACTAAAAGATATTGGGAAAAGCGGGACGTGGCCGAGCTAAAAACTCACGATCGTGGGGGTTTGATAAAAAAGAGAAAATTAATCCTTTTCTTCGCTGATGTGATGGGGGAAAGATTGTGGAAAAGTATCTCTGGGGAAAGGTAGAAAGACGCTAGACTGAACGGGCGAAGCTTTCAAAAAAGGAGGAAAAAGAAAAGGATGCAAAGTGGGCCATTCGTGAAATCGAAAGTACTGCCGCATAATTCACGAAAGCCGGGGACAAGAAGGCCACACAAGGGATATCAACGGGGGTGGCACTTTTGGCTCCTTAACGGAAGATTAAATCGCACCTGTTGATTGTTGGCAAGTGGCAGGAAGGAGATAAGGGAGGAAAAAAAAGCAAAGAACCGCATAAAAAGAACAAGAAGGCCAACGAAAAAGCAACCGTCCGAGCGAGATGAAAAAAAGCACTTCTCCGTATTGACCAAACACGAATACCGTTCCTTTACAAAGGAAACAAACTCTCATAATTCAGGAAGGCTATCTACTCCCCTGAGGGGGGGAAAAAAGGAAAAGGGAAAACCGAGGGGGGCGGTTGAATTCTCGACTCCCACGCCTCCAGAAAGGGGACTGTTTTTTATAGAGCGAGAAACCGGCCAAAGAGGCCGAATGGGAAATTTTTGGAGGGGAAAATCGGGGGTCTTAACGCACTGGCAGGGGGTTCTATTGCAGCAGAAAAGAGTTAGCAAAAGAGTCGTTTGGACAGGGAGTGTGGGGGGGATTGATCTCTCGACAGAACAAGAAAGGGGAAATAGAGGCAGAAAAAAAACAAACCCTTGGAACGGGAAATCTAGAGGAAAAGAGGCATCGAAATAGGTTTCCCACGAGCCGCTTTAAAGGTTACCTATTTCAGCCAGTGTGGTTGTTGCACAAGAAAAGGAAGGTTGGCCGTTTGCTAATCTCTAGAAACGAAAAGCCACGGGGGGAGAATGTGCTGCATATCAGTCCCCATCACAGATAATCATGGCGGGTTCGAAAAACCAAAGTCCGTGTCATAAGTAAAGAATCAATCAACGATTTCAGAATCTGGTTTAATTGTCCATCGTATTCGGCACCAGTAAGCTGGGGGGGAATAAGGCGCAGTAGATATGGTATGGCGAAGATCGCAGTGGAGGTGAGTGTCCGGAGAGGGCGAAGTCTTGAAAGTGTGTTCCTCAAAGGCTAAGCCCCTCCACCTTACATCCCAAAGTGCCCAATACGAGTGGGAGGAAAAAGGACAAAAATACAGTGACCGCCTAACCTTGGGTTTGATTCTTCCACTGGAGTGACTTCTGCGGGCAGTCAGGAAAGAGGGAGAAAAGAACCCCTTGGCAAAAAAAGGGGGTGGAAGGAGAGTGCACTTAACTGCCGTCACTAAAATCTTAAAGGAGGAAACGGAAAGATTTCCAAATCAAACCAAAAGAAACTTAAGACCAGAGGCATTGGGGAAACGTAGTATCAAACACCACGATTCGTGAGGTTGGGGGGGGAAAAAAGGAAAGCGGGGAAAGGTCATCATTATCTAATTTCCTGAAACATCACGACCGTCTCTTGGAAAGGCGGCACAAAGGTACAAGTACCCCATGAAAAGGTCGAGAAAAGAAAGGAAACCGTACTCAATGGTATGGGGAGGGGGGGAAAAAAACCTGTCGCCAAGCCAGGCAGAACGGCATATTCCCTGCAACCACATTGAAGTGAAAAAAAAATCAGGACACTAACAAATCAAGAACATAGAGGACAGGGAATCGTCAACTTAACGGGAAGGGGGAGGTTTTTGGTGAAATATCCCATTCTCCTGGAAGAGGAAAGGGTTTACGAATAAAGAGGGTCTGATTAAGGGGTTCAAATCCCTCATAGCGTGGGGGGGAACCGGGCAATGAAAGAGACTGTCACTGCCGCCACCACCGGCAACGCCGAAACGGGGAAGAGGGATCAAATGGTGAGGTAAAAAAGTTGATCAAAACGAATCTCACGCATGTTTTGAAAAAGGAGTCGGAAGGCGTTAAGCAGTTCATAAGAGCCCAGGCCAAGAAGAACAGAGGCATTTGGTAGAAAAAAAAGATGGTGCTAGAGATACCCCCCGTTAGAGACCTGTGGGACCGGCATGTAAGAGGAGGAATCAAACGGCACCTGCCTTCCTTATTCTCTGGTTAGGACGTGACCAACTCCTAACAAACAAAAAAACACAACCCCCACCCAAATGCCTTCAAAACTCAGAAAAAAGAAAGGATATAGAATAAAACGAACAAAAGAAATAAAATTAGCTGTCCTTTGGGAAGGTGCAAGCGGACACCACTTCCTTTATACAAAGGAAAGGGAAAGGGGGCAGCTGACGAAGAAGAAAGTTTTTCTCAAAAAACTTGGGGGCAAACATCAAACAAAAAAAACCTGAAACATGAAGACCGGAGAAAAACCGCAATCTCCGCAGGATCGGTTAAAAAAAAGAAGAACGCCTCCAGAAAACTCGTAACAATTGCTCCGGACGCGAAGGAGAAAAGGGGAAAGGCTAAAGCTCGGACACCTAGCTTTTTGTATTCTCTGGATAGGGTCAAAAAAGTCGTGGGACGCCGAGTGAGCGGGGCAGAAGGAAAAACGGCAGAGGAGAAAACGGAGAAAAAAGGCAGGTACCATATTAAGCGCCCGGAAAAAGAGGGGGAAAGAGAAGGTTGAATAGCCGAGAATGTTGGCCGAAGCCGAAATGATTCACAATTCCCTTTCTCAGCAAAGTAGAATACTAAAAAACCCACAACGGAAAGAGCAGCAGTTCCCTGGCCGCCAGCATAAAGGAAGGGTGATATTGCGGCTGCGGGCACAAATCGCAATCGGCTGGCTCAAAAAGGGGGAAGGAAAAGAGGGGTACCGGGGGCTTAGGGCAAGGGTGGGAAACTTAAATCGAGGTGAACCGGGTTTCTTCTGCCAAGAGTTCGAAGAATCGAACAACCGTGTGAAAAAGAGTAGCAAGAAAAGGAGGAGGGAAGAGGGGGCGAGCGATCCTTTCGACCCGTCAAGAAAAAAAAGGGGGGGGGTTTTTTTGAAAAAAAAACGCAAGGGAGCGTCCTAGCAGGGGGGGGCGATTTGCCAGGGAGCGGTTTTCGTATGTGCCGAAAAAGGATACTCTGGCGGGAAAAGGGGGGGGACTGCGGAAAGGGATGGGGGGCAGGGGGAAGGCGAGGCGTTGGCTGTTCCACTCGGGGGTAGAACTCGTTTGGCATGTCCCGGAAATGGGCAAGGAAGAAAGGGAAAAATGGGGGAAGTTGACAGAAAAGTCAGGGAAGGTGTGGGGAGGGGGACGATCTATTCAAGAGGGGGAATGAGGGCTGGTTGAGGAGGATTTTTTCCAGAGGGACGTACAAGATACTCATTCAGAGAAAGGTTGAGGGATGAGCAAAGTCAATGGAAGGGCCAGAGGGGTAACTGGGGGGAAATCTTCCCTAAGCCAATGATTGGAGGGGAATGAAAGGAGGGAGATTTAACGCGTCTGAAGACGCTTCCCGAGAGAAAGGTAAGAAAACCAGGATGTAAAAGGGTGGTTACGTAAGGGCCGTGTCGGAACAAGGTGGGCGGCGGAGGGGGGGGATGAAAGGAACGTTTCAAAGAGTTAACACAAATCTGATTAAGGATACAAAGCAAATAAAAAGGAAAACGGGACAACGGCTAGGCAGCTTCAATGGAAAAGGGGGAGCCCAAAAAAAAAAGGAAACGAGGAAGTAAATCATTAAGAGACAGCTGTGTCCGACTTTTCTTATTGGGGGAGTATGGTTAAGACAGAGTTGGGTAAATTGGGGGGTTAGACTGAACGGAATATGCCGGTAGAATCATTCTGATTTTGGAGACCGGAGTATGAAGACCGAAGGGTGATGACGGGGGAGCTAAAAAATTCCATGGGGGGAGCTGGGGGGTTAGTTGTCAGACGGGGGGGTCGGGAATGAAAGGAGTAGGAAGAACGTAGATAATATGGGAAAAGAATTGTGACAAAAGCCGTGTCCTATGTACTAAACAGAACACCGATCTGGTGGTTGATAAAACGGATACAAGGCTCATGGGGCGTAAGAGAGGGTGCGGGTGGAAGAGGGTGTAAGGTCTGCGTTTCCACGTAAATAAGCGAAAATGAAAGGAGATACTTACAATCGTAAGGAAAAGGTCACTCATGATGGTCACTAAAGTTCTATGAATAAGGGAACCTGAAGAAGTACACGACCGGGAGACCACCACAAAAGGGAGGAGGGGCAAAAGTTCATTTTGGGGAAAGGTGAAGGAAAAATCGATACCGAGGTACCAGTTTGGGGGGGAAGGGGCTAACGCTCGGAGAACCAACAAAAAATACAAGAGAGAGAAAAGGCAAAAAAGCAACGCCGGCTTCGCATTAAAATAGCTGCTTCGCAAAGGTAAGTTTCCCTCCACGGAAGGGAAATAACCTAAGTTTCAAATCCCCTAAGCGTCTGACAATAGATGTGATTCTTTATGAAAGACGAAACGTAATGGGGGACGAAGCCCGGGTCAAGAGGTTCGGGGTTGCCGGAGAAAAAAAAAAAACTCCTCAACATATTCCTGTTGGGGGTCATTTTTGAAAAAAATTCGCAATCAAGAAAAAACGCGAGGCCGATGGGAGACGGGAAGCTGGTATTACTAAAGAGCTCGGGGGAAGGAAAAAAGAGTGCAAATCGAGAGGGAACTAAACAGTTTTTCAAGGGGGAGTGGGGGGTTTATGTGAGAGCTCAAACGTAAGGATAGATCATCACAAAAGCACACCTTCCACTTGAAGATGCGAACACAGGCTGTAATGCCAATAGAGAGTTTGAAAAAAAAATTTAAAGTATTTACTCGGGAAGACCAACTTTTCAAACCGGCATTGAGGATGTAGCTCATACCCACGATCACTGGAGGCGGGGGTTGAGGGACTGAGATCATGCCAGAAAAGAGGATAAGTGTTGGGGAAAGGGGCGGTACAGGGAAGGTCAATGATCCCTCCTCTTCATACTATGGTAAGAAGTCGGAGGTTAATGGGTCCGGGCCTTCCCGTCTGGTAAATGGAACGGGCTCAGTCGCTTATTTAAATAATAAAAGATACGATTGCTTTGTCAAAGGTTCGAGTATTAGGAGGGCCTTGCGCTTTGTGGATAATATCAGGAGGCCGCAAAGGAACAGACACTCCAATCCCAGGCATCCTCGTTTAAAAGGAACCGGGAAAACAATGACCGTGGAACGGCCGAACGGTTGTTTGAAAAAAGTCTTGCACGAGTTGGCATGACGAAAGGCGGGGAAAAGCATGAGGAAACATTGGACGGAATAGGGAGGTTTTGAAGTCGAGGGGCACGTATTCGGAGGGGAGAGGCGCGTCTTCTTATCGCGAAACCGACGAAACCACCGCAAAATCCGCTGAGGAGAGAGGTGGTATCCGGTGTCAACCAAAACGATGGGAGGGGAGTCCTCGGCCCAGGGAACAAGAGAGGAGTTCAAGCAGGATAAGTTCCGTCGCCTCATCATCACGGGAAAAGGGCTCTTGCTGAGGACCAACTTAACCACGACCAAAAGGGTTTACTATACAAGAAAAGGAAATCCAGGGAGTTGGGAGAAAAAAAAGAGAAAAGAATCCGACATTCTCCCGGCAATATTCAAGGAGTCTCAACCAAAGGCCGACCCACGGCAGGAACTAAGCCATCACGCCAGCACCAATCAATCGTCAGATTTAGGGGAATCAGATGTGAGACCCTAAACAATTGCGGACCTTAAAAAAGGAGAAAGGAAGGTCATCTATCGGGAAGGAGTATGTTAGACCAGCCACAGGGTTGGTTGGTTTGGTGAAAAAGCATGGAAATTCGAAGGACAACGGAGCCACCAAACGAAAGAAAAAAAGTGCTGGCGTCCATTGTCGAACGGTGATACCAAATATAGCACCGCACTGGGGGAATCAATCTTGAGCCGTGGTAAAGTAAAAAAAGTTAAAAGAGCAAGAAAGCAAGAGGGAGAGTGGCTAAGAGTGGGCCAACAAAGGAGAAACTATGTACCGGCATTTGACTTAATTGTCACCAAGCCATAGGAACCGGGGACCTGGCAACTGAATCGGGTCGCGATGCCAAAACTAATAACCAATCAATTAAACTAGGAAAGAGGCGTAGATTCCTCCCAATAATATTATAGGGAAGGGGGAAGGAGGAAAGGAACCACTTCCTGAATCAGTTAAGCTCAGGGGAAAGGAACGGGATGCCAAGCGAGAAAAACTAGGGATTTGCCAGTAAAGACTGGACTGAAATCAGGCAGACTCACGGTAACTCAACTTCTCAGAAAATTCAGAGGGAAAAGAAGACCTACGAATAAAAATGAACAAAAAAAAAGGCAATCAAAAAAGTTTGATACGGGTCAAAAAATAGAAGACTCTCCCAGCCCAGGTGGATCAGGCTTTGCAAAAAGGGGTCAGGGGTACGAGAGTGGTCTACAGAAGCGAGGGGGAAAGAAAAAAACTGGCGATACGTTCGTCCACCAAAAAAGGCCATATGAGCGCCCAGGGACCAAGGAAGGTCTTTAATGAACAAGTTTTAATCCGGAAAGGGGATGGGAAAAAAGGGCAAATGCACCATCCTGATAGACATTCGGAAAGAAGTAGAAGAAAACTCAACACCACAGGTAGGATGAGGAAAAAGAGATTAATTACCGGCAGATCATGGAAAAAGAAGGGTGCTATTGCTGGGGGCGTTCGCCAAAGAGAAAGAATTAGAGCCCCAACGTTACGAGCGAGTGGTCCCGGGCGCATAATGTGTTACCGGACGGGTGGCGAAAGGGGGGAGAAAGAGGGAAGGTTGCTTCTGCCACGGGTTGCGAAAAGAGGGATTACCCGACCCTGGTGAAAACATTCGATCATCACAAAACAAGGGGGGATCGAGGACGAATTTCGACCCGTCTCAGTGGTGACGCATTCGCGTAATGCGCCATTGTGAGCGAAGGGGGAAGAGGCCGTGTCTTATTGTAAACCGGAAAGATAGACTGTTGACTCCTTGATGTTTCAGGAAGTTACAAAGGTAGGGGTGTGACGGCCACTAGTTTTTTTGAGAATTTGGGGAAGGGCCGAAGACGCTGACGGGACCGGAAGGGAGACAAAGTGGTGGAAAGGAGTGAAGAAGGCCAAGTGGCCTCGATAATTATTAGTGCGGGAAGCTATTCAACTATCTTTGGAGGATGGTAAGTGAAAGGGTAGTTTTGGCATACCAGAGAGCAAGGACAGGCCAAAGGTTCGAGGATTGGAATCAGAAAGGGCTGGGGAAGAAGATTTCTAACATGGGGATCTCAGCAATGAAGGAGACAAAATAACATGGAAGGGAAGGAGGCGATGGGACGGAAATGACAGTTTACCACGGCTTCCATCGCAGTTTGTCAAAAAACCAAATGAGGGGGGATTCAACGTATCGCCATTTACTAAGCAAGGGGGGGGGGGGATCTGTTTGCAGTGGTGGAACAGTGATGCTGAGGTGGAAAAGGGGAAAATGCTCTGATTTATCGGGGATAAAGGCATCAGGACCCACGTTCTAGAAAGCTAGCTCTCAATGAAGAATGGGGGAGTTTTAAAAGAAGTCAGGACTGTACAAGACGCTGGCAGATTGGGGGGCAAGAAAAGGAGTTCGGATGGAAATGAAACTGGGGTGGGAAAGGGAAAACCGTTTTTTGGCCTCAGGGGATATGCCGTTAATCAGTTGCTGAGGAGGGTGACGACCGTAGGTCCAAAATGCCGTCACCATTTGGGAGAGGAATCAGTCTGGTGAATACAATTCCTGGGGCAATCGGGGAAGTGTTCAAAGGAAAGGAAGGACAATGGGGTGATTAGAAAGCGGAAGGGGGGGAAAGGCTAATGAAGGAACTCCGGGGGTCACCAATCCGAGGGACGCAGACTCACGATCGTGGTGGGGGTGATACCACGGAAGAAAAAAGGAAAAGAATGGGGATGTACAGCGATTGGGGGCAGATTTTGGAATGGGGGGTGAAGGAGGGAAAGATAAGAGACGCGCAAGGTACTTGACTCAATACGGAAAGTGATACAAAAGAAAGGCACTGGGTGCGCATGAAAGTCTAACTCTATAGAAGGCCAAAGTCACGAAAATCAAGTAAAGAAAGAAAAAAAAGTAGGCGTCACGTCATTGGGTCCCTTTGGAGAACATGAAAAAGCTGAGAAACGCTAAAGTTTGGTGGGGGGGTTCCAGGTCGGAATCATATAATTAGAACCAACACTCAAAAAAAAAAGAATTCGGCACGAAAAAGAAAGGGGGTCCGAAGAGATCGAAAAAATAGCGACTTCTCCCTTGCGGGGGAAAAAGCCATCACCACACAAGTCCATGACCCCTAAACCTCGCTTCAGGAAATATATTCAGGGAAGGGAGGGATAAATGCCACAATGGGGGAAGAACAGAAAAAAGGGAGAGGGGAGGGTGACTGGGGCGCCGATCTCAACCCAAGTCATCACAGAATGACTCAGGGGAGTAGGTCTGCAGGAACAAGCCAACGCCAGCAAGATGGCGTATGGAATAGGTAAAAACGAGGGAAAAAGATCGGATAAGCTACAGAAGTGGAGAAAAAGAGGATAGTAAAGTGTGAAGGGCGTGTTTTTGGCGGGA
>Ga0179591_1273979_pt1 | contig 10494 bp, 10 predicted proteins | sample CZOMad2_1_08_16f_FD_182891 | JGI IMG/M metagenome (GOLD analysis project Ga0179591, IMG submission 182891) | Vadose zone soil fungal communities from Angelo Coast Range Reserve, California, USA - CZOMad2_1_08_16fungal (PacBio error correction) | ecosystem: Environmental > Terrestrial > Soil >...
TTTGAGGAACTTTCATCTAAAAACCTCAAGCGGACTACTACCTAGCGACAAGCATGAACTGCAAACAAACTCACCCTGCGACGCGTGAGGGTCAAGAGGTTAAAAAACGAAAGCGGGATAGGGGGGAGGGGGGAAAACGTTTCAGGCACGGACGGCATAATCTCAACTTCCAGCCTGCACAAAAGTAAACAGTGAAGATCTCGACTTAGGGGGGGGAAAATCCGCAAACAGTACATATTAATTCAGGGGAATTAGAGGAGAGGGAAAAAAAAACGGGATCAAGCTAACGCCGCCTCAAGAAAAAGGGGGAGACTCTACAAAAAAAGGGGAGGGAGGTTGTTTGTGAGCTCGGACTGTCACCTTCATAAACTAGTATGGAGAGAATCGAGGCCGCAGAGGAGAGAAGAAAGTCGAAATTTAGCAGCGGGAAGAAAAAAGGCATCTCCCGATCGCTCCTGATAGGAAGAGAGGGGAAGGGCGGAATCGAGGGGTAGCAACATACGGCGGGGTGCCCGTGGTCGTGTTTCGAAAGGAGGGGGGACCTTGCCGAATCCTCTCTAAGAGAGAAAGAGGTATCGAGTCCGAAGAAAACTCACACCTGAAGGCTACTCTGGAGGGTAAGCAGAAACTCTTCTCGCGATCACAAGGAGCTTAGGGGGGGGAGGGGGGAATGAACGGTTCTTGGAGAGCTGGGAAGTATGATCTTCCCTTTCTTGGACGCCTTTGCCCAATGCGCTACGATCAAGGCATTAGGAAACTTTCCCTTACACGAGGGATGCTCTTTCTCGGGGGGAGCTACGGCGGGGCTTAAAGAAAGGAGATTGGGAGAGTTCTGCGGCGCGCCAAGGGAAGGAACAGAGAGAGGGCTTTGCTCCCGTGCTCGACAGTGAGAGGATCCGTCCAAGAGAAAAGAGGGTCGCTGCAGTTCAAAAACGTAAGGGAAAAACGCCGCGCATCATCATCGGAAAAGGGTGTGACGGCCCGGTTCAACCTTCCCTTCATCCCCCTCGCGCAATCACTTGAGCATGGTTGTAACAGTATACGCCGTCTCCAGGCGAGTCTCAACCCGAAACTTTCGGGTCACTCATGACGTCGACTTGGTGGCTTTTCTTGCAACCTCCGCCTCCTCCGCACTCACGGGTGTTGGACTTTCACCAACTCGGACCATTATTCCTACGTGGGATTTTCTGTCCGAGGGCGAGAACTCTCTCTTTGGGATAGGAATAAGCGTAGGAGGGGAGGGCAAAAAAAGGTGAGAATTGGATGAAGCTCCCAGAAGCAGGAGATTATGTTGCGAAAAAACATTCGGGTACCTGATGGAGGGGGTCCGAGGGCTTGTCGCTGGTGGATGAACGTGCGGAGGATTAGGAATCTCTTCCAGCGAAGGGGGAAAAGGGAGGGGGGGAAAGGTCGTTCATCAGGAGGGGAAGAAAAAGAAGGTTGGGTCTTCGGATGAAATAGTAGGGGGTCTGTATAAGAAAGGAAGGTAGATTCGTGGTAGGAAGTAGAGGGATGACTTCCTTTCACTAAAAACTGACGATTTCGTTTCGGGGCAGAGGGGGGGGGAGGGGACTCGTCGAATGCAGGCAGAAAAGGAAAAAGGAGGGCTTTCCTGTTTTGTCTGCGGAGCATGAAATGGTTGGGAGGGGGAAGAAAAAAGGAAAAGAATCAGGGGAAGCGCAAGGAACATCAAGGTGTTCTGGTAGGGAAAGGGAGGCGATGCGTGTTGGTAGCGCGAAAGGGACATTCCGAGCCTCAGAGGGAAAAAGGCAAAAGAGGAAAGAGAACAACGCAGCTGACCAAAAAATAGACAAAAAAGGATTGCAGACGATAAAAGGTAGAGACGCGTATCAAAGCTGAAAACAGATATAGGAATCGACACAAAAGAACAGGTTTCCTCAGGGCATCAAAGAGGTCTCATACCTACAGAACTAGAGACATTCATAAGGATCTTCCACGGGCAAAGACTCTCTAAAAAAAAACAACTGAGTAGGGGGGGGGGAAAGAAAAGGGTACAGATCCTAGAAAAGGGAATGCAGTCTTCTCCTCTGTGAATGCGGACCCATATCTTTTTAGAGGATGGACAAGTTAGGAAAGGGGCGCTGAAAAACGCCTCGCCAGGATCAAAGTGTCGAAACTGGCGGCCTGCAAGATCGCCGCCTATGTTTTGCAAGAACGTGCCGTTGAGATAGACTTGGGACGTTCCCGCCTCAAAAAAGCGCGAGGGAAACGCTGATCAAAGAGAAGAAAGAGGATGAAGAGAGGAGAAAAAACGGATGGGCTAATCGATGGGGTGTCGCAACCGGGCCAATCAACTAATCCCATGACCGACAAGACCCAGTCACTAGGGGGTTAAAATTCGGCGGACGACTCAGACAGGGGACGAGGCGCGCCCTCAAGCGACGCGAAGTTTAAAGCCCTCCGAGTTGAAGAACCCCTCGACGAAAAACCATTCTAATGAATAAGAAAAAACGATGAGCACCCATGATGAAGAAAGATCGTGCCCCCGCCATTCTTGCGCGACGGAGGACTTCATCTTCCCCGAGTCGATCAAATAAAAAAAGAAAGAGGAGACAAACATCAGCAAGACCAAAGCCACCGGATAACGAGCAGGTATTCCCCGGAAGAGGACGAGAGGTCGCTTCATCATTTGCAAACCCTCATCTTGCACCGATACAGGGAGCGAGCACAGCGTAGAGAGGGGGCTACCAGAAGGAAAACCCCAAAAGGTCCTCTTAAACCACGAAAATTCTGACAACACGATTAACAACGCCAAATCAGGCAAACAAAAGCCCGGGGGCAGGAAGAAAAGGGATAATGATAATAAGGCGAGGCAGGAACAGCAACTGGTCATTCCCAAGGCGCGACCGAGAAGAGTTCGTCACATGGCCCCAGAATGGCGGTCAGGGCCCGTGGCGCCGCCGGGGCGCACATTCCTCACAAGACGCGCGAACACCAAGCGCGAAAAAAAGGAACAGGATCGCGGTGCGGCAAGGGCAAGCGAGAATCCGGCAGCAGCAGCGAGCGCAGAAGGACGGGGTCACGAAAGGCCGTCTCAAAACCGTAACCGCCCGAGGGAGCCAACCAAAACAGCACAAGAGCATGCCTAACAATAAGGTTCGGGAGCTCCTCCTAGCTGGGGGAAATACAAAAAATACCAACCACCTCGTCGGTCAACTTTCCTCCCTGGTTCTTTCCGTGCTTAGATGGAATCCGCTCGGAGGTGGATCCTACTCTGCGTCTCCTGAAATCTCTACTCTCTCTCCTCGACTTTAACGAAGAAACCCGTTGGGCAGGCAATCATTCCGAAAAGACCAGTAGGTGTACTGCCACGCCACAGAATGCCGGTTCCAGTGGAACGAATCTATGTAGGTCGACGGAGTCACCTAGAAAACCGAAACGAAAGCAACGCAGGTCCAGCGATCCTCCTCCTTCGAAGAGTTGCCATCATCACAAACATACCTCCAAACGGATTCTGTCATTCCGAAGCGCTCGCAGACAAACCACCTGATCAGGAGTGGGCCCTATTGGCTAACGAAAAAAATCACCTCCGTCTTGAGGCGTCCTTCGGACCGATCCCTCTCCTTACCTACCGTGCCTTTCAGAGTACTTTGAAGGCCCTCACAATTCAAAATCAATCTGTTCAAGGACGGTGCATTCTTCCCTGTTTAGAAACCTCTCACCCGGTAGGGGACCTTTTACGTTTCTTCCTTCCTTTCATTCAACCCAGTGTCAATAACTCCTATTGAAAAAAAAGTTCCCGCTCAAAACTAAACGGCTTCTCTGGTCAGGGGGAGAGTCTTTCCCAGCTCAAAGGGAAGCGCAATGCGGGGGGTGAGTGGTGCGACGTGTCATGATCCAGATGGCAGACTTCTGCCCAAACCGGCTCGCACCGGAGGGGGGTGGAGGGTAAGAGAATCACCCACATGAGCACATCTTTTGGCGGGCAACGGCAAGCTACCTCCCATGCACGCAGAAGAGGATCTCGTCTCTCGCACACACACCAACGGCTTCTTCTTCCATCCGAGATTAGAGTTCAGAAGGCAGTTTTTTAGAGCCAGGTTCAAGGGACCCCCCCCTCATGGATTAGGGGAATATTCAGGTGAAAGGTTCTCTCACCCGGCACAAATCGCTCTTTGCGACATTGGGCAGCCTAGGCATTAGCTGATCAGACACGGCTCCAAATCAACCCAGATGGAAGAGCAGTTGAGCGGTCCAACGGTGCAATACGAGACAGGCGGGGGAGAGGGAAACACTTTTGGGAAAAAGCACCGACTGTCATCAGCACCGCGCCCATAAAAAGATGGCGGCCAAAGGAGCAGGCACAGTAGTACTCTGAGGGGAGTGGGGGCGAGCCGCATCACCGTACCTATAGGCATGATATAGGGGACAGTTATTTCATCTGCAGCAGGACTAGAGGGCTTCGTCGTAAATCTTCCGCAAAAGCGTATGGGTTTGTGGGAGGTTGCGATCGATTGGGGTCCTTCCCGTCATCACGGCTGCGTTTCGCTGATGTACTTCTACACAAACGAAAAAGATGATAACGCTGGGATTCGTGGCCGGGGGTCAGGGAATAGTTTTATGGAGGCTCGCCGGCGCCAGAAGTCTTCAAGTTTAGATCGAATTAACGGGCACTTCTCCTACGTCAGACATAGAACCAAAGGCGTGGAAGGTGTGCTTCTTGATTGCTGAACGGCTGTCGGTTAAAAGGACTCTCGGCGATTACCATCGGAGGTACCTGCAAGCGTATCTCGCTGCCGTTGTGGAGCATCCATAGATAAGGGGGGGCACATCACGTAAGGACGCTGAGGGGGGATGGCGTTCCCAGCGCGGCGGTTCCGAGATCACCTAACTTCGGGTTCTGAATCTCCGTTTGCAAAAGTTTCTCCCGGCCACGAAACGGCAAAGGGCTTAATCGGATCTTCCCGGTAAGGGGTTATGACGCGTGTGAACCTGAACTGCTGCAAAGTCTCGCGGTACCTCAGGCCGCGATCCTGCCGTGTCCGCTCGCGCGGCGGTGCTCAGACCGCGGGGGGGGGAGGGAAGGGTGCTAAACTGGCTCTCCAATTTCCTTACCAGCGCATGGGATTGTTGACCACGTGCGCAAAGAGGATCCACGGCTCAAAAAAGAAATGGCCCTTCATGGTTCTAGTCCTAGCCTACAGAGGCGGAGAATAAAATCAAGAAACGGGTCTGTACCTGACCGGCCTCGGCCGGAATTGGGTGTTCCAGAGGGACGCAGCGCGCGTAAATCGTTTGAATCAGTGGTCTCCCCGCAACCTGTGTGCAGAAACAACTTTCACGAATTAAGACAGGCTCGAAGTGATAAAAAGATCTCGTCTCTTCGCGGGTGCCCGAGAAAAAGCTTTAAGGATAGTCCCTTCGTAAAAATCGGCCTGTTTCTCACTTGCTCTGGAGTCCCTCGGGTTGGAGAAGTCGTGGGCGTACCGGATCCGTGTCTGAGATCGACACATCGGCTCATCCTCCGCCTGCCGGGCGGCTGCGAACTGTAGTGGGGCACTCCGTTCGGCCAGGGCGTAGTTTCGGGGATTGCATCTGGGTCGCCGGTTCCGGCGCCGGGATCTCGGCAAAAGGTGGATGACAGAAAAACTTCGGCTTTGGGGTTTCCACTCGCAACATCGCGTCAGCTCGGGGAGGCATCGTACGACGAGGCGGGTGGGATCGACCCGACGTCACACAACGCTGTACAACGAGGTCCCCCTTGTGCGTCAGGGGAGGACAAGCGTGTCTTGGGGTCAATGCAGGGACCACGCAATAACTCCAAAGAGCGTCACCTCCAATTGTGGGAACGCGGCGGCTCAGCGTAAATACTAGGGGAGCCGCATTCATGCCTCGGCCGCAGAGCCTCGAGGGACAAGGGCACTCAGAGAAATACGACAAGGAAGGGGGCTAACCAACATCGGCCGGTCCCGCTTATGGGCAATATACGATACGTTCCTCCGAGCGAACTGACTCCTTATGTCTGGCGGACTTCGTCCATATCTGAGCTGATCCGATCAACCCGCCGGCCTCGCACCCCAGCTCCTCACCAACTAACTGGCCGCTGCTAACAACGAGGCACAAGAAACTCAGCTATCAAAACTGCTCAGCAGGGCGAACCCGGCACATCAACTACTCACCACCAACAACTTAGAGGGGATGGGGGAAAGAATTTGGCTGTGCCTTTAAGGGAGGGGAGACGGCGCGATGCTTGTGGTCTGAGCCTCGTTGATCATTTCTTCAGTCTGGGGAGTCGGCGAGGGAGACGATAAAGAATAGGGATATTAACGAAACCTCAAGCCAGGATCGCGAGAGGGCAAAAGAAAAAAAAAGCGGCCGGCGAGTTTGGCAAAAGGATCGGGTGGAGATCGGGGGCTGCTTGGCCTTGCAACTCCGCGAGAGCTAGGAGGGAAATCGAAAAGGACACCCCTCACACTAAACACGCGCAGCCAGCGAAACACCGGGATGGAAGAGGATGACCGATTTCGATGATGGCTGGGCGCACCGGCACCAGAACAAGAGTCAAAAGGACGCCGAACAGGAACAAGGGCAGGGAGAGAAGGTGAGAGGAGAGCCGCACACCGGAATCAGGTCGAAACCTAAACTCTAAGCGCGAAGGGAACTAGGCACGCCTAAGTAGCCAGATGCCGACAGCGAAGATAGAGGGGAGAAAAGGAATTCCGGCTAACTAGACACTACGAATCGAACGGCCGAACGGTGAATCACTGTCACCACAAGTGGCGCCGTAAAAAAAAAAAAAAAAAAAAGAGTCCTGACAGGCAGGCCCTAGGAAAACTCCGCCACCGGGTATACTTCTTAGACCAGGACAGACGACACCGGGAATCCAAACAATAAAAAGGGGTGTAAGCAAAATTGCCTCAGAGGCAGGTGGAGCGTGAATAGCTATCAGCGGTGCACGCCCCTCCGAAGGGCTAGACAGTCGAGCATTCTCAAGGGAGGAAAAGTTTGAGGACCTCAACAAATTTAAGAGGAAGACCACAAACTGCTTTCCCCCGTTAGGGAGAGATGCGCGATCGCTGGACCTGCGTCCGGGCCGGGATTCAACACTTTTCATCGAGGAGGAGAGAGCCTTGCAAGCAGTAACAGAATGACATGAAAGAGGTCTAAAAGGGGATCATAAGAAGTTGCACGCAGAAAAAATGGTCTCCACATCACCGGCGAGGTTCAACCCTGTTCTTAAACGTGCGCACAACATTCATCTCGGCAACAAGGAGCTACGGAAACTATAGAGGAAAAAGAAACCGCGCCAGGATCGGGGCCTCGGCTGGCAAGCGATAAAATGCCTCAAGCAGAAATCGACAGCGGCACGGAAACAGACTAGACAAATCCCTTAAACACGATGGCAGCCAGAAGAGAAGTGAAAGGGGTAACGCAACCAGGGGAATCTGAAGGAACCAGTAAGGCTATCTGAGACTACTATATGTGGATGCCATCACCCAAGCGAGGGGAAGGGAACGGTTGTGGGGGGGAGGGCCGGTAGATAACTACGTCCTCTGATCGAGAAACCGAGGACAATACAGCGATTATCGGAGATCGCAATTGGAAAGACAGCATGGAAATGCAATAAAAGCCTCTCAGCACGCCGTAGGTTTTGAGCTCTGAAGATATCGACGTGACAGAATGCAATGCAGACAAGGTGCGAATCGCTCGGTCGCAGGGGGGAAGTAGAGACCCGAATGATCATCTCAAGTCAGAAAAAATTTATACTAGCCACATCTGCCGGCACAGACATCCTGAGACGAAGGGTCAGGACCTCTAGGCAATACAAAAACAAAAAAGTAAATGGAGGAGTCACTATATTAAGACGACTAATCCTACGAGCTGAGTAGGGGGAAAAGAATCACGGTCCTAGTACGGACTTAATATTGAAGGGGTGCGGCGCGAAACGTAACCGACTCATCGTCCTAATGATCTCATGCCTGTGGAAGAATAAAAGTCCGGTTAGAGAGAGGTTAAGAATGCGGAAGTCAGTGCCCAACAGTGACTAAAGTTCACAGCTCCCGAAGGGAGAGGGGTTACCATATGGGACCCGTAACAGCCGAGAAACTTGTGATTGGTGGCGTGTCACTGCATGCCTGGGGGCGAGGCTTCTTCCCCCGCCCGCAAAAGAACTCACGCTTTGGGGGGAGGGAATATATCAAAGCCCACCTGAAGGCTAAGAATCGGGTGTCTTGCGAGTGCAGCGATAACAAAAATGGCCGCAAGATAAAATCTACAACAACAACGTAATTAGAAGAAAGAAAGGAGAAGTCACTTCAGTGGTAGATGCGGGCCTCGGAAACGGAACAACAAGAGGGGTATCTCAGGGGCTTGGGACTTTCCGGCAATACCCCGGATATGACGGTCGATAGCGTGAGTGGGAAAGAAGATAGCCAGGAGGAAGTGATAAGGGACAATAGCCCATCCCCGCATCGGAGCCTCGGGGAGCGGTCATTGCAATCCCTATACCTTCGGGGGAGAGGGAAAACAAAAAAAAAATGTAATTCAAGGGACTTACTCAGAGCACCGCGCCCGAAAACCCAAGGTATATTTACAGGGGCAGCAGCTCAGTAAGGGGGGGACTATTCTGGTGGGGGATCGACCTCAAAAAGGGGGCTGGGGACATATGAGGCCGGTTTAAGAGATCAAAGAAAGTGAAAACCGTCGGGAAAGAACGCCTCGTCGGCTTCGGAGTAACATACTTTTCCGCCGCCTCGGAGGGGTTGGGGTTGGGGGGTACGTGCTCGAGGTCAGGAAAACGGAGAATCAAAGGTCGGAGGTTTAAGGCACAAGAGGTCGACGCGAGGAAGAACGGTAGATGGGAGTTGAGAAGTTCGGAGGGATCTCCTCCTGCGACACGAAGGCTTCGGAAAAATGGAGAGACGTCATCGGCACTGCGATCCGGGCAAGAAGATACACCTACCTGGGGCCTTGGGGCGGAAAGGTTGGTTTTCTGAATCGGATTGACTGGGAACGGGATCTAAGAGAGGAAACGATGCGTCCTGCTCGCGAAGCGAGATTCGTCGCTGGATTTTGCCGTCTTCAGCTAGGTAACGAAGGGGGGAAAATACAACGTGGGCCGGGGTACATGGGCGGTGCTATGATGGGAGTGCAAGCCAGCGAGGCTGTCGCGATAAAACGACCGCGGGGGAACGGAAAACTCAGGGAATGAGTTCTCCGACTGAATCATCGCGGCTGGCCCGGCTTTCGGGGGCTTCCACTTGCGGAAGGAAAAAAGGGAGGGGGGGTCCGAGGGGAGCGCACGGGAAAAAGTGAGGCAGGGTTCCATTCTCCTTACGCACTTCAGCGGCCGCTAATGGCGCGGTCGAGGATCGCTTTTATACTAGCGGCGAGGGACTGGTTAGAAAGGACGATCGTCAAGCCCTGAACAGAGCGAATTTGTCTTTGGGGGGAAAACTTGAGGGCGCAACTGAGATAGCCATGTCGAGGAAACCTCTGGGCATGAATCTCTTGCTCTGTCCAGTCCTCAGTCGATACTGGTATAACGTTTTTACAATTCAGTACAGGCCGGGCCAGAATTTGGTGCCAGGGACGAGAGCGGACGTAATCGTGGGCATGGGAAGGAGGGTATTTTTGTTTTGGGCCAACGCGAAACTCTTGGTGCATAAACTTCGCGTCGAAAGCTTAATGCTGGGCTCTAGCCGCGCTGAGGCTTTCCCTGGTTGAAAAAAAAAAAAAAGGAACTGGCCTATTATAGTCACAAGAATTAGGGGAACGGCATGGCCCACAGTTCTGGGGTGTAGCTTGGGGGGGTGGCTGACTGTAGCAGGGTCTTTAAGACGTATCCGGGGTAGTAGAGATCCATCGGTCGTTCCGAAGTTATCGATTTAGTCTGTCTAACTTCTGTACGTAAATTTCTGGACGCAGCCGAGTTTCGAGCTCGTGATACTCGGCGGGGCGGCGACTTCCTTCGGGGGACCGTCTGCTTAGGCCGGGTACGAAAAGCAGGACCATGCGAAGTGGCAAGAGTAAAACGCTTCGTTGGGACGTGAGTCTCTGATACTAGTCTTTTAAACGTCGGGGACTCGACGACTTCAAAGTGCGTGCCCGGTCGGCTTGGGAGGGGCGATTGCGACCACGGGGGGGGGAGTGGGAACGGGATTGCCCCCACGCACAAGCAGTCCGGACGATAATCTGGCAAAAACCCCTGTGTTCGAGAGGGGGGGAGAGCGGGGGAGACTATGAAAAGGGGTTGTGAATACGACGAAGTTTCAACAAACTCTCCGGGGATCACGCGTGCAGGGCAAAGGGCACGCGAGTCGAAAAACGAAGGGCAGAAAAAATCGGCGGAAGCTGAGGTTCACAGGAGACTAGACCTGATCAGCTCAGATAATCAGGGCTTTTCGTTAATCGAATATCTATCTTCCGTCTTAAACAAAAACCTCCGAGCAAGAGTGTGGGGGCCGAATTATCACGAACGAAAAATAAAAATGGAAAGCTCCACCGCTTAAAAAATAGGGCGAGGACCCTGCC
>Ga0179591_1320509_pt1 | contig 10494 bp, 7 predicted proteins | sample CZOMad2_1_08_16f_FD_182891 | JGI IMG/M metagenome (GOLD analysis project Ga0179591, IMG submission 182891) | Vadose zone soil fungal communities from Angelo Coast Range Reserve, California, USA - CZOMad2_1_08_16fungal (PacBio error correction) | ecosystem: Environmental > Terrestrial > Soil >...
GATGAATCACCAGAAAGAAAATCGTCATCCGCTGAGGTGGGGGGGTAAAAAAGAGAGGGATGAACCAACATCCTCTTAAAAAAAAAGAAGGGAAATCTCTAATTAAGAAAAGCTGGCGAGTTTGTTAAGTCAAGACCTGGCGAGGAAAGAAAGAAAAAAAAACTGTTTTCTACGCAGGAGGGGGGGGGAGAAAGTTTTCCACCGATTACAAATAGCACCAGCAAAAAAGACATGCGGTGGGGGGGGGAAAAAAAACTTCCTGCCAGGAAAAGGAAAGGCTTGGTTCTATGGGGGGAAAGGACAGGCCATCGAAAAGTGAGACCCTTCAACAGGAAGGAAAGGGGGGGGAAAGGGGGAAGCGCCAACTAAAAGGGCGTCGCGAAAAAAAAGGGGGAAGAACATGGACGAGGTCCGCCAAGAAGAAGAGAAGAAAGGGGAGGGGACCCAATCGGAGAAGATCAGGTTGCTCGGCCAAGAGGAAAAAAGGGTCCTGGAAGTAGGAGATTCACAAGCTATAGTACTACAGAGGAAAAAAAGGTGGCTTTACTTTGTGACCATTTCGGCAAAAAAGGGCACCGTAGAAAGGGAGGCCAGAGTCCTGGCTGGTCTCCTGGGGGGAGGGAGGACGCACGTCACCCACGAACAAAAAATCAACAAATCGATGGGGGGAAAATCCTAAGGGCTGAAGGAAAGCCTGACCCCAAAAGAAAAAAGAGGGGCCCAAGAAACCAAAGAAAAGATTCCGGGCGTTTTCTGAAGGGGGGGGGAGAAAAAATTATGGAAAGGGGGGGGGAGCTCCCTCCAAGGCGGTCCTCTTTTTCACCTGACTAAGGACGGAGAAGTAAAAGCAAGATCTATGCGGAGAAGGACACGCCAAGGGAAAAGCGTGATACGCTTCTTTGACACGACCTCTGATTATCGTGTGAAAAAAAAAGACAAACATCTTATGCATGGGGGCCTAATTGCCTCCAAGGGGAAAAAAAGGCTCCAGGGGGGTTGTGAAGAAGAGAATCACCTGCAAACATTCACTAAAATCCCACGGAAAAGAGAAAAACCTCGGTCCTTCGAAACCCGTGCTGCCGACCGGGAGAAGCTTCGCCGGAAAAAAAGGGGTTCAAGCAGGTTAGATCGCCGAAGGGGGGGGAAAATCAACTTCTCCTGGACGAAAAGAAAAAAAAGGGAACAAGCCGGCCCGCCTGGGAAAAAAAAGCAAGGATGCGTCAAGTTTCCTAGGAAAATCAGTAAGTTCAAGGAGGGAGACGTAATTCGAAAAATTTGCAACAAGGAGCATTTTAAGGAGGTCTTCGACCGAGGAATAAAATGGTGGATCCGGGCTGGAGGGGGGAATCGCCTGCCAAAAAACCTTCGAGCGGAGTAACAAATTTGCTCGAGCTCAAAGGAAAGAGAAAAAAGGCGCCGTGTCCCGTGGGGAAGCCTGGTGCAGAGGTCAGCCTTCCTCAAAAAGGGGGCCCGGTCGAGCACTGAAAGGGGGAAAAAGAAAGGATGGTGTCGTCGATACGGAGAAGCGTGTCCGGGAAGTGTCCAATCAAAAGTCGGCGATGATCAATCTGCGCGGGAAGACTGTCCGCTTCGCCCTGCGGAATTCGCCATGGTGAGGGGGAAAGGGGGAAAAGGTTAAGCCGTGCTGGGGGAAAAGGCCCTTGAAGACGACGCGGAAGGTGTGCGCAAATGAAAACTTCCTCATTCTGGGAAGACCAGGTACGAGGAAAGGAAAAAGGGGAAAAAGAGAAAGCCGCCGCCAGCGTTGGGCGCTGGCTCCTGGAAGGGTCCCCCGCACCCGGGGGCCAAGTTCCCGCCCGTCGGCCTCGAAGGAGGGGAAGGGCTTCAAAAATGGGAAAGGGCCGCTTCTGGACCCAAAGCCCATTCCGAGCCCCGTAGGGCTGGACGCGTTCCGGACGAGGAAAAAAAAGGAAGGGAGGAACGCTCTATGTGACCAACTGTTCGCATTTCGGAAAATCGGAAAGAGCCGTGATCGGGCTTTTAAAAAAGGGGGGGGAAGTGGTTTCGGCGGGAAGACCCCAAGGTGGCGGGGGAGGCGCCGCCGGGAAGTCTTCGATGGTCGGAAAAAAAGGGGAAAGTGCCACGAATTCACGCCAAAATCCCCGCCTAACAAGCGTAAAAAACGCCCAGTCCCTCCCAAACGAAAAGGATCGCCCGCCTCCTTGGACAAAGAAGGGGAAAGGAGAACAATCTCTCTCAACAACAAGGGAGATTGTCTCGCACCTTGGAAAAAAGGCCTTGGGGGGTAGCGTCCTTCTGGTCTTTTGTCAGAGGGGGGAGACCTGCGAGTTTGGATTCGGGACAGGCGGTCGGAAATGACCAGCGTATCGTGCCCAGCTTGGCGCCCAAAGCCGAACCATCGGAAAGGATCCCTGGGCGGGCGGAGGGGGGGGCGTTTGCCAAAACCTCATAAAAAATTGGGGAATGCCCTACAATAAACCAAGCAATGCCGAAGCGATCACGGAAAGATCAGGGCCGGCGAGTGTTCCGAAAAATGCGAACAGGGCCCGAAAAAAAAAAAAGGAAGATCGCCGGCCGAACGTCACCGAAACGCTTCAAAGGGCCCCGGGCGGGGCCGGCCGTAAAGGGTCCAGCCCGCGGAAAAAAAGGACCCGCCCGCAATCACTCCTACGGCGCCGGGGGGGGCCAGGTTGGCGGAAAAGCGCCGGCAAGCGCAGAAAAAATGAAACTGCTTGGAGGAAAAGTACTTTCGCTTTGGGGGGAGTTCTTTCTGCAAGGTGGTCAAAAGGGCGGAGAGATCGTTTTTGAGTCAACGTGGCGAAAAAACGAAAGTCGTCGGTAAAAGGTCGCCAGCAAAGGAAAGTCCCCTTTGGCCATCGCGAAAAAGAACCGAGGCGAAGGGCCTGACGGGGGAGAGCAAGCTCAGATGCCTCTTCAGCAAGGAATGCCGATTAAAAGGGGGGGAATGACACTTGGTCACGCCTCGCCGGATGGGGGGAACCGAGTTCGCCGGGGAAAAGGGAGCCGAACAAAAGAAGGGGGGATCCAAAAAAGAAGAAGAACCCCTTTCAGGACCCGCTTGCGTCGAGGGGGTGTGTGCATCTGTTCTCACAAAGAGAAGAGGAGACCTTTACACTTCCGGGGAAAAAAAAGGGGGGGGGCATTATTCCAGGATCGCCTCCAGTCATCTCTCGAATGGTGGGAAAAAAAACTTTTCAGGCGAGGGGACCGCCGGATCAAAGGGGGCCTCGGTGCGGACGCGAAATTTGGGAGATAAAAAAGCGACCTGTGGTTATCGAGACGGGGTTTAACTCGACATTGTAGAGGAGGCTTTAAAGGAACCGCGTGAAGTGGTTGAGGGATAATGTCGGAAACGTGAAAAAAGTGCCTTGACACGGGTTCCTTGATGTCGGCCAGCCAAAGATCGACGAGGAGGCTAATGGGTCATCCAAGCGGGTGGGGAACAATTCTTTCTTCAATGATCCGGGGGGGGGGGTGGAACTCACCGTCCTACGGGAGGGACTCTCGTGGGGGTCCTATAAAGGGAGGTGGGAGAACTTCAAGTTGAAAACTAATCGTATTGAATTCCGTTAGGGGTGGGAGTTGATCCCTCTGCGAAAAAGAAGCTCCTTTTGAAATCGTGGAGGCCCTTGCGGCAATGAAGTTCCAAAACCAGCATCAGATGGTTGGGGAAGTGGTGAAAAGTCCTTACCACGATTAAACAAGTGGGCCGGGAAAAGGGGGGGGATCCCATCCAGCGTGCCTTGGCCTTTCAGCTCAAGTCTTTCGCAAGATATCTTGAATTCTTGACTGAAGAAAAAGGGGGGAAACTCGAAGAGAACGCGGGGGGGGGGGGATAACCGGTGGGTTCCCAAGGGGGTAGATCACATTCGCATGAAGTTCCCGACCTTTCATACTCCCTTTAAAGAGAAGGGGGGGGAAAGTTTCCGGTCTTTGTGCAAATCTCCTCGTAAGGGAGAGTAGGGATCATGCCCAGGGCCGGGCGGCAGCTACCCCGAGGGAAATAAGGGGGGGCGGGTGTTTTTTTTTCGTGGGGGGGGGGGGGGACTCATGGAAGGCTAATCATGGGGGGGGGTTGCCTGGAAGGGGGGGGGGGGGGGGGGGGGGCGAAGTATGGACTCTGAGGTCATTTGTCCTAACCAGAACGCTGGTCGGCGAATAGAGGGTCCATCCCCGGTGGTGCCCTCCGGCTAAGCGGGGAACGGACACGAAGAGTCGCTCAGCAAAGATGGCGCGGGGGCCCGTACTTGGTGTGGGGTCCTAGCCCACCCGGGGGGGGGAAAAAGAGGGGGGGATCAGATCTTTGTGGAAGTACGGCCTTCTTGGCGGATCCTGCAATTCCTATGATCTGGGGGAAAAATCCCCGAAGGGTGTAGTGGCGCCAGGGGGGGAACCACTGCCACAGGGTTTTTTTGAACCTGGTGCGAACCGGGGGGTCCCCGAGATACCCATTAATGGTAGCCGGCGTTCAGTCAGCATCCCCAGAACAGGACCTCCTTGTTTTAAAGGGCCTTGGCCCGAATGGGGACGTTTTCACGCAAAAGGAGCCTAACAAGGGGGATCTCCTTGGGGGAAAAGAAGAGTACTCGGGTGACTTTGTCTACCAAACGCCTTAATAGATTGGGGTCCCGGAGAGCCTTTCCGGTTTTTGGTCATCAAAGGCGCTTTTTCCAGACCGCGCGGCGGGACTCCAGGCCGATCAAGCCCCCACTCGTTTTTCTCTTGGGGGCCTCTTATGAGGAAAGATGTTCCCGGGGGTCGGGTTCTGAGGGGCCGTTTCCTAGAAAAGAAAGGCTTCCGTTTTCCCGTGTCCTTCTTGGAAGGATGAGGGGGCACCTCTTAATAAGAGGGGGGGGGGGCCCAAATATCAAAGCTACCAACGTTAATGTTCAAAATCTTGGAGGGGTGTCTTTTTTCCAAAACATAGAATTTCGAAAGGAATAACCACAACCCAATCGCCAGGAATTGGCCGAGGAAAAAAACCTGCTCATTTGAAGGGGGGGTGGCCATGGAGAAAAAAACCGTCGCAAACCCCAGGAGAAAGAATCTGTCCCATTTGGAGGGACAATCTCTCCTCAACACAAAAAAAGAGTAAGAGAGTCGAACCATCCCCGAATGAACAGATAGAGCCGGCCTCCAAGGGAAAAGGAAACCCGCCCATCCACCAGAGAGGAAAAGACATACCGCAAGTTGCACGAAAGGGAGAAAGGTGGTATCTCCTCAAATGCTTTCTTGGGAAAAGGGAAACCGACGCTTGCCCCCAGGGGGGAGATATTTGGCCCCCAATGACCAAGCGCCACGAAAAAACCCGCCTCCAGAAAGAACTCGGCTTTTCCCAAAAGGAAAAAGGGGCTTGGGGGAAAAGTCTGAACCGGTAAATCGCCGCAGAAAAAAACTCGTCCGCCAGGAGGACGAGCTGATTGAACATCGTCAGCCCCGGTGCTGGGGGAAGCGCAGGGCCTCGGGGTTACCCGTAAATTAAAATATTTACGGCGAAAAAGGGGGACACGTGCAAAGGATGACGCTGTCGATCGGAGGTCGGCTAAAGGGCGAACGTTCAACAAAGGCCAAGCCAAGATTGGAAAAACCAGGCAGGGCTTTCGCGACCCGGCGATACAGGGGGGAGAGATCTCTGCCGCACCCGGCGTCCATCTCAAACCGCGTCAACATGTAAAGGGGTTCAAGGGCAAGGGCCGTACTGAAGACCAGTCATCTGACCAAAGGGAAAAAAGCCAGTCCCTAGAAGGGAAAAAAAGCTGATCATCACGCTTTCTTCTTCCTAATGGCGCTCTGGGAAGGGGAAGTCACGCGAATATCGAGGGGGGAGGGGGGCATTAATAAGAAACTGGGGTCTACATTTGCGAAAAAAAGAACCGGCCTCAGCGTCTTCCATGAGAACGGAATGGCGCACGGACAAAAACCACGAACCCAACCACGCACAAAAAACGCGCGGCTGCCGGGGACAAACGCGAGGCGCTTTTTGGGGAGAAACTCGCAGGTCCCGGGGCTGCCAGGGCGCCAGAAGGGGGGGGGATCAGGCGGGGGGGGGGGTCGCAGGGGGGAAGGCACTGCGTCAACTTTTCAAGAATCGAGGGAAAAATCCGAGAACGCCCAAGGGGGAAGCTGCGTGCCACGGCCCAGGAAAAAAAAAAACAATCTGATCGGGGTGACCTCAGGCCCGAAGTGCCTCAAGGGCAAAAAAATGCGCTTGTGGAAACGCGATCACCTTGCAAAAGAAAGGAACGGAAAAGCCGTGTAGTCCAACCTTCTGGCTGGGAAAAAACCTGCTTTCTACCACAGAGGAAAAGGGCGTCGCCGATTGAAGGGAAGTCGGCGGAATACACTAATTTCGCCCTGCGCTGGCCGCAAGGAAGGACGTCAAGGCGAAGGGGCCCTGCCAAGAAAAGGGGAAAAAGGGCACATAAAGGGACAAGTTTTCCAGATTTATCAGTAAGGGGGGGTCGTCCGGAAATGCGCTAAAAAAAACAGTCCTCGAAAAGGAAGGACTCAGCTGTCCCGAAAAATCGGCTGACGGCTTCTGCAGGGGAAAAAAGGTTCAAAATGGAACCAAACTGAGATGCTCAAAAGGAGCTCACCTTGATACAAGCCGCCGGGGGGAAGAAAACGCGGACAAGCGTGCAAATCCGCTGCATATCAGCCCCTTCAGAAGGAAACTTGTCTATAATATGGTGGGAAAAAACTCAAGCGGCGGGGAAAGGGTACATCCAAAGAAAAATCGCGATAATCTTTATGGGTTCTAAGTCGCCTATGTCCGGGAAAAAAAAAGGGGGAGATCGCAATTGTGAACTCGAAGTTCCAAGGAAAGATTGTCTAACAAAAGACGCGCGGGTCGCCAGAAGGAAAAAATGAATCTTCCATTAATTGGAAGACCAGTACGCGCCAGAAATCAAAAAGCCGACCAGCGTTTTTCAGGGGGGGGGCGCTTGGCCAAGAAAAAGGAGCACCTGGCACAGACCTCCGCCGGAGGCGCCTGTAGGGAAAAAAAGGGCCGTCCTCGTCTGCCGCAAGAAACCGGCGGACGGCCGCATCAAGAAAAAAAAAGGCGTTGAAGCCCCGGCACGGGAGTAGGCAAGCTTCTGGGCGCGGACGCTTCTGAGGGGAGCCCTGGTCTAAAGGAGACGCCGCCCCTGCGTCGATGCGGGGGGGAAGACCAGCATTTGACGAGGGTGGTGTCGGAGATCGAGGATCCTAAAAGGAAAAGGGGGGGGGGTCAATGGCCACGCCAAAACACGCCGGGATCGTCGTCAGGATACGGGGCCGCCGGGACGAAGCCCGTGCACAAAGAGTTTCCGCCGCAATCAAAACGCATGTGGATCCTCAAAAAAGGAAGACGAACAAGCGCCTGAGCTGGACACAAGCCGGTTTTGCAGAAAAAATACTCTCTCAACACAACAAACGAGGGGGGGGGTCTTCTGGGGGGGGGGGGGGGGGGGGGGGGGGGGGGGGGGGGTACGCAGCTCCCCGTGTGAAGAACAGTCCAAAGTCCTTGGGGGGGGGGGCGGCATCTTGTCGGGAAAAAAGAGGAAACCCCTGCGATGTTGAGGAATCAAAGGGGGGGGGTTCGCGGATAAAAAGGGGTCACGTCGTATCTGGGGAAAAAGGAGGCGGCAGCCAGGTTGTCCTACCAGAGATCCCGGCCCGGCATAGGGGAAGGGCCCCCCAAAAACATTGGATTAGGATCTCTCGAATCGAAAACTCTCACAATGGGGGAAAAGAAACGTCATCGGGAGAGGGGGCGTTTTCAACTCCCGAAAAATGCGAACTAGTGGAGAAAAAAAAAAAAGCCTCTCGCCAAAGAGCCGTCAATAAAAAAGGAAGAGGGGCTCGGCATGTAAAGGCCCGTAACCGCCGCTTATTGGGTCAGCAAAAGCATCCTTCACGAAAAAAAAAGACGTCGGGATTGGGGAAAAAAGAAACTGCCCCGCCAAAGGGGCCAGCTCCCAGCGCCAAAGGACATTAAAAACTCTTTTCGGGGGATTTCCTTCCTTGGATGGAGAAAAGGGGGTCTTACCAGAAGAGGATCAATTTTGGTTTTTTGCGCAAAGGAAACCGCCAGGGGAAAAAAAAGAGGGAGACAAGCACGGCTTTCAAAGTCAAGGGGAAATCGAAATTGGGGGAAAGACCGAGGCGAAAGGGGAAGTCGTCCCCGACCAGATGCTCGGCATCACGACGCCGATTGGGGAAGAAGGGGGAAAAATTACACTAAAGGACCTCCTCTTTTCAGAAGAAAGACGTCACTGGGGGGAGAAATAAAGAAAAAACAGAACCATCTTCGGAAAAAAAGGGACAGGATCAAAAAGGGCCGGGGGACATTTGCGGAGAGCACCAGGCTGTCGAGACAACGCCGGGGGGGGAGCCTTCTAGTCACACTGGTGAGGACATCTCGCAAGCAGCTCAAAAAAAAAAAAAAAAAAAGAAGGTGGTGGACTCACCTTAAATTGGCAGGAAACGGCCCTCCGGGGAAAAAGCCGAAAAAAAAAAAAGAAAAGAAAAACAAAGGCGGTCTGTACGCGAAAAATGGGTATCGAGACTGTTGGAAAGACGGGCATCGAAGGTGGCTAAAAGGTAAAAAAAAAAAGGGTTTACCCTAGAAGAAAAACGCGTGACTTACTGGGGATAAATTCGTAAACTCAGAAGTTGTCCTTGAATGGGGGGGTCGAACCAGCCGGCGCTTGAAGGGAGGGCGCCAAATGGTACCCCAGGTCTGGGGAAAAGGGAAAGATCCTGCGTAAAAACGTTCCTATTCGAAGGGGTGGGGGGGACCGTTTTTGCCAGAAAAGGGAAGAGTGGACGTCTTGCTTCTTCCTAACCTTGTTGAGGGGGGGGGGGAGGGGCGAACCAAAATTCGCCAGTTTTCCGAGCCGTTGGGGGAAGGTTAAAAAAGGGAAAAAAAGCTGAGTGTAAAAAAAAAAAAAAGTCAGAAGGTTTGTCGTGCCGCCGGGGAGATATCGGGGGGAAACGCAGCGTCTGAAAAAAGGAGAAGGGGGCGTGATCGTCGACTAGGCGCATTGAAGTCGGGACGAAAAGGATACGGCGAAACGCGGGGGAACCCGGCGATTCACGAAGCACGGGAAACCGCCATGCAGAAAGGATCGCAAGGGGACGCGGAACGAGTCGGTGGGGCAGATTCAAGACGCGCAGGGGGAAAGAAGGGCGGGGAGGGGCTGTGGTTGTCGTGGTGAAAAAGGAGGATACTTAAACTGCCGAAGTAAGGCCGCCGGCAAATATGTCGGGGAATTAACATGGGGGTGGTTGGGGGCGACCAGGAGAAGAGCACCGACGGGGAGATCATCCGAAACCAGAGGTGAATTCCCAGGGGAAAAAAAAAAGGGGGGAGGAAATCAGGTCGATCCACTTCTATGAGAGTGGTTCTCTCAAAAGACGGAAACATGCTTGTAGACCCCCAATCCAAGTTAGAGGGAAGATCTGTGCTTCGCGGAAGGGGAAGGCCCTTTCAAATAAAAACAAAGGGCCACTGTTCCGGACCTTTGACGAGAACCGGGGGGTGAGAATGCCTGCAAAAGAGGCGAGAATCGAGAAAACCATGCCAATGTCCTCGGGAAAACCCTGGTGAACGCAAAAGGCAACCCAACCACACCCACCCCCGACCCCCAACAAAACCATCCTTAGGGGGGGGCTGAAAACCGTCCAGGCTAACTAGTGTAAAGTTTCCCCCTGTTCGGAAAGGCCCTCTCGCCAGGTAGCTAGGGGCAGAGTGCCTCACAACTTTTGGTGGGTTTTTTTTGTGGGAGAATGCTCGCCGTTCGGCGGGGAAAGAGTATCTCAAAGGACGCATCGGATACCGGTGGGTTGGTCGACCAAAGCATAAAAAAAAAGATCGGGGAAAAAAAGGATAGCCTTGCGCGGCTTTTTGGTCAATAAATATCCCGGAATTGGGTTTCCAAAAAAATCTCTTGGGGAAAAAATGTTTTCCGGAGGGCGAAGTGATCGGCTCTTCGCACCGGGAAGGGGGTTGTCTCTTTTGGTGTAAGGGTCCCGGGGGGGTTTGCAGAAGAAGCGCTCCTGGAGGTTTCTGGGAGTGGGAGGGGTCCCAGCTTTTTGGGGTATGGATTCGCTTTGATCAAGGCCTAGACGGGTTAAGGGGGTTCTTCCCAAGTCTTGAGGGGAGGGCCCAGGCCCGGCGAAGTTGCTTCGGAATTCTCTTTACCCTTTGGTGGGGGAGGGTTTTTTCGGAGGGGTTTTTTTTTTGGAGGCGGTTGCTAGGGGAAGAAGGGGGAATTGGGGCTCAAATAATCTCAATCGAAAAAGCCAGGTAGTTGGTGCAAAGTACCACGTGGAAAAAAAAAGGGAAAGCTCAGTGTGCAAAAAAAAAAAGGAGATAAACATCGCGCAAAAAAAAAATTGTCAAGGGACACACCTTTCTGGGGGGAAGCCTGAGGGCAATCATTTTGGAAAAGGGTCAAAAGCGCCGTCGCCCCTGGGGAGGGCCGGCTCTATACGGGACCGGGG
>Ga0179591_1314255_pt1 | contig 10493 bp, 12 predicted proteins | sample CZOMad2_1_08_16f_FD_182891 | JGI IMG/M metagenome (GOLD analysis project Ga0179591, IMG submission 182891) | Vadose zone soil fungal communities from Angelo Coast Range Reserve, California, USA - CZOMad2_1_08_16fungal (PacBio error correction) | ecosystem: Environmental > Terrestrial > Soil >...
TAGCGATCTCGACGCCTTTGGGACAGAGAAGAAGGGGCGCAATCCATAAATAGGCGAGGGACTGGGAGGGGATCTACAGGGGAAGTCGAGAGCTGACCTTCCGAGAAGGTAAACATGACCCACATCGTGCTAGGCTTAATACTTCGATACCGTCCAGGAGGGGAGTTTTTAACTATGGGGGGAGAAGAGAAAGGGGAGGCTTATATAGTTGCATTCCTTTTTCAGGAAGAATATGGCCTGACGGCCCGTGACTTGCACTAAGAAGAAAGTGGCGATGGAGAGCAAATCGGAGGGAGGAGGGAGAAAAGAAAAGGGAGCCAGGCCCTATCCAGGTTCTTGGTCATGAGGTTACTAAAACGTGCTGTGCAAAAATAAGAGGGCTTTGTGTTCGTGGAAACGCATGTCGGAAAGTCAATCTAGCGAGCGATCGTGAACGACTGGCACAAAAGAAGGAAGAGGGAGCGAGATCGGACGGCGGGGAAGGGGAGGGAGAAGTGGTCACCTAGAGGAGAGCGCAAACAATGATATCAGAAAAAAAAAAAAAAACGGAGGAGGAGGAAAAGAAGGTTCGAAGGAGGGTAAATAGACTTCTTAACTAGGAAAGAGGGGGGGGGGCCTAGAGTCATCGAGCTGAGGGACGTTTTCCCGGGAGGGGGATCGCTCCGCTGAGGGAGGGATTTCCGACATGCGTGGGCAAAGGGAAAGGAAAGGAAGAAGTAATTTGAACAGAACGTTATGAAAGAGGGAAAAGAACTGAAAATAGGGGGGGGGAAACGCCCAGGGAGGGCTGAAAAAGACGGGAGGGAAACGACGCTTAAGACAGATGAACTCACGAAACTTGATTGCATTGCAAGGAAGTCAACCGGGACGTCGGCCATAGGAGAGGACGAATCTTAACTGAAGAGCGAAAAGACTATACAACAGAGGAAGGGAAACCACAAAATGCTTTATCACGGGAAGGGAGTAGCTACGTTGTGGGGGAATGGTGCATGGATCGGCCGGCAGGCGACCCAGCGAATCGATCTTGACAACGAGGAGAGACTGAAGGGGCTGGGAAGGGGCCTGCAAGTTCAGGGTCTCAAATGAGTAGTCTAGAAAAGGGGAAAAATTGTCGCCTCGCCATTTGAGAGGAACGAGGAAAGAGGAGAACACAAGGGGAGGAATAGGAGGAGCGGGGCTGGAGGCGAAACTCTAGATCAGGGAAAGCATACATTACCGGGGAGGGATCGTCATGAGAGGAGAGGACGACTTCGTGGGGGTCGGTTCTTCTGGAAGAGGTATGCGGTCCCGAGGAGGGGGAAGTGAGCTATATTGGTAGACTAACAGTCGAGAAACGCCGCAACTTTGTTTACTACTTGAATGGGAAACGGAGTTGGAGGTTGCATTAGAGTTTTTTGGGGATTCCTTGACTCTACGCCGTGAGCTCAAAAAGATCCAATAGAAATTGGGGTAGGAGGGGGTGAGTGTCGGAAGACTGAGGAAGAAAGACTCAAACTCCCCACTCTACCAAAGAGCCTGGAAGACGCTGAGAATGGCAAAGTTCGTGGGTGGCCTGCCAACGAAAACTCACAACCGACGCGTAATAAGGGGGAAGGGCTTTAGAGTTTCCGGGAAGGGCGCTTACCTTATTCATAGCTTCAATTATTGGTTACTCATCTCCGTGAATGGGTGGGAGCGCACGTTGCAGAGCACGTAATGGGGGTCGTCCACAGGTCGACATCCCAGTACGCGGAAAGCTTCGGTGAGAGGGGGGGGGGAGTATTTGTCATCGTAGTGGAAGTAGCGGCCGGGAAAAACTCGCGAAAAGGAGCAAGAAAAATCTTTGGCGGGGCCGACTGTGCCAACTTAAGAGTTCTTCAACCAAAGGGAGAAAGGGTGAATCCGAAGCTTCTTCACAGAGGCAGTGGCCACGCCGGTTGGTCCTTTCCTCGGCTACACAGGAGAGGGAAACATGACACTCAACTAAAAAAAACCGAACACATCAAGTGGGTGGAGACTGGTAGAGTCACCATGTTGTGCAATTCTTCGGAGGGTGACGTAGATTGCGACAAAACCGCGAAAAGCCAGGAAAAGTCGGGGGGGTCAGGGTGTAGTAAGTTGAGGATTCAATGGGAAGCAAACGACGAGAGAGGAGTACTTACTCTTGAAAAAAAAAGTGGGATCTATTGCGCGATACTAGAAATCTGCTGGGAAGCGCTTCTGGGGGGGGAACTGTGGGTGTCAAAATGAACTTAAGGGAAATGGAGCAAGCGCAGGGGGGGGGGTCGGTTGGAACGGATGGCTCACAATTGTTACTGTTCCCTTGCAGGGTTTTGAAAAATGAGAAGGAGTACCTTAAAGGGAAAGAAGAAGGCTCGACGAGGGAAGCAAGGGAGACTGCGGAAAATTCAGTTTATATAAAGAAGGAGAGGCTTTTTAAGCGAAAGAAGGGTCCCGCATAGAGAGGAGGTGGAGGAACTCAAAAGGAGTCTCTTCCTACCTGCGGGGCGTATCCCTGGATTATCGGGTTACCTGAAAAAAAAAACGATAGACAAACTAAGGAGAACGGGCTCTTGGGCAGACTCTCGACAAACACCTTAAAGGTTATTCAAAAGGGACTTCGCAACGCGGAAATCTATCCAAGGAAGTTGGGGGAAACACCCTCTAAGACAGAAGACGACCAACGAAACTAGCGACTTTCGTGGCGTGCAGGAGGACCCCGCAAGGTTCTTGGCGAGAAGGGGACTCCCGCGAACGATCAAGGGATGAGGCGCGTCTGCGAACAATCTTTGGGAAAAAGACGAACAGCAGGAGTCAGATTCAACAACTCTATATTGAAATAAGGGACTAGCTTGGGGGGACCAAACAATGAACGAGTACACCAAAATTTGTTGGAATATACTAGGTTGCCCTAAATGGCTATTTAAAAATCTTCGGCGTCGGTTTCACCAAGAGGGGAAAAATGAACACCACGTCGTAAGACGGCAACTTCTAGGGCGGGGAGGCAGCGATGAAGAAAGTAACTTGGGGGGTGCCGATACGTCAGAGATGATGAGTAGCTGTAAGGCGGCCCCCAGCTCCACTTGTTCAGAAAACAAGGACCAACTTCGGCGCGCGCAGATACAGGGTCAAACGCGAAAACTTTAATCCACTCGGGTCGCTCACAAAGGACCAGGGTGGGAAAGGGGGATGGGGCCTCGGGCTGGGGATCTTGAAAGAGAAGGAGTTACTTTGCCGTAATCGAAGAAAAACGGAGTGGCCCTCAAGGTGACGAAGTAGCTTAAGGGGGAAAATCCTCAAGAAATAAATAGGGACAGGGAGGGGACGGAATGCCCAGAACGTATTGTTTAGGAGCACTGGAGAGAAGGTCGTCCGTCATAGGGGAAAAACTAGGAGCTCAGAAAAGAGGAAGGGGGGGTGACTAGGAAGGTGTTTCGAACAAATTGACTAAACGCGACCCGTGATAGGAAAGAAAAGCCTCAATTCCTAGGGAGGGGACAGTACATTTACATCGGACATCTTGGCAAAGAAGAGAGCCACATCCTGAAGAACACAGAAAGCTTGAAGGAAAAGCTTCTTTTAAGCGTGCTTTTCTTCTGTCTAAAAAAAAAAAAATGGGCATTTTTCAAGAGGAGGGGCCTCTACTCGAGTTTGGGGGGTGAGGGTGCCTTTAGGGGGGGGGGAAGCGGATCTAAACACCATACTCACGCTGGAGTGGGAAAGAGGAGGAGAGAGCAAACCTTATTCTAGGGGAGCAAAAGCATCTTATTGGGAAAAAGCCAAGACTGCCTAGAAGACACAAAGGTCTGGTTGGATACAGAATTAGGGGGGAGAGCCCCATCAGGAGAAAAAGAGGACTCTGGCCGCGCTCGACTCATCGACCCAAAGTACAATAAATTCGAATCGCTAAAAAGATGAAAGAAGAATCAAATGATGTCAGGGGAGGACTAGGAACTTCGCAAGAAGGAGAATGATAAGTCGCCGAGCTTTGGAGGGAAGAAGGAGGGAAATTCAGTCCTCTCAAAAGGATTTCCTGCGAAAATGACAGATGAACTTCGCCAACTTTGACTATCAATAAAAAGGGAAGGCCTGAGAAGAAAAAAAAAAAGGAGCTGAATTTATCGGCTGGGAAGCAAAGATTACACGAGCCGGTATCGCCTACCAAGGAAGCAAATACTCCACATAGGGCCGAGAAGAGAACTTACGGGAAATTTTAAGCTGGTTGGAAGAAAAGGGGCGGGAAAGTCAGAGTCTGATCGGGGGGCCTTACTTTTGCCCGATGGCCGACGGCCCGTTAAGGAACGCGATCAAGTTGCGCATAACTGACCAGGGAGAGAGGGTGTCTGGGCTCGAAAAGAATTAGAGAACTGGCCTCCTAGGAGACAGGGGGACTTATGTAAGGGAGAACTTGAGGTTACAATACTTGCGTCGTTGACTGACTGTAACTCATTTCTGTAAATCTACGCGAGCGATCGTTCCCTAATTGCAACCAGGGAAGCGAGCAACTAGATTGACTGGTGGGGATGGGAAAAGGAAAAGTGGGACCTAGAGGAAAAGAGAACCTCGCCTATCAAAGAGATAGGAAAAAAAAAAAACGTAGAGAAGGAAAAGATGATTCTCTGCTCTTATATAAAGCGGTGGAAAGACTAACCTATTCAGGGAATCGAGTCGCGAATCTTAGGAGTCTGATGTGTCAAAGGAGGTCAAATCTCTCAAGCAAATTGGACAAGCGGGAGGAAAGGATGGAAGACATCTTTTTCACGAAGTCCAACCGGAGGTCAAAAATTTGTAGGAAAATGAAGGGGGAAAACGTTATGAGCGGCGCGACAATTTAGTTGTAATATAGAGCCGAGACGAAAGGAAGAGGACAGGAGACTCAGAGCCAAATGAATTCCGGCAAGAGACGGCCCTGAGTCCAGAGGGGGAGAGTAAAGAAGAGGTATATCATACTCTCTCACCATATTACTCAAAAACCAAAATCATACTGGGATCGAGTCCGGAAATCCTACGTGTGGGTAAATGGAGAAGGGAGGCAACTCAAATCGCCTCAGGTGGAGGGAGAAGGATACGCGAGGTGGGGTAACTTGAAAGGACCAAATTCGTCTATTCAAATTCGTAAGAGAAATGAAGATTTCAGTGCGCAGAGGGGGAAATAGTTTAATGACTGAAAGGAAGAGGGGCTGAGAAGTCTCAATAAGGAGATCTCATGCGAGGGGGTCAGGTTCTGGGAAGAACTCTAGAAACCTGAAGAAGGGGGAAGGTCCTGAGGGACTTCAGGCTTCTGATTCTACCAGGAATTTTTCGTGGTAGGGGAGGACGAAAGAAGAAGATCTCAAAGAGTCTCACGGATAGGCTAGGATGTGCAGCGACGACTAGTTCACGAAAAAAAAGCGTGCAGTCAGTTATTGACAGTAGGTGGGAGGGGGGGGTGAATAATTATGTGTTTTATCCTGGAGACAAACTCCAGAAGGGGGAGAGAGGGAATATCCTCGACAATAATCTGGTAGTGATGGGTGGTTTCCCGGGACCAAGAGTAACAACAAAACTAGAAGGCGCGTCTATGGGAAGGGAGGGGGAAAAAAAGGCCCATGGCGTTGGAGCCATCCAAAAGAAGAGTAGAAATGGCTTCGGAAGCTGGGAGGGGGAGGAGGGGGGGATTTTCCAGAAGCAGGAGCTGAAGAGGAGAGACTTGAAATGTTTTGAACAGATCCGGGGAATTGGAGTCCTAGGGAAGGGAGAGCAAGTGTGTGTCTTCTAGTGCGCAAAGGAGTCGGCAGGCTAGGAGTTGATCGGACTTTAAAAAAAAGAGAGTAAAGTCTAGACGGGAACTAAGGAGTCCCCGCCTTCGAATAAAGAAGGTAGGTGACTTTGATGGACCGGAGACAGATTGATTCGCCCATAGATTTAATGAGGAAAGCCTAACGGGGGGGGACATAGGGGGCCTTATTCAAAAGGGGGTGGCTCCCTTCAAGTGCATCACGACGGGCGCTCAAATATTCAGAGCAGGAAAGGAAAAACATCACAGTGTCGCCTTGTGATAGAAGGGTGAAGTAGGAGAGTTGGGGGAGAGATCTCTGAGAAGAAAAAAGGAGTTTCATTGTGAGGGAAAAAGGGAAAAGGGGGGAGGGGTCGTGTTGCCTGCAGGAATAGCTACAAAAAAAAAGCGAGTCCCAAAGGCGGAAAGATGGGAAATTGTCCGGGACAAGCTCTCGAATGGAGAGAAGAGATTATAACTTGGGGGGGGGCGTGAAGTTCCTTTGATGGATCCGTCCTATCCTTGTACTAACCAGGGGTGGGGGGGCACGGAGACTCAACCATTTGGTGGAAAGGGACAGGGAGGGGGGGGGGGAATTATCGAGGAAGGCTGGGGCAATAGAAGCCATCGGTTAAGAAAAATCTCTTAGTCGGGCAAAGGGGGGGGGGTGCAGGGTGCGAAGCAAGAAGACATAATCTCGCGAATGAGGACATCAGATAGATGGGGGGGGGGACAAGAACTACATATAATTCTCTGGCGGGTTCGTTCATGAAAGGGAGGAAGGTTCTGTCACCACTCCTCGACACTCGATGAGGGCGCGTGAAGAATATCGAGAACAACAAAGGAAATATAAAGGGGAGGGAGTCAAACAGCTAGGGGAGGGGGGACGAGAGAGGAAATTTTGGGGGGGAAGAAACCTACTACCTTAGGTCAGTACCAACGACTATCAGAGCTTTCTTTTAGTTAAAAAATCACCAAAAATCAAAAATCTGTCTGATGATAGAAAGTAAGCATTAACACTTGTCGGAGAAACCTGAATTTTCAAAAAACGCGAACGTCGGGAGAAATCGGAACCTAGCAACTCTATTGGGTCGAAGGTGGAACAAAAAAACTGCACGCGAACTGCAAAATTGTGGGGGAAGAAAAAACGCCACCGAGGCTGAGGGAAAAAGATGAAGGGAGAGTTCTCCGGCTCAAACGTACGGAAGAATGACTTAGAAGTAGGATACTGTAAGAATCCTACAATTCGGGGGAACAGTACTTACGCGTCTGATGATGGGGTAGCTATTAGAAGCAAACAGAGAAAACCTTTTGGACCTGAAAGCAGGGCTGAGGAAGAGGAAACAAACGGGATAGGGTAAAAGAAAAATAGGGGAGGATCCAAAGTCTAACCCTTTATGGGGAAAGTTCTCACTTACTAATTGGTCGGAAACTGGGGTCAGAGAATGGTCAACCTAACCCCTGGAGTCGCTATGGACCAAAAAGGGGAGGCCTTCGGGACTGCCCATCAAAGTTTCTACTGAAAAAGGAAAAGCGGCAGCTCAAAAAACGTAGTTGGTGGGATGATAAAGTTCGAAAAGGAGTCTTAAATGAGAGGAGGAGAAGAAAAAGGCTGACAAAGGAAAAGGAAGAAGGAATCTATACGTTTGGGCGAACATTGACGAGACACCCACTACGTTCTCTCAACTAAGTCTTTTCCCACACATTCGAACGGAATAAGGGAGGACGATATAGTGCAGGGTCCTCGGCGGAGGACAAAGAAGAGGAAGAACCTAAACGAGAGAAGGGTAACGCTTGTGGGAGTAGTCTCCCATGGATTGGAAGAGGGCGAAGACGAGACGGGTTGATTTCTATTTTGGTTTCTGGAGGGGAGGGGGACCTCGGGCTCTAAAAGAAAAGAAGAAAAAGCGCTTGCAGATCTTCTACAGCAGATGGGCTGGCAAAGAAAGGCGCCCAGAGAAATTCGGGAAAAAAGCAAAACTGGCATGACGAGACTCAGAAATTTTCTGAAGGGAGTCTTACGGTCGGAGTCCGAGAACCGCTCAAACATCCGACTAAGAGGGAGAGCTGAGGAGAAAGCAACCCTACCCCGAATGGAGGGGAACTCTATTACTAAAAAGCAGAATGGATTGATTAATACGAAAAGGCAAAAATTCGCACAACTATAAACTGAGGGGGAAGCGCTTTGTAGGAGCAGAAGGGGGGAACTTTATGACGAATAAACCTTCCGGTAGAAAAGAACGGGGGACAGCTTCACTATCGCGACGCCGTCCTCGACCGAAATGGTAGTTCATTAAGAAAAAGTCGTTCTAGTCGTTCTTGAACTAATTTGGGAAAAAATGCTAGGATGGGGGCGTACCTGGGAAGATCCTTCAGCAAAGGAAAAAAAAGAGTTCATCAGGAGATCCGGACTTAGAACAAAGTCTTCGTCTTTGGAGACTATGGGGGAGAAAGTCAGGGTAGCTCAATGGAAAGGAACTGTACGCCAGGAATGGCCGAACTACAAGTGATGGGAAGAGATGTGGCCTAGGGGCTGAGAGGAAATCGAAGAGTCGAGCTGTGAGGGGGAAGAGGGACAACCGATGGGCGAGACGAGTAACTGTTTCTTTTCAGGAATGAAAAACGCAAAGGTCTGGGAAAAGGGGAGGGAGTCCTTGGAAATGAAGGGACTTCAGTAAGAGGAGAAGCGACAAAAAGGCCTAACGAAAAAAAGAAAAGAATAGATGAAACTGGAGAGGGCTAAAGAAGTGTCACCCATCTAAGCTCCTAGAAAATAGAAGATAAAAAACGTTCGAGATGGAAATAGGAAGAGATTGCCGAGGGAAAGGAGATCGGGGAAGAGAACTCACGCCTACCAGTCAGAGAGGAGACTCTCTTCATTCGGGGGGCATGTCACTATCGCATCCTGGGCGTAGAGTGAGGCCGACATGCGTTTCACGAAATGCACATAAAGACGTTGTTGAAAAGAATTGGGGGGTTCCCAAGGAAAAAAAAAGAACGTAGAGGGGGGGAGAGGCGGCAAGGGCGGTGTGCTAATAATAATCAAAAAAAAAACCGTCTAGCAGCGCCTCCAGAGGCCAAGGATCGCGTGCATATAACCGGGTCCTTAGGGACCTCTCTCGAAAAGGTATGACTGACCACTCAGGGATCAGCGATACTTCCGCTCTGACAAGAAATAGGAGAAGCAGACTGGTAAATGAAAAAAAGCAGAGAACAAGGGGGGGGGAGTGAATATCAGGACGGATCCTCTACGGGTCTACTCATGTAGCTTTAAGCACAGGAAGCAAGCATTTGTCTGTATAAAGGCCAGAAGTGGATATTGGATGATTCAGGTCGTGAATCAGGATGGAATACGTCGACGGGTTGACTGGAAAGGAAGAGGAGTGGCAAAGGAGCCTCTTATTATGGAGACTTCTCGTGCTTGCGAAGAATAGATCCGGATAATAAGGACAGGAAAACGTCCTCGTGAAAGAGGAGGATGAAAAGCTTTTGACTGGGGGGAGGTCGGGGGTCGAAAGCGAGCGCGCATCTTAGAAGGGAAGGACGTAGGAGTGGGAGAGAAAGGGACTACTTGACCCCTACCTAACAAAGGGAAACAGGTGCAGGGACCTGTCTTTTTTTGGGGGGGGGTCAAAAAAAAGGGAGTTTGAGCCGTGACGCTACTTGTCTGTCCTAGGCTCGTCGGAAACGTCTCGCGCAAGCTCTTGGAGGTATGGTGAGGGGGTAACCAAAGGGAATCCCGAAAGAAAGAGAACAACTCTCCCTTCTGGATTGAAAGGGCCGCTTGAAAATGCATTTCGGGTTTTACCGCCGAACACAAGCGTAAAGGGAATGCGTTCAAGACGGGAGGGTTCGAGGAATGGCATAGACGGGAGGAATGAACGTAGGAAATCTCCTTGGAATTAGGTGAAAAAAAATAAGGTGGGTTATTGCCGGTTAGTAAAAAAAGGGGGTGGTTTCTGACAGGGTCGGAAAACATTCTCTTGGGGTACTTTGATTTTACGTGTCTTTCAGAAGGGGGCACTTAAAAGAAAAGGTCACGAAAGTGGGATCCAGCTCGCGAAAGTGCTGGAGGGAGGATGGGGATTTCTCTCTAACTGAGGATGTTTCGCCCAAATGGGTTCATTAAGGAACTGTCTGAAAGAGTGGCAGTGACAACGTTTTGACTCCATGACTAAAAGGAAATAAAAGGGGGAAAGTAATGACCTTAGAAGCAGATCATCCACTGGAAAAGAACTGTTTTAGAAGGGGAGAGACCCGTTGTGAATTAGCTTCAGCGGGGGAAGGCGCGTCGCAGAAGAGACGGGGGGGTAGCGAAGGGTTTCTAGGGGAAAAAAAAGTAATATCATAGACAACTAGACTGAGAGGAAATAATGGATAAGCCTGCGCTAGCTCTCTCAGGGGAGGAAGGAAGAGAGGCGACTTGGGTCATCTTGAACTTTTACGAGGTCAAGGGGGAGAGCCAGTTGAGAAGATGGACTTAGAGGGGGGGAGGCAAAACCATTTTGCGGTTCAGAATGGGTCATTGGGTAATGAGCTCGTAAGGAGGAATATAGGTGAAGACGATCGTGACAAAGGGGTGGGCAGGGGGACGACATTCAAAAAAAAAAGGGGAGAGGGGGAAGCGTTCAGGGGAAAACCGCGAGAAACTTCTGGGGAGACAAAAAAGCCTCTGAGAGGAAAAAATGGTGTCATTATCTGTCAGTGGAAAAACAAGAAGAGCAACACGAAGTGAAAAGGGGTACGAGGGGTCAGAAGG
>Ga0179591_1314971_pt1 | contig 10493 bp, 11 predicted proteins | sample CZOMad2_1_08_16f_FD_182891 | JGI IMG/M metagenome (GOLD analysis project Ga0179591, IMG submission 182891) | Vadose zone soil fungal communities from Angelo Coast Range Reserve, California, USA - CZOMad2_1_08_16fungal (PacBio error correction) | ecosystem: Environmental > Terrestrial > Soil >...
CTTATGTCTAGGGTCCGGTAAGAGGAGAAGGAAGACAAAACAGGTCCTATCCCGAGGGATCTAGGCCGTCGATGTAAATTAATCGAAGGGCCGAAGACAGTGGAGGAACAAGAAAAAATGAGCCTCCTCGGGCACTGTCATGAGGCATATGTCCACCAGGACAAGACCATGGCTAAGAGAATCGAGAAAGGGGCCGGGGTATTCCATACCGTAACGCGACTTTAAGAGGAGGTAAGAAGAAATTCTTCAAGGAGGAAAGAAGACGCGATAAGATACAACACTAATAACCTTCTCACGAATGAAGGAAGAATAGCTCGTAAAAGGGTTTGACCGCACCTATTCTAGTTGTAGGTAGGGCAAGAAGCAAAAGAAAAAATAAATCGCAAAACTAAAACACCGCCAAAATGAGGTAAAGTTTCCAAATGCCGGGAAAATAACTGACAAAGGCGGGACGGCAGCCCAAAAGGTCAAAACGACCAACAGGGCAATAACGAGACACAAAAGGTAGAATACAGGTTTTCTGGGGGGAAAGTAAGAACGGGAAGCGGCAGGGAGGGACTCACAAGTGCTACTCAAGGCAATGAGCTTTTTCTACATAAAGAGAAAAAACCGAGAACGGACGCACGGGTTTACTAAAACGCTGGACAAAACCAAAACAGCAATATTTGAAGCAAAGGAAAATTCATCACAAACGAAATCCCTCGGTATAGTGACACTCCCGAAGAGGGGCGTGCAATTTGAGGAGCCGCTTTTCGAACCCGCTGGGCTGAGATATCAGACACAAAAAAGAACACTCGAGGTCAGAGGTACCTTGCGAACAGCAGCGAAAACGAAACAAACGCCCCGAGGACTAGGAGCCGGGAAGAAACCGGGAAATCAATGGGGAAGGGTAGAAATGGTAAGCAAAGGGAGGAGCTGGCGGGGAAGCCCCCGAAATAATTCAAACGAGATACGGCAACCCGCTTCGAGGAAACAAACGCAAACCGTAATACAGATCAAATCCTCTAACAAATCCCACTCACACCCGAGATACCCTTAACGGCCCATTGCCTGTGAGCGATGTCAAGGGGTCGCGAAAAAGGCCCATTGTTAGTACGCAATGAAGGCAAAAGGGGGGAGGGATGTCTCCGTGGAGTATTGACTAAAGGGACGACCGCAGGAAGGTAGGAGCGGGTGTGGGCGGTCTTAGGCCAGAAAAGACAGACACGAGGGGCGAACCCACTGAACCGAAATATTAATCAAATGAAGCCTTATATTCAGGGAAAGGAGTATCCAGAACGGGGGGAGGGAGATCAGATGGGAACGGGGGAAAAAGGCAGCGCTTCAAATGACAATTCGGCTAACAGGGGAGAGAAGACCCTGGACGGGAGAAAAAGCAACATTGGGGAAGGGAGCCAGGATGACGCAAAACAGAGGCCTCGGCAGGCCTCAGGAACAACATCAGTAAACAACGGGCCTCCAGCACCAACAGAAAAGTTACGGCCAGAGAAGTGAAACGACATAAGAGAAGGCACGGGTTCGATCAGGCTTGTGGGGGCTTGGAAAAGATTCACCTTGAACCGGGCAAATAGAAAAAACACCACAAAAAAAAGAAATGGGGGGGAGGGGAATACCGGGGGGTATGTAAAATTGATGCTAGAGAACATAGGCATCCGACTTAAACGAGTCTGGAATGTTGAGAACAAGTCACAGGACGGCGCTCGCGGCCGCCAGAAAAGCTTTGTCGGCAGCTGGGGCTGGATAGACACGTCTGAAACTAGGAACATCATAAATGGAATGCTGGCTGCGGGTAAAGCATATACACAAGACGCAAGGCTAGGGGTAATATGTGCAAAACGTAGAGACAAAAACCCCGCCCGCAAATGTCACATGTCACTATGGGGCAAGTGGGTGGCCATCTTGAAAAACCAAGAGCTGGTCTCACTGCTTAGAGTTAAGCCAGAATCGGAAGCCGTACGGAGATTTATCAAATGGAGAAAGGAGAAATGTTAAAAAGCACGTCAGTGTTATCTGTCAAAAACTACCTTCTACAAAATTTAGCAGAAACGCTTCACGCCAGACCAACCTGCAAAAAATGGGACTGGTTGGAAGGAGTCGACGAGCTAGTCGGAGAAAAGGAAAGACGGGGATCGTGGTTCGTCAGGGAATCAGAAAGCCTTTCAGGTAACCGAAAGTGCCCAGAGCGAAACATCGCTGGTCTCACTCCTAAGGAGGGTCAGGTGAAAGCTGCCAAACAATCCAGGGCGGAGAAAAAGACTGGAGGAGTTTCCAGCATCGAATGGGAAACGCGCCGTAACTACGAGCAGGAGAAAAAGGAAAAAAAATCCATGCCAGATCTTAATTGAGCAAAGAGAAAAGGGGAAAGGGAGGAGGGTGGGAAAAGGGCAGGCGTCCCGTTTAAACTGAGAACTGTCCAGATACTGCTCAATTCGACATCCACTTTAGCCGGGAGGGAAAGCGCAGGGAGGGGGACTGGCGGACCTCAAATAAACAAACTAAAAGGACGGAGTTTCAAAGCCGGCAGGGGGGGCTGGGCAAAATGCAACGGACATGTGAGGTCAAGAAAGAAAAAAATCACCGACTTGATCAGAAAGTGAGGCAACGAATTGCGAGGCAAGAGAACACAGCAGCGGGGAAAACACAGATAGATAAGCAACAGGGAACAAGGGCAAACCGAGGAAAAAAACACAGCGAGTCAGTAATGTCAAATAACGGAAAGACTCGGGCCAGAGAGGGCAGGAAGAAACAACGAGACAGCCAAAGGCGGAAAAAATACTAAAGGGCAAAAGAGATCAGACTTCCTATCCGGGTGATGATGAGAGAAGAGAAAAGGGAATAGAGCAGCACCTAACGCGGGAGAAAATTGGGAAAAGACGACAGGAGAAACGGAACCCTTACATGCCTAAAGAACGAGGCGCAATGGGCTCGCACAGCTATAACCTGCCTGTAATTCACTGCAGAACATGAAAGAGCAATTTACGACTAGTGCCTATTCGGTACGAGGATCGGAAAAACTAAATTGATGTACAGTCGAGGGTGAGGGGGAGGCCACAGAAGAGTGTATACCTTAAGAGACAACGCGGCTGGTAAAAGAACTTGAGGTGAGGACGCCTGCACCTGAGAAGATGAAATAGAGCAACACAACCAATACCAGAAAAAACAAAAGAGTTCATATGAGCAGCGCCTAACTCCTAAAGGGAAGAATAAAACAAATCCAGAGGCGGGGAGCGGCTGAAAAAAGAGTGTACGCGTTAAGATAGGACTTCATAATTGGGGCACACAGGATGGATCAAAAAAAAAAACGGGAGGTCAGAGTGGTGTGAGGGAAGGAACAGGGGGAAACCCGACAGAGGCATAAGCAGGGGGGACATCTCTGGTTAACTGTGGGGTGGGGGGGGGGGGGGGGGAGGAAAAGGGGCAAGCCGGATCGAAAGGGGGATGACTGCTCTTCTGATTGCAAGCCTGGAATTCATCGTGGGGAGACAGAGAAGAATTAGGAAAGAAAAAGGATATTAGAGCTAGTGAAAGAGAAAAATCTCTAAACTAAAGGGCCTCCCACAAGGGGGCCGGGACGTGGGTACCCTTCACAAACCACGACAGGGCTAGTACCATCCAGAAAGCCTCTCACATTACGTGGCTGACTATCATTAACGGGGCAGATCGAAAAAAGAAAAAAAAAGACGCGAATTGCTTTGGCAAATAGATTTGAAGGAATGACCAAAAAGAAAGGGCAGGACCCTGAAGGGAGGGCAATTGGGCGAAAACTAAACTGAGAAGGTCTTGGAAGACGTGTCAGATCTTCGGAAGACGAAGGGACTCACGGGGACATAAAATCGGGAAAAGATAGCATATTTGACGACATTCATAGTCGTAAGGAATGCGGCAATGCATCAAAGAGGCAAGGAAAGAAGGTAGAGAAGGACACGAGGAAACTAAGGGTTCTCGCGGTTTGATCGAAACAGGGGTCGGTCCACTAATCATACGGCGCGAGCCTATACGGGTGGGAAAGGCGGGTTGCACGGAACCCCAACAGATTAGAAGTAGACGAATGATGGAGGCAACGTATCAGCTATGAGGATCAAGGAATTCTTTCCCACCCAATAAGGGGAACTTGCAAATGACGCGGGGGCTAAAACCGACGTCACGTAAACCAAACTAGGCGCCCGCAGGGGGAACTCTCGATCAACAAAAAGGAAGTAATGAGTCCAAGAGAAGCTGCTCGTTAAGTTCGAGATCTTTGGAACGAGAGCAGGCCATCCGCAGGTAAAGAAAGGAGGGTGGGAAAAAGAGGGAGGGCGAACGCGAAGGCTGTGCACAAATTAATTTCTAGGAAGGATAAGGAATTTGGGAAAGATGAAACGCTATGCCCACCTAGCATAACAAACCGTCAGGCAATTGGCAAGAAAAACCTAACAGAAAAAACGGGCGCACGGCGGCAGGCATAGTCCGGAACGGACAGGAGAAAACGAAGGACAGAATAGTCATCTCACTACAAAATTATCTCCCGATTTCTAGAAGACTCCGGAAACGTCGTTGAACCCGCATAGGCATTGGAGGACGAAAAACCTCTGCCGGAGAGAGCGGAGGTGAAAACGGGCTGAAGGCAGCAAGCAATGGGAAGGGGGCTGGATGATTACAGCTAGGGGAAACGCAAATCGCGGATGTCTATCTTACGGACTGTCAAACGAAAGGCCCCCCCACGAAATGTGGACTCGCGTAGGAGAAGCGACGAAGGTCGAGCAAAACGGGAGGAAAAAAGAAAGGCTCACATTTGGGGTCAACGGCCTCAGGGTATGAAGACGACTGCTCAGTATCATGCCCGGACCAACGGGTCTGGCAGAATAGCAACAGGACTGATTCCCAGGGGGGGGGAGGCAACCCCAACGGGCTAAAAAAAAACAGGGGAACCCGCCATCTGAAACAGTCCGGCGGGGCACTCACTCACCTGAAAAAAGAAAAGACTCAGCTAGGAGGGGCGTATCTCCTAACCACGTAAAAAACCAAGGGGTGAGGAAAAGCAAAGAACGTACCATGCAAAAGATGTGAAGTTCTATATAACGGTGAGAGGAACGCGGCTGCCACGATCCGCCCGAGGAAAGAAGGCTCTTTACGGGGATTACCTACTTCAGATGTAAATCGAAGATCTAAAGAGAAAGGGAGGATGACACATGGTACAAAGGAAAGCAAGAGCAGCAGGATGTTCAGAAGCTAACCCTCACGCTTCCCAAAAGGCATGTACGCTACGGATGGACAAGATGCTCAAATAAGTAGCAGCGACAAGAGCACCATCGGTCTAGGGAGCGGAAGAAATTTGATTTGGCCTTGAAAAAAAAATCGGAGAAGCAGGAAATCGGGAGTAATCAGAGACCATATATAAATCCGATCCAAATCACCGGCGGGTTAGTAAAGTTCAAAGGCACAGAATCCCTGCATACAAGGCCCGTTAATCATTTCGTAAAAAAATCACGAAGGAGACCGATCACGCATCGAGGTGAGCTCAAGAAATAAAGAATCAATGCACACAGATCAGGTCGTCTCAGGGATCGTATTCTTGAACAATTTTAATTAAACCACCAAACTCGGGATGGGAAGGGTGCAAGGAGCGTATCGGGTAATAATTGTGTGCGATCAAATTTGGGAAACAAGCAGCCAAATCACTCAAAATTCCCACCGACCGCGTGGTGGCCCGGAAAAAAAGTTTAACGTCTCCTCATCGGTTTGGGGAAGGAGGGTAGGGGACCGCATCAAAATTCGTGACATATCGATGAACAAGCGGGATGGGCGAGGTAAACAATGACGACTTTTAATACAGCAACAAGGGGCCGGCTAATAATACGCAAGCACAGAAAAGTTGGACGATAACTGTGGCAACGAAACGGCCGCAAAGGAAATGCAGACAATACATGGTAGTGATCACGAAAAATAGGAGAGGGGGACAAGGGTAGCTGAATAAAGCAGTACTCAAAGCAACAGTTTGACCGAAGGGGACGAAATTCCAAGAAATATTGTCATGAGGATGTGGCAACAACGATAGTTTTCAAAACTGGGCTTGTGGGGGAGTCGAGAAAATAGCTCCAAAACGCAGGATGCGAAATCAGCGGGGAGGGGCAAAGTCCGCGAGGGTGAAAGGAGGTTTAAAATTTACAAGAAGTCATCTGGTGCAACAGAGGCGGCGGGACAAGGTCGCAGCGGACAGCGTGCGCACGACAAACGCCAGGGGGCGTTCGCGCAGAAAAAAAGCAAACGACTATGTCGGCAGAGCGCGACAGACTACGGCATAAAAAAGAGAGGGGTGCACAGGCGCGGAAGAAAGAAGCAGAGAAGTTATCGAAGAGAGAAAGTATACGAAAGAGGGAAAGAAAACGTAGGCCCAATGGGAAAAAATAAATTCGGGGCGTAGTACGCTCGGTTGTACACTACCACTCGTTCGGAGAGAAAAATAAGAACGAATAGGCAAAGAGGGCACCAAATAGGGGAGCAACTTGGAGAGGTGGGGGATGTAGGTCTAGAAGGACCTCGACCGGCTGCACGAATTTGGGATGGCAAGGACCAAAAACCTATATACTGGCCTAGGCCACCGTCCATTCACAAAAGACCGCAGCTCGGAGAGAGGGGGCAAGTCAAGGCCGGATAACGAAGTGCAGGAGCCAAGACAAATCACAAACAACGCGGTTTTACAGACGACAAGAGAAATGAAAACAGAAAGAAACACGCAAGGTGAGCTTCACCGGAAACTGGATTCACGGAACTCAAAGCAGACCACCAAAGAGGGGGCGGACAAGAAAATCGAACGGACCTGGCATGGAAACTGCATTCCAAGATGCTAAAGAACAAAACGCCAAGAAACTCACCTCGACGGCTGTGTGCTGACGAAAAGGTCAAACCAGAAGCAAGCCGAACATGACGTGCTTGATATCTAACCGGAAAAAGGCAGAAACTGGGGAAAATATGAAATGTACTTCAACTGGAAGCAGACTTCGAGAGATACCCGAGTTCGATCCCGAGGCCGAAGGAAAGAGAAAAAGGAAAGAGTAAGTGGGAAAAAATAGGGAAGAGGGGGTCTCAGTAAAGGAAATCAATGCAGAAACGAAAACGGTCAAAAATCCACTAAGACACCTAGCATCTCAAATGGTCCGGTCGCCGACACCAACAAGAAAAAAAGATAGGGGCAAACTCATAAACAGAAAAAAAAGTCCACAACTTTAAAAATACTCTTGACATGCTGGAAAATCGGACGGACCAATGACTCACGAGGAGAGAGGATCACGCCGAACATAATTTGCGAATCTCGGAACCTTTTGAGCAAGCCGGGATTCATCCTTCAGAGAAGTAAAGGCGGGACCATGGACTAAAGACCTGGATGACCGTGCGAGCTACTCAACAACACCAAGGAATTGGGACATGAGGGTCAGTGGTAAACACGTAGAGGGGAGGTTCGGCAAGAGCGGAAGAGAATCCTTAAGCAATCTCAAAACAACACAAAAATTATGAGTATTAAAGAGTAAGCGCAAATGGACTTGAAAGACGCTAAGAAAACGAACTAAACCCAGTTTCGGGAACGGATTGACCTAACAAGATGTATGTTCACAAGGGTAAAAGGAGTAGAGCTTAAGAAAGAGCGGAGGTCAGAAGGATACATATAAAAATCGGCGTAACACCCTCGGTTTTAAATAAAACACGATCACTCCCTAACCCGAAGAGCCTCCAGATTAGGAAAAAAGGAGGGTAAGGATGAGCCGCGGGACGTTCAAGGAGCTCATCTCTGTCTTGGGTTTGTCATAGTAAAGTAATATCTTAGCTTTCTTGTGGTTGCCTTGAGAGAGGGGAGGCTGGTTGCGGGAAGGACAGGGGGGCTACACAATCGAAGAACTTGATCTCTTCAATCAGAAGCGTGATTAGCGAACCTGGGGGAGATCAGTCTTGAAAAAAGGTCGATAACAGCGCTGGAAAAAGAATAAGTGCCGGTTAAATACGCAGGCAGTCGCCGGCCTGGTTCCATGATACATCAAGAAGACCATCGCGGCAAAGAGGGACAAGGGGAGGTGGTGGGGGAGAACGCCAGAGCTGGGGGGGGGGGTCACAAAACAAAAACAAAACTAGCATCACTTACTTACTATCAGCCCTTTTAAGAGAAGGAGGGGGGGTGGGATATGCTTCCAGTTACCGGAAGCGAAAAGTACCCGGTGAATCACACGGGTGTTGTGGTCGGGGTCTATTAAAAATTCCTTGCGCAGGAGCGGGTGAAAAGAGGGATGTTGCCAGCATACAACCTTCTTTAAGCGGGCTTCGCCGAGACCAAAAAATTGAAAAGTCTTTGCGATCAAGCGAGGCACGGAAAATGGATTCAGGAAGGCGTCGGAAAAAGCCACAAAAGAGGTCAAGGCGTACTGAGGACCTTCAGCTCCAAAAAAAACACCGAAGGTGGTGGGGTCGAAGAGACATTGTATGTTACCATATGGAACGGGACGGATTGAGGAGCAGAAGGGAGGGGGGAAAACCTGCAGCGTCGAGCGGGGGGGAGAGGGGGGGGGGGTAAATTAAAAAAATGGCTTTTCAAAAGATCTTTCCTCGGCACCTGAAGACTCTTATCCAGGGACCAAAGCCACTCTTCAGACTCATCCACCGAGAGGGGGTTGGCAGGGGAAGTATGGCTCGACCTAAAAAGAGACTTTTTATACGGGAAGAGGGAAAGAAATGGATGGCACGAACGAAAGACGTTCCTAAAAAAGAGTACAGCGAACGAAGAAACGTGGGGCGCCAGATCATCGGGTGGGGGTGCCCTCCGGGAGTACTGGCCCCGGGAGGAGGGGGCGCAGCCGCGGCTGGGAACGAGCTAAACACAGAACAAGCTTTCATTCCACAGTGGACATGAAAATCTCACTAAGGAGTGGATACGGAGTGCTGGAGATGACGATCCGTCGGGGAAACTGAGCATTCCATCGACGAAAAATTGAGAGAAAAGTCAACAGGGTATGGGGAGGGGAGGAGCAATGATTTCGGCGCTTGAAGCTACCAGATTAGAAAACGCCGAATTGATTCAAAAAAGGCAGGGGGGGAGGGAAATACAAGGCGGACAGGGGGGAAACCAACTACCGAGCCTCGGAGGGGAGAAAGATGCGGAAATGACTGGGAAAACCTTAGCGGAAAACGGGCAAACCATTTCCTAAAACCGGGTCGCGGGGAATGGGGATACGAAGGAGATAAAAAAGGGAAACCTCGAAAAAATAATCGGAGACGCGGAGAAACAAATCAGGAGGAAGTGAAAAAAAATCTCGTAACAGCGCGGAAGCGGCCGAACGGATCCATGGCGGGGGAAAAGATGAAGGTCATCGAGCACCTAGGAGACGATGGGGAAAACTAGGGTAGTCAGACAACAGGGACTGATCTTCAAATCCGTACTGTTAAAAAAACATAACAACGTCCTGATCGGAAAGGGGGAGATTAACATGGGAAGGAAACGGGGAGACCAGATGGCCTGCGGCGAACCTCAAAAAGGCACGTCATCTGCGGACCTTCCTAGCGAGGTGAAAGGGGTAGGGGGGGACGAAGAAAAGAGGTGAAGCAAGGAGGGGCTCCAACGCCAACCGTTGTTCAATTCCCTCTGGGATAAAAAAACAGAGTGGCATCTTCCCCCATGTACAGAGAGCCGGGATCTGCATGCGGAAAGGCCACATAAAGGAGCAGAGAGAGAACATCGAGCAAGTCTCTCCTTCTGGCCGACGTAATCGGTAAAATCACGATCATTGGACCTGGTGATGGACAGAAAAACCTGGGGGGGAAGGAAGTGTGCAACTTCGACGAGAAATAAAGGAGAAAAACCGAAACTGGGGAAAAAGATTGATCAATTTCCTGCTCTGCTGCTCCGCCGTTTCTTGGTGAAGCAGAATATCCACAAAAAAAAAAACCAGGGGAGGGAAGGCAAATCGCATAACCTACAATTCTGGGAGAAGAGGGAAAAGTCGATAACGAAGGAAAGGCATGATCCGGACTTCATCGAGAAAGGCCTCCTACGCCATAGAAATTTTGCGGTGAGAAAGGGACAGATCGTAAAGCGAGCAGAAAAAAAAAGGGAAGATGTCGTTGGAAAACTATGTTAAATGAACCAGCATGCGCGCCCTTTCTATTGCTGCAATCCAGAGAATTGTTGTAGCTATTGCACGGCAGAAAAGGGAAGAAAGGAGTGGAGAGGATCGGAAAGGAGGGAAGGGGGGAGAACAAAGGGCTGTTCGTGCGATGCCTCCGTCGAGACCATCACCGAGGACGACGAACCCATGCGCCCGGGCTGGAAGTAACGTTTTATCTAATTGAGGGAAACATGTATTAAGACTGAACAGGGTGGAAGACTGGAGGGAGGGCCCACCGTCCTTGTCGAAGAGTGGGTGGAAGCAGTCGCGCGGAGCCAGACCGGCTTTGACCAAACCTAAGTAAATTGCTACGCGGAGGAACCGCCGTCACAATCACTCAGCCAATACGAGACGAGAATGGGAGGGAAG
>Ga0179591_1338528_pt1 | contig 10493 bp, 10 predicted proteins | sample CZOMad2_1_08_16f_FD_182891 | JGI IMG/M metagenome (GOLD analysis project Ga0179591, IMG submission 182891) | Vadose zone soil fungal communities from Angelo Coast Range Reserve, California, USA - CZOMad2_1_08_16fungal (PacBio error correction) | ecosystem: Environmental > Terrestrial > Soil >...
GAAACGATCTAGTCCAAGAGGATTCACCGAATGGAAATGACCTCTAGTGTTGGGAGAAGAGAATTCTGAAAAGACTCTCTAAGGGTGCATTCTTTTCATCGTCAGGAAAGAGACCTCGGAAAAACTGTCAGAGACCTACCGAAGGAGAAGCTAGCTGTGGGGGGGAAAGTCTATTAACGGGACTCCATTCCGCCCGTCTAAGGTCTGCTGTGTTGAAAGGAGGAAATAAAGGCAGGAGTGCTGCCAGTGAGACCGGCCAGGTACAAGAACGTGGCCAGGAAGAAGACGAAAAAAAAAAGTTTCGTTAGTGACTACCTTACAGGGGAAAGTGAAAAAGGGAGACAAGGGGCCTGAAAAAGACAATATAATATAGTTGACCTTCTGTTTCGGGCCGAAGGATTGGTTTAAGCTTAGCAAAAAGGGTTCGGAAAGGGGATGGCCGAGGAGGGGAGAGAGAAAAAGTACTCTAAACACTGGCTCACAACTTACGAAACCAGAACTCTCTACAGGGGCACTCACAGTCTAAGGGAGGCAGAGTAACAAGCATCGGGGGCTTCTATAAAAGGGGAGAGAAAAAAAGGGAAAGATACCATGTTTGGACAAAGGTTTGGGGGGATAAACTCCGTGAAAGGAGGAAGAGATCATCAAATCGAGAATAAGCAAATGGGGGACTTCTTACCCCAGCCCCCCGAGCCCGCAGTACATGGGGGAAAATGGTCATACAGAATATGCCTCACTAAACGTAGTACATAAGGAAAGGAGTCTGGCTCCATAGGAGGTTTAGTAGAATAGGAAACGGGGTTTACCGAAAGAGGGAACAAATCCTAGTCAGAGGATCGAAGAAGAGTGGAAAAAGGAGAACAGGCTGAATAGTACTTCAAGCCAAACGGACAGAAAGGTCAGAGAAAATAAGGGGACGGAAAGAAAAAAAACCTTTATAGAGCGAGAGTGGAAGAGGGAGGACCATTCCTTTGGGGCAAGCCAAATAAGGGGTTGGAGGTAGGGGGGTCAACTCTTTCAAGGGAAAAAGGGTTGGTGACTTCTCTAGAGGAAGAAAGCCTAGGTGGGAAAGAGAGTCCGAAAACGAAGAAAGTATCTAAAGTCCTTTACAAAATAACTGGATTCAGGAAGATTTTCATGACTTTTTTGACTCGCTGTGTGGCCAGGAGAAAAAAGAAATACAGAGACCAAAAAAAAAAAAAAAAAAAAGGAGTGGAGAGGGGGGGACATAAAGGGGGCGATTCGATAGGGAGGGTCGAGTACGTGTCGAGATTTGAAGAGTCTCTCAAAATGCGAAAAAGGAAGGCTTTAAAATAAGGACAGGCTAGCGGACGCAGAGAAAGAACAGGAATACTGGCACCCAGGGATCCTTTCATAAGTAACATAAAGAGAGAAAAGAACCGGGACGATGGAACAGCGCGTATTGTTGTTGGGTTGGGGACAATCGGAATCGAGGAAAGTAAAAGAAAAATCGTGAGGGGGAGTTTATCCGGTGGTCCAATGGAACCCAGTGTTATGAGAATAACCCAGTTAGGCTCGGTTCCTGCAAACGATTTGGTGGCAAATTTTGGGGGGTTCTAGTCAACAAAGGACATCAGGTTGGGGGAAACAGTCAACACAGGGGTAGGACGGGATGAGATCTCAAATAGGAGGAAAGGAAAAAGAGAAGAGAGTGTCTCCTACACCTGGTTTTGTAATAATCATGGGGGAGAAAAAATCCCAAAAAAGAAAGATTGACAGACAGGGGCCAGGGGAGTAGTCCAAGACATGGGGAATTGGTACCGGACATTGAACCGTGGGGGGACCGAACTATCAATACATTAAGTTCTGTCGAGGGAAAACGATGACGATCCTCGATGCTTTGCGGGACACATACGCCCGATGAAAAAAACCAGGATGCATAAAGCACGGGCGGGAAAGTTCTAACCGGGGCTTGAATGGGGAGAGGGGGGTGTAAGAGGCCGGAAAAGGGGTCCGACGTCAAACAATTAGGACTTGCAGCGGTTTTGGTCGTAGTGGAAAGGGGGGAGAAGGAAAACGTGGGAGGAAAACAGAAAAATCGTGGAGACGAGGGTCAAGGGCCGGAAACGGGGTGGACTCAATAATTTGTGGAATAGGAAAGGAGAAAGCCTAACGACTGGAAGAACGCTAATACTATGGCAGTGATGGAGTAAAATGGAAAGTAAATTAAAGGGAAGGTCTTCGTGAAGGAAGGGTAAAATTTAGAAGATAAGTAAAAAAGTGGCATCGGTCAATCTCGTAAATATAAAGAGGGGGAAAAAATTATATATACGAGAAAAAAAATTTGTGCAAAAGGATAAAAAGAAAAAAGAGGGAAGGACGGCAGTATCGGCAATCGGAACTTATTGTTTTAAAAATTGATATAGTCATACTTTCCTATGAAGGGGAAATATTAAAGATCAGACGGGAGAAGGGACGACAGCTAAGGAAAGACAGGGGGGGGCAACAGTCTGTGTCTAGAACAGAAGGGGGAGCCACCAGGGACACTAGGAACGGGGAAGTATGGAAAGGGTCGGAAGACCTTCCGGGAACGGCACGGCGCATCTTCACTAGGCCAGTGAAGTCGATTTCTGGGGGAAGGTAATGGTGGGCTATTCGGGGGGAAAGTACAAGCGGATGGAGGGCCTAGGGAGGTTCAGCCGGCAACACACAAGCCCTTTGGGGACTGACAATCGGAAAAAAAAATACCCAATGGATTCGCGTTAAGCTCGTCAGGACGAAACAGGCACGGGGCGAAAAGGGGGGACAAACGCCAAGGGGGGGGGTCCCAGAAAACGGTAGAGGGAGTGATAAAGGCAAAGTTCGAAAAGAAAGGAAAAAGTGAGCTAATTTTCTTATCGATAAAAGGTATCTTCAACGGGAGCACCTCGGTGTGGCTCGATAAAATAAAAACAGTGAAAAGAAAAAGGGGGCCAAAATTCGCCAATGGGGGGAATCTCGGTGTATAATGGAATTTGGTCTTTGAGGAAGGGAACTCGGAGGAAGTAAAGGAAATTCGAAAAAAGGGGGGGCGGGACTCCATAATCATTAAACCTGTAAGGGGGATTATTGCCGGGGAGAAAAAAAAAAAAAAGACGAAAATGGAGCTTGATGGCAGGGAAAGAAACTAAAAGAAAAAAGGAGTAGACGTTAGGCTTTTAAAGGGCTCAAAAACCGGTAGCCAAGAAAACCACTATCTTTATAAAGCGGAACACTGAACTGCTCAGAGGAGGACGAGGGGGAATAGGTAAGGATTCACTAGCACTCGATTGACCTGGAGGGCAGCTAGAAAAAAAAATTCTATGGGTCTTAAAAAAAAAAACTAAGCGATGGGTGGGAGGCGACAACTAAAAGGTCATGAATAGAGAGCTAGAGATCACACATTTATCTGATAAAGGCAGGGGGGTCTGAATTAAAGGTGAATGAAATTGCGACAACCCGAGGAGTGTCGATGCACATATTGAAAGGACGGCCGGGGGGTTTGTGGCCGCAAAGAGAGAGTGTTGCCACGGAGGGGACGAATCGAAAAAGGGAAATGGCACTCCTAAAAACAGCCAAGCAGCCTCTTTTCCTTCGCAAAGGGAAAGGGGGAGGGACTCCACAATTCACTAGCATGTTAAGCTGTGTGAGGCACAAAAGTTGGTCGATTGGGGCAAGGATCACGGGGGGAAAAAAGGAAAAAGAAAAGGGAGGGGTTTCTACATCAACTTCGGGGTACACGTCTTTGGTCGAGCGGAAAAACGTGAATCAGGGGGAGGTGAGGGGGCGTCCAAAGAAAGGAGAGGGAAAGAAAATCCGCGACATGACTCAAAAAAAAAGACTGAGGATGTCGCGGATTTAGCGTTGACAGGAAACTAACTTAAAATTGGCGAACAGATCCTCCACGCGAACAAATTGAAAACCGGGGCGGATATTTCGGGCCAGCCGAGAAAGAGACGGAAGTGAAGAACTCCAAACGTGGGGGGGGGAGAAAAAGATTAAAATCAACTCGCAGGGAACAACCGTGAGCCCAAGAGCGAGGGGACGGAAAGGACAGAAAATGGAACTATGAGGCATATTCATTGGGGGCCAGGCCAGTTTCATCAGAGTAAAAAAAGGAGCGATTCTCAGGAAAGGAAAGAGGCGTCAGCCCATCGGGGTGTAGGGGGAGACATGAAAAAAGGAGGGAACGCAGCTCAGACACACTCAAAACCAAGACTAGTAGAAAACTGAGTTATGAAGAGTCAGAAAACAGCTGTCAAGCCGAACTCGAGAGGAGCGGGAAATCAGCCTAGACATGTTGGAAGAGCTGCCTCAAGGCAGGAAAAAAAAAAACGAGGGGATGAGGGGATATCCCCGGGTTGGGGGCTAAAAGCTACGCAGAGAGGAGCGACAGCAGGTCTGGGACTCAAAGAAGATCGAGGGTGGGTCTGCGGGGATACGGGGGAAGAGAAAGGGAATTAATCGGTGTCTTTGGTGAAGGAGGAAAAAATCAATGACCATCAGGAACCAAAAGGGGGCGTGATCCGAAAAGAATTCCGCAAAGCACAGATCAGAAATCAAAGCGCGGAATGCCTGAAAGACAGAATGGGGGGGAAAAAAGATTGGAGGAAGAAAGAAAGGTAGAAAGAGATGGCAAGAGAAGGAACCTACGGGGCCCCAGCTGGTCATACTTTTTAACTATGATAGGGGGGGGCTGATGAAGCAAAGAGTTGAGGAAGGTCAGTGCTAGTCTAGAGTCAAAAACGACATTGTTAGTCGCAGGAAAACTCTGGAAAAAGCTAGCCGAGGTGATAAGGGCGGGAAAATCCCTTCTAAATGCTGAGGAACAACAAGTTACGGAAGATTGTAGGACAATCTTTCTAAACGCGAAAAAAATTGGGTAGATGATGGGTCAAGGGACGGGGGGGGGGTGAACAAACCCTAATTGAGAAGGAGTCCTCGAGGAGATCAGGCCAAAGCAAATGAGACTTAAGGGGTAACCAAGCCTAGGGAACTGCCTAGGAAGGAGGGAGGGGAGGGGGTGAAATGCAAAGGAAGGTCTGTCATAAACAGAAAGTCCGGGGAAAGGGGGGGTTCGAATTTATGGGATAAAAACTTTTCAAATTGGCCAGAAAAAAACTTGGGAAATGGAAGGAAAAGACAAGTAAAGAAAAGGAACGGAGCAGCGGAAGAGAGGTAACTCGTAGTCTCCGTTCTGGTAGGTAAAGTTGAGAAAGTCGATCTCCAAGAGAAAAAGAAGGGGACCGGTGACCGGAAAAACTGCTCGCTAGGGGGAGAAGGGCCCTGCAAAACGCGCGCAACTGGTTCAGCCTTTCGGAAAAGGGGGTGCCCCGATCGCTTACTGAGGGGGTCTGCTATTAGCTGTCGAAAATTTGGGGGACTTTGAACTTCGTCAAAGAAAGAAGAGACTAAGCAGGAATGAAGAAATACTGAGTCCGTCCAAAATTGAGGGTGCGCGACTGAGGCTTTGGGGCCTGGAGGGTCATAATAGAAAGAGCAAAGAATACTAGGAACTGCAAAAAAGGGGAATGCGATGGGATATAAAGAGAGGGGCTGTGGAGAGGACTAACAGGGTACAGGGGGCCTAACTATGGTGTCGCAAACCAAAGGAGCCCTGCCCAAATTTGGGCTGGCCCGGATATTCCGGGAAAAACTCGGCCGTTGGTGGATATAAAAAAGAAACATGACAAGGGAAGAAGTGACAATGACGCATGAAAAGGGGCGGTTATGGCAGGCCATGAAAAGGGAAAATCGTGGGATGGGGGTTGTTGTCTGAAACTAAGAGGGAAGAATCGAGAAAAGAAGCAAACCTCTTCTGTCGATGATGGGACCTTTTGCCAAGGTTGAACAGGGTATTCCCTGTAAAAAAAAAAAAAAAAAAACAAAAGGCCTGCTACCGCGACAAGCCCTACGATTGGGGGGGCAGAGCTTTGGGATCACGTCAGGGGGGGGGCCTCCCAGGAGAGCGGTGCAACGCTTCAAACAAGGGGTGGGATACCGAGATATCAACCCAACACTAGGGGGGGGAGGAGTATAAAGGGTGTAGACTACAAAAAGGGGTTGAAAGGGGCAAAAATAAGAGCACCGAAAAAGGACTTTCGAAAAAGAAGATTGCACAAAAACCTGTGGGTAGGCCCAGTCACCATTGTTTTTAGGGAGAAACGTAACACCGGCCCATGGCCTAGAGAAAAGAAAGGGGGGGAGACGGTACTAACAGATGGCCTCAAAGAGGGGACCGCTGGGAGGCAAAACATCCTAAAGCGGTGGACATGAAGCTGGTCGAAGGGAGCCTAAGTACTGGAAGGCAGGCTTACACGAAGGGTCCACTTCAAGGAGACCTGGGGGGGGGAGGCGGGTTTCGAAGAAGAAACTTGCAGGGACTCAGGCGTATGACAAAAAAGGCTTCTGGCGCCTGGGTCTTGGGGGTGTCTCCTAATCAAGGCACCCGAACCTGGAGACCGGTGTAAAAGAAATCAATATCCTCTTAGTGCCAGGGGGATTGCAGCGCAATATCTAGTGTGGATAGGGGTATACGAAAAGAGACGATAAAAAAAGTCAGCGAAAGACCGGGTTCAGTGAGAGGGTAAGAACTGACGGACTTTATCTTCGTATCTACACTAACGAAACAGGGGGGGGAGAAGCGCGGGAAAGAAAAAAACGAAGGCAAGCTGCAAGCTCGGCACCAAGTGAAACAGGAGGGGGGAGGGAGAGCTGGGGAAAGGGAAGGAAGGCAAAAAAGGATTACATCTATCGGCGGCAGGATCTCTCCCCGTCTCACAAAGGTGGGCGAGCCCGGGAGATATAAGGGGATCCGAAGTAAGAATACGGAGAGCATGGGGTAAAAATAGACCGGAGGGGGGGGAAAATCCGTCTTTGGGCTCAGGGAGGGACAAGTGGGGCAACAGTAGGATAAAAAAAAAAGGAAGAATGGCGCCCACGGAAAAAAAGAGACCCGCAGAGGAGGCCGTAGGGAAAGGGGGTCTGGAAAAAGACTTCCTGTTGGCTGAAACACACCCCTCTTCGCACGCGAGGGACTGTAGGGGGGGAAGGGCGTTAAAGAATTCTCGGGGTGAGACTGGGGACCGAAATTCAGCCGGGAGTGCTCGAGGAAAAAGCCTGTCAAGGGGAAATCAATCCTCTACCAAATTAATACGGAGAAGGAAAGCGTCCAGTAAGGTTCTGAGAAACACCGAAAGCCAAGTGGGGGTACGCTACTCCATAACCTGGGGTGTTGAGTGCCCTCCTTATAACTCGAGGGGGGGAAAAAAGCTGGGCCAACTCGTCTGATTCGCAAATGTACTGATAAAGCTAGGGGAGGACCACTCACAGAGGGGGAGTAAGACTGAATTAACAGAAAGGGCAGGGTCTAAAAAGAAGGTGGGGGGGGGGGGGGGGGGGGGGGGGGGGGGGGGGGGAAAAAAGCTCATTAAGGGGAATACTCAGGGGAAAAGTCCTTTCAGGGGGAACGTACCCAAGGAAAATGGGAGGGTCAGAAGGAGCGAAAGTGATTGTTTGGGGACTCAAAAAAAGACACTGGACAAAAAGGGCCTTGAGGCGAACGACGCGCAGGGATGTTCTCCAAAAAGGCAAAAAACTTCAGTGCTCGACAGGTGGGGAGCGTCCTACCGAAAATAGGCCGCCACAACTAGATGAAAAACTAAGGGGGGAAGCTCGAGAACTATCCAGGGGTTCAATTAATCTAGGAGAAGCCCGAGGGCTGCCGCGCCGTGAAAGGGAGGAAGCGAGGAGAACTCCTGAAATTCCCGTCGATAAGGACTACAGAGGTGACACGCGGGGGAAGGATGGCCTCTATTCAGGAATCGGGGGGGGGGACGTTGGCGGTGAGAAAGGTCGGTCAGACCATTGTTTGAAGCCCGTGCGTTCGAAGCAGCTGGGCGAAAAGAACATCTCTTTAATGAAAAGAGACTTGGGGGGCGAAGATACGGGGGGCCTGCAACAATAAAAGAAGCGGAGGATCGGTACAAAGAACTTCCCAAGAGGGACCTGCAGCAGATGCGGGGGGGGGGGAAAAGAAGACAAGAGCAGGTGGAATGGTAGCAACAAACGTTGGGAGTCGCGAAGAAAACGCGCAACGAGAAGGGGGATTTGGGACACTAACGACTATCTAAGGGAATTTGGCGTGAACTCTCTGAACTTAGAAAGGAAAACTGAAATGGGGGTGGGCTTCCAAAGCCGTGCGCAAGTAAAGAATCGGAAAAGAGAGCTCCAAACAAGATGAAAAATAGAGAGGAGGGATTATGGGGAGGGGAGAGACTGTCCTCAACGGGAAGTGAGTGACGCCATTCTCCCCAGCGAACAACACAAGGTGAACAAAGGCTGGGGATGCCAGGAGGGGAATGGTTGAACTAAAGGCGTTTGGGTGATCAACGAACGAACAACGTTTGTTGTAACCCAAGGGAGGGAAGAACGAAACGCTAAAAGTAGACCAAGTCGATGGGGAAAAGGACACAGCTGTCAAAATGGACGAGAAAAGGTTGACACTATCGAAAGGTCTCTTGCAGATCCGACGATGGGGAAAGGGAGGGGTGCGTCAAAGCCGGAGGGGGGGGCGCATCCCTTCCTGAAGAGGAGGGAGAGGACAGGACGAAAAGGGGGAGGAAACGACTGGCTCCGCAAGAAAAAAAAAAGACTCAACATAAAAAAGGGAATGTCGCATAAGGGATTCAGACCTCTCGACCTAAATCAGCGAGGGTGAGGAAGGGTGAATGACTCAGTTTGGGGGGTAGGGCTCGCTACCGAGGGGAGCAACGATTTCTTATTAAGGAAGCAAAAATGGGAAACCCAATGGCACCACGACTGCGCAGTCTCTAATATCCTGGTCGAAAGGGGGATCGAACCACTATTTGGTCTATTAACCTCCAATTACAGCCGAGCATAACGGACTGGAGTTGTTGAGAAGAAAGGGCAATCAAGAGAAAGGCCAGAAAAACCCCCAGGAAAAGGCATAAAAAAGTGCCAGCAAAAAACCGCCGTCTCTTATTCTGGCTAAGGACTGAAGCAAGGAAAGGGAAAAACATAAGAATGATTAAAATAGGAAAAAGGAGGGAAGGTTTAAATAAGAGGGGGTTTCGGATTGGAAGGGGATCTTGTTTGGAATCGTCCTTATATAGAGTACCAAAACGAGTGCTAAGGCATGGAAGTCTCTAGAAGTCTCGACTGGGGTTCTCCCCTAGCTAACGGAAAGAAGCTAACGCCGAGGTGAAGGAAGGGCACTCACAAGAAGAGGGTTAGCGCCACTAAATCAAGGATTGGGACTGGAAACTCCTTTAGCTGAACGCGGTAGGGGTAGATGATTAGAAAGGGGGAAGGTGGTTTCAGGAGACAACTAAGTTTTCTCAGGGTAAGGGGGGGGGAATCGAACTCGAGAAAGAGCAACTACTACGGGCCCTCACAACAAGCCATCACAAGGACGAACCAGTTCGAAAAAAAGGGGAATTGGAGCAGCTAAAGGAAGGGTGCCTTTAAAAAAAATGCCTGAAGGGGGAGAAAGAGGGGGGCGAGGGGACGGGCCAAAGAGTATGGCGTTTAGAACTATGGGGGACCAAATGGGGGAAAGGGAAGGGACCATCCTACAAAAAAGGAGAGCAGAAAAGCTCGACTAAAGAGTACCGGGTCTCACGTCTGATAAAGGGTCTCAGAAAATCTCAACCTGGCTAGAAAAGATGTCAAAAGGGGGATCTCGCTCCTGCCCTTAATCTATGGAATAGGGGGGGGAGGAACCATGCATGCGACGGCACCTAAATCCTCTGAATAAAAAAGGGAAACTTTCGGGGACCCTCGAGTCCACTGCAATGAACAGGTTGGTCTGCAAAAATGGAGGAGAAGGGTTTTGCCCGATTGGTCCTCTCTTCGAAACGCTATACTAAAGGATGAAAAACATGTGGGCGGACGGTACCAAAGAAGGGAAAAAGGGAAACAGGGTCTTGGTCAAAGGGTGGTGATGACTCGAGGGGGGAAGAAAAAGGGCGGTAAAACGAAGAAACATATAAAAGAAGAGTGAACATCAAAAAAAATGGGAGGACCGGGAAGGGAGGATATAAGGATTGACGGGAAAAGACACCCCCTTGGGAGGGGGGAGAGCATGACTAAAAAACCACGCAAAAACAACCGGGGGGAAAAACTAAAAAAAGAAACAATGGCTTGTCAAAGATGAAGGAGGAACTTAAAAAGAAAGGTACAGCTCTACACAGGAAGGGAAATGAACACCTTCTGAGGGGGGGGAAGGTCAGAGTTCATCTAAGGCCGAGAGAAAATAGGGGGGGGTTTGCCTGAAGAACACTCGGAGGATCTAGTAGGAACGTGGACGAAGAGGGCGTAACTAAAGAATGCTCTGGGGGAAAGAAAACCGTGTTAAAAGGTTAAAGGGTCGGACCAAAGTATATAACACCCTGCTGAAGCGGTGAAAAAGCTATGGGTAAAGCAGGGGTAACGGCAGGGTCTGATGAAAAACTCGGGTGGTCAAAGCTTCAAACGTTGTAGGAACGCTAAGG
>Ga0179591_1352736_pt1 | contig 10493 bp, 13 predicted proteins | sample CZOMad2_1_08_16f_FD_182891 | JGI IMG/M metagenome (GOLD analysis project Ga0179591, IMG submission 182891) | Vadose zone soil fungal communities from Angelo Coast Range Reserve, California, USA - CZOMad2_1_08_16fungal (PacBio error correction) | ecosystem: Environmental > Terrestrial > Soil >...
AAAAGGTAGGGGGAGGGGGAAAGGAGCCGCTTCGTAACTCATCTTTCCTCACTTTGTAATGATGATGGAAGACCGGAAAAGGGGAGAAGGGAGACCGGTTCTTCCTTCGAACCTTCTCAGGCGACGCAACGGATTTGCGCACCGCCAAAAAAAAGGGGGGAGAGGGGAGGACGCTCGTGGGGGGAAAGAAGGGAAGCCTTCGCCTTACCGTGTGTCATCCTTCCGATCCGATGGCACCGCTGTGAAGGAGGGGGGGAGGGGAAGCGAAACACGGGGAGAAAGGAGGGAGAACAAGATCGGCCGCTTCTCTTACTCCAGCCTGCCCCGAGGAGGAAAGGGGAGAGAGGAAGAAAAGAGACCCGAAAGAGGAAGAAAGGAAGGGTTGGGGTTGTCTATCTGTCGACCAACTATATGGGAGAGAGGGGAGAGGGGAAAGGAAAAGCTTGACCCTTCCTGACCCATATTGCCTCACGAACTGGCCTACTTGAGCCGTCCACCTGAACGAGAGAGGGGATAAGGGTTCGAGAAGGGAGGGGAAGGAAAGAGATTGTCCCCGGGGGTGTCTTTTTGGGGGGACCGTTAGCTGGCCGAAGGAGAGGGGAGAAAAAAAGTTGAAGAAGGGAAAAAGAAAATCGCGGGGTTTTCGACCATCAGCACCACGGGGGGAACGGAAGGGGGGAAGGCAGAAAGGAAAGGAGGGAAAGGGGGCGGGACGGGACCTGGTGTGGCGAATGTCATGCATTACTTGTCACGATAAAGGGGAAAATATCCGAAGAAAAGGGAGCACCACGCGTACTTCGGTGATCGCCCTTGCTCTCTGACGTTTTCCACCCGGTCAGAAGAAAAGGCTTATAAGGAAAAAAAAAACCCTGCCGCCATTGTGTCGGCCGGCACGATCAGCCTGAGCACAGAGGAACCCTCCGATTCCTCGAAAAAAAAAAAAAGTGGGCGCGAAGGAGACCATCACTATGAGGTCCGATCGCTGCCTAGCCATTCGGAAAAGAAAAGGAGAAAAGAACGAAGATGCCGTCGATGGCTGACCATTCTTCCTGATCATGGTCCTCGAAGAGGGAGGGAAAAAAAAAAAAAAAGGGTGGTATCCCCTTGTCATAATCCTGAGTTCCGCCACCGCGAAAACACCAGGGGGAGCGGGACCGCGGTGGCCGTGACCTCGATATGCCCATGGGGATAACATCACCGGAAAGGGAGGGGAGGGGAGAGACCATGCTCCGCATCCTGGTCCCCATCGCGGCCGAGGGAGGGAGGAATTAAAGAAGGGGGGGGGGGGGGGAATGGCCGCGGACGCGAGAGTTCAAAAAAAGGCACCGTCGAGCGGGACTTTCTCTCCTCCCCCGTAATCGTCTTGGAAAAGGGGGGGGGAGAAGAAAAGAGAGTGAGAAGAAAAGAAAAAGAAAAAAAAAAACAAAAAAGGCGACACAATGGCGGCCTGTTCTTTTTTTGAGGGGGGTGGGCGGGGGGGGGGTGGGGGGGGGGGGGGTTCGGCATTCCGCGAGGAGAAAAAAAAAACACCAGAAAGAAAAAGGAAAGAGAAGAAAAGAAGGAGAGTGGTGCGCGTGATCGCCCTTGTCTGCTATCTTTTTCGCCGCCACCTTCACGACACGAGAGGGAAAAAGGAGCAGACCTTCGAGGAAGGAGAAGGGGAGAGGTAGCGGGTCCACCGCTATCTACCGGACGCGACACCGTGGTGCTGGGAGAAAAAAAAAAAAGAGGGAACGAAAAGAGAGGAAAAAGGGGAGAAACCTCTCGTCGGCCAGCCTAACTTTCAAAACTACCACCCCGGAAAGAGGAGGAGAAGTCTAAAGGAGGGAGAGGGAAGTTGTTACGGCTCAGTCGGCCAGTTCTTTCTGCATATGGCGTCCAGGACGGGGGAAGAGGGGAGAAATCAACAAGGGGAAGGGGGGAAAAGAGGGGGAAGGGGGGGCGGTGCCGTTCGGGTGGCTGATCGGCGTAGTGTACTTCCCGTGTGATCACGGCTCCGCAGGAAAAAAAAATGCAGAAGGGGGGGAAGAATCGACCGCGCCGACTTCATGACTGTTCACCGCCACGAAGGACAGAGGGGAGAAAGAAGGAAGAAACTTTAAAAAAGAGAAGAAAGGGAAACCGCTGCCTCCATCACGTCACCAGTGAGCGGGTTTCGTGTTCGCAACTCCGTTGCGTCGAAGGAGAATGAGAAACTCTCCAAAAAGAGGAAGGAGACATCATCTTCAACGTGGCGGCACGCTGATTCTACGAGGTTGCGAGCGTGAAAAGAGGAAAAAGGAAGAGGAGCGGAGAAGGAGGAAAGGCGTTACGCCGCGCCGCCTGCTTCGATTCTGGCCGCATCCGGCTTGGGACGTCAAGGAAGGAAAGGTAAGGGGGGAAAAGGACGCGCCGCCTGCTCCTACTGTTCGTAGCGCAGGCCAGGTCCGAAAAAAAAAGGAAGGACTGGGGGAAGAAGAGGACAGGCCTGCCACGCGGTGTGAAGGAAGGGGAAGAGAAAAAAAGGCGGTGGGGAGGGAAGCGGCAAGAAAAAAAGAGGGGGTCGCGATACCGAGCTTATGTCGGGCCTCACCGGCGTGAAAGGAAAAAAAGGAGAGGGGGACAGAAGAAGAAAGGAAGACCGTTCGGCCCGGCGATTTCTGCGGCGCAGCGTCCTGATCGCCGGGAGAAAGAAGGCGGGGGAGAGAAAAAGCGACCGCCGTTCTGTAGATTTTCGCAGGCAACGGGGCGAACCGAGGAAAAAGGGCTCCATGGAAAAAGAAGGAACTCGCGAGCGCCAGCTCCACTTTTGGCCCCACGGAACAGACCAGGAGGGTCAAGAAGAAAAAGGGAGGAGGCGGGTCCAGACTGACTCCCACGCTAACACCTACTCGTGCCCGTCTCCTGCAGCATGAGGTGAACAGAGGGGGGTGAAAGAAAAGGGAAGGGAAAAAAAAATCGTGGCAATCGCCCCCCCCTGAGTTCACGAAGTTCACCACCATGCTTACCCATGATCTCTCTCAACACAAACGTAGGGGGAGTAAGTTTTTTACAAGGAGAAAGAAAGGGCGATGCCACGAGGCCGCGGAATTGGATCCATCATTCTTACGTTTCGCCATCGCATTCGACGAAAAAGCGGAGGGGGAAGAGGGAAGAAAGCGTCGTATTCGCGTGTTAGTCCATTCCTTGACATCGAAGGACCCCGGGTTGGAAAGACATGGAAAGAAATCGGGAAAGAAGGAGGGGGGGACCAACCTGGAGCTTTCCTCTCCTATTTCCTTCCTTGGCGAACGTTCGGCAGGGAGGGAGGATGGAGGGAGGAAAAAGGGCCTGCAAGAGAGAGAAGGGAGGAGTCGTCACCTTGTCTTTTTCCACCGAGATTTCATCCGGATGAGGACCAAAGGGAGTGTAAGGAAAAGAGAGGGAAGAGCCGAACGGAGCGCCACTGTTCACCTTTCCTTATGCCGCAGGCGAAGATGGAATGGGAAAGGAGGAAGGGAGATCCAATCGCTACCACCCCTGGGAGACGAAAAAAAGAGCCAGGAAGAAAAAGGAAAGACAAAAAGCGTGGCGGCCTGGCCATGCGGCGTCCTAGCGGGGCTTCGCAACCGTGAGCCAAAGAGAGAGGAAGGGGGAAAAGGGAGAGAAAGGAGGGAGAGGCCTGCTCTCGGCCAGCGTCAGCTTACTCTGAACGTCATGACCGCTCCCAGCCTATTCGGCAAGAGAGAGAAAAGAAAGAAGGGAAGAAAAGAAAGAATGGGACGCGGGAGGTCAACTCAGATACTATCTGGGTGGAGAGAGGGGGAAAGTTCAGGGAAAAAGGGGGAAAGGAGTGATTCGCCGTCCGCTTGCTTTGCTTTGGACGCGTGACCGGGGGAGGAAACTAGAGAGGGGAGGGACAAGAACCCCGCTCACTGGTTACGTCGATGGATTGCAGCTGTGCCGCGCTGAGGAAGGGAGAACTCGACCGACCGTGTGTCCATCCGGCCGATCCGTATGGCACCCGATGAAAGGGGAGAAGAAAGAGAGGAGGAGCGCAAGATCGTCCGCTGTCGCTAACCTGTATCCAAGCCTTCCCCAAAAAGAGAAATAGGGGAGAAGAAAGGGCGGGGAAAAAAAAAGAATCGATTTCGGCTCGCCCGGCATGTTTTGCTATCGCGAAAGCAAAAAAAAAGGAAGAGGGAAAAGGAAGACGCCATATCCAGTCACGAACTGGCCGACTGAAGTCCGTCCACAGAAAGCGAAAAGAAAGGGGAAAGACCGCTCTTGTCCCCAGTGTTGGTGGGTTGGAGGGGGGGGGGAAACGGGAGGAAACTTACGTCTTTCCTTCTCCGCCGGTCCGCGGGGTGGGAGGAAAAGAAAGGAGGAAGGAAGAAGAAGGGGAACCCGTACCTGCGCACCTGCTACTCCAACGTTGGCGGTGACAGGGGGAATGTGGGGGATATCTTCTGTGAAGGTGGCGAGCGAAAAGAGAGAAGAGGAGGGGATCCAGAGTGATCGCCCGTTCTCTCGGACGTTCACAAGTAGAGGGGGAAGAGCAGGAGGAGAAGAGGCGAACTTCCGTACCCCTTCCGCCGTGTGTAGGGGGAAAGGGGGGATCGGAGAAAAGGAGAAACGGCTCCTACCGCTCCCTATCCTTGGTTTCTTCGCCGCCAGACAAAGGGGAAGGGGGAAGGAGTTTAAAAGGAGGAGAAGGAGACCAGCACATGAGTCCGATTCTCGCCTAGCCATTCGTGTCAACTCTCATGCGCCCGGAAAAAAACGTAGGAGAAAAGAGGAAAAATGAGAGGCTCATACCGCACTGCGTTAGATATCCATCACCTTGAACGCGGTTGATGAGCCCAGGGAATTTCACGGAGAAAGAAAAAAAAGAAAAAAAGGAAAAGGGAGGAAAAGAGAGTATTTATCTTGACCGTCTGTTGCCTTTAACCTCCGATATACAAGGGGGAATCATAAAAGGTGAAGGGGGGGGAACCGAGGGGGAAGGAAAAAAGAAGGGTCGCCATCTCTCCGAGGGAGAGAGACCCCTAATTTTCTCTTCTCTATCTGCCTCATAGTGATGGAGAAAGGAGAAGGGGATCACAAGAGAGGGGAAAAGGGGGGGGAAGTGCCGCTGATCCTGCTGCCTTTTCCTTATCATCTCTATCGTGCCGGCCGAACACGGGAAGAAGGGGGTTTGGGAAATTCACCCCTATCATCTAAACCCTTCTCTTACTGCTGACAGGGGAACCGGAAAAAAGGCTAGAAAGAGGGAGAAGAGAAAAAGGGTAGGATAATCGGTGGTCGCTCCCACCTCCACTAATTCTAGCGTGACAAGGGAGAGAAAAGGAGGCTCCACGAAAAGGGAAGGGCGCCGGTGCGCCAGTTAACTTTTCCACCGCGATCTACCTGACGCGACACCGTGGGGGAGGTCATAAAAAAGGGGAAAAGAGACGGACGGACCCAGCTAACGGGTCAAAACTACCACCCCCTTTACCATCTCTGATCGTCCGCAAGAAAAAGGACGGGGAAAAAAGAAAGAGTTAAGGGGACTGCTCATTCTTCCAGTTCGTGCTGCATAGGCGTCAAGGAGAGGGAAAAAATTTGAGAAAAGGAAAAAGAGGAGAAACACATCGCGGCCCGCCGACATCTCGGCGGCGTTCGCTTTTCTGTCGCGAAGGGGGACGGCGGGAGGAAAGAGAAAGTGGAAAAAGGAGAAAAAAAAAAAGGGAGTGTCGACATCGACCCTCTGACGGCAGATCCACCGAACGACGGCCAAGGACGAAAAAAAGAAGCACACGGAAGAAGGGAGGGAGATAAGCTACTGCACCCTCTTCCCTCCATCGCGTAAAAAAGGATCTGGAGGAAAAAAAAAACGGCGCGCCGGCGCCACTGTCACGGTCCATCTCCGCCGAGGCACGGGGGGGGAGGGAAAAATTCAGAGAGAAGAACAAGCTGAGACCATCTCGTCTGCGTGCCCCTCCAAAAACCAGATAAAAAAAGAAAAAGCGGGAAAGCATCCTTCTTTGAGCGTTCCTTCCTTCCGCGTAAGATGGGAAGAAAGAGAGAGCAAAGAGGGGAAAAGAAAAGGTATCTGGGCGATCACGTGTGCGATGCCCCTGCCTCGGAGACCCGAAAGAAAAGGAAGGGTAACGGGCCTGGGTTTTTGCGCTCGTCCGGGCCAGTAGCCCGAGCACGGAAAAAGGAAAAAAAAAAAAAGACGCGTCGATCCTCCATGAGGGTGTCCCGCGCTACCTCTCTTATGGCGGGCCTCACAGGGAGTAAAGGAAAGACAACAACCCCCCCCCCCCCCGTGGGCCCCCCCCCCTTGGGGGGGGGAAAATCGAAGAGGAAAAAGGAGGCGCTCCTTTTCTCCTCGCGAGGGCGGAAAGGGGGGAAAGGAAAAAGGGGGGCCAAAGGCGTTTCCGCAAATCCGGAATGACATCCTCGGGGGGGAGAAAGACTTTAGGGAGAGGAGAAGGAAAGAGCCGGACGCTTGGCGATCTTCCGCCACTCGACTCTCCCTCTCAATCCCGACCGTTCGCAAGAAGGGAGAAAAAAAAAGTCTAAAAAAGAGAAAGAAAGAAGAGAGGAGGGACGGGATGTCATCCGGTCCATTTCTTAACCCCCGTTTTCTTCGCTGTCCAGGACTGACTCCCACGGGAGAAAAAAAGAAGAAAGGCTCCATAGGAATGAGGGACACCCGTCCCCTCGTGGCCATCGCCCCGCCCGGAGTTCACGAAGTTCACCACCAGCGCGTACACCATGAGCTCTCGCACAACAAAAAAAAAGAAAAAGGGAGGATATCAGAAAAAGAAAAAGGGAGAAGCAGAGAAAGGTTCGGCCATCTCATTCATCCCTTCAACCCTCTTCTGAATTTTCACCAAAAAAGAAGAATAGAGGGGGAAAGTAAGTCCCTGGACGCTAAGACTCCCGGGTTGCCGCCCTGTCCCGGCTGCACTCGGCAGATGGAGGAAGGGGAGAGAAGTTCAAAAGAGGAAAAGAGATAGAAGAGTTCCGGGCGCTTGGCTAACGGTTCTTTTATTTCGCTGGCCTGTCTATCTGGCGGAGCAGATCGCCAAGAAGGGGAGGAGGGGAAGTCGAAAAAAGGAGAAGGGAAGGGAGGTGGCCTACGCGGATGTCATCCGGGTGCCCTGCGGACAGAAGGGGAAGAGAAGTCAAGGGAAGAGGGAGGGGAGAAAAGGAGCGAAGAAGGTGGTTCCACCTTTCTTATGCGCAGGTCGAGGCGGGGGGGGGAAAAAAAAAACTCGGGAGAAGGCGACTCACCCTCATGGGAGACGACGCGGAGCAGGCGAACATCCTGCTGGAGCAAAAAAAGGAGCCGAAAAAAAAGGAAGAAAGAGGGGCTCGACACGTGACGCCCATATACTCTTCCGGGTTCGCGGGGGAAAGTACGACCAAGAAGGAGGAGGACCGCGCCCAGCCGGATGCGGCCATATCGAGCAGTCTGCCTCGGCGTCCCACCGACTGAAGAAAATGGTATCAGCTGTTCTGTAGGTTCACCTCGCTTCGTATAATCATCTTGTCCTGCACGGGTTAATTATGAGGGGAACTTGCAAGGGGAGGAAAAGGGGATGTCCGCGACTTCGACTGCGACGCAACGGAGTTTCGCACCGCCCCACCCGAGAAGGGGGAGAGAAAAAGAGAAAAAATAGAGGGTGAATCGAACCGTTCCCATCTTCTTCCGGACCGTGTTTCAATCCCGCCGATCCGGATGGCCCGAGAAGGAGAGGGGGGGGACTAAGAGAAGAAAGGGGGAAGAGAGCGACGACCGTTCCGGCCTTCCCTCCTGACCCGTTATCTCTACCGGGCCGTCCACCTAGAGGAGAAGACAGAGAAAAAAAAAAAACCCTCGAAAGAGATGCACCGGCCGAGATGTTCGCCGCCATCCGTCGATGCGAGCCACTGGAAACGAAGAGAAGAAAAAGAAGAAAAAAAAAGGGGCGAGACCGAGGGCAGGTCGACGGTTATGGCGACCGGAGTCCGGGCATAGGGAAAAGGGTCGGAAAGGAAGAAAAGTGGGAGGGGGACGGCCACTGACTTCCCTTCCGGCTCGCCGTTTCTAGCGGGTTCGACCAGCACCACGGTGGAGGGAAGGTGGTTCAAAAAGGGGGGAGGGGGGGAGGAGGAACGGGGGGTTCTCATTTAGGCATACTGTCACCTCGCTTCGGGGAGGGGAATCGAAGAAAAAAAAGAAAAAAGGGGAGCAAAACGGTTCCCCTTTCATCATTCGCGCAGGGTTTCGAGGAAGAGGGGGGTTGGGGAAGGAAGGAAGCTGCTCAGAACTTCATTCATTATCATCTGCACTGCCGACAACAAAAGGAAAAAAAAAAAAAAGAGTTTAAAGAAAAAAAAAAAAAGGACCAGCACTATAGGCCGATCTTCTCTCCGATCCATTCGGGAAACTCGCATGCGGAAGGAAGAGAAGAGCGAAAAAGGGGAGAAGGGTCTCCGACTACCTATCTCCTCAGTAAAGCACTGGGAAGGGGGAGGGAAAGGGGAGAGCGGAGTTCCGGCCACCGCTGTCCCTAAAGCTAGGGGGGGGGGAGTTGAGCGGGACCTCGTTTGCCGTGCACTCCGATATGACCAAGGGATGCATAAAAAAGAAAAGTGTAGAAGGGGGAGAGAAAAAATGCTCGCATCCTGGTCGCATCGCGCCCTCAGCGGCTGACTTTCGCAGGGAGGACAGGAAAAGGGAGGGGGAAAGCATGAGGGAAAAAAACCCCCCCCCCCCCCCCCCTTTCCTTCTCGAACCATCTTGGTATCACCGTCGCGCTGGGACTGGCGAGATAGGAAAAGGAGTCTTTAGGAAAGGGAAGAAAAGAAGAGCGATGTGCCGGCCGACCAATGTCTTCCTTTGTTCCGCAGTTCTCAGAGGAGAAAGGAAGGAAAAAAGGGAGAGAGAGAAGCCTCGCGTGGTGCGCCTGGATCGCCCGGTCGGCTATCTGTGGTCTCTCTCCACCTTCAAGAAGAGAGCGGAAAAAGGAGGAAGAAGAGGGGCCAGGTCAAAAGAAAGGAGAGAGGGGGAAAAAGAATGTGATGGTCGACCCGCGACCCGGCGATCCGGCATTCCTTCAAGTTTTCCGTTGAAAAGAGAGAGCCTGAGCCCCTTTTCCCAGAGTGCTCTCTTTTCTCCATCACCGTAGTCCTCCGAAAAAAAGAGGAGAGGGGGACGGCTCAGTCTTCCATTTCGTGCTTGCATAGGGAGGAGGAAGGAAGAACATCAAAAGAAAAAAGAGGAAGGCCCCTGACATCGAGGCTGGCGTTCTCTGTGGCGTATCTGGCGAGGTGACGGCCCGGTCGATTAAGGGAGAAGGAGGAAAAAGCGAAAAAAGAAAGAGAGAAACGCCAACGACGGCCAGCGGTTTCCATCCTTATCTTCCGGATACACACTGTCCAGTTCGAAGATGAGGAAAAAGGGAGTGAGAAACATCGACGCACCAGTGAGCGGGGGGCGGTTCGCACCTCCGTTTGCGCGGCAAGTAGAGGAAAAAAGAACGGTGCCACGCCCGCACGCGGGCCGGCGACATCATCATTCAACGTGCGGCACGCTGATTCACGAAGAGAGGAAAAGGAAGAGCTCAGAAAAGAGGAAAAAAGGGGAACCCGCGCCGCCGGTTCTCTATTCTTTCCGCATCCGGCTGGGAGCGGTCCTGCCGGAAGGGACGGAAAAAAAGAATGGTCGTAGCGAGGTCAGTTCCTCTAACCCTAACTGAGTAATCTGGGCGATCACGGGGTGAGAGAAAAGAAGAGGAAAAGAAAAAAAGGAGGAGGTGTGTACGAAAAGGGAAAGGAGCCCTCGTCTCCCTTCGTTTGTCTCTATACCGTAGCTGATGGCGGTCTCAACGGGAGGGACCAACAAGAGAGAGGGAAGAAGGGCCAGAGGGAAAAAAGTTCGGCCTCGTCTATGGCGTCGGCTCTAGCGTCTGATCGCCTTTTCAGCCAGGAAAGAAGGGGGAAAAAAGGGGGATGAAAGAAGAAAGGGGGAGGGAGGCGCAGGCACCGGCGAACTCGCCGCGCTTTGGCGATCTTCTCAGACAAAGAGGGGGGGAAAAGAACGGAGGAAAGGAAGAAACAGGCCGCCCTGACCGAGCATTCTCTGCATCTTGCCGAGTTGCACCGGGAAAGGAGGAAAAAAAAGAGGAAAACAGGACGGAGGTAAAAAAGGGAAGAGGAAAAACCAATTCCAGCAGCGGGTTTCCGGCTGACTGCGCTGGCCGACCCGGTAAGGAGTAGGATAAAAGACAGGGGGAAAAAAAAGAAGACACTAAGGGGAGAAGGCAAGGGGGAAAGGCGTGACTCCGGGCGGGGGTAGTGTGTTGGTGTTGACATGGCCACGGCCGCGAGGGGAGAAAAAAAGAAAAAAACAGTCAGAAGAAAAAAAGGAAACATTCCTTTACATCGAAAGACCCCGGGTTTGCCGCCCTGCCCGCGGCAAACGCCGGGCAAAAAGAAGAAAAAAGAAAGTTCAAAGGAAAGAGTGGCGAACGGTTCGGGATTCGCTTTGCTCCTTT
>Ga0179591_1244073_pt1 | contig 10492 bp, 14 predicted proteins | sample CZOMad2_1_08_16f_FD_182891 | JGI IMG/M metagenome (GOLD analysis project Ga0179591, IMG submission 182891) | Vadose zone soil fungal communities from Angelo Coast Range Reserve, California, USA - CZOMad2_1_08_16fungal (PacBio error correction) | ecosystem: Environmental > Terrestrial > Soil >...
AAAGGGGAAAAAGCCGACAAAACATGCAATGGCCAGGAAGAACTGGACGAGGGGGGACATCAACATTCCCTCCCGCGACAGCAGAGGCCAAAGACCTCGACTCCTCTGGGAAAAATAAGGCGAAAACTGGGAAAAGGGCTGCTTGATTCCTCTCTTGCAGGGTCGTGAGGCTCCACCGGCGCGTTTATATGAGACAGTACCTCGGAGAGAAGGGTTCGGAGAAAAAGGGAAGCGAGAAACAACGAGTAAAAAAAAACTCAGGTTAAAAGAGATGTACGGGATGGAGCAAAAATGTCAGTCCTTGCATTGGGGAAGGGAGAGGAAAAGAGGGGTTTGACACACGGTAAAGAAAAGATCGAGAAAAAAAAAAAAAAATAGTTGAGGCAGGAAGGCAGAAGAGTAAACGCGACCTCGGAAAAACAAAAAAAAAAACGAGGAGCAAGAAAGAGAGGGAAGCTGGGGGCCTGAGAGGGAAAAAATACACAGAAGGACCCTAGCCCGTCCACAAACTGAAAGGCCTAAATAAACAATGTCCAAAAAACTAAAAAATCAGGAAAGGGAGGAACCACGAGATTGGGGGGAGAAAAACTCCAAAATAGCCCGGAGGTAAAAATAGCGAGAACGCAACAGAGGCACGAGAAGAGGACTACAAAAAAAGATTAATTTGAAAGGAAAAAGCATGACCAGCTTTTACTATAAGAAAGTTGCATCAAATACAAGCATGAAAGAGATGCGCGCACCGACCAATAGACCCGGGAAGGGGTTCAAGACGCTAGGAAAAGAAGGGGGAAAAGCACCAACGAGGAGCAACTGGCTTCAATAAAGGGGAACCTCTGCCATTTATTCATAATCGGCACCAGAAGGACTCATAAATTACCAAAAGACCGTAAGACGGGGAACAGGAACGACTCCTGGGCAAACATTCCTAGAAAGAAAGGGGTAAGAGACAGTAGAACTCACTGGGGCTGATTGCTACTTACTTAAGGCTCTGGACAAGTATGAATACGACAGGGGGGATAAGGAAAAGAAAAGGAAAAGTACATAAAATAAGGGGAAACACCTGAGACCTTGAGTGGAAATTCCTGTACTTTGGGGATAATATAAATACTTACCTTAAAGCGTCCATATTGAAAAGGAACCGGTGTGAGGAGAGGTATAAAAAAGGGAAGAAAGGGGAGGGAAAAGGGCAAGGGAAGAAGGCACTCCTCTTGGGAGAATGAGGGCAAAAAAGGACAGCCAACGCAGAAACGGGGGAAGTTTGAATCTTCGAATAGTGTCAAGCCGAAGGTTCAAAAAAAACAGGATGTTTCTCTGGAACGAAGAGTGAAAGTAAGAATAATCTGTGAAAAAAAAAAGAACTAGTCGTGGGTAGTGAAGGAAGAAAATCAACATGACATTCCGAACTTCTGTCTCGTTACCCATGGGAACCCGTAGGTGTGAAAACCCAAAGGCCCGAAATCAGGGAAACATCCCCCTAGAAAAAAAGAGGAAAAAAGGGTGAAAAAAATCCAAGAGAAAAAAAAAAAAAAAGAAACGGTCACAAGATGCAAATCGACCCAAACACTCCTCATGAACTCGGAATGGGAGAAAATCGAGGAAAATGGGAAAAGGAAAGAAGAAAAAGAGCTTTGCACAGGGAACTGCACTCAGGTCCATTCAAGGATGGGGTTTCCCGTGCAAACGAATAGCGAAAAAATCTCAAGATAAAAAAAAAGGTAGGGAACCGTAAACGGAGGAAAAGGGAACCGTCCTTGGAACTTGAAAGGTAAAAAAAACTGAACTCCGACTAGTTGGCTGGCCGGCAACAGATACGATGGTATTTTCGCGGGGAAAAAAAATTCAAAAATGGGGGGGGAAAGGGGGGGACAAGACAAGAGAATCAGGAAGAAGAAAAAAAAAAGACGGCAGATGAAAAAAGGAGGGGGACTCGTTCAGGAACCACTGGGGAGCAAGCTACAACTTTGGGGATCCGCAAAGGCTGCCAGGAGAGGAGAGGAGAAAAGAGTTCAAAAGGAGTTGGGGCGGAAAAGGGAGAAAAAGAGGACGAAGGACGGATCTTTTGAAGGAAACATGTCGGGGAAGACACGACATTGAACCTCCTGGGTCGGCCGGAGGCTACTGTCCCAAAAAAAAGACAAAACAAAAAAAAAAGGAAAGCAAATAACTGAGGAGAGGGGGCGGTGGGAAAGGAACGCTATGATCGTGTAGGGGCGGTGACATGTCGGAAAGGGTCAAAAAAAGGTCTCGGGGAGGGTGAGAAGGGGTCCAGGAAAGAAAAAAGATGATCTGTCACCAAACTCCACGGAGTCCGCACTGACCGGGGAGGGAAAGGAGGAATGTAGCAAAATCTCGGGGGTGCGTGCAGAACGGGGAAAGGGGAAAGGGCGAAAAGCCAAGTCCCAGGGTGTAAAGAAAAATGACGGGGGGGAAAGTATCAAAGGAAAGAAAGGGGAATGGACAGGTAGAAAAAGGGAAGGGCTGGCCGCCAGAGGGAAGAGCCATGTCAAAATATAAAAAGACTAAACAAAAAAAAAAGGAGAGTAGAGATAATTTGGACGGGGGATAGAAGGAAAGGGACGTAAAAAAAAAAAGCCCAAGGACGGTCGAGAAAACAGACACCAGGGTCGATCAAAGGGTGCAAACACGATGGCTCGGACTCCTGGACGCTTACAAAGGACTTCACAAAGTGCAAAAAAGAAAAAATAGAGGGGGGGGGAAAGAAGAAAAAAAAAAAGACAAAGACACGAGTAATGCCGGGAGGGAAAGGATCCCTGACCCCTGGGGTAGACCTCCCTGTTAAGAAAACATCAGAAAGAAAGAAGGTTCCATGGAAAGAAAGAAGGCAAAGCAAAACAAAAAAAGGCCCGAGCAAGATGCCTCTCGGAATGCAATTCTCCAAGCTCTAGTGAGCGTCTGGTGTGTAGGGGTCACGAAAAAAAAAATGTAGAAAACAAACAAAGGAAGGAAAAAAAAACAAACAAAAATACTGGGTTCAACAGGAATTCTTTAATCTTGGACAACCAGATCAATCACCGTCGTTCGAAAATCAAAGGAAGGACAGGAAAAAAACTTTCAGGACGAGTTGGATGGGGAGAAAGGGAATAATCTCGGGGCCTCTTACTGAAACAATGGAAAAAAGGGAAACCAACTCCCGCAAAGAACAGTGGAAAAAATAACTTAGGGGAGAAACTGTATTAATAAAGGGAGAGGGTGGGAAGGAAAAAAGGGTTGGAGAATTCCCACATAATGCTGGGATTACGCCCAAAAACCCCGTAAGTATCTGACGGTAAAGAAGAAAAGATGGAGATCAACACACCAAAAAATACTTCCACCCATTTAACGAGGCCTTCCTTAAAGACGTGCGTGATACTTAAAAAAGCAGTTTTGGGAATTAAAGGGCTCTGCAGGGAAGGCCTCATGTGCCCACATGATAAGAAAAAAGGGAAAGCCAATCAGGCTGTGAACTTCAAGTCGAAACGAAAGGAAAAAGGGGGGGGTATGGCTCAAGGGAAAAGTTAAGGGCCGGGTTCGGGAAGGGGGGGGCCCTTTTTAAAGAGGAAAGGGAGATCGTCAAGACAATGCTTGAATCTCATACGAGAGAACGGTTTAGGAGGGAGTTGAAAAGAACGGTTCGAAGGGGGGGGAAAAGAAAGACGGGTTGTCCGAAAGGTCACCGAGAAAGACCGGTACACAGCTGACCGTGAAGGAACAAACAAAAAAAAACACAAAAAAAAAAAGAAAAAAAAAAAACCCAGAGGAAAAAAGAATGAGGCACCGGCCCACTCCTCTGCGATATCAACGTACGCAAAAAAACAGAAAGAAAAGCGTCGTTAGTGCCAAGGAAAATGGGCAGACCCGTTGGAAAAAAAAACTGTGGCCCTCGCGCAGGAATCAAAAACGGAAATTCACTAAAAAAACAAAATAGGGGAGGGAAAGGATGCAAAAAAAAAAAAAAAGTGGGACTGCCAAGGAAAAGGGAGAGAAAAAACCTGGTAAACTAGACTGAGAAGAAGAAGTGACCGTCTCATCCTGTATCAACCTAAAGGGACCACCGTGAGGGGGGGAAAAAAAAATGAAAGGGGCTGGGGCCAAAAAAAAGAAAAATAGCATTAGGAAAAAATCGACATGAACAGGTGCAAAGTCCCCATCTTAGAGAGCGAAGGGGAAAGAAAGAGAGCAAGGAACAATCCTGGCAAAAAAAAAAAAAAACAAACAAAAAAGCGTAGCGTCTATGGGGACCGACTGGGAAGTTTGAATGGAATACACGCCAGCTGTGGGGGGGAAGGCTTGGGTGTGGAAGGGAAATCACTCACTCGGAACAGGACAGGAATGGCACTGGGAGACGTGCCCCCTCCGGGCCGAATTAGGGGGAAGACGTAAAGAAAAAAGGAAAAGAAAGCCTATGTAAGGGGTGGAAGCAAAGCAACGCGAATGAATGCCCTTTGGTTTTATTGCGGACATTCCAGAAAAACCGCGGAAGCGGGAAAACGTCATCAGGAAAAAAGGAGGAGAAAAAAAAAAAGATCTCATAAGGGGTCAACCAGGAAAAAATGACCTCGAGCTTTCCGGCGACGGTGTCGAAGAAAACTGAGTTGAGAAAAAAAGGAAGAATGAGACAAGTAGAAAAAAAAAAGGGGGGGGTCTCACGTCGAAGTGATGGAGTCCGTTTTTCATGCCACATGGTCGTGATGAAAAAAAAAACTCAAAAGAAAGCTCAGTCGGGGTGACGGGGGAATATAAAGTTTGTTTCTGTATTGACAGGTGAATCAAGAGATCCTTGCGATCCAACCGACCGGTTGAGAGATACGGGCGTCCTCCGGTGTTCAAACATCGAAGCACACTCAGCCGAATAAAAGAAAATCAATGTCAACGGAGGAAAAGTGAAAAAAGAAAAAGTCCAGCCAGAAAAGGGAAAAAAGAGGATTCGGCCCTTCACGTCAAGGCGGTCCTGAAAAAAAAAGCCTCCGAGGGCGAGAAAAAAAGAGGTGCACGGCGAGGGAATCCCAAGAGACGGTGGACTCCGACCGGAAGCAGAAGACCGAAATTGGCGGTAGAATACGATCCCCGAGGGGAACGTTCTATGCTATGCCGAGGACGTCCCTCTTGTCTATGGTGATCCTGAAACCACTGACGAGTGGGCACTGGGGAGCAGGGGAAAGTGTGGGTGCTCAGGCGGCGAGTCGTTGCGGTGGGGAACGGATAAGAAGATGGTAGAAATTGGAAAAAAAGGACACCCGTTTGCGGGCAGCCGGGGAGAAAACCACCACTGTCGAAGGTCGTATGACACGCTCCCATAGAGCGCAAAAAAACGGGGGGTCGCCGGGGAGGTCAAAACGAGAAAAACACCCGGACCGCCTACCCGACTGCCTCACCTAAGGAACAAAACAGAAGGAAGGGGGGGACTCTCCTGCGTACGTCAAAAAGGCAGAAAACTAGGACGCGGGGTTTCGCTAGTTAACAGAAACAAAACAGGCAAGAAAAGAGAAGGCAAATATGCCCCGATCAGGGATTTGGATTCGATCGAGTAGGGACCGACTATAGTCAAACACAAGTAACTGCAAAGTCGAAGGATTCCTAGGCAGCCCCCCCCAGCCCCCACCCCAGGAAGAAGCTTAGAAAAGTCAAAGAAGTTCCGCAGGGGAAAAAACTAAAAACAACCTCGAACATCCGACCTTAATACGAAAAAACAACAGAAAAAAAAAAGGCATATTGAAAAAGAGAAATAAGAGGGGGAGGTTGCCTGACCTTCCTACGACGCGTGACTCGAAGGGGGGTTTGGGGAGCGCCCAGGGGTATACTTCGGAAGAAAGGGGGAAAGAGGGATGGTTGTGGGGAAGGATAAGTGGCGAAAGCGAAAGGAAACTTAGCATCGGAGGGGTGACGCGGCTGAGCACGGGGAGGAAAAATGAAGAAACCCGAAAAATCAAAACCCAAAACTGACCTGTCAGTTGACATGCCAGCGGTTGGGGAGAATAATGAAGGAGGGAGGTGGGGAAGGTGTTTATAGGGAATACCGACCCCTTGGAAAAATCTACCTGTGGCTGAATACGATCAACCTAATGCTTGTCGACGCAATCAAGACGTGCCTGGGGAACAAAAAAGAAAAAGAATACATAAAAGGCAAATGAGACCGCAAAGGAGGAGCACGGAAAAAAAGGTCAAAAGAAGAATACACATGGGTCCCAGGGACCTGGACGCTTATCCACATGGCCTCCTTCGAAACAGAAAACCGTAGAGAATACGACGCCAATGAAAGGGGGGAAAAAAGCGAGGCGAAAATTCCGTTAAAAGGGGTTGGCGGGTGACCTGCGACGTGAGTTTCGCGTCCCTCCCACCGCGGGTGGATGTGAAAGGACGGAAGCTCCGCATAGAAAGTGGAGGCGGTGTTTATGCGATCCCGAATACCTCGGTGAATATAAAAGTCTGCTGAGCAAAAGTATATAGGAGACTATTTTGACTGAGGGAGGGAAGAGGGGGGTGGGACCAAAACTTTGGGACGACCAGATCATTCAGAGTAGGGGGGGAGAGCCAATCTGATTACCATGGGTTAACAAGTAAGTAAGAACCAGAAGGAAGGGGAAGTCCATGGGGTGGTCCATTCTATCAGCGACCATCCTTTGCCTAAAGAATAATCAAAGACGGCGAGCTACGTTTAAGGAAGAATAGAAAAGGACCTGCAGAAAATAAACCCGATTAGTCTAACAACTCAAATGCAAGGCCTGGAGGACCCCCTCCTAGCCGAACGATCAAGCCGAAGACGATGAGTTCCAAAGAAAGAAAAAAAGTGGACGAGAGAATGTGGTGACACAGAATACAAAGGCATCAGCTGATTTCGCGGCACCGGACACGGGCGGCCCGGGCGTTCGACAGCGAACGCCCTTAGGTGCGAAAAAAAAAAGGAAAGGGAGGAAAAGGGCAGAAGAAAGTGGACACCTGAAGGGGGGAGGGATGGACCGATCTCATCACCAAGAAGGACACAACGCGCTATTACAAAATTACAAATCACACATACCGGAGACAGATGGGGACTAAGCGAAGCGAGAGGGATCGCTTAATGTTACAGGGCGCCGGTAGAATGGGTCCTCCAAATAGAAGTGGTGAAAAGGAAAAGAAAGAAACCGCAGGGGGAAGGTAAAATCGGTGGACTCCATTAGAAACACTGAGAGAAGGCTCGCCGTGACCCAGTTTTCGTACGCTCTGATCTGCGGCCCAACCGCCATTTCTGAGCAGAATTCAACGAAGGGAAAAATGGTGAGAAATGGGCGGGAAAAAAAGGGGGGGCTAAACTCTTCGAAATGCAACAGGGTGTAAAAAAACTAGGTCATGGCCCGACCCGCGGCTGAACTGCTGGCCACGTTGACCTAGGGATAGAATGAGCGGGTGACAGGTAAGAGAAAAATGTAAGAAAAAAAGGGGGCTTGTCCCTACAAGGACAAAAAAGTCATGAATAAGTAAAGTCAAAAATGTCCCTCGACGGAGAACCCGGCGTGGAAAACTACAGACGACAACACGTGCAAAATGATAAGAAAGTAATAGAAGAAGGGAGGAAAAACTAGAAAAGAAACAAAGAATGCAAATGCACTAAACACGACTCATGCTCCTCAATTTACCGAAACTCCAACGCAAAAAAAATTCTTTACCAGGGAGTTGATCAGGGGACCAGGGAATATGCGGGGAAAGGCGGTCCCAAGACGAAAAACCAAAGCTTTGAGCTCTGAAACCCCAGCCGGCCGGTCCGGAAGGGCGGCGGCCTATGAATGTCCGGTGGAGAGGAGGAAGGCTGCGGGGAAAGGGGAAAAAAAAACGATGTGAGGGGGGGACGGGGCGGGGTCCCAGCAGGTCAGGGGAAGTCCCCGCACTCGTCCATCCGAAAAACGAGCTCGGCCCAGACACTACGGGAAGAACGGGATGCAAAAAAAAGGAAGGGGAGGAACACGACAAGGGGGGGAAGGGCCGTGCCAAACGGGAAGAGTTGCTAAGTAAGAGGAAGCCACTCGAGGAATGCGGATCGGAATCGTAAGAGTATGAGAGGTGTGAAAACAAAAAAATAAGGAAAGGGGAAAAAAAAAACCGGACTGGTGTGTAGCGGGGGGGAGGGGCAACGCCGGCCCAAGAAACCCGCCGCAAGGAAAAAGTGGTGAGGAAAGGTGAAGGAAGAAAGGAACAACGGGGGAAGATGAAGACGGGGAAGGGGAAACGGGTGTCCAGGGCCGGCCAAGATGTCGGGGCCCATGCTCGTGCCAGTGTCGAACCGTCACGCAGACAGGCCGATGAACCTCACGCCAAACGGAGAGAAAAGAAAACTCGTGGCAGTGAGGAGGCCATGGGCAAAGCTAGGGAGAAAAAAAAAGGGGGTGAAGGAATTTTGTGGAGAGAAAAGACAAGGGAGGACCAAATTCGGTGATGATCGGGCACCGTACGTCCCTGTGCCTGAAGAGTCGGGGGGGGGGGAACGGGTGGTAACAAAAAGGGAAGAGGGAACAAAAGAGAGAAAAAAAAAAAAAGCACCGGAGAGAAAGAAAAGAGAGAGATAATTTGGACATAGTCCAAACGATTGACACCAAAGAGAGCAACCAACGGACTGAGAAGCACAACGACCGAAGGGCCCATCAACTTCACGAATGGCTCGGACGCTTGGGGGCGTGCCTCTTCAAACAAAAAAGAAACCCCAGGTCGGAAACGAAAAAGTTGGAGGAAAAAGGGAACAGCATCAAGACCGGAGGTTTACGAAAAGAAAACGTGAAGATCAGCGGCCGTCGGAGTACTCCGTCCCTACAAGCCACGGGGCCGTACCAATAGGGGAAAAGACCGGGAAAAAAAAGACACGAACTACCACGATCAGCGAACCCGACGTCGAACTTAAACTCCTGTCCCAGAATCCTACTGGAAAGGAAGGGAAAAAACCCTGGCGGTCGGGGTGGGGGGAAAAGCACCACCCTGGCGGAGGGGGAAACCACCCGGCCTACACAACATAACTTTAAAGCAACAGTATGAAAAAAGTTATCCAGGGGAAAGAAAAAAATAAGATCAAGAAAAAGTGAAACGTTTAGTAAGGACCACTGGCCAAACAACCTGAAAATCATTCTAACTAGGTTCCTGTGGAAGTCACTACTCTTGCAGCTGGGTAACTGTAAAAGAGAAACAAGGGTAACGACGCACAACTGGAAAGGGCAGAAAGCGGGCACTTAGACATCTCCTCGAAAGTTTTCGGAAGGACTTAAGGCGCGGGAGCACTGGGGAAGGAGGGGAAGTGGACAAAGAAGCACCGGAAAAGACGGATCGTGCCTCAGAGAAACAGCGCCAACAACTGGCAAGGTAAAAGTAGAAACAGACTGGAGAAAGCGTAAGGAAACTGAAAAAAAAAGCAGGCACTTTTTCACCACGACTTCAGACGGGGTCTTTCGAACAGGAAGGGGAATGCACGCCTCTTTGCCTGGGCCAAAAAACCGGAGAGAAAGAGGAGGAAAACGGGGCGACGAGGGGAAAAAGTTCGGGAGCCGCACAAATGAGCGTGTTTGAGACTGGGGACCCACGAACCCTCAGGGAGTGATCCTCGAGATATCAGGCCCGTGGGAAAGGTCGCCCGCGAGGACGTGCGAAGTTGTTCAACGCCGGGGGGATCCAGGTCCCCAGACCACTAAAGTAATTCCGGGGCCAGAAAAAGTGGGAACTTGTTCAAAACATGGAGAGATCCGTCCCGAAGAGGACCATACCGAAATAAGGACGACCTCATAGGTCACTCGGAACACAGCAAGCGTCGTAGGGGATGACCTTTCTAGGGGGGGGAAACTGGTTGGGGGGGCAAGAGGAAGCCGAAACGTAAGAACCGGGAAAAATGCGCCAAACGGCGTGTGAATCTCGCTGGGCAAACGGGGGGAAGGACAAAAGGGGGACCGTCAGATCGAGAAGAACTGGGGGGTCCCGAAGAGCCCGAGCATAACAGTAAACAAAAAAGGGGGAAGGAACGGGGTGAGGAAAAAAAAGAAACGTTGCAACAAAAAGAAGGGAGGACCAGGCCCAGAATGGGGGTGCACGACAATCAGGCTACCAATGCATGCCCCGCTTGGGTCATCAGGAAGAAAAAGGAAGACTAGGGAGGAGCCAGAGAGAAAGGTCGACGTAACGGGAATGGTCGTAGACGGAATTTTAATAAAAGCACCGGCCCCAAAAGGGTAAGGGGGAGGTGAAAGCAACGGTCAGACGCTCGTCAGCCGCAAATGAGGTGCACAACGTGAGGAAAGCAGTTCCCTGGGGGTTAAACAATCTGAAGCGGAAAGGAAAAAGAAAAATGGGAAAAAAAAAAAAAAAAAAAAGAAAGGTGTAAGGTGAACCGGAAAGGGGCCGCCTGAAAAGGAGGTAGTGAGAACATGAGAGAGGGAAACCGGCAGAGGAGAATTAAAATCGCTCGGCGAAAAAACGAGCAGAATACCCCCCCGGACCCTCGAGTGTACAGCCCCAAGATGGTTCTAAGCAAAGCAAAAGGAAAGGAATA
>Ga0179591_1318811_pt1 | contig 10492 bp, 17 predicted proteins | sample CZOMad2_1_08_16f_FD_182891 | JGI IMG/M metagenome (GOLD analysis project Ga0179591, IMG submission 182891) | Vadose zone soil fungal communities from Angelo Coast Range Reserve, California, USA - CZOMad2_1_08_16fungal (PacBio error correction) | ecosystem: Environmental > Terrestrial > Soil >...
ATGAAACCAACACAAAGAAAGCAAACGAAGGGCATGATGCATCATCTCACACCAGCGGGGGGGGGGGAATTAGGCCCATCAAAGTGTCCCAAGAGTGTTGGGGATTACTCCGAGAGACAGAGGAAAGTAAATGGGGGAACAAGATTCACGTCTGCAAAAATTGAACTTCGAAAGTCCCTCTGGAGCCAACCTGTATAAGAGAAAAAGGCATGGTACCATCGGTCTTAAAACAACGAGGAAAAAAAAAGGATGGACCAGAACACTACAGTCTACACCCACCATCAATGGTTGGAAAAAAAGGGTTGAAGGGTGGAGTTGAGGGGGGACGGACGCAATGGGGAAGCTTTCGGCTTGATTGGAAAAGGGGGGGGCAAAAAGACTTCGGACAAGATCGCTGGAATACAAGGACAGCCAAAAAGGGCGGGGAGAAAAAAATCAGAAAATTATCAGAGGGGGTTTTCACACGGTAGGAAGGGAGGGTTGAAAAGGAAGATATTTTCGAGCCTCCTTTGACGTGTTCAACGGGAGAAGGGCAAAAAGCAGCATAAACCCGAAGGGCAAATGGGTAAAAAGGAGGAAAAAACCTTTTCGTTTGGGGGAGGAGGGCTCGCTGGTAACACAGCCTAAGAAAAAACGTACGTATCTGTCAGAAAGGGGGGGGGGGGCACACGAAAGAAAGGCCAACCCGTTTTGCACTGAGCGCAGTGGGTAAAAATCGTATCATATCCCTCTATAGGGGGGAAGGGCTTGGGAGTGGTGGGGACTTCGGATCCGGGGTCCTTATTCAGGAGGGAAAAAAAACAGGCAAACTTCCCACCCTGCTGGTTGAAAAACAAAAGAGGTCCTGCCCCCCCGAAAAAATTTAACACCAACGTGGCCTGATCTACTTGGGCAAGGGGGGGGGGATCACTGCAACAAGCGTGGGGAAAAACCTCAAAACAAAAACCCGTAACGGGGGGAGAAGCCCCTGAAGTGTCCCGAAAAAAAACGCGTCTGCCATCGAGACGAAAAATGAAAAGGACCGCAAGTGGAAAGGTTCACATTGCAGATTGGGAACGAAATTTTATCCAGCACTTTGGTGGGTGATGAACCAATCTAAGGTTCTCAATGGACACAGGAGAGGAATGAAGCAAGACGGAAAACTGAGAAAAGCACCAATATCGCGGGGGGGGGGGTGGGGGGGAACTATGTGTTTTCATAAATGGAAAAAAAGATAGGACGAAGATTGGAAAAAAAAAATCTCAGGCCCGCAAATAGACGAGGGAACGCGGTCGTCGGTTTCAAAGCAGACAAAAAGAATTCAAAAAGAAGGCTGATGGTTTCATTGATTAAAAGGGGGAAGACGGGAGAGGGAAAGAGCGAGGCAATAAAGAAGGTGAGACATCGGGAAAAAAACATGAACGCGCTATTGGGGAAAAGGAAAAAAGACCAAGAAGGAGGTTTGGGATCCGGGGATTTTCTTAAAGAAGGGGGGGGAACCTGCAACTTTGAAAAAAAAGGGAAGACCGGGAAGGGACAGACGCGCTGAAAGGACGGAAGGAGTCAGGGGGGGGGGCGGATTGAACCAAACTGCCGTTTTTGAAAAACTTTGGGAAGGAGCCGTTTCTGACTAGCTGCAGCGGACATTTTCAGCAAACCGAGAAGGCTTAAAACATGTTGAATCCTAAAAAAGGAAAAAAGAGGAACGCTTTTTCAAGGTGGGAAGAAACACTTTCAGTTTGTGAAGGGGTTGCGGAAACTTTGCGGTGAGAAGAAATCAGCAGAAAAAAAAAAAAAAAAATAACTCAAGGGGACGACATGCGGAAGGAAAGGAAGGGGTTGACTGTAAGCTAAACTTAAAGAAGGAGCAGCTGCGTCTGGGAAGCAATATGAGAGGGGGTGAGTGAAAGGAATATCCAAAGGTGAGACCATTAAAAGCCTTTCAGTCCCATTTGGGACGGTTTTTATTACAGGGTGGCAAACAAGGGGGGAGAGGATAACAAAACAAAAAAGGAGTTAGAAAAGAAAGAAAAGTACAACGATTAAGAAAAAGGATAAAAAAATAGCCAAAATGAAGACTTTACTGGGAGAACTTGAAATAGAACTGAAAAATCAAGAGAGTGGGGGTGCCCACAGCCGGGGGAGGGGCGGGAGCAGCGTTTCCGTTGGCGACCGGGAAAAGCCCCATGCCTCACGGCGAATGGTTCGGGTCACCCGGAGTGGGTAGGCAGAGTACGACGAAAAGGCTGGGGGCAAAGGGTCGGGGGCAACCTAATTGTTAAAAGACGGGGGAAAAAAAAAGAGGGGGGGAGGAGAGGAACGTGGACCTAGCAGGGGAGAAGGCAAGGGGACACACTGCTATGGAAGGAAACAGGTTTCCGATGAGGCTAAGAAATCCTCTAATCGGAGGGGGATGGGTCACAAAAATCAAGTTGGATGGTGAAAAAGCCGCAAACTCATACGAAAAAAGGGGGCCTTAACTAGCGACAATTCAACGGGGGTCAGATGCATCCAGGAAAAATCGTTGTTCGTTGCAGACCAAAGGGACTGAGACAAACCGAAAAGAAGCCAACGGGATAGGATTTGTTGCTCAGACCAAATCTCTGCTCAGGGTGGGGGGGGGGGAAAATTTAAAAGAAGGGGGTGCCGCCCTAAACCCCAAGTAGGGGGGGGGAGACACTCGCGTGAACTCGCAAACTCTTGGGGAAAGCTTTAGGAGATGGGAAAACGAAAGAAAGGAGGTATTGACCTCTACATCGTCAGGGGGGGACCGGGGAATAATATGGAAGGACACCCCAGGGGGGGGGTTCTTATAGGAAGGGAAGGGGAAAAAAAAAGAAAGTGGAACAAAGAAGGAAAAATCGGGGGTGATTGGAGAGCGGTTGTTCTCTTGAGGTAAGTCCTCGCCAATTCAGGGGGGGGAAGAAACGAAGGAACGCATTACACAAAAAAAAAGAGGAGACTGTATCGGAAAAGAAACCGAAAGTGGGAAAAGGTAATTGGAGGGGGGTTCGTAAGGGCTGATATGATGGCGTCACAAGGGTTCTTAAACTAAAAAGGGAATAAAGTAAAAACTGGGTGTAGGGGGAGGGGGGAGGTCAGGGGGAATTGTCCAAGTTGAAATCAGGTGAAAAAAAAAGGGAAAAGGGTTAGCCCGGGAGTGAGTTTAGGGGGGGTTACGGGGAGGGGAAGGAACCCTAAATTGGTTTTAGAAACAGTTGGGAAGGAGAAAGATTTTGGAGAAGAAATCGGGGAAAGAGGGACAATGGGGGAAGGAAAAGACGCCTGGAAGGAGGAAAGGGGGGAGGAAAAGGGGGGGGTGACGAAAAGGGGAAAAAAGAGGGGGGGGGGTGAACGGCCTGGGCAGTTGGGGAAAAAAAAAGGACAAGAAGAGAAGAAGGCAAGGCCAAGAGTCAGGTTTAAGGGAGAAAAAAACACAAAAAGTAAAGAAAAAAGAAAGAAGTTCACACCATTATTTAGGGGTGAGGTCAACTGGGTAAAAAAGTATAAGAGAAAAAGCAGTTACAGAGACACGGGAGGGGAAAAGGATTACTAATGAAAAGAGAAAAAAAGAAAAGGGTGAAAGGGGGGAAAAAAAAAAAAAAAACAAATGAAGTTCTTATCTAGATCTAACCCCGTGGGGGGACGGAAGGATGGGGAGCTGAATCAGGAAAGAAAAGAGAGGGAAAAAAGGAAAGAGACCAAAGAAGATAGGGGAAAAATTGCGCAATGACTCAATCCAAAAAAAGACAAAAATCAAAATAAAATTGTGGGGTCCTTGAAAAATGAGGTGGTGGGGGAAGGGAGGGGTCTGGTGAAAAAGGTGTTTCTTTTCATGGAGAAGAGGTTGGGGGGGGGAAGAGAAGGGGTCACAGAAAAAAAAAAGAAGGGGAGGGGGAAGAAGTGTGGGTCCTCAAGGAGAAAAAAAAAGGGAAAATGGCAGGGGGGAAAAGAAAAACATTGAAAAATTGTAAGAAAGTTAAGCGAAAGAAAGAAAAAAAAGACAGGGGGGGGAAAACTTTTCTGGGAATAATAAGGACAGAGTACTCACTGAAAAGGGTTAAGAATAACAAAAGGACCTGGTGGTAGGGGAGAGGGAAGAATCTAGAAACAAAAAAAAGCCAAAGGAAGGGTGAAAAAAGAAGAGAGACTTACAGAACGAAATCTCCTCCGTGGGTTTAGTCAGAAATAATAACGCAAAGTAGCTGAAATTAGGACCACACTTTTTCCACAAAAGGAAATTTGTTGTAGGAGGGATTTCTAAAAAAAAAAAAAGGAAATTTTCCATCAAAATAATCACAGAAACAGAAAGAGGGGAAGGGCCAACTGGAAGGAAAAAAGAATTCAGGTTTGAAAAAAACATGAAAAAAGAGGGATGAGAAAGAAGGAAAAAAAAAAACTTCGATCCCACCAGGGGGGGGGGGGGGGAAAGCACATATTTTGAGTGAAGGGGGGGGATGGGGAAGGGTGAAAAGAAGGCAGTGGAAGGGGACAGGGGACTCCTAATGAGGCGAAAGAGATGAGAAAAAGAAAGACTAAGAAAAGAGGGGATAGTAGAAAAAAGGAAAAAAGGGTTTTTTCAGGGAAAGGAATTGGTAAAATGTAGAAAGGCGAAGGGACTGGGTGAAAGAGATTGTCAGGAATATAGTGAAAAAGATCAATAAAACAAGAAAAGGGCATTTTTGCGGGAGGAAAAAAAAAAAAAGAACCCTGGACTTGTGTTGCCTTCTGTCAGAAAGGAAAAAAAGAAGAAACGGGAAATCAAGTAGGAGAGAGGGGTTGTAAAAACGAGGTACCAAGGGGTTTGTGAAAAGGGAAGGACCAGCAACAATTGAGGAAGTCTTTGTAAAGAGGAAGAGAAAGAACGGATCGGAGAAATAAGGGAATGAGGGGAAGGCGAAATCCTCTAAGGGGAAAAGGAAGAGACAGCGAAAAGAAGGGGGACTCTTCAAAGGTGAAAATATTAAGGGAACACAGAAAAACTAGACACAGGGTGGCAGTAGAAAAAGAGAAAATTTTTCCAGAAAGAAAAAAAGGAAAAGAATGTGAACCAAAAGAAAGAAACAACATGGAACGTGAATAAAAGTTGTTAATTCGAAAAGATGAGGAACATCAGCGAATAAAGAAAATAATTTTCATGGAAACCCGGGGACTGGATATTTGCAAGAAAAGAGACAACAAAGGTGTTCCGGTGGAATTTGGGGAAGAGAACATGTGTATCAAGGAATTAGGGGAAAAGTATAAGAAAAAGGAAGAAATCTAGAAACAAAAAAGAAGGATGAGGGTGAACATATGGAACTTAGTAAAAGTTGTGGGGTAAAAGTCATCTCTGGAAAGAAAAAAAAAGAGAAAAGAGACGGAGGGGAGGGAATAAAAGACTTAGATAGTTGGGAAAAAAAGAAGAAGAAATATTTAAAGAGAGGGGGGGGGACAGGTCTTAAACGACGAGGGTATAGAAACATTGCCCTGTAAAGGACAGAATTTATCTCCAACAAGATTGAAGTTGAAAAAAAAACTAGTCAACGGAAGGAAGTGTGGGGAGAGGATTGAGTGTGGGAGGGGCGGAGAACGGGTGGGTAGGTAGGGGCAGGGAGAGTAGCTGGATGAGGTGAGGTAAAGTGGGGGGGAGTGGGGGGAAAGTAAGAGGGGGGTAGAGAAAGAGGGGAAGAGGGGGAGGGGAGTAGGGGTGCGAGAGGGATGGGAAAAAGAAGTATACAGTATGTAAATAAACAGTAAGAAGGGATTAGGGGGGAGGTTGGTAGAAAAAGAAGTTAAATGGAAAAAACGGGGGGAAAGAAAAGTAGTGTTAAAGAGATAGAGAAGAAGTTGACTGAAGTTTAAGCGTTCTTTTTAAAAGCCCAAATGAGTTTGGGGGGGAAATGAAGAAGAAGGGAGGAGAGGACAGTGTTCAGTAAATAGCAAAGATTCTCAAAAATGGTCAAAAAGAAAAAATCCCTACGGAAAAAAGGTGAAGTTGAGAAGATGTTCATCTTTGGGGAAAAAAGGTGGTAGAAAGAAAGAATGAAGGGGTGGAGGGGGGAAAAAAAGGGTGGCTTTTGTCAACATCCTTAAGGAATGTCCTCACTAAAAAAGAAAGACTAGAAAAGGAGGAAGTGACCCATGACCGGTAAGTAAAAAAAAAAGAGAGCCATAGGGGGGAGGCGAAGAAAATATGGATAGGGGGAAAAGGACTAAATGGGTGGATCCATGGAAAAAGAACTTAAGTTCCTGGGGGTGGGAATAGTGGAATTGGCTTTGATAAAGGAGGGGTTTATCTCCCTGAGAAAAAAAAAAAAACATTGAGGAAAGGAGTGAAAAAAAGAGAGGGAGGAAAATAACCACTAAAGGGAAAAAGAAAAAAAATGGAGAAAAAGAGGACAAAAAAAAAAAAGGAAAAATAAATGCCTGAAGGGGGGATAAAAGGGAAAGCTACCATCGAAAAATAAAGGGTGAGGGGGATAAAGCAAAGGGGGGGGGGGGGGAGAAAACGGAAAGGGGGTTCCCTTTTTTCAAATTTAACGAAGAACTGTACACGTAGAAGGTCGTCCAAAGCATATTACTGAGAGAAAGGAGGGAAGAACCATTTTCAAGGCAAAAAAGGAAATTATGAAAAAAACGAAAAAAGAAAAGAGGGTGGGGGAAGAAAAAACTCATTCTTGAAAAGAAGGGGCACAGGGATTTTGCAGAAAGGAAATGGTAAAAAGTCGCGGGTTGGATGAAAATTGGGTGCGACAAAGGATGAAGCCAAGGTGAAGAAAAAGAAGGAACACTTCTAGAAAGTAGATTGTTATTAGGAGGTTGTGTGACAACGCACCCACGACAGTAAGGGAGTCGCGAGGCGACTTTCTGGGGGATGTTGCAGAAAAACACCAGGAAAGGTTGCGTTCCAAACTGCTGGGAAAAAGCACGACTCCCCAAAAAAAAGGATTGTATAGTGAAAAAGGGGGGTCCGAACGTGCAGCTCCTTCGTTTGTTGTGAAAAGGGTCAATCAGTTATTCAAAAATTGACTGAAGCCCTTCTCGGGGAGAAAAACTCAGTAAAAAAAAAGGGAAACACCAGGGAGTGGGGGGAAAAGAGTTTTCTTTGACGGGGTGACCAAGAAACACGGAAAGATATCCACAAAAGAGGAGAAAGGGTTTTTTTGCGGGATGCACTAGGAGGAAAAATGTACCGAAAAAGGAAGGAGTCGATCTTCACAGGGAGTACTAGGGGGAAAAAAGAAGAACTTTGGGGGAAAAGAGACCTGTGCCATCGTGAGGAAAGGAAGAGACGGAAAGGGGAAAGTGATAAACAAGAGGGGTCTGGCGCATCAAAAAAAAGAGGTGTCACATCTGAGCTGTCAAAAAACACGAAACTGGGGAAATAAGGCGTAGTAGGGAGAAAGAATGGGAGAAAAATCACTTTGCGGGGGGAAGCACAGGAAAAATCCAACGGTTACTAAAAAAAAAAAAGGGGGTAGTTCGTTTATGGGGGAATAAGTGGATACCAAAAAACAGGAAAAGAATGAGTGGGTTGTCCTCCAGGGAAAAAAAGTAACAGTGCGTTGTGGGGGTTAGTTGGACGCAGGACACTAGAAAGGGTTCAAAACCAAACAGAACAAAAGGTTTGAAATGGCCATATTGTTTCCTGCACCTCATATAGAATAAAGGGACATCGAGTGGGGAGACCGGCAAATAAGAAAAGAACGAGGGCAATAAACACTGTACGAGGAAAAGCGAATTCGCTCTTAAGGATGTAGAGTATTAGGGAAAGCCAAAAGGGGTTTTGGTGGACCATGTAAGGTTGAAAACAAAAACGAGAGACAAATGAGACCCTACTGATGCCCCACTGTTCAATGGGTGACGGACAGCCAGGAACTCATCAGAAACGGAAGAGTGGGTTACAGGCCCTTTTAAGTCACAAAAAAAGTCAGAAGGTCGGGTGTTTGATGAGGAAAATGATGGCAAGTATGAGCGGAAACGCATAAAAGAAAGAACGGCCTTTTCAAAGAAAAAAGATATTTTGAACTAGAAAAAAAGAAAGAAGGGAACCAGTGGGGGAAAAACCCTCAGGGAGGGTAAGTTTCTTACAGACCCGACACTGCAAGTTGGGGGAAGGGAAGGCTGGGGGGTAAAGAGACAAACGGAGCAGGACATCTAGAGAAGGCCAAGCTACACCAAAAAAGGAAAGAACTTGGGGGGGATGTTTCCGACACGACGGCACTCCACTAAATCTGTGCTTTGACAAAAGGCGGGTGACGAGAAAGGTAGGGGGCCTGGGGGAAGGGAGGGGGGGACGACTTGGGGGAAACCGAAGTGGGGGAAAAAAATTGGGGACTGGGGGAGGACAGGTGTGCAAAGCACAGACTGTCCTGCAAAAAGAATGAAGAGTCAGGGGTTGAAATTGTCCCGAACGGGTAGAAAAAAGCAATCCGAACGAAAATTTTGGGGGGACCAAAAACGGTGGGGGAATAAAGTGCCCGCACGCACGGGGAATATTATTAGGAAAGGAAAAAAAAGGAAAAAGGGAAGTGCGAGTCTGGTGGGGGAGACAATGAGCTCTAACTCACAAAAACAAGGAAAAAAAAAGAGAGAGAGGGAAAAGTGCAGGGCAACTCACAGAGTCACGGCAGTTCTTCTAGACATCCATCACAACTAAACGGGACATTAGACAACTCACGTGGTAAAAAAGGGTTGTGGAGGAGGAGGTAGATAACGTGGGAAAAGGAAAGGGTCGCTAAAAGGCAAGGAATGACAAGCCTCGGGGAAGTGGCCCAACAAGGAGACAGCAGATGTGAGTTGAACCCTCTTAGACACAAACCCCCCAAACACACAAAAAGAGGGGGAAAAACGCATTAAAAAAGAGACAGCCGAGCCAATCATGTTTGAAAAAAGGGGGGGGGGATTGGGAGTGAAAGTGGGGGGGGGGGGGGGAAGCCAGATTTGGCACGCCGTTAAGGGCCTGGGAGATGGTCGGTCGGGAAGGGGGGGGAAAATTCTTAAATCGCTGAGAAAAACAACGAGAAGCCGGCGGAAGATCAGATTGAAGGCAAGGGGTGTGTGAAGCGGGGAAAAAAGGAACGGAGGGGTTAAAAAAAAGTAAAATTAGGCAGGGAAAAGAAGGACAGTGAGTGGCAGTGTCAGGGTTCGATTTAGTGCCGAGGCATCAGAAAACAGGGAAAGGGCATGGGAACGAGGGGGGGGGGAAAAAAATTGTTGAGTGCTGGGGTATGGGGAGCTAAAGGTGACAACACAGAAGGACTGATGGGACAACGTCGGAAATCTGGGCTCGATGCATTTTGTTTGCAACGGGAAGCGGGCAAACCACGTTGCTGACGAGGAAGAGGAGAACCGGGAAGGGGGATCAGGGAAAGTCTTCAGGAGTGGGTGGCCGGGGAAAAACCTCGGGGGGGAAACGTAGTTCGAACTGGGAGAAAGGCCGCTTGAAAAAAAGGGAACGAAAAGGGAAGGGCCCAAAAAGCACGTTTACAAAACTTGTACTTTGCACGCGAAAAAAAAAAAAGACTGGGCATGGGAAATACACGGGGAAAAAACCAAACGGAAGAACACGAACGTTAACGGGGAGAAAGTTAAGGTTTAAGGGAAACGTCTGGGGGCACCATAGAGAGGACAGAACGAAAGTGGCAGTTCCCAAGTTTTCCGGGGGGGGGGGAGAGGGCACGATAGGGAAGGGAGAAGGGGGGGGGTTGGATAGCAGAAGCACGGGATTCACTGCGGGGCGGGGGGAAGAGGGGGGACAGGACGGGAAAGCGAAAAAAAGCCCCCAGGATTCTGAGGGGGTAGTCTTGGAGAAATGGGAATATATACCCAATCGGGGGGGGGGGGGGAAAAAAAGACGTCGGGAAACGCCAAAGATAAAAAAAACGTCCTTTTTAGTAAAAAAGAAAGGTTAGGGGGGGAACAGCAGCAGGGAAAAAAATTCACAGAGGGTTGCCCGGGGAGTAAGGGCAGGGAAGAGAATAAGGCCACGGGAAAAGGAAAAGGTGACACAGCTTGAAGTGACACATACGCCTCTATTTTAAAAGAACATTCAACCGAGCCGTTAAGGTGTGTCAGAAGTAAAAAAAAGGAAACCTATCTTTATTGAAGAAAAGAAAGACAGAAGAAAGGGGAAGTTAAAGAAAGAGAGGAAAAGCAAAGGAGGGGGTGGTGGGGGACGTTGAATCAGCGATTAGGAGAAGGGGGGAGGACGAGGGGAGGCGGCGAAACCGCATCCAGAAGTAAGTGAGAAAAAGGAGAGGAAGGTTTACGCCAGGTGGGGGGGGGAAAGACCACGCAGGTCTTGGAGTCTCATAAGTAGTGGGGAGGGGTAAAACTGTGCGTTTTTATCCTGAGAGGGGGAAACAATAAAAGAAGGAAGAATCGAACGCGACGGCTTAAACAAAACCTCGCGCAAGAGAGTGGAGAATGACACAGGAAGGGAGGGAGGAGAATGTCCTGTTGAGAAAATTAGCAAGGGACAGTCCTCTTTTGGCCCAATTTGGGAGGGGAGTTTGGTTCCCTTGCGTTGTAA
>Ga0179591_1304166_pt1 | contig 10491 bp, 11 predicted proteins | sample CZOMad2_1_08_16f_FD_182891 | JGI IMG/M metagenome (GOLD analysis project Ga0179591, IMG submission 182891) | Vadose zone soil fungal communities from Angelo Coast Range Reserve, California, USA - CZOMad2_1_08_16fungal (PacBio error correction) | ecosystem: Environmental > Terrestrial > Soil >...
GCAGAAAGAAACAAAAAAAAAGCATGGAATCAGATAGGGCAAAAATTTTTTCCGATGGCGAACAAAAGGAAGTATCAGGCACGATCACCCGTGTGTACAAAGTTGAATCGGGGCGCACTGGTCGCCTCCCCAATGACATCCCGAGCTAGACCGATGGAAAAAAAAAGAAGTGGAGACCTCTGGTTGACGGAAAAACAGAAGAGACGGAAGGAAACGGTAGCGCGTCAGATCTGATCGAACAGTCGGCGCACATTGCGGAAAGAGACAAAAAGCGAAAAGAAAAAGGTGAAGCTCGTTTCAGCTCGGGTGCGGCGCAAAGGGCACGAGGGGATTTGGTTCCGCCGGACCCGAGCACTCGACGAGACCGCGCAAAAAGGAAGCGGAAAGTGTTTGAGAATAAAAACTCGTCGCAACCATTAAGAGCAACAGTCCCGGGGGCGTGGGTGGACGAAGGAGAGGTGGGAGGGTCAAATCGGGCTCCTCCGAAGTAATGCGCGTCATCACCTCCGATAGAGAAAAACGCAAGACGGAGATGAAATTTCCACGCTCGGGCTGCAAACCGGAACTTCGCCCAATTGGGGGTGAGGGAAGACGGAAGCTGGGGGAAAAATGAAATCGGGGTCCTGTCGGAAGATCAAGAAAGAAAGGTGTAGGCGTGAATACAGAGACAGGTCTCGGACAGCGATTTACGATAAAAACGTAGGGGAGGAAGCGCGGCCGGATATCAACTCGGGGGAAAATTGGACATTGCAGGTTTCACAGCGCTCTGGACCCTCAACGGGGCAAAAGTTGGGCGAATACGTACTCAGGTCGGTCCGGGGCCCGGGGCCGAACAAGAACTTACCGTACAGGGGAAAAGAACACGAAGCCCGTTCGTTAATCTCTGGCGATTAGGGGAATTGGGGAAACTTGGCCACGGACAGTGCCTGTCGGGATCGTCCTTGGAAAACCAGAAAATTGCGTGGCGATATGAGCCTGGCTGATCTGTCATTGATGCAGCCCGTAAGTCTGAGCTATCCAGGAGCTCCAGCATACCTGGCAACGAACTCCAAATCCGAAACACCCGCCCATCATATAGGAAGTCTGGGTCCTCAACGTAGAAAAAACACTGCGTCCAGGCTCGTTTGCGACGAAGGAATGAAACTACCAAGGGATCTCAAGGCCTAAATAACGGCTCGGGTTCCCGTCGTGAATGGCAATCCAAAAAAGGATGAGGGAAAGCGCCGGCCATAGGCACGACTGACGTACTGGCCTTCGGGCAGATCAAGTCCTGGGAACGTTGACTCAAGACCTCAAGGCTTTTCGGTGGCCGTCTGAAGATTGGAAACTAAAAGTGATATCATCTTTAAAACTGACCCGGGTACGCGCCGAGGGATTGGGTGAACATGGCCAAGCATATGACTTAACGATTCAAAGCGCTCGGAACAAAAGGCTGGCCCCAAGACCAGAAAGAAAGAAGTCGCCGTCAAACTGTGGCTAAGAAAGATGGGAAACACCACAAAAAAATTTAACATTTGTCGCGAAATGGAAGAAGGATGGAAAACATAGGTGGCGCGCGTGCTTCTCTCCGGTCGACGAAAGCGAGAGCCGCTATAATAAAGGAACGACTAACCAGAAAACGGCGGACACTTGTTGCATAGAACCCCCGCCAGAACGGAGACGTAGGGGAACCTTTCAGAATTCAAAGTGGGGGACAGACGTCTCAAAAATTCAAGGCCCAGGGGACGACCATAAGCACGAATCGATGCGCGACGCACCACAAACTCGTACGAGGCCGGTGACAGCACTTCCACACCATCGGGTGTGAGATTGGCATGAATCACCAGGCTCCTAACTTATAGAGGAAAGCAAGAAGTCGCGGCATTAAGGCTCGGGACAAGTTCTGTCGAAGCGGGAACGGGGTCGCAGTACCGGAACCGAAGAGCAGTCATGACTGTGTGGTCTCGCCCAGGGAGAGTATCGTGCGCCAGGAAAACGGGGCGGCAGATCTTAGAACGAGGGATGATGACGAAGGGAGTGCCCGACGGCTTTAAAAATGCGCGGCGACAATGACGTTCCAACGAATAACCGAGATCTCACAACCACCAAGGGTGAAGAGATGGGGATGATCGTCGGCAAACGCATCTTGCAAAAACCTATTTGAGCGGGACATAAAAAAGAACTTCTACATATTAAAGATCCGCCCCCACTAGGTAACAGGCGCGATATTAATCCCTGTAAAGGATTAACGCGCGCGATCACGAGTCGGTCCGTGTAAAAACCTACCTCGAATCGCGCTACCCGGCGTAATCGCAATAATAAACCGGCCGGCCCTACTTCGGTGCGTCCGGCAAGACCAACAGACAGTTGCGGAAGGGGCGGGGGGGAAAAGGAAATAAGGCGAGGTGCGTCCGCGAGAGAGGTTTTTTGGACGCTGGGATCGTCAGCTGGAATTAGCGTCGTTTAAAAGGGGCCGGGTGACCCATACGCCGAGTCTTAGCGTCTTGGGGGGTAGGGGAAAAAAATGTCCCGCCGAATGTTGGGGTCGTAAGGACTGTGGAATAGCGGCTCGCGCTGCTGAGACCCGGCGCAGGAAAAAAAAGAAGAGGTCCCTTCACACGTTAAATGTTCTGTTTTGAGGGAGGACGAGAAGAAATCGGCGAACACCGCCGCGGTGGGGCTCTGGGGCGAAAATAAACGGGGGGACGGCTTGCCGTGGTCGCACAGGGGACACGGCGTCCTTTTTCCAGAGCTATCCAGTTGGAAGAGACGAGAATAGGCTGGCCATGGGACTCCCTCCACGTGGCCATCAGAAGTTTTAACAAGGGGGAGATACAGTGCGTCGGGAAAAGGGCAAACGGAAAAACTGATGACGGCTGCCAGAACAGGAGCACCTGGACAGGGTTCCCAAAACGCAGGTCTAGAGGCCAGTAGTGGAGAAGGAACGCCTACGTGGTCTAAAAATGGCCCATGCCGGAGAATCTGAGAGCGGGAGCGATCTTGAGGCCAAAGATCAGATCTACGATCCAGTTCAATGGGAATTTCCGTATCGAGGGGAGGGATCAGAAGCGCGGAATTCAGGATACGTTGGCGCAAATAAGGGGGGGCTTGCCGTGCGAACATTTGAGGAAAAGGAGGTTCAGGTAGCTGCTCACCGAAGGGCTACGGATCAGACTTTAAGGGACGCAAAACAGACAGGGTAATTCATGAGAGCTAACGCCAATTTGCGAGGGTCTCAAGGACCGAAGAAGTGGCCAGCACGGAACAGTTCAGCGCAGGACTAGGGCTTGTGCAGAATTGATACAAGTGTTACGGTAGTTACGCAGCGACATCACCTGACTAGTGGATACGGAAACATCACAAGTGGGGATGGGTATCACGCTCTGCAATCCTGCCTTTAATGCACTTCGGAGGGGTAGGCCTCAGAGCCTCCGCAATCACAACTTACCTTTTTCGAGCGGCAAAGGGGCTGTACCGCGCCCTGGTCGATACCCCACGTGGAGACCCCCGTGGCGACTTCCCTCGACAAAAACAGCAGTTTTTTTTGAAAGGAAAGCGATAGCGAAACCATAACCCGTGGCGAAGCCGATCTAACAAAGGCAGCACCGGAGCCGTAAGCGACGGTGAAAAGATCCGGATTTGATGAATCGGGATGAATGCGGATCGAGCTTTGCGCCCGACCACGGAGTCCAATCGGCAAAGCTTTCGAAAAAACGGAAATTGGGTGGGGAGAGAGTCATGGGACGAGCAGGGTTACAGGCCAGAACACTTTGTCCGATGAACGTGTTGAGAAAGCGCGGCGGGGACAAACCGCCATCTGCCTTCTCGGCTCCGCAAAACAAAGGCACGATGACCGGGAAGGAGAAGGCTCTTTCACACGCGTGAATGTTCACCGCAGTCGAGAAAAACGAGAGATAGAAAGCGCCGCTTGAAACGGGAGAGGACTCCGCGGGGAATCAGCGCAGCCTTCTGAAGTAGGAGGACAAGACGCATCGGTCTGCGTTCCGGGGGAAGTCGCGGGGAACCGGGTGCAAAACTCTTTCCGCGTATCGAAAAATTGGGCTGATTCCGTGACCTGGGCAACGGAAAACCCATTTTTGAGAACGATGCCTTTCCATGATTGGTTTGGGAAGGAGGTGTATTGGGAGCGCAAGCGAAATCCCGGATGGATTGCTTCGCTTCGACGATGACGGTGATAGTACGGGTTGGTGGTCAGCCCTCGTCCTTGTCAGAAGAAACGGTCGCCGAGAGGGACTTCCGACGAAGGATTAAAAGATCGCGCAATGCATGAAGCTCAGCACGGGGTGGCTCCGGGGTCAGCAGAGAAGGGGATGCTAAAAAGTTCGTGCGTGTTTAGGAGACTAAGGAATGGGGGGAGCATTCTGAGATTTGCGCGGCAACTCCGCAACCGAATATGAGAGGCATTTACTGAATGAAGTGTATACGGATGGGCTTTTTGGACATTCCATCGAAAAGGCAGGAAAAAAACCTTTGAGCCTTCCGGCATGGGCCATGACGTTGCTCACGTTGGTTCGGTTCAGACGGGTACGGCTGCGGGCCACGGCCAGTATTATGCGAATTGAGGGGGGGTGTGTGAACATTGGAAGTGACGCCGCCCGTGCTGTTGGGGGGGCCGCAACCGGAGAGTTTGGTTTAAACCCGACCCGGAAACTCTCTAGAATGCTGGTGCGAGCGTCAAAGGACACGGCCAACCTATGCAGCTGGGTACAGGCAGAGGAGGGAGGGCCGTGGGGGGAGCGTGGTCGTGGAAGGTGTGTCCTGGGGGCTTTAGTTAGGGGGTGGACGCGAGGCCATTGAATCGTCCGTGGCAGATCTCTCACAAAAACAAGATGAGAAGAAGCAGGAAATAAAACAGTGCAAGAGGGCAGCCCACAACGGCAGCGCCATCAACAGCCCAAAAGACCGAAGCAGTCGAGACCCGCCAGGCAACACAGAGAACCGGCCAGTTGCATTCCGGACTTCGGGCCGCAAAAATCAAAGAGGTCATGGCGGGTGGAGGCTTGGGGGGCAACCGGGGTCCATAGCGACCCTATCACGGCGGCTACTCACCCTGTTCAGGTGAAACAAAACACGGAGATAACAGAAGCGGACAGTAAAGGGAACACAATAAAAGTCCGCCGCTAAACCTTCAAAGCTGGGCACGTCAAGGGAAAAAAAGGGAAAAGCCGTGCTGGGCCATATTTTAAAAAGCACAGAACTTCGACGATTCAAGAATTTCAGAAAACTTCAAACTGGAGGGGGGGGCCGTGACGAGTGCGCAAGAACCCTACGGAAAAAGAGCCAGATTTCGATCCGCCAAACACCACAAAAAAAAACAAATAAACCGACAACGCAAAGCCACGCATATCAAAACACAGCAAGAAAATCCGAGAATAAAGGAAGTTATGCTGGCGCACTAAGCGCCGCTGCTTCGAAAGTGGACCGGGGGGGTTCGAGGGGAAAGGACATAAGGAGAAAAAACCCGTATTCGAGACATATAAGAAGACGAAGCAATAAAGAAGCTCCCTGGAAAAATGATTTCTTCGGACGCGACGCAACGGAAATTAAGAAATGGAAATCGTAATTTATCCGGAACGGGAATGAGTTTGGAATCAGAAGTACGAGGCCAATCTAGCAAAGACGGGGAGTTAAGGGAATATGCAGGTACAGGGTGGGGGGAATCATCCACTCAAAGAAAGAGCCGACCGCTGCAATAAAAGAGGGCCATCCCTCAACCCGACGGAGCAGGCAAAAAGGCGGAGGAAGAGGCAAGCGCGGGAAAGACTCTGTCGTCGACCGTCTTGGAAGAAAAGGGAACTGGAGGGAAAAAGATCTTCTGGCTAACGTGCAGAGAACAAGTAGAGAGTTGAGGAGGCAGACAGAATCCCACCAAAACACCCCCACATGAGTGAATGGGCGACCTGAATAGTCGGAACTCTGCCAAAGCAGCGCGAGAAAGTTGGTCATCGGCTCAAACGGCCGTCCTACCGAGATAGCCAACGGTGAAGGCGACGGGATGGGGATACTAGGTATCCTGTTTTGGGAGAAAAAAACCGAGAGATAGAACCCAAAATAACATCGACTACAAAAAGCCAGGCCGCGATCAAGAGGGGAGTGCCTGCGCACAGTGAGAGGGGTCTTAGGAGAAAGGTTTGAGCCGGAACGTCCGCCTCGCGCGAAGAAAGGGGATCTAAACGTCGATGGAAGTACCGCCAGTGGGGACTTCTTTTCCGCGAACCAGGGCGCCGGACAGTATTGAACCGGGGCGCTATCAAGAGATCTAAATAGATTCGGCGTATGGGAGTCGAGTAGGACCCAACGCGAGAGTGAACGAAGAAGTTGAAGCGGAAGCGGGCCCAATAATTGCCTTCCATGCTGAAACTAAAACGAGACGGGAAGGTATGCCCGGTAACAACTTAACTAAACAGGGGTCCCAAAACACGACAATCGCAACGTCAGCTCGGGGCGGATGAACTAAATGAAAGTTCAGGGAGAAGTGCTTGAAATTCCCAACGGGGAAGAGTCAATGAAAAGAGAGGCTGTACTATGGATTAACCTAGAAGGAGGAAGCTGTCCCCTGTGATTGGCTTCCACCGGGAAAAGTGAGCGGAGACCAGAAGCACACTAAAACTACAGTCAACGAAGAGAAATCAACTCCTTAACCGGCAAGTCAAAAGAGGGTTTGAATTTCCGAACACTTAGGAGAGGTCAAAAATGCTCGAGGTAGTACGGGGAGATACGGAAGGACGTGGGACTGGGACGCGGTCCTCAAGTCGGCTCTGAAAGATCTTCTCATGGCCGTCTGTCAACCAGCAGGTTTCACCAAATGCGGAGAGCATCGGGAAAAGAAGGGGGGGTTGTGGGGGGGGGTCGGCGCAGGCTCTGTCAATTGTAACTTTGAAGAAGAACCAGTGATTGAGGGTGAAGACTCATAAGTTTTCCCGACAAAAAAAAGTGAAAGAGAACGGGGGTAACACTAAGTTCTTTTAAGACGGTCTTGAAAAAGTAGATGATCGGAATGGGGGGGGAACACATTTATGCGCGCCTGGAACAAGCCCGGACCGAAGCTTTCCCCATGTCAGCAGCGCAAAAGAGTGTGATCAAACTGAGACTCAAAATGAAAACCAGACGGCGGTTGATTTCGCAGCTGCGCTGATGGATAAAAAAAAAAAAAAAAAAAAAAAACAGAACGAAATCGCCGTAACGCTTTATTTCCCGCGTGTTCTGACTCAAGCGGGACGTCCGATATGCAGAGATGAAGTCGACAAATAATAAATACCAGTGCTCGGGCAGAGCTATCGTAAAAAACGCCCAGGGCGGGTATGGGTCACGTTTCAATACGAGGAGGGGACGACTTCTAATTCCCACGGCAACGGCTGTACAGCGAAGACTTCGACCTTCTAGGACGCAACAGACAGAATTGTCGGTGCCAAATTCCGGCACCAGGCTGGTGTAGAGCGAACAAAAAGGCCTGGGAGCCCGCGTCTACACGGGCCGTCCAGCAACGTAATCGAGTTCGAGCGGCTGAGTCGGTCAGGAGGGTGGACCGACGACCCAGCTGCCAAAATCGCTGATGGAAAGCACATTGAATAAGGATGGCTCCTCGGAGCTGGAGGAGGGGTTCAGGGGCTGAAAAAAGACTGGATGGGGACCTCGCCCGACTTCACATAGATGGAGGAAAAAGAGCGATTGCGGACGACACCTTCCATACTAAAAAAACAACGAGTAGGAGGAGATATAGAGGGGGGTCCAGCGAAACGCCCAAAGGTCGCCCGGTCAAAGTTGGAGACGAAGGAATACATCGATGCCGCGGAGAAGAGAAGCTCAAAAAGCTTGTACGAGTCTCTCAAAGATTCCCCTGTGCGCCACCAGAAAAAAGACGCTCATATAACGGCGAATTCGTCGTAAAGGTAGGGAGACTACCTCGCGAGATACATCACGCTTGCGTCCAAGGCCGGCGAGCTGTCGAAAGCAGGAACCGCCTAGCTTACGGCGCGGATGTCCAAATACACGAACGGTACTACTTATGGGAAAAGGACCCGGCGTGGAAAGAGTGATCGCGGTTGGAGGGTCCGGCCCGTGGATTGTTAACTGTCGCCACTTCTCAAGGCAACGGGGAAACATAAAGAGCGGATGGAGGGGGATCGAGGAACAGTGTCCGCCGGGTGGGGGGTCGTAAGTCTGGGTCGATTTCTTCATAGGCGCGACCGCTCGACCGGAAGGACGAGCAAGAAAAGCAACTAGCAGGTACGTCGATTTACTTGATAATTAATCTAAGAATGGAAACGTCCAATCCCCGGGGGGGTTTTCAAAGGTAAAAAACGACGGAAGTGGGCGGCAGGCGTGGTGCGACCAATGGAAAAGGAGACTGATTGGTCACATCGAATTGGTTTTAAGATCAGAGGAGCAGTGGCCATTTTTACAAAGCCCCCCCGGCCGTAGGCATGGGAATTGGAAGGTGATATTTTGGTAAAAATTGCATCTTGTGAAAAAAAGAAAGCCTTGATAAGCTTTAGTCGGTTCCTCAGAAGAAGGCCCGGGTCATGCCCAAGAAGAGGGGAAAGGGCTATCGTGAGGAGAGCAATGGGGGGGCGGCCAGAAAGGGCAAAAGAAGGCTGATCTCTCTCTCTCTCTCTGACCCGTCATCAGAGACTCATATTCACTGAAATCCTATACTCAAGAACACTAGAGCATGGCACGGGAAGGGGACGCTAAGGGGGCAGGGAGGTTCACAAAGCCAGCCGGATGGCGTCCTGGTCAGGGAGCATTTGAGGGTTCTAGAATGCTGTGCGGAAAAAAAGACTCGCTGCGCACATACTTTACCTGGAAGACATGACAGGGGTCAGCATCAACAAAGGGAGCCTAAAAGAATGGGCAAGGTTCAGGGAAGATGCACGTGGAGGGAATGAACACCCAAACAAGCAAGTGCATCAAGGAGGAACGATCTATGGGGGGGGAGGGGGACAGGGGCGTGCCGGGAGAGGGTCCGTTGCGACCAGATCAATCCAAAGGAACAAGGATGAGGTGAGTTCAGCGACACCAAAAAAAAGAAAACAGGGATGGTATCGCTGCGCGAGACCAGCCTGCCTTAGGGGTCACTTCGGGGGAATAGGGAGAATCCCGACAAGACTTCCGAAAGTTCGATGCTTTCGAGACGGAAATCGCTGTCCGCTTGTAGGAGGATCAACGACTTCCAACCTGCAAATCAAGGGAAAGACGGACAGGCCCGGTCGTCAGTCCATCATAGGGGAGTCCAGTCACCATCAAAATTGGAGGGGGCGCAAAACAACCGGAGGGGCTGAGGTGGGAGTCCCTATCCTGAGTTTTACGGTCATGACGGCGGGAGACGTATCAACACAAAGAGAGGTCACGACGTCACAAATCTAGGAGACGACTGAAATATGACTTACAAATGGTTCGAGAAGGGGGTGTTTTCGCCGTTAACACTTTTAAAGCGGAGAGCGGATGCTGGGGGGCATTCGATCTAAGCGGGGAAGGACCAGAGAAATGTTACCACGCAAGACGAACACCAAGGGCCGGGCTGTCGAGTCACGGCGGACGCAGAAATGCATGGGAGGTAGAATGTTAGACCTACGTCGAGAGATACTACGGACCGCGCTAAGTCTATGAGAGCGGGGGACCTCCAGCGAACCGCAACGGGAGCGGGCAGAGGGAAAATGGAGGGCGATGAGGCGGCCTGCAAGCCCGGGGAAGATAACAACGACGGCCTCTTTGCATGCGAGCCACGGGCTTATGCGGTAACAGCGCCGGACGAGGCCGATAATATACAGTTCAAATGAGGGTTGTTAGGAGGGCTCGTCGGGGCGAGCAGCACGATCAAGGGGCGGTCAATTAACTAGGGGGATTAGGACTGCTGGGACGCAATGACGGAGCGAAGGAGCGTACGAGACAGGAAGGTGGAGGAAGGGTTCGAAATTCGCATGGGGAATTCGACGCCAGAGCTCGAGGCATAGATCCGCGACCGAAGGAGATCTAATCGGGGAAGAAGGGGGTTGGGGGAAGGCCCGGGAGCATTCGTGCGGTATGTTGGAAAAAATGGAGGTGCATGACTGGGTCGGGTCTCACGGATCACCACAAAGCGAAAAAGACGGTGATCCTTTCCGAAGCCGGTGGACGGCGAAGTCGGCAGGGCAGGCATAGGATCGCCAAGCCGTGCGCCTTCGCAAACAAGTCCAGGTGGCCATGACGGTTGGCAAGGGGGTAGGGGCAGGACGGAATTACTGCTGAGGCCCGTCAGAAAAGTCTTTTGAGAGAATCGTGGGGGGAACCCAGGGGAAAGACATTGAAAGCCGCCGCAGTGATAGGGCTTGAAAGGGTTGGGAGGACACACAAAGAACCAAACCGAGATACCTTATGCTTGAAGCAGTTCATCTTACGGAAAACAACATAGGCGTTTGAGGGAGTAGGACGTCTTTTGAAAGCGTGGTCGACTTTTAAGGGTGGTGTCTGCGGGGCTGCTGAGTGGCAAAGAAAAATCTCATTGCCCTTTTA
>Ga0179591_1306439_pt1 | contig 10491 bp, 11 predicted proteins | sample CZOMad2_1_08_16f_FD_182891 | JGI IMG/M metagenome (GOLD analysis project Ga0179591, IMG submission 182891) | Vadose zone soil fungal communities from Angelo Coast Range Reserve, California, USA - CZOMad2_1_08_16fungal (PacBio error correction) | ecosystem: Environmental > Terrestrial > Soil >...
GGGAAGGGGGAGATCAGAGGTCCGGCCGAGACCATCAAAAAGGTGCCTAGGGGACTCCTCTAAGGGCATACACAAACCAATCAGCTCCCAAGACTGGGCGGGACCTACGAGTGAAGAACGAAAACCGACGAGTTGGAACAAGCATAGTCCTTGGTAAGGGGGAAGTTACTGTCTTCCGGCATAAAAGACATGAAAAAGTTGGGGAGAGAAATCTTTCGAAGCCAGGTACCCGTGGAAAGGGCAGATACCTCAAAGAAGAAGCCCTGGAATTTTTGGACTAGTAGAAAGGGACTCACTGAGAAAACAAAGTTCATGCTTTGGACCAAGGGAGCACGGGGGAAGGCACAAAGTAGATTGGAAGCAACGGGTTTAACCCAATTGCTGACGATCCCTTGGGAATAAAACAATACCAAATCTCCTTACAAAGCTTGAGTTGACTCCGGGGGGAACAAGAGGAAGAGATCGAAGCAGTTCAAGAGAAAAAGTTCGGGGAAAAAGCTGGCTCTTTGCGCTTCCCCCGCGATTGGCGGAAGTTAACGATATAAACTCCGCGTCAAAGATAGAGGGGCGACCGGTAAAAGGCCTATCACCAAAGTAGCTCTAACTCCGTCTGGTGGAGAAGGGATTGATAAATAAGTTACAGACAAATTTAGAAAAACGGAAGATAGGAGAAGGAGAAAGGAGTGGGGGGGGAAAGGGGACGCAATAATCGGCCCATGGTCTCCTCCTACCCGAGGAAGATAATTTGGGGGCCAGCATGAAAGGGAAGAAAAAGTGAAGTCTGCAGGGATAACGAGACGACGGAAGCGATTTCGTGAACTGAGCTGCATGTTTTGCCCGCATTGTTGAAAGTGGGCTCTCGCTAGTGGTCGTTAAAACACGGGACAGAATCGGATCAAGTTCATAGACAGGAAGAACACGTGAATCAAAAGAATCTTACTGGTAAAAAAACCTCGACTGAGCTTTGGAAATATGCTTCCTTGGCAAAAAAACCAAAGGAGTAAGGTTAAAACTACTTCGTACTGGGCCTGGAGACCAGGCCCACAAAAACCGAATACCATGACAAAGGCTAACGCGCAATCCAAGGGAGGGTGAATAATGGCAGGCAGTCTTACAACACTGAAGGAAATATCTGCTTCGAGAACAAATCCCGCGGATCTCCTTTAGTAAAAAGAGGAAGTTGGCTAGGACTAAAAGACAAGGTCGGGGGGAGGAGAAAGGGGGGTTGAAGGGGGGCGACAAAGAAGAACCGGTCTCTTCCTGGAGCGCGTTGAATCGGTAAGACCGTACCGCATGTTAGGTCAAAAATAAAGACACACGAAAAAAGGAGTTGTAAAACGTTGTAGGAGGGGGAGGAAACATCAGGAAAAGGAGTTGGGGGGGGGACAGGGAAATGGCACGTCCCAATGAAACTGTGTGGCATCCCCGGGAAATGGGTCGTTTGAGAAAGAGGAACCGCGATTTGTTTAAAAAGGAGGTAGATCGTCCAATGGGGAAAGAGTGAGGAACGAGAGTTGAGAAAGAAAGACCTGCAAGAGGGGGAAAGGAAAGGGTCTCGAACGTTTGCACAGTGTCATACAGGTTGCAGATCACACACCTCGGATACTATGCACTTGCCCGAGGCAGCGTGATACCTTGAGAGGGGGTGAGAACAAAGGTTAGTAGTAAAAGAGGGGGGAACGAAGGAAGTGCGACAACCACTAAACTGAACCGTAAGGGGTGGAAAGGACCAAGTCACACCGGCTTGGTTTCTAAGCGAAAAGGAGGTAAGAACTACGTGGGGTCAAAAAGTGTCAGTAATAGGGGGGAGCAGCGTCTGGGTGGACACTGTCGTGACCACGTTCAACGAAGATTTTGTCCTGGGGAGGCGCCCAGCTCACAAATGGGAGCGTTTACTCGAAAAAAAGAAAAAAAAGGACAGGCAAAACCCTTTACTCATAAGCGTGTAGGAAAAGAAAAAAACCGGGCACAGGCGTTGGGGTTATCACCAACTGCTCGCTTCAAAGTGAAAGTCTAAAATTCGTCAGGAGGTGCATTCGAAAACAATTGGAATGAGAAAGGAAGAGGCGTCCAAAAATCCTTGGTAAAGGGAGGATAGGGGGGAAGGGTGAGATTCTGGATTGATGAGCTCAAACAAAAAAACAGGGAGGGAAAAAAGAGATGAAACGAGCCAACATTAAAACCTCAGTTGGGGGGGGGGATGAGGGAAAAAATAAAACATTGGAGTTTTCAGAGAACTCAGAGGAAAAACCTGGGCCGTCGGCGCGAGCAGCGGGGGATCACCAAGAGGGGGCACAAAAGCGGACGGTTGGGGATTGAAACCATCTCTCAGTTAAGACTGGTTTCCTTGTTTGGCAGAGGGAGCACGAAAAGGGTGGGGTGTCATACAGGGCAGGGGGAGGGGAAAGGGAGGAATTGCCAACCGGTCAAACGACGAGGGCAACTCAAAAAAAAAATCAAAAAAAACAACGCGACTCTCGCCCAGCTTCCTTAGGCCTACAGGTCACGTTCCCTTGGTGACTGTTCCAAAACGAAAATGAAGGGGGAGGGGTGGGAAAATAACCCGTCAAGGGGGAAGAACTTGTGAGACAAGGAACCCAGGGACCTGGACGCCGATGCCTCCATCTGCTTTCAAAGTATCTAGTGTGTGAGCAGGACCTTGGTCTTGCACCGCGAGAGGGGCAGAAGAAAGTGGACGTGCGATGAAACACAAGACAGACAATCTTGGCATAAAGGCAAATTGACCGAACAACAAACAACCATCCAGACGTTTCACGAGGAGTTCAAAAAGTTAACGAGAGTCAGTGGAAATTTGGGGGAGGGGAATTCGGAAAAAAAAAACTGCTCTGAAAGACATAAAGCAAAGTGGCAAGAATTTCTCATGTGCCGCTACCTACAAGAGGTAATGAAGGGGGGGGAAAAAAAGAGTATTAACAGAGACGGGCAAGTACAGGGAGGGTTGGGGCAGGAAAGACAAATAAGAGGGAGCGCACGGAGTCGGAAGCCTTAGAAACTCTCGTAAAAAAATCAAAGAAGATCCGCGGTGTAGCGAAGAGTTTAATAAATTTAAAGAATTTTATAGGCCAAAAGGGAAAAAGGGGGTATAACGGGAGAGGAAAACGAATAGAACCGGGGGGGGTGAGCCCGGTTTCGTGCATTTGTAGGTTTCGAGCTGGATGGGGCAAAAAAGAACCGGGAGGGAAAATGGGACAATTCGGACGTGATGAAAAGGACCCGAGTGAAAAAAAAAACAACAGAGAAGCGTTTGCCCACTAAATATCGGACACGTAAGGCGAAGGACGTGTGGTAGAGGGGGGTTAGCCCACCCCACAGAAAGGGACGGCAGACCCGGAAAAAGGTAAAGCAAAATCAGCGACGATCATTTCCAGACATAGCTGTCGGAGGGGAAGGACAAGGGCCGAAAGGCACCAGCGGCTTAAAATTCTGGCAAAGAGACACGTGCTTATTGGGAGACATGAAACGGATGGCAGTAGAACTGGCAGAGAATGTCTCCGTCGAAGGCCATAATAGACACGTCAAGGTGTCTCCAAAACGGGCAAACAAGATTAGATTCAGACATACAGGGAGGGTTTCGCATCTTGTGGATATACATGGAACGGTGCCAAAGGCAAAGTGCGAGATGGGGGGAAAAGGGGGAAATGGGGTTTGAAGGAGATTAAATGATTAAAGGAAACTGTAAAAAGAAGATAAGAAGCAAACGCCGCCGAGGATTTGACACATTGTCCTTCTGCTCAATGAGACCGAATCTTCGGAAGCTTTGGACTCAAAAGGAACGTCTTAGGGGGGTTGCACCAGGATTGTGGATTGTTTTCCTGATGACTGCCTCAGGAAGGGGCACTCAAAAATTGGTAACGGCAACGCTCAATCGACTGGTGCTACACCGTGCCACTCAGCGCGTTGGTGCGGAGAGAGACGGGGACTAACCATCATAAAGGAAAAAGGAGAGGGAAGCCATGTAGAAGAGGGAGCTCAAAAGAAATTGAGGAAAATGAGCGAAAGCGGGATCATCTGAAAAACACGGGGTTCAAGTATAAAGTCTTATTGCACCCAAGCAAGGGGGCCCCTGTCACAATGAGAGAGGGGAGGACAGGGACAACCGCGTGCGGTGGCAGCAAAGGTCGCGATAAATTACCTAAATGCTACCTTCAAGGGGTGGAAAATCTTTGGTCAGACGGGGCGGAGGCAAAGATTGATCGGCTCATGGAAGTAAATGGAGAAAGACAACGTGAAGACTTCGGAATTCCAATAATCTCAACACAAAACGTATGAGAAGAAATTAATAACTATAGTGAGGCTGAAGTTCCGGAAAAGCCAGAACAATGGACGCAGGTTAGGGCTCATACGAAACAAGAAAACAAAGGTAGCTTTTAGCAATCTTTAGTGCCTCGCCGGAAAAAAACCGGTTAAAAGCGCAGGGCAGGAAAGGGACTTCCACGGGACGGGCATTAAAATCAAATCAGCAAATATTCCTTGCCAATCCCGTGTTGTTCGTAAGAATCCTTCGATACGGTAAATTGAAGGGAGGGAAGGGAGAGACCTCAGGACCACTATAAAGCGGCAGGAGAAAGGGTGTTGCAACTGTATGATGGTTGGAAAGTTTCTCCCTAAAAATCTTTCGTCGGACACTTGTTTCCGACACAAGGCAGGGGGAAGCGTTGCCAGGGGAAGCTTCAACCAGCAAGGAGGGAGGTAGAAAAACAATCCAAATCTCGGTAAAAAGAAGCGCGGTTTATAATAGTTTCTCCGACCCGAAAAGAGGAGGGTAATTTATGTCTAAGAATCACAACAGTTCGGACAGTCCGAGGAGCGTGGTTGCATTAATGAACACAACGGCCTGGAATTGAATGAATAGGAAACCCCCAATCCCTCTCATTCACAACTCGCAGGGGAAACCGGTCCCGGAAAAAACGGGTCAAGGAGGATACGTCAGGTTCTGAAATGAGACATGGGAAAAGTAATGAGTTCAGAAGTTGAGAAAGGGATGTCTTAGAAAAACAATTCTTAAGGGGCAGTCAAGTTTAAAGCTGGAAAATTGGGAGCAGAAAGGTACAACGAAAGTACGTTATAGAGTTCCAGAAGAAATCCGGGCAACCAATTTTCCTTAACCCGCTAAAACTGAATCACATGGAGGAGACGTCGTGATGGAAAGGGAATGTGAGGAAATCTAATGTGGGGGGCAACCTGGGTCACAACTCGGCACTTTCTCCACAAAAGTCGTTCCTCCTCCGATTAAAAAAGGTCTCCTATTAGACTGAAATGCGAACGAGAAAGGGTGGAATCGGTGGGGTGGAAAATCATCAAAAAAGGTAAAGCGAGGGGAATCTTGGGGAGCCCAAAAAATAAGACGCAAGATGTCACCAAACTAGAGACGGTGTACGATAGAGCAAAACTTGGCAGTGCAAGTTCGCCAAGGATTGAAGAGAAAGAGAAAAACTGAAAAGGCAGAGCTTGTCTTGGGAAGTGAGCTTGATTTCTCAGACTTTAATAAAAAAAAAATGCCGCATCAGGCTTGCGAACTCCGTCAAACCGGGGGAACCTGGAGGAGGGACGAAGGAGTGGGGAAGTAATGAGTTCCAAACAGGGGGGAGGGTTTATATATCACGTCGAAAACGTTGCCACGTTGGGTTGGATCGAAAAGGCAGAGATTGGGGGGTTAGGAATTTGAACCCACAGTACCTGACCGCGAGGTGTGGGCAGTCAAGTGAAAAGGGGATGATACCGCGACCGCAGTGAAAGTTTTTTGTGGGGGTCGGAGGTTCGGTCACGCGCAACCGCTGGATGAAAAAACTTGCTGGTGTAGACCCGTCCTAAGCAAAGGTGATGATAAAAGGGTGACAAGGTCAATAAAGTGTGCAGATACACAACACAGCAGTTACGCTACTGGTACGTGAAGGGACATCTTCGCAAATAAGTGGGAGGAAACCACGTTCGGCAAATGACGTCTGATTGCTCACACTACAAAACTAGGTGGAGGGGCTGTGGTTGAAGAAAAAGAATCGGACGGAAGGGTTCGAGAGGGACGGGGGGGGAATGGAAATGCAAAGGTGGCAACTGGTCAGGGTTGTTGACCGTTCCACAGGCCGCGGAGATCACAGAGTTGAAAGCACGACTCGGAAAGGGGGAGGTCACAAAAAAGTGACTGGACTTAACAAAATCCTTGGCGTCTTGCGGAACTCTTTGCAAAGCTTGGTGATCAAAAACCGCTTAAAAAAAAAAGGGACGGGAAAAAAACCAGGTCGAAAGGAGTAAGACCCGGAGTTTTCCTGCATAAAACTAAGTGGAATGCGGTCTACCAACGGAAAACCAAACGCAGGTGCAGGGGGAAGGAGGTATGGCCGACCTTTATATCGACTGCAAAAAGTATGAGGGGAAAACAGCGAGAACAGCCGAGCACGAACGTGAAAAAAACAGTGGATGTGGGCGGCGGGCATAAAAAAAAAAAAGGGGGTTCGCACCGGACGAACATTCAAAAATCTCAGAAAAGGACCGGGCCACGGACAAAGCGGTGCCACCCGGAGAGGTGTGGACAGCAAAACCAGCGCTCCAGGAGTTGTGGTCCAGACGAAAAAAAAATCGGTGTTGGATTCGTTGGTCAGCGGTGTGGAATTCAAAGCGAAATGGGAGGGGACGGGGCGGAATCAGGAAAAGCCATCGGAACGGGTACACGAAAGTGAAAATTCCACGACGATGCAAAGACCCGATTAAGGCAACTCGACCATTCGGAAAAAAAAAAACAAGTGCCGTCCCTACTTTTCGGCGAGACAAAAACAGCCTGGGGTGTCACAACAGCAACAGACGGTACAGTGGTGGTCAAAAGAAAACGGCCCGTCGATTAGACGACGTGTGCTCACACATTACGCATGGTTCACATCTCAAGAAATTAAGAGTACGAAGGGGTTAACGAACATTGGATATGAAAGGCAACGCGAGCCGGATCCAGGAAACCAAAAGGACGGGGCGTCTAACAACCAATACCGCAATCGGGGGAAGCGTGAACAGCGGGGACCGATATAAAGAAAACAAAAAACCAAAAAAAAGTCTAAAGTGATCAACGACTGGTCCCGGGATTTACCACAAAGTAAGAATCAGTGAAAAGGGGGACTAATTGACAGGACAACAACTCAAGGAGCAGATGGAAGACAAGAACAACGGCAAGTGTGAGGCAAAGGACGCCGTTGACCTAAAAAACAACGGTCGGAAATCACGACCCGCGTATTACCGACAAGGGTTTCAACACGTCAATAACACGGAGACCTTTATTGGAGGAGGGAAAGCAGGAAAAACTCCCGAGGGGAAGGACTCGGACATGAGCGAGGGGAAGTGGAGAGGGTCATCCAGGGTTGGAAACTGCCCAAAAGTGAGGGGATCCGTATCGAAAAAGACTAGGTCAGAAGGGGGTAGATTGTGAGGCTCGTCTCTAGCAAGGACTCACCGCTATTGAAAACTCTGCAGGGGGGGGGGGAATAAAAGGGGGGAACGGTAGGTGGGAAAAGATAAGAGTCTTCAAAAAAAAGGGGCTCGCATGAGTCGGTGTGGATAATATGAGGCATAGGGTTGCAACGGAAACGATAAGTGAAAAAAGGAAACAAAAACTCACGAAAATCAAGTTCCCCGCATCGGAGCCGTTAGAGAGGTGGGGAATCAGAAAACAGGCGTCAAATAAAAAAGGCAAATTAGAACGACGCTTCATTTGCATACGATGGCAAGAGTAGCAACGGGGACCTGAAAAGAAATGTCGCGAGAAGGGGAGCCATAACGCACTTAAGTGGTTCTGAAACTGGGGGCTGTAACACAAAGGCAGAGGGTTAAAAGTGAACCTATATAACTCAGCACAGATTTCATCGGTTTGGGGGGAGAGGATGGGAATGGACTGCGAAGGGAGCTGCTGGAGTTTGTTTGATTCTATGCAAAAATTAAAAACTGACAAACTCTTTTAAGAAAAAACGAAGAAGAGGGGAAAGGTGAAAAATGGGCGCAAAATGAACTGCCGGAGAACCAGAAAAATATAAAAAAAAGGAAAGAGGGTGGGACGGAAGGGGATTTCCGCCATTCTTTTTTCAACAGGGGTGTTGGGCAGACTTCCAAGACTGGTCAGAAAAAAAAGGGGGGAAAAAAAAGGGCATCCAATCGACAGGGCGAGCACGGGGAACCGGAAAGAAAAAAAAATGGGGGGGGACTAGCGTAACGCTAACCAGAAAAAGGACCACATTAGTATCAGAAGTTTGGTAACTACACGGATCAGCGAAACGGGGGGAAAGGGGAAAGCGGGCTCTACGAACAAAAAGGGGGGAAAATAGGATTAGGGGGGGAGGGGAAAAAAAAAAAAAAGCCAGACCTTGATTCCTGCAAACAATTATCAGGGAAAAGGGTCCCCAACTCAGCGGCGCCAGCGAGAGCGGGCCAGTCCCGATTGGCAAAAAGGGGGGGGAAAAGGATTGGGGGGGGATTTGGTCGAGCCAAGAAATAGACGGCACTCGGGAGCGGGCCTTTCCGTAAATGTGCCGACCGGGGGCTCAGTCGGGAAGGAAAGGAAATCCAACAAAAGCAGATCTAGTAAAGAAAGGGTGGTAGAGAGAGGAACAAAGAAAGCTCACAACGATTGCAGTACACGGTTAGGGCGCACTGCAACAAAAACAATCCCTTTTTGACACCTCGAGAGAAAAAACAAAAAATCGAAAAATTTCGTGCTTCAGGTCCTGGGATGCACGGGGTCATAAAAGATTCAGGTGAAAGGGGGGGTGTCGAAAGAGCTTTTGAGATCCGGGTCCAGTCCGCAACAGGGGGATCACCAATGCCCAATCGTCTGCCAGATAAATTATTTTTTACACGAGAAAACACAAAGCGGAAGGGGGGGGGCTGCGGCACAATGTGATGGATCGGTGACCTTGTAACATTTGTGCTGACGACCACCATTAATTCATGAACCACATCTAAATGAAAAATACTGACGTTACGTTCCCAAGAAGAAGGGGAAAGTGAGGAAATCCGCAGTGAAGCGACCAGGTTCTTCAAAGGACCACCGGAATGGAACAGGTGGCTTAACGCATTGGAGGTCATAGCAAAAAAAATGCCAGAGGAAAAGCAGAGAAGTAGAACGGAGGGAACCATGTCCCAATACCCAAAAAGAAACAACTCGTCTTGGGGGATTAACTTTTAATCTAATTTGCCGTTACGAAGGCAGTGGAACGTGCCGAGGGGGGGAGACGGAGACATTCTTGAAGGGAAATTGGCTCTGACAGCGAAAGGGTAATGCGTCGAATACTGCCACGCAAATCGCGTTCTCATTTGCCAGCATTACGCGGTAAAATTCATAAGGACCGAACCAGACGACCGGGCGGTAGGGGGGGAATCTCGAGAGTGGGGAAGGGAGGTGAAAGCTGCCCGCGCTATTGGGGGGGCACGTGCCAAAAGAGGCCCGAGCTTTCTCCCAAAACGAAAAGGGGAAGGTCGCCTAGAAAGCGTGCTGCCGATCTCTAGCCGGAAAAACGCCTCCTCTGTTGGAGGTTATTCAAAACCTTGAAAAGAAAAAAAAAAGGAAACAAAATCATTCCGGTTGAAGGGCACAGGCCCGCTCGAAAAGAAAAAGAAACGGCGAAAACCACCCGGCTTGCAAGAAAACGTTTTCGGATGATCCCGACGGGCAAGGTCATCTTAAGCCAAGATGGAAATAAACCGAAAAAGCTGCAGTGGATCTGTCTTTATGACAAAAAAGCTGGATCTGAAACTAAAGAGGGAGAGGACAGAGAGAGGGGGAGGGAAAGGGGAACGGGACAAGGAAGGGACGAGGGTTGTGAGGGATGTCAACGCCGGTTAGGTCACTCTGCCCATGCGAAACTTTAAAGGGTCTCTTGAAATTCATGCCAGAGGTTGGGGGAAAGGAAAAAAAGGGGGTAATTCCCAACGAAAGGACCGCTCATCAAGTGTGTTGACACGTTAGTCGGGGATCACCGCTACCTAGGAAACTGGCTTTTTTGTTTTGTGTACGAAGGGGGCCCCGAGGGGGAAAAAGAGGGCTTTAGGGTGGAGAGAAAGATTAAAACACTTCGGTGGGCGTAGCTAAATGCGTTGGCAGAAACCAGGTGGCACAAACGGGAGAAGGCACATTTCTGGAATCACGCCTTCAGCAATGGTCTGGTTGCACAACAGCGCCATCGACCGTGACTGTTAGCGAACGGAGGTGGAGGTGGGAAACGGGGGCACACCGGCGGGGGGAGAAAACGTACAGGAGCCTGGCAGGGAGGGGGTTTCCAGATGTCTGTTGTTTCTAATTAGGTCATGTGGGCAGCCGTTGATGGGGGACAAGTCTGTTCCAACCAATGGGACGGCAGGGCGAGAGGGAAAACTCTCAATCCAGTGGTACAAAAAATCAACTAACGGCAGGCCACAGTTCGTCTGGCAACACTCCTACTCTTGAACTAAAACGAGACGGTTTGAAAAGGTTATCAAAAAAAAAAGAGGAATAGCTGGGGC
>Ga0179591_1307220_pt1 | contig 10491 bp, 10 predicted proteins | sample CZOMad2_1_08_16f_FD_182891 | JGI IMG/M metagenome (GOLD analysis project Ga0179591, IMG submission 182891) | Vadose zone soil fungal communities from Angelo Coast Range Reserve, California, USA - CZOMad2_1_08_16fungal (PacBio error correction) | ecosystem: Environmental > Terrestrial > Soil >...
GCCGTTTTAATTTGAAAGGCCGGAAAGCGCGAGAGAAAGAATCGAGGGAGGGGAACTAACAAGACGAGGGATCAAAACTTAGGGAGGGTTGGGGGGCAGTGTGTGTGGGGGGGTATGAGAGTGGGTTGGTATGTAGTGGTGTAAAGTTCCATCCATAGAGATGAATTTCTTGAGAGTGAAGGCAGGAGAATGGGGGGGGGGAGGGTCTTCTATTGTAGCATTTCTTAGGGGAAGTTAACCGCTTTCTTAAGCCTCCTATCATAGGAATTGGAAAAAATTCAGGGAAACGGAAATTCGGGAGGCCGCTGAGAAAAGTCTGCAGGCTTAAAAGGTTCTCTCGACTCGCTACGACCCAAAAAGCAGTCATGGAGGAAATATCACGTCGCAGGCTTCCCGGGAAAAAGGAATTGAATGTAACAAATCTTTATTGAAAAGAGTTCAAATTGAGTGAGGGAGAACAAGAAAGCGAGTAAGAAAATGCGCACAGATTGCGTAAGAGAAATGGAAAAAAATTGAAAATTTTTCCAGCCATCTTCAAAGGAGACGGTAAAACCCTATAACTAGAGGGTGGGTCCTGGGAACTAATTAAAACGTTTTGATAAATTCCATCAGTCTCTCCAAAAAAGAAGGGCAACGGGGGGGCAGGGGGGTTTGGAGAAAAGGACCTAAGTAAACTTCTAAAAAGCGACTCTTTCGTTTATGCTGAGGAGAACGGGGGGGAAAAGGAAGAAGAAAAAAGACAGGAAGGGGGGATCAAATCTTGGGGGTGGAACAATCAGCACAGTCCGTTGTGAACACTGGGGGAGGAGGAAAGGGAAAAAATGGGCCGGACTGTAAATGGGGTTACAACTACCCAAGGGGAGGGGCAGTGGCCGAAATCTACTGGACATCCAATCGGACGGGTTTGAGAAAAAAGGTCTTGCTAATTTGTAGTACGCAGAGTTTGCGGGTGAAAAGGAGGTTTCAAGTGGGGGAAGTGAACAAGCACGAAACGCCAGCGTCGCCAGGGTCGGACGGTCTGTGCCGTATTGCACCACTTTAATTTGATTTCAGGGTAGGAGACTCTCAGCCGATCACCAATATTGGCGGAGGGTACCGGGGGGGGTCCAAGGGACTGGACCCACGCACGAAAGTGGGATTTCTACTGACATCGCGAGAAGATTTAGAGATCAAGTAGAAAAGGGAGACCACCGGGCACATAAAAAGAAAAACGAAATACGGTCATATGCTCTCCAAGCTTCAAGGCTCCAACTCGAATACCTCTCTGGCCGAAAAAAGTTGAACAACGGAAACGTCGCAGGCTGAGGGATTAATATCCTCGGGACACAGCTTTTTGAGGGCCTCTATTACTCAATTAGAGCGTAAAATGCTCACGGTGCGGTATCGGTTTGGCAGTGCACTCATTTAATAAAGAGGGGGTGAAATATTCAAAATAAGCTATGAAGGGTGAAAGTAAGAAGAAGGCTCCACACGATACTCGAGACGGCTAAGGCTCATGCCCGGAAAAATGTTGGTGAGGAATTGAGAGAAAGAGGCTAACCACAGGGGGGGGTGGGGCATGACGAGATCGGGGGGGAAAATAAAAGTGTAGCGGTGGGGCCGGGGGGGTGGGGGGTGGGGTAGGGGGGGGGTTGTGTGGAAGGGTGTGAAAGTGGCGGTGCGTGTTGTGGGCGGGTGGTCTGGGAGAGGGGGGGGGGAAGTGTGTGATTGGTGGGGGGTGGTGGGGGGGGGGAGGGGGGGTGCGGGTGGTGGTAATATGTGTTATGATGGGGGGGAGGGGAGGATTGGTTGTGGATATTGGAGTTTGGGGGGTTAAGAGGGGTAGTGGGGGGGTATGAAGGGGGGGGGGGGGCGGGTGAGGGGGTGGGAGGGGCTTGGGGGGCTGGGGGTTGGGGTGGTTGGGGAGGTGAGGATTGGAGTGGGGGGAGGAGGGGGGGGGGAGGAAGGGGGGGGGGTGTGGGGGATGAGGGGAGTGGTTGGGGGGATTGTGGGGTTGATTAGGGGGGGAGGTGGGGGTGGGTGGGGGGTTGTAGTAGTGATGGGGGGGTAAGTGGGGTAGTGGGATGGGGTGGGTGGTGAAGGTGGTCATTGTGTTTGGGTGTCGGGGGTTGGGTGGATGTGGGTTGGTTGGTCTGTGGGGGGGATAGGGGTTGTGGGTGGTGAGGGGTTCTATTTGTGGTGGGGGGGTGTTGGGGGGGTGGTGGGGTGGTATGTGTATTGGTGGAGGGGAGGGGGTGTTACGGGGGTGGAGGGGGGAAAGTGGGGCGCTGGTGGGGTGTTGGTTGTGTGGGGAGGGAGGGTGGTGTTTAGGGATAGTGGAGGAAGATGGTGAGGGGGCTTTAGGGTGTTAAGTATGGGTGGGGGGGGGGTATGCTTGGGTGGGTGGGGGGGGTGGTTAGGGAGGAGATTGGTGGGTGGGGGTGGGGGCAGTGGGGGGGAGGGGGGGGGAAAGTTGGGGGGAGGCGGGGTGGGGGAGGAGATGGATGGTATGGTGGGGGGGCGGGGGCTTGTGGATCTGGTTGGGGGGGGAGGTAGGCGAGTTGTGGGGGGGGAATTTGTAGGGCGGGGTCTCTCTAGGGATAGGGGTTGGAGATAGGAGGAGGGGGGGTGGTGGGTTATTGTTAGGGGCGGTGGGCTGATGGTTGAGGGGGGGTTGGTGTGGGGTTTATCGGGGGAGGGGTGTTTGATGTGTGGGGGGGTGGGTGGGGTGGGGATGTGGGGGGTGGGGTTGGAGTGGGGGGGGGAGTGTGGGGTTGGGGGGAGATTGGGTCGGTGCGAGTGTGGAGGGGGGGTGTGGGGGGAGACGTGACCTTGAGTAGTGTGGTTGAGGAAGATTTTGGGGAGGTATTCCTGGGTGGGGGGTGGTTTATCACTCTTAAGTGTTGGGGCCTGAAGGATCGGCGAATCCGGGAGTCTTTTAAGCCGTGGACTTGGCTAGGAATAAAAGAAAGAAGACAGAAGGGGGGTCAGGCTAAGAAAGAGGACGAGATATTCTGGGAATAAACGACATCTACCATGTGGCCTTAAAATGGGCCAAGAAACTACACGTACCATCCCTTACTCTATTAGTGGAGGAAGGAAGGAAAAGGTTTGCAAAAGAAAAAGCCTGGCTGCCCGAATCCCCCCGGACAAGACGACAGGCAATCGACTAAGCCTTGTCAGGAAAAAGAGACGCGCAGTCGGACATCACGGAAAGAGAGAGACAGGACAAGAAGTCGCAAATTTCGTTGAAAGCACTCGCCATTCCAATTAGCTCCAGTGGAATTAGTGAGATCGAAAGTGAGGGCGACAATGACGTTCACAGTTTAGGAGAAGGTATCTGGATAAAACAAAAATCTGTGGGGTCATTGCCGAGGTACCTTGGGGTTCTGGGGGCGATTAACGGAAGCTGTTCGGGGCATGGGAGGGAGTTCAACAGACTCGACAAAAAGATGTAAATAACTATGGGTTTTGGTCAGAACGGAGAAGGGTTTCATCTCATGAATCCAAACCATGGGTGGGGAGTGGACTACTCTCGATAGGGGGACTGTGATGAAAGGGTCTCTCTCCAAAAAAAGTAGAAGGTTTAATCTTCAATCCGAAGAATCGCTAAGATTAGAGGAATCAAAAGAAACAACCCGGGTAACTATGTTTTAAAGGTAAAGACAAAAGTTGACCCGTTTTGGGCCGATCATTTTTAAGATTGGCCAGGGAGTTAGGGACAGGATAGAGCGTGGGTAAGCAAGCAAACGGAGGCAATGACAGAGGTTTTAAAGTTGGGTAAAAGAATTCAAACAGGAAGGGGACAAACCTGTGCACCTGGTCCAAAAGGCCGGGGCAGAGAGGGAGGAAGACTTCACGAAGGTCTGACACAAACCCACTCAGGCAAAACGGGGCGCGAAGAAGGGGGGAAAAAACTAGGGCTAAGGCCAGCGCGCGATACATGAGGCTTCGGCGCTTGAGTCGGGGCGGTCGATGTAGAGCTGGCATGCCTCAAACAAAAGCGACCTTTCAGGAGGACGGCGTAAATACGAATTAGTCTTTTGTGGATTGGAATAAAAATCTCAAACAGGCAATGTAGCGGCTCTTCCTTGCAACACGCCCAGCGTACATGAAGAGTGACCTTCTCCAATTTTACTGGCTTGGTCTACCGCCGGCTCGAAGAAGAGGCTTCAAGGTGGGGGGTGGGCTGAGGAGAGAGGGAAATTCGAGCTTGTAAAGTCATGAAGCTCCTAAACAGAAATTCAGAAGCGGAAGAGATGTCTTTTCCAGAAGGCGAGCACCCCCCCCTGAGAAACCATGTATGAAAGAGTAAAAGTCCCTTGTTAGGATGCTCCTACTGCTAGATGATGTGGGGGAAGGTTGTCAACACCAGCAAAGATATCGGATTATGGGGAACGGAGGCGGGTCAAAGGTGTTTTGGGTCCATCTGGACGGCAATACACTCCCCAATGGCAATGAAAATGAAGAAATTTGCCAAGTGAACACCGCGCCCATTTAGCATCGAACGAACATCTCGAAAAACGGTCCCTGACAAGAAAGGGGGTGATTATAGAGCAATCAGGCTTCATGGGGAAGGTGGAATTGACATTCTTGTAATAGCTGAGGATGGCGTTGTGTAGAGTTCGCAATGGGTTCAGTTCAGAATTTATATAGAGAGAGTCAGGGCCGGTAGTTCCAGGGGGGGGAGCGCTTTAACGACAAAGGGAGATTCATACCAATTCATTGAGGGAAGCCAGAGGAACGATTAAGGGGTTCGGGAGCAAAGAAGGGGGAATTAGGGACAATCTCAACTGAGACGGGGGGGTCATCAACGCACATCACTAAGACTACTGGAGAAGTGGCAAGGTGCTTATGACGGACTACAAATGCAGGGAGAATACCGGCCTTTTCGCTGAAGAGAAGTGCGTTTACCAGACAAAGAAAATTATGAACCCAGGGGAAAGGATCCGTTAGGACGGCGAAAAAGATTCCTCCTGAACATTTTGTTCTTGTGGGTGGCCAGAGGATAGAGGGGGCCATTTTAGGCGGATATACCTCTGTTAGTCCAATGTGGGAAAACGGAAGTGCTGAATAAGGGTTTACAAAGAAGAAGTGGGGTAATTTGGCGTTTCTGTGGGGGTAGGCATAGAAGAACTCCAAGGTTGGGAGAAGGACAGAAGAACGGCAACAAAGTCGAGGACGGCCCAGTGGGGATTGAAGGTGTTAAGAGACAGACCTTTTAGAATGCGGCTTGAAGAGAGAGGTATCAAAAATTGAGGGAGTATAAATCCCAAAAGTCATTTTAATAGGTGGCGGGTTTGGCAATCGATGGAAATTGGGGAGGAGGCAACAAGGATTCACGGGGGAACAAATTGGATATGATCAGTAGGGAGTGTGGTGATTCAACAAATTTGAAAGGGATAGTTTGAAGCGTGTTGGGGATACCTAAAGTCTTAGGAATAAGTCATTAGATAAGGTGATATCACCATGCTATGACTGAAGGTTTACGTAAAGAGTCACTGTCAAAGAAAATGCCGCGCGGGGGGATATTTATCAAGCGACCAGAGAGAGTTAGCGGCAACTTATCGGGGCGGACGATTAAGGAGGGGGAATTCGAACAAGAGGGCAATCGAGGCCAAAGTCTCCAACTAGAGGCAAGGGGGACAGTAGTTTGGGTTTATCGATTTGAGAAAAGGGGAGGATGATGCGGGGAGCAGGCCCCAACCCACACACCCCCAAAAACCCCCCCAAAACCCACAAAGAAGAAAAAGCCCCCCTCCCATAAACAACAGAAAACCCAGCCAACAAAACTTCAATACGCTCTGCGGTTTTGAGAGAGGGGTTATCCAAAATGGGGGCAAATGCGGCTTATAATAGAGCAAAAAACAAGGGGGAGATAATAGAGATTAACCTAGCAGGCAGGTGCGGGAAAATCGTCTCGCTTCAAGACAGCTCTTCGATAGAAACCGGAGAAATGGTCATAATTCGGACGCAACATGAAACCGACCACCCCAACGAAGGGGTCGTAACGGTCAGGTGTGATTGTGTCATGAGTGCGTATGCTATGAGTGTGGAGCGGAGCAAAAGAGAGGTTAGTCGGGAAGGCGCCTGAATATCATGAAGAATCACCTAGCGAACAGGAAATTGTCTTCTGACGACTGAGCCAAAAAAGGAAGGGTATAAAGGGGGGGGGGATAAATGTCTTGCCGCGCCAAAGGCATAGAATTTAGCAAGAACCTAACTGCATCCGGGGAGAAGGAAACGGGTCTTGGGGGGGCAAATGGTGGAGGCGGAGGAGAAAATTATCTTTTTCGCAGCTGGCTTGAAACTGTTGACATTCTTGACAATGTGCAGCACAATGCACAACACAAACCAAGAAACTACGAATTTTGGGATTGGGCTTGAAAGGCACTTTTTGGCAAAACAAGGAGACTCTGGTAAGTCAGGGGCAGAATCATCTGAAAAAACATCCGATTACAAAATTGGGAACAGAGATTCTCTGTTGACGTGATCGATTGAACCTGGGGATGGATTAAAGAATAAAAAGAAATACAGAGGAGTCTACGAAAAAATGGGAACGAATAAGTCATCACTGCTTTGGAAGCACTTGGAAAGCAAAAGGTGCGGGAGAACCTGCAGGCGGGGGGAGGTGGTTTGAACGTTCCAAAGTGGACTTTGTTCGCAGGAGCAATGAACCATCAGGCCTGCGTTGGGGGGTATTTCGGTAAGCGAACTCACGTGGGCCATAGAGCTCCAGTGAAAGGGGGATTGTGCAGAACGACCACCGGGTACACGGCCCGTACGGCGGACTGGATGTGCGTGGAGAATGGGGGTGCAGCAAACGACAGGAACGGAGACGAAGAGCGAAGACCCGGGAATGCAGAAGGGGCTGGACGGCCTCATGTTGTCGAGACCAACACTTATGGAGGTGAACTCATTAAAAAATCACTACTAACTCTCAAGAGTTCCTCCTGAAAGACCGGAAACACAACAACTGGGAGAGACAAACGAAGCAGGGGTATGCTGCCTCCAGCATGAGGACACATCGTACATTCAGGAAAGAAAGGGGGTTTAGCCACGTAAGAGTCGCAGGGGAGGGTTGGGGGAGGGGAGTCAACGACAGGGCGAGTTGTGCCACGGCAAACTAATATAACTGTCTGAAATGATCGGTATGAAGTCGTGACGGGGGAAACTATGGAGGAAATTGAAAGAAGCCGGGGGACAACTAGAGCTAAGGGGGGAACTCTCGCAAGCGCCTTATATTCAGAGATAGGCAATCGTCTTACTGCGACACAGAAAACAGATTTCTGTTACGCTAGACACTTTAAGAAAGAACTCTGGGAGGATATGGGAAAAGGAGAAAGGCTAGGTGTCCTTATAGTGAACATATGCCGCGTCGATGAGGGGGGGGACTCGAACAGAAGGATTGTAGGGGGAAGGGGTCCTCAGGGGGCTCATTGAAGCTAGGTCTTCTGAGGAACCTTCATAAGACAACTAACACTCGGGTCAAAAGGGGACCTCGCGGAAAGGGTTGTGGGCACAGCAACAGCGAGGGAGGGAAAGGTAGGACCCAATTCCCGTACACAGATAAGGACGTTAATACTATTACGACCAGAGATTAGACCGACCCGGTGGGAGACACGACTCCTGCCTTCAATAGGATCAACGATAAGACAGAAAGCGACGCAGGGAAGCCTTCATTAACGGCTGCGGGGAATGGCAGAGAGGGGGGAATCAACAGGGAACCTCTTTCTGTGAAGATCGGGTTCAAATTACTCGATAGAAGAGTTGAAAGTCCTGCCTCATGGCGTAAAGACGGGAGCCCGTGTTAGAGGTGAAAATGAACGCAAATTAAAGACTTGAACGGGAGGGTCTTGCAAGCTAGAGGGAACTTATCTGTCTAGTAAGATAGAGGTGGTTGATCATGATGAGGGGAACAGTGGCACAAGAAAGAAGGCGCAAAGAATGTTCATTTGGTAACTTTACAAATTTAGGTTGGTTGCAAAAAAGAAGGTGTGGGTTTAAGAGAAGAGGGTCGAGAGGGACAGCGGGGAGGGGGGGATTGGAAAAAGATTAGAAACTCTCAGTCACAACAGCTACCGCTGATAAAAAGGATGACTAAGGTCATCAACCGCTAGACGGCGTAGAAAGTCGAAGACATCCATACCGGGAACAATTTTTGAAAGTTCCATACATTCGTCAGTAGTTAGGGGGGAAACTTGATCTTGACATAAAAAGAGATCGTGTACAAGGAACGGGCACTAAGATGTTTTTAATTTGCTTCAGCTTCAAATTCTCCCAAGTTTCAATATTGGGAGCCTGGGGATTAACGAATGAGATTAAAAAGATCCAGGCTCCTCTTCGTCGCGCTCACAATCAAACACTCGGCGAAAAAGATGCAGCTTTCCGTGGGTGTTATGATGACATTCTCAGATAGAAGAAGGTATTAGAGATCGGGGGTCGTCGGTGTATGTGGTGATTCGGAATCGGCAGAGACCAAGCTGTGGGGAGAATGTGACAAATTGCTTGAGGGATTATAATGCTATGATGAGGAAGATTCGGCAAGTGTAGCTGTGGGGCTTGCAAAATCAGAATCAAATGAGGGGAAAGAAGCAATAGTGAGCTGTTCTGAATGAGAGAGGTTGGGGGGTGATGGGGGTGTCTGAGGGGTTTGTGGAGGGGGTGGTAGTTGTGGGGGTGGGGTGGGTGTGATAGAGAGTGGGTGGGTGTGTGGCGTTGGGGGAGGAGTTGGTGTGTTTAGTTGTGGAAGGGTGGGAATATGTTTGGTGGGGTTGAAGATGTATAGTTGGTGGGGGGGGTGTGGATGGGGGAGTGGGGGGAGTTTCAAGGGTGTTTGGAGAAGATGTGGGGGGATCTTCATGAAAAAGGCTGCATCCGACTATTCACGGAGTTGTCGAGAAGGAACTTGATAAAAATTAAGATTTGGAGTCGAGCACCAGAATAATCAAAGGTCAGGATCGGGTTCAGGCGCAGTTGACTGTCCATCGGAGAGAGTGGCGGGGAGGACGATATCGAAAATGACTAACCAGCAAGGGGAAGGGATGCGCAAAGAAAATAGTATAATGGGGGTGGCGAATTAGTCCCCTCGAGTCGCTGTTTGAAATATGAATGTCAAGGTTTTTTCCCGCGTGAAACTAAAGGGGAAAAAAAAGCGGTCGTGGAATGAACGATATTGAGTTCCTGAACTGGCGGACCGCTCACATTGAGAGAAGAAGTTCATTAAAGAAATAAAGCGAGAAAAAGGTGCCTTTCTAAAGTGCTTGCCACCCGGTACTCGGGAGGTGTCCATGGAACGAAAAATTGTAGAAAAAATCTGACCGAGGGGTGAAGTTTTGTCAAAGGGGGGTGTCAGCTCTCGGACTGGGGAGGAATTGAGTCGCGGAGAAAGAAAGGAGGACTGGGGACTGGAGGGAAGTGGACAAAATAATCGTGGGCTAAAAGAAGCTAAGGCACCAAATCACTTCTGAAGGTCAAGTCATGTTGGAATGAATGGGAGGGGAAGACATCATCCTGGAAAAGAGAGGGTGGCATCAAGGCTCGAGGCACATACGTCACGAAGGTCAGGGGAGGTGTTGGGGAAAGTTAAATCAAACGGGTCAACTTGAGGGAGGAGAAAATTTTTGAAAAAGAAAAGAGGGTCAGCGCGCAGAAAAAAAGAGTCCAAAAGAGAAAGGCAGTTAAGAAACTGCGCCGCTTCAAGGTTGGCTGAGGAGGGGTGGGAAAAAACGATCACGTCGGTGCAAGGTGTGTAGAAAAGGACATATAAAGGAGCCACGATTCGCTGTCCACATTGGCATAAAGATGTTAAGAATAAGGGCTGGGGGACCTTTTTGTGTTCGAAAGAAGATAGGCCGCAAGGAGGGAATGAGAAAAGCAGAGAGAAAGGTGAACCATCAGTTCGGGAGTTTTCAACCGCCAAAGCCATTTTTCCCCTGAGCAATTGAAGAGCCTTATTGGGGAGTTTGGTAACAAAAAAGTTCGGGGGTAGTATTAGGCCAGAAGGAAGTTTTGATTTGAGAGTTGGTATGCTATTGCAGATTTCCTAGCTTTAGGGGGACAAAGTTCGCCCAAAGGTTCTAAAGACTGGGCAGAGAGCCTATAAGCAACAATATGGGGAACCAATTGGAGCACCAAGATGGGGACTGCCGGGGGGAAAAAGTTTCATAAGTGGGGGGGATAGAGGGAGTCACCATGCCTGGGGAATTCATGTTAGGAGCAAGAAAGAGGCGGAGCAAGAAAACGTGAAACGACAAAGAGTTTGCTCAGCGTCGTCAAATCCTAAGAGCGTTAAGGGAAGACAGCTCTGTCTGGAGGGGGAAAGAAAAACGGGCTGGTCCTCGACCTACAGAAAAAGATCCATCGAGTGCGAAAAAAAGAAATGATTTTCGAGAAGGGGAAGCACATTGAGAAAGTTTGCAATTTTTTTATTCCGGGGAGGTCAGATACCTAAAGCTTGGTTATAGAGAGAATGGGGCGATAAAAGGCATTGCCAAAGGCGCTATAAAAGTC
>Ga0179591_1311640_pt1 | contig 10491 bp, 8 predicted proteins | sample CZOMad2_1_08_16f_FD_182891 | JGI IMG/M metagenome (GOLD analysis project Ga0179591, IMG submission 182891) | Vadose zone soil fungal communities from Angelo Coast Range Reserve, California, USA - CZOMad2_1_08_16fungal (PacBio error correction) | ecosystem: Environmental > Terrestrial > Soil >...
AGATTAAAGAATTAAGACCGAGACAAAAAAGACATCTTAAGAGCAGACAACTCTACGAAGAAACGTAACCAAACCAAACAGAGGGACTGGTAAAGAAGCCAGTAGAGTCATACATAAAGCCTTCGGAAACCATGTAAAAGCATCGCCAGTAAGATGGCAAAAATGGGAGAAAAAGGAACGGGGGAAAAATCCGTTCATACCACCAACTTTTGTGGCTGATATCCAGAGGGACTAGACAGATACACGGATTCGGAGACTCCGAAGGATCCAATTCGATCTCAATGTCAAATAAAATTCTTCGACCAAAAAGTCTTGATGCCGGGGGGGAAATTGACTTGGGAGAGCTTTGGAGAGGGGACTCCCCTGGAAGGGATCGTTACTCAACTTGCCACGTCCATAACAAGGGGGTTGGGGGAAAGAACCTCCGCAAAGGAGAGAAAGGTTTAGCGTAAGGAAAAAGAAAAGTAAAATGAGAAGGTAGGCAAGAAAGCGTACTGACCCTGGGGGGATTTTAGGATCGTGGTTAACATTAACTAAGGAAAAAAAAAAGGGCTTGGTCCGGGATGGAAAAAAGCAGGTGAGCGGCTATACTTCCACGGAAAAAGGGTTTTAATTCCCGTAGTCCCCCGTAAGAAAAGGGAAGCCCGGGGTTAGGAGGGGGGATTAAAAGCATGTTCGGCGGAACGAAGAGAGCTCAAAAAAAATGGAGTAGAGAGGAGGGCAGAAAAGGAGTATGGAAGCTAAACTCCCAAATGATCCTTTACTCTCTACGGGTAGAAGGGAATGCAAGGGGGGGGGGGGGGGGAATGGTCAGGTTCACGTTGGGGGGGGGATGACATTCCTATTTCAAGGAACCAACCCCGGGAAATTCGGTGGTCACACGTCCTACAGGGGTCTTCCTTACAGCATTTCAGTCTTAGTGTTAAGGGAAAAAAAACCCCTAGCTAAAGTACTGTCAAGAATCTTCGACTTTGTTTCTTGTCTTTTATCCAGCACGAGGTTTCCATGAATTTTCAGGAAAGGTACGCTTACAAGGGGGGTCTGAGGGATTTTGGAAAAGGGCAGGGGGAATACCCCCCTTAACCTGATAAGCCTTGAATCAAATTTGGGCAATGCCGAGGGGGGGTCGGGGTTGTGATGTGAAGGGACGCTTCTTCTTGGGAACACCTCGTGCGCGTTCGAGGTCGCCTCTGGGGGGAAGGGGCCCCTGTCAGGAATTGTCCGTTTGGCGTGCCTGGTTCTGTCTCTTTTCACCCCTCTCTTTGCAGGGGAGGTGGAAATGGCCAAGTGTTGGTGGGGGCCTAATCTAAGTATGACCCTAGAATCCCATTATAGAAGTTACAAGGCGGGGTGGTCTAGGAGGGGTTGGGAACGTTACTTTCCCGACGTTCGAGTTGGGGGGTCTGGAGTGCCGAAGGTTAGGGAGTATCGACGAAAAAAAAAAAGTGGTGTCGATGGAATTGACTTATGAGGCTATCTAATGGGAATATATCTATGGCGGCAAGGGGGAAAGATCCCGCTGGGGAAACTGGGGGGGGGTCGTGGCCTCTCTAAAGGTTTCGTTTTGTGAGGAAAGGCCTGGTGCAGGGGGTGGTGAAAAACGTGCAGCCCGCTCGCTGAAGATTTTTAAAAGACGGCGTCGGGTTTACAGAACACCAGGAAAAATCGACTCAAGAAGACCCGGAATGGTCTTTCTTCTTCGATCAAAAAATCTTCGGAAAGCGCCTTGTTGGGTGAGGGGGAGTGGCGCCAGTGAGGCTGAGGGTGTTTGCAAGGTCAGAAGGGAAAAGGAATCCAAAATCCAAGCTAGGAACATTTCAAACTGTACCCCTTGGGGGTTGGCGAATTCCGGGAAAAAGATTATAAAATCAATGGTATCGACCAACCAGAAAAAGGCATCGCGTCAGCATAAAAAAATACTAAGATCTTTCAGATATGACCACGCGGGGGGGCCGAAAACTTGAAGAGCCTTTTACATTATGGTTGGGACCTGATAAGAAAGGTGGCAGGGGGGAAGAACTTGTTATCGGAGAGTTGACCACATGTCTCTGGGAGAGAATGGTGGTGGGGGGGTGTGCAAGGGTCATAGGGTGGTGGGGGTGTTCCGGGCGTCGTCCTCAAAAAGGGGCTCAGAGATAGTTTAGGACGCGCGTAAGGTCAAGGAAGGGTTAGTACCAGGTTACCACGTTTAACGTCGTCAAGAGAACTCTGTGGAGTGATCAGGGAGGAAGCGGAAAAGTGAAAGAATATCTGGGAATAAAGGAAAGTTAGCAGAAGGGTGAAGAGAGAGAGGAGGCTGGTGCAGGCCCTGCCAGGACGTGGGGGTAAGTGGGCTGCATTTTTAGTTCTTTGGGAAGCTTGTAACCTATCGATATCTGACAGCAGGGAATCTCTGGGGGGCTGACAGGAGGGGGGGGAGAATTGCCTGGTTTTTGGTTGTCGTGCTTTTCTCTTATTTCCTGTTCATTTTAGAAAAAGAGCTTTGCGAGGAAATGATGCGGAACATTCTGATCGGGATGGGCGGGGTCATGATTCTACCTGAAATTTTTCAGAAGGGGTGGATGTCCCGTTGGGATTGGAGGGTTGTGGCACGACGGATAACGGGGGGACGGGACTACCGGCAAAGAGACATTCATTTGGTAGGAGACCGTGGGAAACGGGGTTAGGCGCTTGACTTCCGACAAGAGACGTAAGGTTTGCATTAGGGAGCATACTTAGACGGTCATCAAGAACAAATAGAAAGAAAAACTTTCGCCTCAAAGGCGTTTGAGCACGAGCCTACTCCTTGTTTTTATTGCCAGAAAAAAAAAGGGAGGAGAAAAAGGTTCGGAGTGGGCCCCCTGTGAAAGAAAAAACGGGAAAAGAACAGGATTAGCGCGGTGACCGCCACTTGGAAGCTGTGGTCTAGAGGTTAAAAACCGACGAAAAGTACTGCCTTGGTTGTTGGGCCTCCCAGTCCCGGATGTTTCATTATAACGCGGCGTAAACGTCTGAACCCGGCATAGTCCCCTCCCTCTGTGAGCCAAGGGTTGGAGTCGTCCTGGGTTCCCTCGGCGATTTTAGATCTGAAGGGGCACGTGAGGGAGATCCATACGAAGGGTACACGTCAGGAGGGGGACGACAAACACCAAAGTTGAGCTTCTGGGGTTGGTCCCGTGGATCAGAGTGGGGTGCGGAGGGGGGGGGGGGGGAGAAGGCCTGTGAAAGGTGTAATCATGGGGGGGAAATCGCAAGAGGACAAAGGAGATAACATAGCTCCACTACAAGGCCGCCAGAAACCCAGATCACCCACTATCAAGAATAAGAACAACCCTAGCAAGACGGCAGAAGGAGTTGGAAGGCGTAACGGAAGTTCCATCCTGAGGAGTCTTCCCTAGTGAAAAGGGATGGTTCCGACAGGGAGGGGGGGGATCTAGACTCACGTGGAAAAGAAAGTAAAATCTCAGCCAAAAAAAACTACCGCGCCTGCTCACCCGCATCACGAGCTTTAAGTGACTAGGGGGCTGCGTTCTGAAGGGCTCATGTGTTGAGAGTCCAAAAGGGGGACCTTGTCTACGGGGGAGAAAGGCGCTCCACATAAAATCTACTATACCCAAAAAGCTCCAAACGTTAGGAAAGCTCAGCTAGAAAGACTGCTCCAAAGTTCTTTAGACGTATTCAGGGATCTCAGGGGGGGATGCAAGAAAAACAATCGGGGCCGCGATGGAAAAGGGAAAATGGGATCTTGCTTTTACTTGGGCTTCTCAAAAGGGGAGTTATGAGTCCAGTGAAAGTGCGTATAGCAAGCTAAACTTTTGGAAAATCTAATAAACCCGGGGTCACACGTTAGGAACAAATGGCTTCAACAGTATTCCCAAGAAAAAAGAGGAAAAAAGGACCGGCAAAAAACGGGGAGCCACCTCCGCTTGAAAAAATCGTAGTAGGATAATCTATTTGGGGCGAAAAGGAAACTGGCGCGAAGGGTAAGGATCAAGGGAAAAGGATATCGTCATCAATTGGAACATTGCACGAGGAAAATCCCGATAACAGAAGACAACCAAAATTGATAAGAAAAAAACAAGATGACCTCCGCGATCAAACAATCATCGGAAAAAGATTGTCATCTGCAAGGCGGGCAAGAAGGCCATAAAGAAAAGTCCGGGGAAAAGCTGGACAAATAAATTGGACCATGTTATGCGATCAGCGAGGAGTAAACTAAATCCCTTTCTTAAGTTCGGGCAAACCTTTTAAGAAGCGAAAAATTAAGGGACAAGGGGGGGGGGGGCAGTAAAACAACAAGACACTTTAACTAATTGTACTAACCACCGACATCGAGTTTATGTCGCGGGAGAAGGAACTCCATATAGATTACAGGTTCCAGATACAGGCTATGCACGCCACAACCAACCAGTGCGAAAGCAGCCATTTTTGAGGCAATCGGCCGAGGAACCACGCAAAAGAGGGGACAAACTAAAATGAGGAGCTTTAAAAGAAAATGACGCTTTCACGGGCTTACTTAGTACCAAGTATCTAGTTGGTTGAATACCGATTAGAAAGAAGTATCCAAGTAAGCCGTATTGAAAAAAAAATAGGTATCTCATAAGGGCATGTCATCATCGTAATTCTCAAAAGGTACGCCCGGAGAATGGGGGAGGAAAAAGCGATGGACCTTCTCGCGCAAAATCAAGCTCACGAAGAGGAGCGGGAAGAGGGAAAACATACAAGGCCGGAAGGGCGAGGACGAATGTTTGGTGGATCTCGAAGAAAGAATCGAATTAAGACTAAAAAACCCAGGGGGGGTAACGCTATTTGGGGTCGGTGGGGGGGTAAACAATCTCATATCGTGTTTATGTTAACTGTGGGACCCAGTAACGACAAAACCTCGGCATGGGCTAGACCACCCACTAAAAAATCGTCATATAAAGGCAAAGTCACACGCGAGGCCAAATAGGGACAGTTCACACGGCCATCCATATATAAATATTCCACATTGAAGAATCTACTCAGTAAGAAGAGAAAAGCCATAAAGAGAAGACCTCAGGAAGGTCAAAAAGAAGAAAATACCTCCGAACTGGGACTTCCGTACCCGGCGAAAAAGCGAATAGATGGTCGGTGATCTCTTGCGAGCAGAAAGGGATTCCGTCCAAGCAAGGGAAAACCACCATTAACATCGCGACCATTCCAATAACTAAAGGATTATGTGGAAGAAAGAGAACCCATTAGAAAGGAAAAGGGTAGAAGGGAACTTTGGATTCCATCTTGCTCTGAAAATAACTCTTAGGCAAATCCGAAGGTCGAGGACAAAGAAGTGGTACCCACGCGAGAACGGAACAAGGCGCCGGGCCTTACTAATTCCGCGCGCTTTTAAGATCACTGGAAAGGAAAAGGCCCACGGCTAAAGAGGGGTATCAATTGCAAGGGAACCTATAACTGTAGAGGAGAGTTCTCGCTTTTGTAGGCCAATACCAAAAATGCCATTCCGGGGGGAAATGACATATTTGAGGTGGTTTTGTGAACGACGAGGGGAGCGTACATAGGAACCCCCTACCATGCCGCCGGCGATACTGACACGGGGAACATGTGAATTTCACCAAAGGGAGCAAAAGATAGAACGCGGGAGCAGGGGGGGGGGTGGTTTTTGATGGGAATACAGCCTCCTTTCGGGAAAGGAAAAAAAACTTCAGAGCAACACCAATTATAGGGATAGAGGCGAAAGAAAGTTGAAAACAGCAAAACACCTTATCCGGGGAGTATCTCTATAGTTTAAAAAGGGATCAACATGTGCGGGAAAATCGCAGTATGGGGGAATTCAAGGAGAGTTGAAGTGAAGAGATCCCTACCACCTCATATGGAAGGAGCTGTCAGTGAGGGGGGTAATTGAAAAAAGGAGGATCTAGACTTAAGGGGATTGGAGAAACAGTGACAGGTAGAGTGGAAGCTGTCTGATCTTCACAACAGGCGCTACGCAAGGCTAACCGGGCCGCATTGAAGAAGTTTTGATGGGAAATATCAAGGAGCAAAGAATGGGAAAAAAAGATTCCTCGAGCTCAGAGAACTGGCTAAGAAAAAAAAAGGAGGTCTAGGAAAAGGACCAACCGACCTTTGGGGGTGAATCAAGGAAGCTTTGCAGTTATTGGAGGGATGCCGGTGAAGAGGGTGGTTTCCGAGCTGCTATTTGGGGAAAACCGCATATATTAGCGGACGACGAGGCGAGTGTGGTTGGGAGCGGTCCTTTCGTTGAAGGTTGGTCGCTAGGGGGAGCGAAGTTTATGGAATGCCGAGGGGAAGGGGTTTCCGAGTATTTAGAGGCTGAGCGAGCTCTGGCTTAAAGATTAAGAACTACTTCATGGCGGGCTTGCATTGTGGGGCGCGGTGAGAGGGGGGCCTATCTGTCGAGTGTGGCGCGTGACGTGGTGGGGCAACCTAACATAAAACAGGGATCGGGAGGCGAGGTAGGTTACAAAGGGGCTCGCTAAAATCTCTACCGCGGGTGAATTCGCAGGAAGAACTTTCGGGAGGCTGCCACACAGGATGGCAGGTAAAGGGCCCTGAGAGTTGCTTGTGGGGCGATTCCAGCTATGGTTGCGGGGTGGTGCTTGAATGGGGCGGGGCAAACGGTCGGTGTCGGAGTTGTTGGTGGGGGGCCAAAAGGGTAAACTAAAAAAAAAAGGGGGAGAAGAAGTCTATATCACACATGTGTTCCTGATGGGGGGAGAAGTAATTTGCGTTTTGAATCCCTAATTATTAACCTCATGGAAGTTAGGGAAAGGAAAAATCTAGAACCTACTATGTGAGATCCGGTCTCTAAGAACCTGCGATCAGGATAATTAAAAAAGCAGTGTCAGCCTATTGTTGATGAAGAAAGGCGTTCCTTCTGGGTTTGATCTGGCGGAGAGTTGCCGTATAACAATGCTGAGGCACTGGGGGGGGTGTGGGAAATCAAAAGGGAAAAGAGACCTTCTGGTTTACCGGAACTCGGCCGACAACGTGCTTGGGAAGAAGATTTTACTAGGGGGACAGGTCATAGGGGAAACTTTATGGACGTCGGTCTCTAAGGGGACTGCAGGGGGACGTCACGTGATCATTTCTAATAAGGAGCAAGTCTGAAAATTACCAAAGAAGAAGAGGGTGAACGGGGAATGCTTTCGCGAGTATAGCTGGTCATCCTGAATTGCCAGAAATTTAGGCAAAGCGCTGGGGGTCAGGGATTCAGATCTGGAACAAAAAGGGAAAAATCGACAGCGGGAAAGCGATTGGTGAGGGCGACAGCATGGGGGCTGGGGGGGTGTGGTGGTAAAAGTTCCGGGATGTTCCGCGGCGTGTCTACCTAAATGCGCTAGGATTCCTGTAATCAAGAGGGGAAAAAAATTGCATAGCTAACGATGACGATGTTCATGCGTGGAGCACCGTGGGGGGATTGCAGGGAAGGGGGGGCGCCTTGGGTGAACGTGGGAAGTTGACGACCGCAGGCATTTGTTAAAACCCAGGGGGACCACGGGGGGGAGTCTGGCAAGCAAAGATTTGGGGAAAAGAAGTTCGCGCTGGGAGGCGTGTTTCGTATTGGCGGCAAGATGACGGTTTAACCCAGGAAAACGACTGGAGGTGTCAACGCCGCGCCTGCCCGTTGGCGAGAAAATTAGGGTTATTTGACCTCAAAATGGGGACCCTGGTCGCAGAAAGGGGCGCAAAATGTATGGTACAGCAGCGTGACCGCCACGGGCGCTGGGGATAATTTGATGGGGGGGGGGGCGCGAATCGGACCCAGGGTTGGTTGACCAAGGACCCAGGATGGATATCTTCACGCTTCAGAAAAGCCGAGGCAAAAAAAAGGACACTTTAAAGGGAAATGCTGGCTCGGTCGTTCAAGCTGGGGAAAGTGCAATGGGAAGGGCAATCTAGATCCCAGTAAATGATGAGACCGGAATGTACTAAGGGAAGAAAACGAAGGATGATGGAAATTACGCCAGACACAGTACGTAGTGGACTGTTGGGGAGGAGGGGGGGGTGCCTGGGACCTGTTATTGGGTAGCGATAGAATGGACGATCTCTCGCAACAAAAAAGAGGGGGAGGGAGGGGGGAAAAAAAAGGAAGGCATTGTCTCCAAAAGAAAACACCTCAGTCCCAACAACCGAAGCTCAACTCAGATTTAGCATTGGGGGCCTGCGTAAACGTGAGCTCATCGGAAAGACTTTCGTCGGTCAGGTCCCTAGGGAGGATCTAAGAAATCCGTTTGAAAATTCTAGATAAAGAGCGAGGGAAGCGCATGAAGGAAAAACTGCTCCAGGGAAAAGAATCTGGGTTGTCCGTTCTGAGGGGAGAAGGGGAACAGGTGGGTGCCATGAACAACCAACCAGGAAAGAGTTTACATGTGCTACTGCTAAAAGGATCGCGCGAGACAACACGGAGGTGCGCTCATATCTGAAATATGAAAGGGGAAAAAAAACGTGAGACCAAGCCTGAAATGGGAGAGCAATTTTTGGAGCAAAACAAGAAAAGACGCGGGAAAAAGATGCGGAATAAACGGAGGAGGAAATCGTTCTTTAATCGGTAGACGTGGGGGGAGTGTGACGTCCTGTATTTCCGCCAAGAATGCAAAAAAAGAACCCGCGGGAGGAACGAACGTGTTTACTAAACTCCATCTAAAAAAACCCTGGGGACACGAAAATGAGGGGTCTGGGCACTCCGCACTCTGCCCTGAAAAATAGGGCGGGAAAAAAAACTCTGGGATACCAAAAAAGCCCCCAGAGAGCTTGAAAGGAGATTTTAGAAATAAAACTTCTATAAACGAAGAAAAGAATGACCTATAACAACTAGGGGGGGGAAGGAAAAGCCGGAGAAACCTCCTAAAAAAGGAACTCAACCAAAATAAAAAAGAAAATTATTTTGGGACCTCCCGAAAGGATCGGGCGGCCGCTGGAAGGGGGGCCATATTCGATCCCACATGCCACCACCTGGTAAGAGAAACAGTGAGCAGTATCATAATCAAAATTCATTTCTAGACGGGGCAGGAGAGGGCTTGTGGTTCCACTTTTAAGGTGGAAAAGTTACTTCCTCGCTTTTAGAGGGTACCTGGACATTCATAGGACTAAAGGGTAAACTTGGTGTAAGAACTGAGGACCACTCAGGATTACTGCATCCTCTTAATAGGTCCGGGGCACAAGTGAAGAAAGTGTTATGTCAAGAGAAACCAAGAGACTCTACTAAGGAAAAACTGGTCAAAAGGGCAAGCGGCTCACAAGACCAGGCAGGAGTGTGGGGGTATCATTCCAAACCTATTCCGCCCAAGATCCAAACAACCAAGAAGGCAAACTGACCAAGGGGAATCCGTTCCACTCAAAGGGCACAGGGGTAGTGATACCCGTGGGAAATTTCGAGACCAGACTCGGGCTGGTGGCGAAAAAAGCGGGGCGGGAGGGGGGCGCTAACTTAGTGACAGTGGAAGTCGGAATGGAGGGCCAACAACTGGAAGGTTATAACAAATCGCCTCGAGGTCCAACTTTTTGAAGGGGCCTCTTCTTGGGCTTCTCGAGAGGCCAAAAAAGCCTCTCCCATCTGAGAAACAAAGAAAATCGACAAAGGAGTCTTTTACAAAAAGCTTTTTTTATAAGCATAAGAAATAAGAGGAAAAAGGCCTCTAAAAAAGAAAAAAAAGGTCGGTAAAACCAAGATGGACGTTGGAATACTCCGGATTAAAAAGAGGCGAGAGGTTTGAACGTGTGAAATTAACAAATACCAAATTCATCCAAGTCATTGGTCTAAAAAAACTAAAAATACGCAGACAAAACCAGAAAAAATGCAAGTACGGAGGCGGTCCATCCATAGAGTAGATTCAGAATCGAAAAATAAAGGAGTCCAATAAATCCCCTTAGAAAAAAAGAACTTGAAACGAGGAACGAACTGACCCAAAAACGTTACCCGACAAGACCAACTAGATAAAATTGTCTTGGGGAGCGAGAGTAGATATAATCCTAAAAAAGAAGAGCCTTCAGGAAAAAACCATTAACAGCGGGCATCCGAAGTCCAAGAAGGGAGAAAGATGATTTGGATGAACTTTTCGAACTGGGAAAAAAAAAACAGGTCGTCAAAAGAGAGAAAAAATCAAAACATCTGATAGAAACGATCAGGGATTCTACCCGCACGTCGATACAAAGAGACTCAAAAAGGTGCACCAGGAGGGGAATGCGGACCGGCGTAATCCGTGTTTTGAAGAAAATAGAAAGGTTGCCAACTCAGCGTCAACTGTGGGGGGCTTATGGAAGAAGGTTGTGATCCACGCCATCATGAGAAGCTCCCGTAGGGGAATAAGGTCTCAAAAGCCAATGTGGGGGAAGACTCCAGACTTAATACGGTGTAGTGATCGTGTGTGCAACTACGAATGTGGGCGGGGGGGGTTTCCTTAAAGGATTCACCGAACACCTAGAATTGGACATTACGGCACCCGTGAGGTCATAAGCCCTTATATGGGGGGGTTTGGAGTGAAGGCTACAGAGTCCGGGAAGTAGACCTTACCT
>Ga0179591_1200242_pt1 | contig 10490 bp, 12 predicted proteins | sample CZOMad2_1_08_16f_FD_182891 | JGI IMG/M metagenome (GOLD analysis project Ga0179591, IMG submission 182891) | Vadose zone soil fungal communities from Angelo Coast Range Reserve, California, USA - CZOMad2_1_08_16fungal (PacBio error correction) | ecosystem: Environmental > Terrestrial > Soil >...
TCAAAGGACTACCGGATTTCGGTTCGTGAGCAAATCAAACATCGGAACATGGGGAAGGGGTTTCGAGAAAGCCACTACGAAACCATCTGGGACAAACACCAACGGTGGGTTGGAAAAAAGGTCAGGGGGAGCAAGGAACTAAAACGGGAGCCTCCCAATCCAGAAGGGAAGCTAGGTGACTACCCGACGATAATTGGGGGAGAACACCAAGGAAACGACAAGGGTTAGGAAAAATGAAAAACGTATAAGTGGAGGGGGAAAAGAGGGGGGGGAAGTTGGAAAATTTGAAGCGAACCTTCAGTCGGGGGTCCTCCGACAAGCAAGTAGGAAAGAGAAATCTCGTAATCTAAAAGTAATCGGGGAGGAAGGCTCACGGTCAACCGGAAAAATCCACGATTACGGCCGCGACGGACCTGCAATGTTGCATCAGAGGGTAAGGGGTGACGGGATTGGGAAAAGTAAACTGATTTCTCACAGAAAGGAAGGACAGTGGAAAAGAGCACTCTGACAACAGCCATAGCACGGGACTGAAAAACCCATTGAAGGATTGGTGAAAAAAAGCTAGTAAAATAAGAAAAGAGGAGAAAATGTACAACGGATCCAAAAATAGCCCACACGAATTTCAAAGGGATGGTGGAAAAAGCCGCGTGCAGGTGAAAAAAGAAAGGTGGGATGAAGAGATCTGCATCAGTACTCAGGGGGGGGGGAAGAAAGGTCGAGCAGGGGTGTGGAGGAGGGGTTCGTCCTAGCCCTTGGTGGGGAAAAAAAAAGGGGAGGGGCACGAGAAATATCAAAACTTCGACATAACTTGTGGAAGCATCTATCGGAATAGGGAGAGCGGTAAAAAACCGAAAAAGAAAGGTACTATGTTTGGGGACAAGAAGAGCAGTGTAAAAAGGGGGTTGAAAAAGAGTACTAGACCTCAGAACGACACCCAATGGAAGTATCTTTCCCCTAAAGGGGCAACCAGAATTTGAGAAGGGCGAAAACACTGGAGGGAATTTAAGGGGGGAAAAAAAGAGGGAAAAGTCCCCAAGGCAAAAAACACTTGAGAATGGACCAAAAGGAAAGGCAGGCCTTTCACGGAGTGAAGGAACTTCAAATGCAAACTCTAAAGAAGAAAAAAAAAAACAGGGGGGGAACGGCAGAAAAGGGAAGAGGGGGAACCCCTCATGAAATGGTGGGTCAAAAAAAGGGGGTCTGAAGGTTTTCGTCAAAACTTCGAGACTAGTAGGACGCAGAACAAGAAAGACGTTACCAAAGAAGCAAAAAGGACGAGGGGGGGGCAGGGAAAAAGGGGATGGGAAAGCTTAAAAAAAAGGAGATCGTCATGTAAACACCAAAAAAAGAGAGAAAAAAAGACCCGGCATCCGATCGGTCAGTGGTGACCAGGAAAAGTCAGTAGTAAACCCGAATTTTGGCGAAAAAAAAATGACCGGGGGGAGTGAAACATGGGCGGCCTAATGAAAGGAAAGAGTATTAAAAAGGAGAAGAAAAGGGGGGGTTCCAAGTAATAACCCGGATTGAAACACCAAAATGCTGGTGGGGGGTGAAGGAGACAGGGGGGGGGAAAGGGAAAAATAGATTCCGTGCGGCCATAGGAGACTGGGGTTTTACATGAACAGGGGGAGAGTCCGTCCAGCCTGGGCAACGCAAAAACCGAGAATGGCAAAAGGGAGGAAACACATGAAGGGGGATCGGTAACCTCGGAATCGACTTTGGGGCCCGCATTGAAAGACACGGAACAAGGGGGGGGGGGTCAAGCGGGTTAAGAGGTCTGCCAATTTCCAGGCAGACACGAGATGCCAAGGTGGGTGGAAAACGAAAAAACGGGCCGTGAAAGGCCAGCGCCATGGGGAGGGAAGGCTGGAAGGGAAAGGGGTTGAAAAGGGGTGGAAGGACCTCCTCCGCGCAACGCAATGGGGGAAAAGGTTCGGAAAAAATCGACGATTGGCGTGTGGTAGCTTTGATCTTCAAGGGATGGAAACTCACGATTATTGAAAAAGACCCAGCGGGTCCGGTTTAAAAAAAAAGACCGTTCGAAGGACCAAAATCAAGACAGCGAAAAGGATCTCAGGGGGGGAAATGGAACACGAAGCCAAAACGACACTTGGTTGGGGGCAAAAAGCAAAAGCATCTCATACGGAAAAACGGCCAAAGCAACGCCATCACGTCCAGCCTTCCACCTGGGGGACATCATGCACTCGAAGAGTGAGAGAGAAGTCCAAAAAATCAAAAAAACTTGTCAGACGAAGGGCCAAGAAGGGGCCCCGCAACAGGCATCCTTGCTGTCACAGGGGAAGGTCCCTTCATTTTGTTAAAAAGCTCGTGAATTACGCAGCTTGATATGGTGGAAAAAGTGTACTAGCCGAGGTTACATAACACCCCTAAGGGGGGGGGGGTGGAAAGAGATATGTACTCGGGAACAGGAGAGGTGGTGGGGTCAAGAGCCAAGAAAAGGGGAAAAGGTCCCAGGGGAGAACCCACCTTTGGGAAGATGTAAAACCATCCAAAAACGTCAGGCAACGGAAAAACCCGCGGATTGAAAAAGAAGGGACAACAGACAAGAGGGAAGGGCGGGGGGCAAAGGATAAAATGTGCAAGCCGGAGACCTTCCTCCCCCTAAATGAGGAAAAAGGGGGGAAAAGATTCCCCAAAAAAAGAAAGAAAGAAAATCCCATAGAAACAGGCCCGATTAATTCTTTTAGGAAAAAAATTGAAAAAAAAGGGAAGGGGACCGAGATCACGGGGGGGCAAAAGGGTCCAATAGTTTAAAATATAACACTCTCAGTCATTTCCAAAAGAAACGCTGTAGTTTGTCCTGGGAAAAAGTATCGTCAGGGAGGAAACAACAAAGGGGGTGGAAACAACAGAGAAAAAGGGAAAAGATGTCCGTACAGGGGGTCCCTTGCCATAAGGGGTGGGGGAACAATTTTGGAAGGGGGGGAATCAGGGGGCTATGTGGCCAGTAAAAGAAGAAAAAAAAACTGAAGGGTCTGAGGAAAACAAAAACCAGAAATAAAGAGTACTTATATCTAAAACAGCATAAGTAAAAACACCCAATAAAACCGGCTGAGAGGGAAGCCTGTTTAGAAATATTTGAACCCCTTTCAGGAGAGATTGTATGAGAGGGGGGTTCACATCTAGAAGGGGTTTTTTCTCACAAAAGGGAACAGCCTGCAAGGTGGGAAAACAGGAAAAGAGGGGACTGACAACAACAAAAAAGAAAAGGGGCGGGGTCTGGGAAAGGAAACAGCAAAAGGGAACCTTTAGGGGTGTTTGGCGACCTTCCCACTCGCTGGGAAACACAATGATGAATTCATTATCCTAACAAAAACCAAAGGGGAGACGAAGGTCTCAAGCTCTAAAAAAACAGAGGAGTTGGAAAAGGTGTTGAGCTGCCAAGAAGGGGCGGAAAAAAAAAAAAAAAAAAAAAAAAAAAAAAAAAACAAAAAAAAAAGAAAAAATAAAGAACTGGGGGGGGGTCATGAAGGGATTACCAAAACAAAGGAACGGCATTTAGAAGAATAGCAAGAAAGGCGCTACTGGGGGTCACTCTGGGGGTGAAGAAGCCTTGATGGAACAGGGACAGAGGAAGTGCGAAGAAAGGTCCAGGTCGTAGTATTGGTTTTCCCAGTAAATGACCTTGCAGAAGAAATGACGACACTCGATTTGCGTGTTAAAAAGGACTCAACAAGCTAATACACAGTAACATCAAGGGGTCAGGCCCATTCTTACCAAAACATACGGATTTGAAAGCATACAAAAACAATGGAAACGAAGAGGGGTCAACTAGGACAGACCGAATGGGGGAAAACAGGGCACAAAAGGACCTATAGGGGAACGCCGAAACCTGAACGAGGAGGGAAATGAAAGTGGCAAAGTTGGCATAAAAAAAGTGCACCATAAAAACAAGGACTCAGAAAGGAGGGAAAAGGGTCAGGACCTCATACGGAAAGGTGACCTAGTAAAAAGAAAGCCATGTAGTTGACGGCCAACGGCAGGATTTGAAAAGAAGTGATCTGAGTCAGGCCCAAGACACCTCCTAAAACGTGAACGCAGTGACCAAAGGGTGCATTTTTGAAAAAGAGGCTGAAAATAGGGATTGCAGGGGTCGGACCAATCCTACTCAAATACGATACAAGAGGAATTTTAATCAAGTCCAGTAGGAGGTGTGTTCCATGGAAAAAAAAAGCCCGGCCGAGAAGATGGGAATCTAAATCTTGGGTTGGAGGGAAATGCTGGTCGAAAACAAACAAAAAGTATTGGGAAAGGAAAAAACCAACAGAGTCCCAGGTCCCTGGGGTTGCACAGCCGGTGGCTTGAATCAGAACGTCAGAAAAGGACAGCGGTTCGAGAAAGGTTAAAGAAAAAAAGTTGGGGATGAACAACCTGTAGTTTATCAAAATGAAGGTCTGGGAACCGAAAAAAGAAAAAAGAAAAGAAACAAAACAAAATAAGCACCTTTGTGACCAGGGAAACAGAGAGAATAAGAATTTTTTCTCAGTGGTATTTGATATACAAGTCCACAACGTCGACCGTCACGGAAAGTGCTTTGAAACCAGAAGATTTGGAGATCACCGCAGGCAAACGTTTAAGTGGGTCCTCTAAAAACACTTGCAAAAAGGGCAAAGTTTAAAGATCAATATCGGAGGAAAGGAACAGGAGGGGAAAGGAAAGGTTTTAGAGACAACCTTTTTTTACGTAGCGAGCAACTGAAGAAGGACGGGGGGAGGGGGGGGGGTCAGGCGCCGGCATTCAGAAAGATTACAGGAAAAAAAATAGGGGGGGAAAGGGGGGGTCTGCCCCCGGCTACGCAAAAGGGTCAGAAAAATCTACAGGAAACTGGGAAAACCTTGTTGCTGCCCTTCGAGAAGGTAAATTTGCGGCCCGAAATCAAATGGAAGGGATGTTTTCTAAAGTGTCATGAAAAATTGCAGTAAAGAGGTAGAGCAACAAAAGAGCTTGCCCCAGGAAAGTTAAACTGGTTGGGCAAAGTCTCGACCCACGAAAAAATCCCTTGAACAGATACATCGTTGGGTTGGCGTCACAAAAAAAGGAAAGGACAAAACGAGGGAGCGAAACAATGGTCTCACAATTGTCAGAAACCGGCCCAAGCAAGGTTGGGGTTACAAGGGTATTGGGGGGCTCAAAAGAAGGGATAAAAAAAGGGGAACTGCCAGTCTGTTAACAGAAAATAGTTGTCGAACAAAGAATGTAACATAGGCCGGAATTGGAAAACAGAAGAAAGGTTTGACAAAGTCGTGCAATAAAAAAAAACGTCCTATGCGAAAGCAAGGGGGGGAAACGCGGGTCGGAAAAAGGAAGGTTCGGTCTCAAACCGGATCCCTATTCAGAACCCATCAACGCCATCGGAACCATCTCAACCTATTTGCATTACGTCCCGCTAAGTAGGAGAAAAAGGCCATCCATAGGGTCGGGGGAAAGTCAGTTTTTTAAAAGCTGGGGTCTTCCAAGAATCGGGGGGCTGATCTATCCAGACGTGGGTTAGTTCTTACGGGCTTCAGGAAAAAAAAGTTCTAAACAGAGAAGGCCGGAACATCACGTAAAGCCTTAGAAAATTTGGCTGGGGGATTCTGGGTAGTGCAAAACACCTGGCCCCGCACGGGGGGCCAACGGAAGGTACGGGTGAGAGGACCATGACCTGAGAAAAGACGTTGGGGGGGGGGGGTGAGGGGAGGTTTCCCAAATCAGAAGCATCGCTGTAAAAAGGTGAAAGATGGTTCCGATCAGGGTAAAAAGAGCCACGGTCCCGCAAAAAAAAGAATCCGACGAAAAAAACAAACAAAACGATCGGGGATCTTGGGGGGGTGGGTAAAAAAGAACAGCAACCTTCGGGGGCTCAACATCACATGGCTGGGAACGCATCCATTGAGGGGGGGGGGCCGTGTTTCCAGGGGTTGAAAACCACTCCACACCGGGGGGGACATAAGCAGGGAACACGGTTGGGAAAGGATGGGGGCTTTCCATTCAAAAAAAAGGAAAAAAAACACGGAAACTGAGGGCGGCTTGATAAATGACACCCAGAGCAAGGCAGGGTCGAACAACACCACTTGGACGAGACCAAGCACTCCACCAAAAGAAAAAAAGGAATTCCTCGCGGTGGGTGAGAGCGGCGCTCGCTGGGGGGTGGCACAGGCGGGGATAGGGAACCTACCGGAAAAAATTGGGTCAGACATTGCCTTGCAAAACGGGCCGACAAGATGGAGCAGAGTGAAAGGGGGAATACGGGGAAAAAGGGGGGGAAAAGGGACCACATTTCCAACGAACGACACAGAGAAATTAGTCAGGTGGTAAGGAAAATAGGGAGGCTCGATTTGCAGGAAGAGGAAAGAGGGCTATTCGTCTAAATCGAGGTGGGGAAGGGGCAACCCTTGATAGTATTGAAAGGGTCCGAATGAAAAAAAGAAACAGTAAGTTAAACAGGCCTTTAAGGGAGCAAGCAAGGGGTGGCGAAAAAGCCAAGTCGGACCTGGGGAAACGGATAGATTGGCGAGAAAACAAAGCGATATCCAGGAAGAAAGCCGTCCTTTGATGAAAAAATGGGAATCTAACCCAAAACGGAAGGATTGAGGAAAGGAGGATAATCGCCGAAGAAGGAATTGGATAAGAGCCTCTCTTAAGGGGAGAAAACCAATCTATGGAACGTGGAACCGCACTTTCAGCCTCAGATGGCGCCAAAAAAAGAATAGAAAAACCTTCCCTTTAACCGGAGTAGGGGATCCCGAACGAATAGAAAAAAAGTGACAAAAACCGCAAATGACTGGGAAACCCCCTAGCTCTGGAGACGAGTATAAAAAGAATAAAAGAAATCTAAAGTACAGGCACTCCTGGCAGGAGGGGGTGAAAAAAGGGTAAATTGTAAAATACATTACCGGTCACGTATAATTCCTCACGGGGTTTTCCCATTATGCAGGAAGTGAGGGAAACCAGATGGGAAGAATGCAATGGGACAAACCAAACGGAGGGGGAACATCAATCGTCAGCCCTGGGAGAAAGGAAAACTAAAACCCTTTCACGACAAAAAAGGAGAGATGACAAGCGAACGATGGGACCGGAAAAGAGGGGGGTCTCCAAAGGGGGGTGGTGGCCCCAAAAAAAAAAAAAGAAGAACATAAGGGAATAGGGGTGAACAATAGGGCAGGATGCCAGCCAGCCGGCCGTCAGATTTGTGGGGGGGGAAAACAGAAAATCCAAGACGGCAAACGCTGCCCTGAGGGAAGGGAGAAAAAAAGAAAAAGGGCGCCGCGACCAGTTGTGCAGAAGATCGGATAGGGCACACACAATAAAACTTCAAGATGCAAAGGGGTCTGCAAGTCGCGCCCAGGAACCAGGTTGAGGGACCCGGCGGGGTGAGCCAAGGGAAAAAGACAGCTAGAACGTCTACATAGGATGGGCCACGGGAACAGGGAGAGGAAACCACGAACTGGTTTCCTGAAGGGAAAGGGGGGGAAAAAGGATCGTTGCCATCACAAAGGACAAGGTGGGCCCGAACAGATCAACTCGACATCGTGAACGGGAGGAACCGGCGGAGTTTGAATGTCACAAGGGGGCTACTGCAGCCTCCGATAAGGGGAAGAAAAGGAGAAATCAGCATCGATTCGGCGACCAGGAAACCGACATCAGCTCCGGTGGAAGAGAAGCGGAAGGCGCGGAAGGACGGAGGGTACAAAAAGAAAAGATCATCTGGGCGAAAGAGGAAAATAAACTGATGGCAGCCTCTGGTGGAGGAGGGGAAAAAGGTCCATTCGGTCAAACGGCTGGGGGCGCAGTGTGAAGACTCCTGCTAAACGACCTAAGTGTTGGCAGACCGCAAGACACACAGTAAAAGTAGAAGGGCCAAGGAACTTTTTCACCAAAAGGGGGAAAAAGTGGAAACAAACAAAAACATGCGGACATGAGCCGGGGCTGGGTTTGGGAAGAAGAAAGGCACAAAAATGGGGGAGCTGTACATAGGGGCGTGCGGGGAGGGGAAAGAAAAAAAAAAACCAGTTAAAACCTTGGAAAGGCTCCTGTTGGGGATCCTCAGCAAGAGAGCAACGGTGATGAACAGGCAAACTCCGGAATCGTAGGAGAGGGGGGACAAAAATCTGAAGCCAAAAGAAGCAAGCAAAAAAATGTGATCCAGGGGCCCTGTTGAAATATTTTAGAGGTTACAAAAAGGAGAATTCCTGTACGACAAAAAGCAGGGGGGGGGGTTGTAGGATGGAGATGCGCCTTGAACAAAATGCAAGTCCGCACCAAGTTGCCTGCACTAGGGAAGTTGGTATCGAACTGCAGGGGAAAAAAACGTAGAGGGGAAAACCTTCTCAGAAGTGATAAAAGGGAAAAAACAGGTTGCACGGTACCGGAAGGCCCAGGAACTGGACAGGGAGGAAAAAAAAAAGAGACGGGTTGGAAAAAGGGAAAAAATGACGGGTGAAAAGGTTACAAAACAATGGAAAGCGAATAGTCAGCGGTGAAAGGGCAAAAAAGAGGTCAGTGTTGCGGGTTGTGATTGGGGGGCTAATGACAGACGGCCAAGGGGGGAGAAGAATGGGGGGGCGGAAAACAGGGGGGGGAATGCCTCGAACAAGTCCGGCGTCCATGTAAGCCCACCAGGAAAATTGCCCACGGAAAGAACTGGGGGGGGGGGATTCAAATAACCTCGTGGGGAGGGTAAAAGAAAATGTTTAAGAAAAACGACAACCGAAAGAGACATACCCTATCTCCTACACAAACTGGGTATGGCGAAGACGGTACAAAAACAGAAGAGACAAGGGTCACGCTGCGCCAGGGGGGGGGGGAAAAAGGGCCAGACAGCCAAAGCCAGGATGTCAATATCACACCAGGGGGGGTACCCGTGCTGGACACCAGGGAAGGGGGAGTTGCGTCAATTATAGGGGGAAGGGAAGGCATGAACCTCCGAAGAGGAAAAAAAAAAAAGCGGGGGGGGGAAGAAAGTTGCAACCGTTCTCAGCGGAAGAAAAAGAACTTTTCTGGGAAGGAAAAGTTGGGGTCAGCCCTCGGGAAGGGGGGAAAAAAAAAACATGACTGGTCCATTGGGTAACGGAAACGCGAATAGGAAAAAAATGCTCGGCCAAAACATCCAAAGCGTCAAACTTGCCCCTGAAAATTAAGGCGAAGCCCGACTTAAAGGGGGGGGGGATGAGACAAGAAAAAAATGGTACTGTGAATAAGCCCGCCTTTTAAGAGAGAGGAAAAAAAAAATCTGGAGAAGGGGGGGGTTCACGCCCAATACCTGCACGACAATATTGGCCAGTCAAAAGACCGGGGGTAAAAACACTGGGAAAAAAGGGAAAAACACCTTACATCGTGAACTGGAAAAGAGTGAAAAAAAAGCCAGGTGACCTGAGGACTATCGAACGAATTTGAAGCCAGGGAAGAACGTCACAAACCGGGACTCCTTTACTCAGCACACACTTTGACATCCAGGGGGGAAAAAAAAAAAAAGTAGCAAAAAAAATGTTGGGCCAACAAGCTAGAAGTCAGCAAGGTGGAAGAAAAAGCCATCGAGGGGAAGGGGACCCTTCAAAAAGGGGTCCATGGCCAAGCCGGAAGAAAAAGGGGGGGTGGCACCTACCGGAATGTAAACGTGAAGAAATGCCACTGAACAGCGATGTAAGAAAAGACACGCTCAAGAAAAGTCCCGACAAGAATCATACAAAAAGAAAAGGAAGAGACCCGACAGGAGAAAAATAAGTTGGTCAGGGAACGCGGCTTCCGACAGAAGCAGGGTATTCGGCGGTGGGAAAACAAAGAACATCGAAAATTGAAGGGGGAGGGGGGGGGACAAGAAAACGGCAAAAAACTGAGAGAATAACATCACACGAAACAACCGGGTTTAAAACAAGGTCATGCGGAAAAGGACTAAAGGTCCAAAAAAAGAGGTACAGGGAAGCAAAGGGGGGGGGAAGACCGAAGGACATTTTCTACAGGAAACACGGGGGGAGCGTGTAGGGCCGGAAAAAAGACTATTTGAGATTGCAAAAGAAGGGGACGGGAACAAGTTGGATCGACACGAAACAAGTAAAGGGGTGTGGAATCACCGACATCATACATAATCGAAAACAAAAAAGGAAACGGCCGTGGGGGAAGAAAACGAAGCGGGCGAAAGGCAGAAAAAACAGGACGATCAAGGAGAGTACGAGGCGGGCCGTTGCCTCTGGCGCTGAAACATGGAAAGAAAGACTCGGTGAAGGGAAGGGACCGGGTTTGGGGGGGTAACATCATCGGTGACAAACAAACATTCAAAGGAAACTTTCATCATGGAAAAAGGGAGGTTGCGGGGGGGGGGGGGGAAACCCCAAATATGCCTCTGGTCTCCTTAAGGAATAGAATACCACCCAATATTGGGAGTTAATTGTTACCCCAGCGCTGCGTAAACGGTGAAAAAAGAACCAACACAAATCGGGGCACAAGAGAGAAACAGTAAAGGCACAAAGGGCCAGCCAATTAAGCCAGGGAGG
>Ga0179591_1227632_pt1 | contig 10490 bp, 4 predicted proteins | sample CZOMad2_1_08_16f_FD_182891 | JGI IMG/M metagenome (GOLD analysis project Ga0179591, IMG submission 182891) | Vadose zone soil fungal communities from Angelo Coast Range Reserve, California, USA - CZOMad2_1_08_16fungal (PacBio error correction) | ecosystem: Environmental > Terrestrial > Soil >...
TATTAAGGGGCGCAACTCCTACGCCCATGGTCAAACCAAAGTAAAATCAATGAAGCGGATTCATCTTTTCCTGAAGTGGGGGAAGATAGAAGGGAAAGACGTGTGGACCCGCCCAGAAAAGTCTTCTCTGTCTTGGGGGACTGGGCATGTTCGCCGTGAAGGGGGCTTAGAAATGAGACAACAAGAAATGAAGATCCTCTATGAATAGGGAAGGTCAGAAAGGCAAAAGAAGGAGAGTGCGAGCCGCCGGCTTTCTGCAGCTCGCGGGCTAGCAGGCAGTCAAGAAGACCGTGAAAGGGTACTAAAGCTCACGGCAAAAAGCATGCAAAGGAAACTGCCAGGATTCCAGCCCGCATACAATAAAAGACGATGGGAAAAAAAAAAACCACGACATGATCCACACCATTCCACACGAGCCCAAGTCCGACTGCTTTAGATCTACACGGGCGGGCTGTTGGGGCTGCACGAAAAGATCCGTGACGTGATACTCTGGAAGGGCAGAAATAAGGGGAGACGAGGATTGAGGGTCGGACGAGCTGTTCCAGAGCGGCAAGGTTGAGGATCAACCGTGAAAGTAAAGAATCGGGGATAGGGGGGATCTACAGAGGGAACAGCGGAATAGGGGTTCATCCACTATCATCAACGCCAGGAGGAGAAGTCTGAAAACGCGGGAATAGAAAGGGACCGCGGTCTCCCTTACCGGGGGACTTCGTGGCGGTAGGGATGAACCGCAAAGCCACCTGGGAGTCAGAAAGTATTGGATCGAGCACAGTCGGAGAAAGACAGACAGAAAAGAGGGCCTTGCGCGTACGACCTTTCAAAACGGGGCGGGAACGCCGCGAAGAGGCGCGATCGGTGGCCCGGCCGGAATCTACTTTAAGGACGGACCGATGAGTTCCGGTGGGGAAGACTACACAAAAAAGAGGGGAGGATCGGCGCTAAACCGAATCGGCGGTGAAAGAACGGTTTACACAGATCGGGAAGGAAAGGGCCTTGTAGTGCTGAAGGAGTAACAGACAACCAAGTCAACTGGGGAAAAAGAAGGGGAAGGGGACACAGCCACAAGCTCTCTAAAGGCATTCGGCGGCGCTGGAAAAGTTGAATGACTCTGGCTCACGCCGGAAAGAGCTCCAAAGGTAAGCCGGGGGAAGGAAGAGAGCAAAAAGAGTGCACGGGGTGGGTTCGAGCTGGCATTTCAAGAGAGGAAGGAAGAAAAGCCTGACCGGGGGGGCCAATTCTAAAAAAAAACCAACTCATAAAGTAACCCCCGTCGTCGGGGAAACTGGGTAAAGCTAAAGAAGAACTAGATCGGGTGTCCCTTCAAACCGGCGTCTGGGCTAGAGGAAGGCGGCGCCTTCAAGGGGGAAGAGCGAGCGCTTCTGGGGGGACGAAAACCCTCTAGTTAAAAAGAGGAGAGTGGGACGCTGCTGGCCTGCTTGAGGGGTTGGCCATCCTAGAACTGGTGCTCAAATGGACCTACACGACTGGGGGGGAAACGCACAAAGCAGGCTTTTGCTGCGTCGATTTTGCTCTTTAGAGAAGTCCCGACGGCAGAAAAGGAGTGGTCTGGGCTGGAATCATTAAACAATCGCTGCCGAGCAAGTATTCTTCGAACGAGGACATGAAAAAGACTAAACGGGAATCACTGAAATTCTGTTACTACCAATAGTAGTCAACAGGGGATCTCGTGCGTCCTCAGGGGAGGATGTCAAAAAAGAGAGGGGGAGGGGGCCTGCAGCGTGATCGCATCTGCGAGTCGGGCGGCTCAGCGTGGTTTTCCCAAGAGAAAAAAAGAAAATGCTCTCCGACTGTCGGGGTCCAGGGTCCATACGGAAAGGTGAGAGGCACAGCCTGCTCTTGCAATTGATCATTCAAACGTAAGGGGAAGGCGGGGGGCACACGAGAAGGGGAGGAGGGGTCCGTTGATCGACTGTCATTGAGACACAAAAAGGTGGGATCTGAAAACTACAACAACGCCCCAGGCGCAGTCCGGGGGAAAAGCGCAAACTGCTTAGCACAACAAAGTAGCCCATAGAAATACAGGTCCTCAGGGAGAAACGACAATCAAGCACAGACGCGACATGAAGCAAAGAAGGAAGCTTGTCCCGGACGTCCCGCGAAAGGAATTAAAAAATCAGGTCCTCGGCCACTATAGTATAAGGCATCACAAACCAGAAGTAAAAAAAAATCGCAAGGGGCCGTTCATCCTTGGCGCAGGGTTCATCGGCCAGCTCTTTCCTTAGAAGCAAAAGACTGATCCGAATACCGCGTGAGGGCTATGCTCCACTGTTTACTAGGTATTGGGTAATCTTTTAGAGCAACCGATGGCTCGGAAACCTCGCAGGACAGACACGGACTCTGGGAATCCAAATAAGAGACGGAGGAAGGAAAAGCTGAATAGGCGGAAGGTCCGACTACCAACGCGCAGTGGGAATCATTCATGCTACTCAGGAAAGCAAAGATAAACAGATTCAAGCCCAATTGGTCAGAACGGATAAACTAAGATTGACGACAAGGGCTGAAAAGACGCGCCTGCTTCAGATCTCCTTCGAGGCAATTCGAAGTTATTCGCATAGATCGTAACGGAGCGGGAAGGGGTCGGTGGCTTCCACAACGGCGGGGGACGCCCTGACCGGGCACTGATTAGCGAACATGACTAGACGGCCGAGGATAAAGGCTTCGTGCATGTTCCGATCTCTGAGGAGAAAGACATGGGCGGGAAAGGGGCCGCGGCGACCGGAATTAAGCCAGCGCATAGCAAATCTCGACCGACCTTCTTGAAGGGGCAGTCGAGAACACAAGATAAGCTCTCTTGACGGGCAGGGGGAAGATCCGACATAGAGAAACTCGGGAAGGTCACTACCGTCCAGAAGCATAAGCCGCGGGCGATCTAATAGCCGACGTTCTCTTCCAAGAGAACGGCAGGACAGGGGGGAGTCTAGGGAAAAGGGATAGGTTGAGCTCACCCCGGTCGCGGAAGGGGAGGGGAACGGCGAGAACGCAAAAAAAAGAGGGAAACGGTCATAGGCCTTCCGAAAAGGAGAAAGATCAGAAAGACCAGGACAGAGCCTGCGTGCCAGAAAAGAGCTGGCGTAAGGGTACCTGTATCTAGCAAGACGGGAACAGGAGTGTCCTGCGAGGAAAGCAAAAAAAGGGAGAAGAAGAGCGCTTCAGAAACGTTAACGCGCGTTGGTGCATCTCTGAGTCGCCATAAGAAAAGGCGAAGACAAGTTGGCCGAACGTCAATTGAGGTTAGTAAAGGACGGAAATGAGAGGCGAGAGACAAAAGGCAAATTCAGAGGGAGACTGAGAAGCGACGGGTAAGAGTAAGAATGCGGCAATGGAGTCCCCGTCAAGATTAGCGGCCCTGCTAAACAAAACATTTTTCGAATACTAAGAGGAGAAGAAGGCTCGGCAAGGTTCGCCGCACTGTGACTTGCTAAACAGTAGAAAATCACGCCGTCCAAACAGCAAAACCGGCGCGGCTTGAAAAGGCAGCAAAGGGCAGTCCACTGTTCCTCAGCCCCAAAGATCTTAGGCATCGTAAGTTCAAAGGAGAATGGTCAAAAACACAAAGAAAAAAATCAACTGTTGTCGTCAGGGAAAGGAAGGAGTAAACCGGCGAGCAGTGGAGGGAGGAGGGATTGCATCGCCGCAAAAAATCGATTCCTCCTTCTTGAAAGCACCCGCTCGGCGGGAACTTACACGCTCGACGATCTCTGAAAACAACACAGATGAGAGAGGACTGAATCTGGGAAAGGAATCAGAGGGTTGTCGGGTCAAGAAGCCGGGGGACTCGATCTTTTCTGGGAATGCTCTCTAAGAACCGGAGAACGAAGGATGCGAAGACCACAAGATTTCGAAAAGGGACCAAATTGTCCCAGGAGAACGCGCCCGTCGGGCTCTGACGGGGGCTAAACGTACCGTGAAATAGGAGGAGACCAACAGCAAACCCTCAGACGGGTTGGCTCGGGGAAGAAAACGGGGTACGGGGCGCCGTCCCCTCGGGGCGATACCCGAGCGACTCTTCTCCCGAGGCTTAGAGCAATAAGATCTTCAGAGAGTAATAACAAGATTAAAGGGAAGGCGGGGGAGCAACACTGGGAAAGGGCCTCGATAACAAAGAAGAGTCTTAGGAAGATCAGGCCGGAGAAGATTCACCCGCCATCAGCGAAGCAAGCCTCAGGACGGTCTTCCAAAGACCGCACGGGGAGAGAGACATCCATCCGCTCTGCCTCTAATTTAAGGTAATAAGAGTAGAGAGAACTTGTGCGAATCGAAACTCCTGCTAGTAACTGAAAGTATCAAAGTTTAACATTGAAAGATGGACGGGGTCATTGGCACGCTCATCTCAGCGAGGGATGCGTCGAGATTGATCGGCTTGCATGAAAGAGGAAAAATCGCCGAAGCGCGTATAGTCCACTCGGGGAAAGAAGGGAGACTATTCAGACAAAAACGAGGATAGGAAAGTCACTTGTGGAAAACGCAGTTAGGAGGAACTTCGTCGATGGAGATCCGGGGGGAAGATGAGGGACGTACTTGACCTTAAAGAGTCAGTTCATGTCAGAACCTCTAGGGGAGCGGGCCGATAGAAGGGGAGCAAAAAAAGGAGGAAAAGAGATGTCGCCGATGGCGGGGAGGAGAGGGTCGCAGCTCTAAAATCGATTGCATTAACGAAGACTGGAGGACAGAGGAGCTGACCCAAGAGGGAAGTAGACCGAGGTAAGGAGAGGACTTAAATCAGCACTTCATTTCGGGGACATCCCCAGAATTTGGGGGAAACACAGAACACTTTCGAGTCAGGGAGAAAAAAAGAAATACACTCGTTGAACTCGAATCGCCGGAGATCTGAAGAAGACCGCGGTCGTGAAACTGGGTCACATTGGGGCGTCAACTTCACGAAAGCTTTCTAAGAGGGGGATTGTGAACCTGGATCGGTGCGGCGAGATCCTAAGAAGGACGCAACTGATCTTTGGTTCGTGGAGAAAGGTACTTTCCGGCAGAGGAAACAGACGTGGGCGGGTGTCCAAAAGCGCGTGTCGAAGGAGGGAATGTCGTAGCAAAAAGCTGCGGTCTCGTAATAAAGGGACCAAAAAAACTCTTCACCGTGTCAGCGGGTCCCCCATGTAACTCTCAGGAGAATAGGACATTCGCTGCACGGGGGAATGATACAAGGAACGAGAGGGACGGACGATAAAAAAGTCAAGGGTGCCCGAAAGGGCCGAGCTATCTACATGGGGGTCGAGAGGAAAATGCTCTGATCGGGTAACCTAGGAACTTGAAAGTCCTGAATGGAGGCAATCACGTCCAATCCTGCCAATCTATCCTTCTGGAAATCAGAGGACGGGATGTGAGTAAGGACTCTGTCGAAGGTATTAGAAAGAGGAGATGAGACTTGTTGGGAAAAGAAGCAAGGATCGCACCATTTCGAGGTACTGAAAGGTGTCGGGGGTGTCAAAGTTTCATAAATCACACAGTAGAATCCTTTTGCCTGAAAGCAAATGACATTCAAAATCTAACTAGAAAAGAAATCGGTTAGGGACTTCATGTACCTTGCCTTCTCAGTAAAGAGAGGTTAGCGAGACGAAACTGTTTGACCGTAGTGGGGGAGAAAAACAAAAGAGAGCCAGTTTGCGGGGGAAATCTGGCGACAACCAAGACGAGCCGCAACTCCCAAACAGCTAGCCGATCGATAAAGATGCATGGCACGACAAAGCTGACAAGGCAAAGATGAACTTGAAAGGACCGTGCCTGGGGGGGCCGCTACTATAACGACGATTGAAGGAGCAAGCACTTGGTGCTTTAAAACTTTCATTCATCGAGACACAACGACCAAGAAAACAGTGATTCCCAGCCCCGAAACAGACGCCGTAGACGACCTGGACCTAGGAAAAAAGATCCAGCAACCGGCAGATCAGGGGAAAAACCGCGGGTCCTTGGAAAAAAGGGCACCAAAAAGTAGCGGCTGGGCCGAACAATAAGACCGAAGGAAGACAGATGCAATTATCGACATCGGTGAAACGAGACTGAGGGAAAAAAAGGATAGCTCTTCCAAGAGCAAGCGGGGAACTAAGATCGAGGCCCATCACGGCCAGGGGAGTGAATGGAACAAGTAACTCGCTGGAATCAGGAAAAAGGAAGCAGACATCGGAAGTTGTGTCGGGAGGGTCCCGCATTTGTTATTGACGCAGGGGAGAACCGAGTCAAGAGAGGAAATACACATCTGAACAAACTAAACCACGCCCGCTGTTTATCGTCTCCTTTCTGACAGTGGACAGCGGAGACAAGCGCATTAGGGGATCCATATAAACATTATAGATCCGCGAAAGTTCAGAGGGACAGAAAGGGGGGGGTCCTTTTTAAAATCCGTTCGATTGAAATAGTGAAAAAAACTCCACCGTCAGGTTTTACTGCAAGGGCCGACAGCAAGGGGAAAGGAACCTCTATCGGGAACCGTCCGCCGGACGTTCCCGGGGTAGAGGAAAGATGCAGCAGAGGGTTGGGGGTTTGGAGAGAAAACGGCAGCCCTGTCAGGTAACGGCATTGTACAGCTCGTGAGAATTTCCCCTATGAGAGAGGGCGGGGAAGAGAAAAGCCCGACAATTCCGCCAAGTCGTAAGCGCAGGAAAGATCAGGCCTGGTCGCACCCCTTGGTCGCGCAGCAGGTACAGATTGCCAGGGTTGAGGTCGGTGCTTTTCGGGGAAATAGACGAAAAACAGAACGGGAAGGTGGCACCGCTGGCAGTGGATTACTCGTCAACCGCTGTAGAGCAGGCCCGGGAGCTTGGAGACACCGATCCGCCTGTAACATAGGAAGAAAGCAGATCACCCGATCCCGTGAATTGACGGGAAGTGAGGGTAAAACCTTGCCGCCAGAGGACCGATCGTCAAAAAAAACTCTTAAGAATCGGACGTGAGATAAACAAAGCCGCGGATCGTGTCGGTGGTCAGCCACCCTCACAAGGCCAAAGATAGAGAAGCCGGATTGGGGCTATGTGGAAAGGGTGGATAAGGGGTCGTGTGAATGTGGCCAGTTGACCGCGAGCGGCTGGGGGAACTTGACATTAATCTTCGTGGGGTCCCTGCCTAGGAGGAGGTAGCCTGTGCCTAGGAGGAATTCAGGCACAGAGATCAACCGTAAAGGTTTCCTAAAAGGAAGAGCAATACATCATGAGTGTCGGGAGGTCTCACTGGGTGGACTCTAGAAAAGGATCGTGGAGCTGCGCAAATTGTCTCCTAAGAAGTACACATTCTGAAAATGAAAAACAGAACAGAGAAGACTGTCATATTTCCTTGACGAGTCACGAGCACGAGATAGTCAGGCCCCGGAAGGCCAGAATGAATACAGGTGAGGTATAAATGAGTGGAAGGTGTCGGTCGTAACAGGGTTGATGGATCAACGAGAATATCTCGGAACAGAGGGGAGAAACCCTATAGATTATTAGTGCTAAACACCTAAGAATTGACGAAGAACCCCGGCACTCCGGTCAAGAAAGGGGATTCAAAAAAACGTTGACTTCCGAAGAAATCGCCAGGGGATTGAGTACCGGCCCAACATTCTGACAGTAGGAGAGGTGGGAAGAGGGGGAATGTTCGCACTTTGGAATCAGAGGCACAAAATGCTCGAATCCACGAGATTGAGGAGAATCTGGCAAGCAGGGGTGAGGAGAGCAAGCATGATGATCGCCGATCGCAGGGGATGAGGACAGTGAACTCGCGCGTCGCGCAGCAGCAAACTAGTAACAAGAATAGATCTAGAAGAAGCCATCTTCCATAAGGAAAGGCGGCCCCGCCTAAAAAAGAACCCAGCCGAGCGCTTTCAAAAATGGGACAACACGCACGCCACTGATTCCACATCCGAGGGAAATTGGGCCCAAGGCCGTAAATTCTCTGATGTGTACTGGAAAGGGCGGGATTTGGGCAACCGATCAGAGGGGCATGAAGATCAGAGAAAAGTGATTACGCGCTGCTGTCGACTAGCTGGGGACCGTGCGGCAAGTTGACTTATCAACCGAAAGCATGAGGGAGTTAGGTTTTAGAGGGAATATTCTTGCCAAGCTTAAAGGAGTTTTAGCAAGTGCTTGAGGGAGGATCACTTCGGCACGACCTTCCCGAGAAGGCCACCTGTCTCCCGGAAGTAGTCTCGTTCGTGGATGAGGGAGGAAGACGCGCCCAACTACAGAAAAAATGGATGTAAAGAGCTCGAAAACCAATTCTGGAGCAGCTACCATGCCCTATCAGGGGGTGGGGAGAAGGTAAAGATGGCGGCATTGGCCGGCTGTGAGACAGCCGCGCCTAGAGAGCAATAGTTGCCCCGGCGCAGCGCAGGGGGAATGAGTTCCCATCAATGGAAAGACTTGGGGGAACACCTAAAAAAAAAACAACGATGATACGAGCGCTACAAACGATAGGATTGACGAAAGGGGTAAACGCGGCCAAACCTTGAGAGGGGGGGTCTTCCGAGAAAGGGCAAAGGTTCTGGTCTCCTTGGGAACATGCAAAGGGGGAAAGGCCACATTCCACAAGCGGATAGACCGCGTCTTCGCGTCAGGATATTTGCATGGAAGAGGGCGAAAACCTTTGAGGAAGTGGAGCCTCTGGCATTTCAGCAGGAAGGAGGGGAAGGGGGTGTTTCGCCAAGGGTAAATTTCCCTCGTAGGATCGCGGCTCTACAACTGACCGTACAGTAACTGGAGAAACGCATCGGCGACCACGTATGCTAGTCACTGGGGAGAAAGAAGAAGAGATGGCCAGGCCACTCGTGGGAAAAGCTTGCTGGGCGCGAGTAGTCTTCGCCGGCTCCTGAAAGGGGGGCAAGCTCTAGACTGGGGGGTGGGGTACCAAAGAAAGAGGAAGGAGGGACGCGCCTTTTTCATCTTGATGGAAGTTCAGGCGCGGGTGGGGTCCAAGCCGATAAGGTTAGCGCAAAGGACCAGAACACGCGTGAGCTCGAAAAACGTTGGCTTGAGGCGAGGTCATTGCGTCTAACGGGGAGGGAAGAGGGGCTTGCTGGGAATCATTCGGAGCGCTGGTAGGACGTCGACGAGGACAAAGCACTGAACAAAGGAATAATTCTCCTCAGAGGGAGCAGGGAGAGCGGAGGCGTCAAGTCGGGATCTTCTGGCCTTTCGTTGGGGGCGGCCGCAGCGTACGCAAGGGAGCTAGGAATGGTGTGATGGCGGTCGTAGGGGTTTGTAGAAAGAAGAACAAAAAAGGATAACACGACTGTCTGTTGCATAAAAGGATCAAGACTTCTGGCGTCCATCCTGCTCGGGGAACTAAAGGAACTGTAACTGGAATAGGTTCAGCGCATGGAGGGGAGTAGGCGTTAGAATGGGGAATCAGCCAAAGGGCAGGGGGATCTTAACTACACCCTCCAAGCAAGTAAACGGAGAAAAGTGCGATCACTGATGAGCACCCGATGCAGCAGAGGCAAAGGAAGGGGCTCACCGGAGAAAAGAGGGACTAAATCAACTCAAAAGAAGCCCTGGCAGAGCAGACGTCGTAAGTCATGCTTGGCCGGCTAACGTCCCAATCTGCTTTAAGTGGAAGCAGAAAGATCGAAAAAAGTCATGAACGATACCGAGTCCATGGGGAAGTGATAAACTATGAATAAGAAGGCAGCCTTCGTGCATAATCTCCCACGGCTGAACGGAGAAAAACTTCTTTGACTGGGGGGGGGTCTAGGAGAACTGGCGATTAATTGTCAGCCGGGTTCACAGAAGAGAGGTGGGCCCTCCTACATCAAGGAAAGCACGGACTAAGGCCAAAAACGGGCTCGGCTGCAAGCTTAACGGAAAGAAGGGTTTGAAAAACCGCATTTCTACTGAAGGACGCCGGGAGAAATCGAAACACGAGACGAGCACAATCCCAATGGTCCACGATGTTACAGACGTGCCGATCGCACTTGAAAGAAACAGTCAAGGCCTGCGGCAGATCTCATCTTCTATGGGGAAGAGGGGGACTTACTTCTACTAAGGTTAACGGGAGAAGTAGAACGTGGGGGTCAAAAAGGGTGGCGTCAACAGTCTTGGGAAAAGAAGAACGGGTCTGGTACTAGACGCCTTACATCGAATCAGTCTCGATGGGTGAGGGCAACAGGGGAAGGAGGCGAATGCCCTGCTCCTACAGAGGAACGCGACCGAATTCAAGGCCAGCTGCCTCGTAATGGGCGAAAGACCTGCTCCAGTGGAGCTGACGTAAAACGGCGTACTAAAAGCGCTCTTGCAAGGGGAAAAGACCAAAAACGGAAAAAGCGCGAAATGTAACGACCGCAACTAAAGAGTAAGGCGCAGGGGTTGAGATATCATAGAAGACGGGGAGAGCAGTCAACCTAAACTTCGCGATTACTGTAAAATTCGCAGGGTAAAGAAATGGTCCTAAACAGGTATGAAGTACGGGCGGCGAGAGGAAAGAACTCAACACGATCTTCGAGCGGGTCAGCGGCGGGCGGGGGGGGGGGGAGGGGGGGGGGGGGGGGGGGGGGGGGG
>Ga0179591_1285248_pt1 | contig 10490 bp, 9 predicted proteins | sample CZOMad2_1_08_16f_FD_182891 | JGI IMG/M metagenome (GOLD analysis project Ga0179591, IMG submission 182891) | Vadose zone soil fungal communities from Angelo Coast Range Reserve, California, USA - CZOMad2_1_08_16fungal (PacBio error correction) | ecosystem: Environmental > Terrestrial > Soil >...
TCCTCGTTTTCCAACCACGACAAGCTCTAAGGGAAGTAGAGAGATTGAATGATTGGATTAGGAGAGATTCATATGATGGAGATTGTTTGTCAACAATAGATGCGTCGCCTTCCCCCGGCCGGCGCCTCGGCATTTCCGTTAAAACACCTAAAGCTTGGATCTCCCCGGCGAGCCATGTCCCTCGAGAGGTGCCAACGAGACCTACCTGTTATCGCCCAACGGTCACTGCCAACAAACGTCTGAAGGAAGGGGGGGGCAGAGGATTTTACTAAAGGGATTGACAGTGAAAAGAGGAGCATTGGACACGCGGCAAAGGCTAGTGAATGCTCTTGTGCTTCGCTCCCTATGCCGATCCACCCCAGGCGAAACGAAAATCAGTAGAGCAGAATAGGGGAAGAAAAAGACTCCGAAGTATCTAGAGGCGCGACTCTAGCTTCGTTTCTGCACTCAGGTTCCAAGCAAACCATCATAGCGGTAGCTTCTCGCTACGCTTCGGTTGTCATCGCCGCCCATGCCCCATTTACTAGGAGAGCTGAACGCTTGAACCAAGTAAAGGGGAAAAGTAAACAGGTCAAGGAAGGGGTGCGCTAATCGCTCTGGAGGCCTAGACATAAGTTTTCCCGGTCGAAATGGCCTACGGTCAAATAGAAAAAAAAGGTGGGGTAACTATCGAAACGCCTCGACACAGCGCCACAATCTTCGATGATACACGACCAACGCCGGGTGAGTCGGTCTATCGCAGATGAAATCAGTAAAAAAAGAGGAGGTCAAGGGGCAGGTGCGGTGGTTGGGGGGAGGAAATATGGGGTATTTCACCTAATCTACGGCGAGCCTCATTCGGTGACAGCGGGAGTTAAAAAATAGGAAAAACGTAAGAACCGAGAGGGCTCGGGCCTCAAAGGGACATTTGGCGCGAACAAACCGAAGATACGCGCCGCTTTACTCTTCGTGAGCAACGAAAAAAATGCGACAATCTTCTCCGCCCACCGAGACGCGCCGCCCTCGAAGAAAAAAATCGTAAGAAAAAGAACGAACTTTTAAGAGCATCGCGGCCGATTCCTTATGTCTAAAGGGAAAATAAGAAACATGATCATCCGATTTTACCAAAACTCTCGGACAAATTTGGGGGAGACCCTCTCCACGTCAGGCAGGGAGGCCGAGACAGAGCTGGAATATGGGGGGACTGCGACTCTATGCGCAGATCAGGCAGGGAGTACCTCTAAACGAATACAAACGAAGATGGATCGCCCAGACATGGAACTCAAGGCAATAAGAGAGTGCGAATCAATTCTGAAGAAGGTTAAAGTGAGAAGGATCTAAAGACGCTTCGCAAAAATCCGAGGATGCGCAGATCGGTTAACATCAAAAAAGAGAAACCAAAATACCTGTAACTTCGTTGAAGAGGGTATACGCAAGGCTACTCTGTGACGAGCTCAAAGAGAGCAGGACACGATACTTCAAGCCGTTCGAAAGAGGAGGCCGATCACCGTCCAAGAGCGCGCAGCTTCAAGGTTTAAAAAGGGGAACGCCATTGGGTGGAGGGAATGATTAAAGACCTCGAAAATCGACGCGGCCGATCACTTGGCTGCGCGATAAATCGACCAGAGGGGCTACCGAGGAAAAAGGAAAGATTCGGGGACGTAAAACTATCGTGTGAGGCCAATACCGAAGGTGGACCCCGAAAGAGCCACAAGGAACTCGAACTAAACGGAGGAATCCTCGAGAGGGGGTCGACTCGATGTAACCCACCAGACCGGGAGGCCTCGCGGGGGGGATTAGATGGAAGGACCGGTAACGAGGGAAGTAAAGACCGTCCGTAGCACCGGAAATCCCTTAACCTAAGCGCGACTAAAAAGACTAGTGTCAGGGTCAAGAACTAGGGGGGAAGATGTGGTTTATAGAGTTCAAGGGACTAAAAAATTTGGAAAGAATTCACTCAGGGCACGAACCGCCGCCCACCACGTCCCTGGGGCAAAGCAGACCAGCAGTTGGAAAAGATGGTCCACTAGTCGTGGAAAGGCCTAACGGGGATGTTTTTTGAAAGGTTGTCCTCTCTCGAAGGGGAACAGCTTCGGAGGCGGGCGAAGAGGCGGTAGGAGAACACCAAAGACCTGGCCGTCAAGTAGCGCACGGGCGGGGCGAAGCCCTGTTAGGGGGTTATAGTGACGGTGTTTTGGGGGAAGATAGGTCACAGGCAAAACGCGCCGGGCAAAGGGGCAACTCTTCGAGCACATGACGAGGGAGATTCAGATGAAATCGAAAAAAAAAGAAGGGATTTATTCCTTGAGCGCTTCTATTAGAGCTCATAAAAGGCGGTCAGGCCTAAAATAGAGCCTACGCGTCTAATGGGGGGAGTCTATTAACGCTCTACCTGAGACACGGCTCATTAGAACGTGAGGTCTGACAATGGAAATTACCGTGAGACGAGAAGAGAACCTATCTCGAGTACTCACTCAAATACTAGCGTCTCGAGAGCCAACTGAAAAGGGCGGGCAACTACGAGGGAGAGCTCCGCGGGGCCGGGGACCTCGAAGAAACGGAGTCAGAAATGAACAGAGGCCGGACGAAAAGGGGGGGTTCCAATTATTCGGGGGACGACATTCGAAGGAAAAGAAGATACTGAGTCGAAAGAAATAGATTCGACGTCGCACGGGCTTCTGCGGCGACAAAACCTGAAAGAGCCTTCGAAAAAGAACTCTTACGCGCGAGGGGTGAAACTGCGGCAGGATACACGTCAGCGGAGTCTCCTTCGTGGAACGAGGCTGTCTCTTCGGAAGGGAACAAAGTTCCTATCCTGCAGGAGAGTCTGCGCGCCTCGTCTGGGGAGAAGAGAGGTCAGGCCAAAACCGCCGACGTGTGGGGGTGTTTGTTCCAACCGCTTAGGGGAGCTGAGGGCTCCGGGCTTGGAAAAAATCAGGTTCGAAATGGCTTGCTCTGGTCAAAAAACCGTCCTCCCTCTTGGGGCAGACGCATGTCTCTCCTTGCAAGGAGAAAAAGACTCCAAAGAACCCCGCGTTGGGCAACGTCGCGAACAAACAACTAGAAACCGTAGCATTCTAAAAACTTTAGGGGAAGAAAGGGGTTCTGAAGGGGGGGACTGCACCTTTAAAGAAAACAAGTGCGTCGCAATGCGCAGGCGCAAGGGACGAGGGGGCTCGCCACACGAAAGACTGTTTATTCCCCAAACTACTCGACGAAGTCTTGTCACTGGTCGAGAGAATTCTGAGAACTATCAGAATCATTCCTTAGGGGAGAGGTGAGCCCGGTCTTTCATGCCGTTGAGAGAAAAAAGGAAAAAAAAAACGCAATAGAGCCGCACACGGAGGGAAAGAAGAAGTGAGGGTATATGCGACGGCTCGCCCCGATCCACTCCTTCAAAGCAAGTGAAATAGCTCTCAAAAAAGTAATATGCATCTCTTTCGAGGAAGACTGTATCTCTAACTCCAGAAAAGGGGGAAAGGGAGGTAGGGCAAGATGGGCCCACAACACGGTCCAGCCCGTGTCGCCGAGTCCAGTGCGCTGACGAGCGCGCACTTAGGCTTGAAATGGGGTCAACAAGCCCGTGAAGGAAAACAGATTGAAAACCAAGAAGGGGACCACTCCTTCGAGGAAAAGGGGATAAGAAAAAATTCTCGAATTGCCAACTAGACCCCCATGGTCGGGTGTTTGGGATCAAGTAGATTACTTTAGAAAGGGGGGGGAGGTCCCCAGGAAAACACCAAAGCGGTGGTGCCCGCAGAGAAGGGGATGTAGGGCAACTGCTTCCCTCGGCCACACGGCGAAACAGCGGGCCAAGGACGCGGGTCTTAACTTTAAAGGATTGAGGACGGTATGGGGGGGAAAAAGCTCGGAATCACGACGGAAAAAAAAAGCCGCCTAACTAACAGCGGCTCGGAAAGTGAACCTCCTCGACCACACGAAGGAGAAAACTAATCTGAAGGATCAAAGGGATAAGGAAAGGGGTCTTCGGAGAAAAAAAAAAACACCTCAAAGGACATATTGAAGGATCTAAGACAGCGTCCAAAGGGGCGAGAGAAAGAAATCTCATCGAAGGTCATGCGATGAGCTGTGTTAAGTTGACGGGGAGCGACGGGTAGCCTTAACGGCCCTCAGGGATTTGCGGAGCTCTATAAAGGGGAGGTAAGGTCCCCCCAAAGAAGAGACGCTCGTCGAGGTGCCGATCACTATTTTCAGTTTCGAGAGCGAAGATCTACTAAAAGGTAAATAGAGTTATTCATATTAGAGAAAGAAGGTCTCACGGACTAAGGTAGAACTAAGGCAGGGTGCTCGAGAGTACGTGAGCATTCTTGGTGCATAGACCACGTTCCGCCGTTATCTGAAGTCTTTCTGGGACGGGAAAAAGGGGAAAGGAGGGCGATCCGACTAAGAAACCGAGCCGCAAGCCCTCCCCAACCAGCATTGCGTTCCTGAAGATAAAACGCCTCTCGGACTCGAAGGGAACCAAAAGAAAGAAAGTCCAGGAGTGTCAGCGCGGGGGCGGCCTCATGTCTCGGAGACTAGGGTCCACCACTCAAAAGAGAAAAATCGAAACAGGTCTTCGATATTCTTCTCTCAGACTCCCGTGATATACTACACGACGCCAGAAGAGTAAGACTCGCGACGAGAGAAGGGAAACGCTGAAGGTCAAGAGACTCGTAGGCCTTCCCCGCGGGGACCAAATCAACACGAGCTCTTTCGTTTCCCAGGAATCTGGGGAGGAGAAATTTGGGGCGGGGTCTCTTTCAGGTTCCGCTGAAGGTCAATCAATACAGGAACGCGCGCCCCCAAAAAGATACAGCGGAGGAAGGGCGACATATCAGAGAGACACTTCGGTGGAAGAAGGTCGGACAGGATTTCCGTGATCCGCGCTCGTTCTTCGAGGAAGAAGAGAAACTTCCTACTCCCAAAACTAGGAGGTAAAAGACCGTAGGTCCTGTTAAGGTCGAGATCGAAAAAGCAGGGCGAATCTGAAGGGTCACTGCATGGCGGTCTTGAGGAAAAACTTTCCTCGGGGGGGTTAGGGGGTCAAGAACGGAAAGGGAAGGAACCGAGGGCGGCTTACGGGTTTGGCATCAATCTGTGGAAGGAGGAGGAGGGGGAGACGGTAAGAAGTGCCTTATCGTACCGGACGTGGTCGCCTGTTCGGTCCATATGGCATCACACCAAGCCTCTGGCGCACAAAGTGAAACCGCTGATCGAAACGAGAGAGGGGGTGAACAAAAAAAAGATGTCTGACCGGCAAGCAGCACGCGATTCCTCATGCAGAATCAGCGACTGTCGCCGAATTGTGCGCGAGCTTTCCAACGTGAACGGTCTTTTGGGGGGAAGGGAATGGGTGGAGGAGGCGGGAAAATGCGAGCTGACTCGATCGGGAATCTGAGACGAGACGACGTGGAGGCGACGGACGACACTCCGGATTGAGAGAAGAGGGGGACTTCCTGACACGAAGATCGGCGAGCAAAGGCCCGCGTCTGTGCTTAGTAGTGCGCGTCGCCTTGCGACAGGCGGCGGAGTTCAAAGATTATTCGATAAAAGAGGGGACCTCATTGCCGAAAAGGGAGGGGGGAGAGGTTCAAGACAAAGAGGGTACGCGAGAGTCGACCTCAGAAGAAGTGAAGACGATCTGTCGCCGTTCGAAGCGGCCAGAGCCCACGCGATTCTCTTCTTCCAACGCGTGATGGCGGTACGATCTCTATGCAGGGGAGGGGAGAGGGGGGCTTGGAGGATGGAGGGGCGCAGGAAAATCGTAATAGATCGTCCACACGAAGAAAAAAAGGAAAAGAGGGCCGAGGCGGGTGTGCACACCTCGTTCCTAAGGCCAAGAATAAGATGATTTGGGGGAGACTACTATACATCAGAGGGGGGTAGGAGGACTCTAAATGTAGGAGAAAGGGAGACAGTCGTTTTGACACGAGCATGCCTTTTCCTCCAGGTGGAGGGAAGAGTTATCGAAGGATGGAAAAAGGCCCGTAGACTCGAACAGGAGTGTGGGGGGAACTAGACAAGGGTGTGGCAGTTTGTGGCGATGCCAACCGCCTTCGCTCGGGAGCCAAGGAGAGGCGTCGGGGAAGTCAGGTAGAAAGGGCAGGCAAGGAGATGACTTTAGCGCACACTCCCGACGGTTTCTCTTCACGGGTCCTTTGAAACAGGTAAAAGAGAGAGAATAGATACTAGACTGGATGTGAGGACCTCAAGTCTTCAGCGAGAAAGACCCTCTAGAAAGGGCTTTTCTTAGGGAGAAAAGAACAGAGGAAGGGGGGGAGTCTAGCGAATCATATCGGAGGCTTACCGATATCCCTGCCTCCTATCGTCCTGTCATGCTCGGAATCGTTCTCTAGAAAAAACGTCAGCCTTCACTAAAAAAAGGGTAAGAGAGGAAACGCAGGGAGGAGAATAAGCGAGAAAGTCGTAGAAATAGGTGAAAGCGACCGGGGTTTAGGAGTGGTTTTGTCCGTGCCTCCTTGGAAGCAAAGGAGGGCTGGTGCGGAAAGGGGAGAAAAGACCTGAGGAGGTTCTGCTGCTCCCGAGGAGAGATTTCTGCAATGCTCGATTCTGAAGGGGAGGGGAAGAAGGAGCAGGAACTATCTTCAGCGACAACCCGTCACCATCAAAGTCAGCGGTTTTCCGCCCCGCCTTACCCAGAAAAAAGGAAAAATAAAGGGGAGGGGAGGGATTAGTAAAAACATCAACATATAGTAGCAAACCGAGATGAGGAGGAAAGAGAAAGTTTGGCCGAGATCCACTACGACAAGATAGATTGTCAATTGAAGTGAGAGGGGAAGGCTGCGGAAGGAAATCGGAGAAGAGTTGTGATACGAGGGGTGGTAGGTAAAAACAGAAGAGGTGATGCGCTGAGCATACTCCTCTAGTGTCTTTCATCAAGAGTGGACCGGGGAGATCTGGGAGCAGAATGACCGAGAGATTCTTTCATTCGGGGAAAGAAGATTAAAGGAACAAAGAGGAAAGAATTCCAAAAAAGCAGCACCGGGGAGGAATACGGGGCTTGGCCTCGATAATTGCGTCTTCGGACGCCTTTTCCAAAGAGAAGAAAAAGAGCTGTAGGCTAACTTTGGCGTCCTGAGACACCGTATGCAGAGAAAAGCATTCGACTGGACTCGTCTGCAGTCCTAGAGAGGGCCAATCAGGACAGGATAGAGAAACCGCCAGTAAGCTTTGGTCACGCCACGAACACCCTGCAAGATCTCTTGTCTGGAGAGTAGGAGAGGAAGGGAGGGGGTCAAGCAGGCCCCTGAACTGCTCGTAGGTTGAACCGGTGCACCGGCAGCGACCCCCGCCGCGGTTTTCTCAAAGAAGCAGAGGAGGAACGGAAGGAGGGTTTTCAATTACGAAGCAGATAAAAACGCCGTTCAGCGTAAGCGCAGAACGAGGCTCCCAAAACAGAGACAACACTCCTCTTAGAGGGAGGAAAAAAAAATCAGGAGAAAAGAAAATTCATTTAAGCTCAGATAAACTCTGGAAAAAAAGGGATGCCACGGAAATCAGAGGGTGCGCAACACGAGTGAGGCAACCTAACGGGCGCGACAGTGGCGGGCCATCTCTGCAGAGAGTCACACTATTAAACGGAAAAAGGGAAGAAAGAAGAGGATCGGCCTCCGGAAAGAGGGGAGAAAGAACGAACCACTGAAAACGATGAGGTTGTCTGTCTTCATTAGCTCTATCTATGGTACAAGGCGAGGGGAGAAAATCACCAGAAGACAGGAAAATCATCCGCCCTGAGCATAGGCCAGAAGTTGAGCGCATCGCGTTATCGCCCTCTTGAGGGAGAAGCTCAGTCACAGCAGGAGGTAAGAGGGGAGGGGCAGGGAAGAGGGGAGGAACATAATGGGATCAACTCTCCTTAAAGGTAGGGAAAAGAGTCGGGGAAATCTGGGTGGAACTCCAGAATCTATAAAGAGAAGCTCAGTCTAAATCGATCAAAGCCACCAAAGCATTTGCCGTACTCCGGAATCAATCCTGCGCATTAAAGCGATCTCATGTAGGGAGAAGGGGAAGGAAGGATGGAAAGAGAAAATATAGCCCGGAGAGTAGACTACGTATGTTCTCAACGAAAGGGCTCTGCCTCGCGGTTACTCTCTCAAAAATCCTCTCACCCCAAAATAGTAGGTACTGATCAGAAGAAGAAAAAAAAAATTACGACTATCTCAGGCGAGCATCTTCCGCCAAATATGGGAGAGTGAAGGAGGAAGTTAAGGGAAACTATCAATATTCAGGAAAGGGAACCTCGCCATAGACAGGAGGGGTCGCCGTTGAAGACATTTTTTTCTCGGACGGGAAAAAAGGGGTGTTCTAACCAAAGAGAAGGAGACTAAGAGAATACAAAAGACAGGCCCTTTTGTACTCGATAGACACCGTCCGGAGCTCGTCAGCGCTTTTTTTCAAGTCCAAGGAAGGAAGGAAAGGAGCGTAGCCAATTTGCCAACATCTATAGACATCGCCGGGTGCCGGTATCTCAGGAAAAGACTAGCTGAGTTTAGAGATATAGGTTTCATGTCACCGTACCTGTGCCCGCGTCGTTGGTAGACGTTCTAGAAGGAAGAGAATAACGCTCCGGACGTGAAGCAAGGATCACTTAACGGAGCCCTTCCTACCAAAATAGAGAAAGAAGCAAAGAAAAGAAGGGAAAGGGTGACGGAAGAGTTAAGATTTTTCGCAAGTGGAAGGAATAAAGGTGGAGAGACATTAGCTCACGACTACCCGCCCACCGTGAAAGAACCTTGACAGAAGGGAAAATCACGGGAGGGGGAAGTCAATCACAGGGGGGGGGAGTAGGACCTACAGGGGGATAACGAAGAATTGAAGGCCCTCGCTAAGGGCGGAGGCCTTTAGGTAGTGTCTTCTATCAACAAAAACGCACGGAAATTGGGATGGATCGCAAGACTTATGCGTGGGGACTGCAACCGTTTAAGAGGGGGTGGTTACTGTCGTTGTTTTTTTCCGACTCAAGGAATGCCGTGTCCCTCAAAGTACGCCGACCCCTGAGGAATTGGCCGAGGCAGGGCATCATGGCGTGGGCGTTTACTTCTGAGGCACGACTTAATTTTCTTTGCGTTGCTCGGCCGCACAATGAAGCCAATGCGTTGACTTTTCTCTGCGGGCATGTAAAGGCGTCGGTGGGGATGCTATCGTGGGTACAATGGCTGTAGTGCCCGTCCTTTCACTTAAAAATCCCATTCTAGATCAACGGGTAAGAAAGTGGGGAGTCGGAGGAACCTTCCTACCTGGCCTGAAAAAGTCTCGAAGGAATAGATCAAATTCCGTTCGAGGTAAAAAGAAAAAATTGACTCGTCCGGGAAGAGTATAGGAGCTATCCTTACTAGCGCGGAAGGACGGAGATGAGCGCGCGAAAAAGTTCAAAGGCTGGACGGCCTCCCGGCTCCTTATTAAGTCGACGCCTTTGCTAGGGGCGGTGTAGGTCACATACAGAAGGGGCGCGGGGGGGGGGGAAGGTATTGCTTTATCTCATCACCCTAGAGGGGGGGGAGAAAGAAACAAAACCCACAAAAAAAAAAAGTAATACATACAGCTGCAACAACCACCCAAACCAGGGACCTCGAGGAGAGACGCTGATCTCCGCACCTTCCGTTTGCGCCTTTCGAGGTCACGGGCAAACCAGCATTACTCCTTGCTCAGAGGGGAAAAGGGAACTGATTCAAATCACAGAAGGAGGACGAAGAGAAGGGAAGGGAAAAAAGGAGAATCGCGTGAGTGTCAGGGAGTCTCTTACCGGTCCTTCGTTCTGAAGCGGAAAGGCCCTCGCCGGCAGAGGACTAATCTGGAGGAGAGGGTTGGTGAAAGGGGAAAAGGTCCGGGTCTTAAAGACTATCGGGGCGGAACCCACTGTCCTTACATCACGCGGCGTCGCGGCGAATAAGTTACAAAAAAGACAGGGGAGTGTTAGAAAGCTTGGGTCCTCTAAGAGAGGGGATAAGAGAGACAAAACAAGCCGCCCCAGCGCAGTGGAAGAAAGCGGAGTAGGAACTCTATTCGACTGTCGGGGGGGATGAAGGAGGGTTTTACGGGGAGTAATCCGTTGAATAGACCGCTTGAGTCTCGTTCACAGAACGAGAAGAATAACGGATCTCCTTTAGTCAGTGGAACGGGTGGAGGATAACTGACCGACAAAAACTAACCCAGGGGTCGCTTTGCACGTGAGAAAAGGAAGAGGAGGAAGCAAAAAAGAGAAAAGTCGAGAACCTTTATTTAACTGTCAAGCTGCGGGATACTGGGGGGACTTCAGACAAATTTGGCGCTAAAGAAGGGATAAGAACGGAATTCGAACTTGCGTGCCTCGCCACACGGGCTGGACCGAGGGGGACATCCCAAGACGCAATACCTCGAAAGAAGGGGAAATAGGTCTGGGCCGCGGGCCCTCGAGCTCAGGTCAACGAGCTTAATAAGGACGGAAACGTTGTTACTCGAGAGGAAAATTCGCAGTCCTTGGTGCGGAGGTTGATAGAGGATACCTACTC
>Ga0179591_1301162_pt1 | contig 10490 bp, 7 predicted proteins | sample CZOMad2_1_08_16f_FD_182891 | JGI IMG/M metagenome (GOLD analysis project Ga0179591, IMG submission 182891) | Vadose zone soil fungal communities from Angelo Coast Range Reserve, California, USA - CZOMad2_1_08_16fungal (PacBio error correction) | ecosystem: Environmental > Terrestrial > Soil >...
CTGAAGATCAAAAAGAAAGCCTACTAACCGGTGGTCAGAGGCCCGGAAATCAGGGATTCCTTGCGCTCGTAGTAGGAAAAACTAAAAGAAGGTCTACTGAACACCTGGCGCACGTATCCGTACACTGAAATAGAAAAAAGTTTGAACACTAAAAGCCTGGAAAGGAGGAATCTGGGGCAAGTAATGTCGACTATTTTGAAGTAAGTGGGAAGGGAGGACAGGACATAGTGGGGAAAAAGGCCGCCGGTAATCTCGACAGAGAGGTGGGCATTTGAAATTACGGTGGGTGGAGTGCTGATACAAAGCAAAAACACTGTGCACAATAGGGAAAATTGCGAAGGTGAAAAAGGAGACGGGTAAAAACCGACACATTGAGTTGCTCGGGTTCGGCATACCTAAGTAGGCAGGAAGAATCTCACCATCGACGCAACACCTAGGATAAAAGGAAAAGGTAAAGAAAACGCTATAAGGGAAATGCGAGCGAACGCGCAGAAAAGGAGGGGGGAGAAAGGTGAGACCGACTTGGACGGAACCATGTTGTAAACCTGCTAATCATAGGAAAAAACAATATCACCCATGACTGCCGGTCGATTATATAAGAGGGAACGCACCTTCTCTTGCAAGTATGTTCCTGATGAACCAACGATACTGCAAAAACATTGCCAGCGGACGCTGCTCAGTTGCGGTGGTAGTAATCTTCGCTCATGACCCAACTCGGTCACGGTGGAGGTGGGAGGCAGAAGAGAAAAGTTTCTCAATGAGAGAGATGCAACGCCGCCTGAACCCATATAAACCGGATTCTCTTGAAAACAAGAATGGGGCCACCAGTGGCGGTTGGGAGGTCACAGATAAGACCCTCAGACTAGCGGGGAACGGTAGACTGGCGAAAATGGGTACCTGTAGTGGACGGAGAGGTCGTTTAGAGCATGGGGGCGAACGAGGCATGTCCGGGCTTAAAGGGGGGAGGGGGATACAAACTGTTCGCAGCCAGAAATACTTTGAACGGCGCAAAGGCATAGCGGGGGTCCTACTATTATCAGAAAAAGGGGGTGCTCGTTTGGGCTTTTGGGGTCAAAAAAACTGCGACTCGATAACGCCCAGCCGGGTGACTATAAAAACCTTCAGGGGGAAGTGAGGGTGCACGGGTGCCAAGCTCTTGACCTTCTCTAACGCTTAGGAGGAAACTGCTCGCGGGTGTTTAAGGTATGCGAAAAACGAGGAACCAAAACCTGTTCATCACCAGCTGTTTAGTAGGGAGGGGGGGGGACTGCTGACGGCGTAAGCGGTGGTACAAAAGAAAGGGAGCAATTTGTCGGCGACGATGAAAAGTGTGGAGAGGGCGGTTGGGGGGGGGCCGCGTCGCGGAGGAACGATTCCGGCCACAGTGATTGAGCTCACCTGTGGTGACTGCTGGGAGGGAGGGACTCGGGCGCCTACAGTCGCGCTGTGGGGAAGTGCTCTTATAAAACGCAAAGGGCGGGAAAAAGGGAGAAAACTTTTTTCTAAACAGCTCCGGTATAAGGGCGGATCGTGTCGCGGGATAGGATTGCTGCTCCGAAAGGAGGGAGGAAAAAGACAATCGAAGAATGGCGCTACGAGGAAGGGAAGGGTAGACATGTTGAGTATCTAGTGGGGGGGACCGTCCAGGGGACTGCACCCGGCGAGGTGTTGGGCCTACTACTGAGGAAGGGGGTCTAGGAAGGACGGGGCGGAATAGTCTGGCGGGATTTTCGTGATTATCATTCAGCATAGAAGCCGGGAACGTCAAGTTAAAGGGAAGAGAAAGAAGGCTGTAAGCTGTGTTCATGTTGAAGTCTTTAAAACGCGTCAATCTAAGTAGGAGGAAATGAGACATATCAGCTCTCTTCGGGGGGAAGTTGTGGTTAGTTAAAGGATAAAAGGGGGGGAGGTCCTTGTTTTCGGCCAAGGGTGGTTTCCTAGACGTTAAAGCAGTGTGTGAGAATGTCTTAATGATGGAAGAAATCTCATCAAGAGGGGGGAACAGGAAGAGGCAAAGATCTGCAGGGTCAAAGTTCGCAATTCGGCTGAAAACGCGGACTGCGAGCGGCGGAAGAAAACAGCACATGGTGGAGACTGTGGGGAAATATCTAGGGGTTCTTCGGCGGCGATTCACCAAGAACCGGGGTAAGGCCGTTGAACTGCCAAGAAAAAAGAAAGGATCAGCCAATGCGGCAAGATCTGGGGACGACCAGCAACAGCCGGAGCCAGCTTGGGTCAATTAAGGAGCGGTCGTTCGCCGTGGAGTCTAGCAAAAACGGAGGGGAAGGGAGGAAAGAGGAAGGGAGGCTAAGCAAACCATGGGAACACCAGGGCCCCCAGCAGGGACCTACGGACACCTCATTGGAGCACGGTCTTCGGCGAGGTGATACCAAGAGATGGGGTTGGCCGGGAATTGGGAAGGTACGGGCCCGGGTTTGCCTTAAGGAGGGGAAACAGAAAGGGGAGAAAAAGTCGCCGAGAGGAAAAAAGAGGAGAAAAGCGGTAAAGAGCCCACCACAACTTAAAGGAGTATCGTTAGATACACGGGCCTGACAAAACAGGGGAGAGTTCGACCCGGAAACAACAAGCCTGAACAAATAGGCAGGGAAGCACGCGCGAAAGGCTGAGTTCCCATCCAAAATGCAGCAAGGAGGAAACAATTGTGTTTGGGAGATAAAAAGCCGGGTCCAACCAACGGGCAGACTCCTAATCCGGCCAGGAAAAAGAACAGCACCCACATAGCAGAGTATGCGATCAAGAAGGTCAATCCGTATCTTATTTCAAAAACCGCATCATCTGAAAAAATCCGCACACCATCGCTACAATCAAAGGGAGCGCAACTTCCTCTAAAAGCACGAAAACCCGACAGCCACTAAGCTGCCTACTCGCGTAGAAAACAAGCAGCAAGGGGGTACAAATAGGAAAGAGCTGCGAAGAAACGCCTCCTTCCAGGACACTTTTTGACTGAGGAGAAGGGAGGAGAAACCTGCGAGGGACTTGTCGGAAACAAAAGGTAGATGGAATTCCCTAATCACGTAACAACAGAGTTCGACCGAAGAAGCATAGAGGAAGGAAAAAAAAAAAAATTAAAAAAAGAATGGTACGGCGGCGAGAATGCCCCAAGACTGGTGGCTCCATCGGACCAAGAAATCGCCAACACCATGTGGATGAACATAAAACGGTCGAATTATTACGGAAACAGGACGAGATCTCAACAAAAAACCATAAAACAGCACACATTGTGAAATCTTAGGGAAGCAACTGATATGAACGAAGGAAAGAAAAAAGGAGGATCCCGCATAAATCACCGCGAATAAAAGAGGTGTATTAACAGTGGGGGCAATGAGAAGGGCTCAAGAACCAACAAGGAAAAATAAACCGCTATGCAGGGTGAACAAAAAGAAACCACGGCAAAGACATACGAGAGTCGAACAGTCAGTCCACCCAAAGAAGGTTCCACCAAGGAAGGAAAACCAGCAGCCAGTAACGGGAAAAGGGACAACTGGAGTTATGAGTAGGAAGGAGGTGGTAGTTGGAGAAAAAGCCAAGACCGTGGAATCATCTACACGGTCCTATCTCGGGTGGAAAAACTCAGTAACTCTTTTAGATTGAAAGGTTGAAAACAAAAAAGGAAAACAAAGGGCCAAGGGACTAGGACCTGGAACGAAAGAATCTCCTCCACTAAGAACACACATGTGCCAAATAAAAAAAAAGGATCGGTCGATGGAAAGGAAGAAAGACGCATAACGACTCTGAAAACATATCCACTAAAGACGGTCAAGCCGCGAAGAGAGTGAGCTTCATTACAAAGGAAAAAGGGTTTTGTCGACGAAAACAAGGCCTCGGGGTATCCGGGTCTAAAATGGGGAGGCATACCAAAGGAAAAGGAACGGTCATCATACAAGAAGACATTGGTCATTAAAGTGGGAGGAATAGGAAAAACGGTCAAGCTAATCCTCACTCGAATAGGGAAGGAGAGGGTCTTTTGCCCTGAGGGGGCTTATCGAGTGACTCAGGAAAATTGCCAGGGGAAAATAGGGGGAAGAATCGACGGTCATGAATTTTCCGAAAAGAGCCTGTATGCAGGCGCGTAAGAAAAAAATCAAGGGATTCGCACTGCAATAGTAGAGAAGAAGCACGCGCAGAAGGGGAGAGGAAAGGGGATAACAGCCGAGAAATATTATGACACAGGGAGGAAAAGTCTTTTCTTCGTAGGGGGAGGGAATAGACCTCGAAGTTTGGTGACACTACGGACACCAATTTTCCAAATAGATCGACACAAAAGTGAAAAATCGACTGCGATTAGAGATTAGCGAAGCGGACAGGTTTCCGATACCCGCAACTAAGCCCTTTAGAAGGGAAAACAGCTCGCTTGACGCAGTTGCGGTGTGGAGGGAATCATAATGGTACCCTCATCGGAAGGGTGGAGGGGGGGAGGTCAAAAAAGAGGGGGTTTGCTAACAATTAAGAAGAAAGCGCCTGCGGCTTGAAAATTCTAATAGAACGAGGAGAAGATATGAAACTGGGAAAGGTAGGAAGGGTCGGGTCTGGATGCAAAAACGCCTAGAATGAGTGAGGGAAAACCATGGGGACTTCTTAAATAGTGTTATGGCGTACTAAAAATTTACAAGTAAGAAAAAAGTCCACGGTAGGGAAAGGGCGAAAAAATAAAGGTCAGCAGAGTGAGTCGCCAAGCAAACATGTCGCGAGCCTGGCTGATGAAAACGGGTTTGTGATCGGAGAGGGGTGTCTCAACAAACACCGAATCAATCATCAATAGGGGGAAAAATGTCGAAGCTGACTCTCGCAGGTGCAACGGGTAATGGGCGCCAGCTCTATTGGAAAACTTCGGATGTGATAAGGGGCTGGTGAGGTTGCCAATTACGGGGAGTTAGATGTCGGGGTGAAAAAGGGACTACCTGGTAGAGAAAGACACAAGGGGTCATGCAAATGAAAGCGCATCTAGGGGGGGGGGAGCCGCGGGATTGACGGGAGTAATCGACCTTTGCAGGGGCACTAATTGTGAACCAGAGTTGCTCTGTGCGTTGTGGTGGGGGGGCCTAGGAGCGATGTGGCGGGCGATTCCAGGAAGTGGAAGAAAGCGCAACAGGGTTGGGGGGGCAGGAGTGGTGCTGTGCGAACAGGTCCGCGAGGGGGGGGAGAATCGGAACAAATTCCGGAGGTTCGGTCACACGTACTGTGAAGCCGCGCCGGTCAAGTTAGAAAAACAGCCGGCGAGGAGGAGGTCCCGACTACGAATGGCAACTGGGAAAAATCTAACGCAGAGGGAGGAAACGCGGCGCCGTCCGGGGCGTAACAAAAAGGTTTTGCCGAAGGCTTTGGAAACGCGGCTGTAAGCGCAAGGGTGTTGGCCAAAAGGGGGCAGGGTCAAAGACTGAGATGGGCCGGGAGTGAGGGGGGGGGGGCGGCTGGTTATACTTACGAACAGACACGGCTTTCCGGCCGATAAGCCGGAAGAGTATCTCTTTGGGGGGGAAAGAGGGATTTCAGGAGCGTCATCAGACCGTCGTGAATGAGAATCCTGAAAAGACAAGAAAAGAGATGTGGGGCTCTGGGGGATTGGCAGGAGGGGAGGCGGAAGTCGGCGCGCTGTGTCCAGAAGGGGGAAAAAAAGGTGCAATGGCTTGCTGAAAAGGAATCGCCGCGATAAGACATCGGACCAGTTGAGAGGGGCAGGTTGGTTAAGTGGCGACAAAGAAAACAGTTAGCCTCGCACGCCCAGAGAGGGGAAAGATTGTTGCCTATCTAGACCGACGCTGGGTCACAAAGCAAGGGGAAAAGCCGCCGACGAACGTTGATCTCCGGTTGAGAAGAAAACCGTTCCGATCAGCCTGTAGAAAGAAGGTCTGAGCGGCCCATACCGGAGAAGGGGAAGGGGACGGATGCGCCTTTAGCGATCTCTCACTAAAACAGACAAAGGAGAGGAATATCGCAACAAAAAGGAGGACTGCACGTTCGGAGGGGGAACTGGTAACGAACAAAAGGGTTTGCCGCATGGGATTATAGTAGGGGGTGCTCCCTGAGCCTTTAGGAAGAAAATCCTTCGCCGCAGAAAGCGGAGAGGACACCATGAAAGGTATCTAGCCCGAATCCGACACGTGTCATAGAGAACCCTTTCGACGCACGCTGGACGGAGGAAAATAGATTATAGCGGCTATGAAAGGCCTTCAGAAAACGGTGAACCTGGGGGGGAAAATCGAAACTCCGTGCCACCAGACCGGCAGCGAAACGAAACGGCCACTGAAACAATTTCTGATTTCAAACGATAAAGGGAAACACGGATCGAATACGACTGAGAATACCGCCCGCCACGTCCACGAACAACATCAATGAAAGCGCGAACCCCGTCACAGGCTAAGTATAATCAAATAAAAGCCGACAGCATACTTGAGGCCTTCCGGAAAGAAAAAGAAAAGCGGGGACCCACGAGCGGAAGCGTCAAAAACTTGCCAGATTACCTTCAACAAGTTGTGCACGGACGCCACGAAGGTATCTCCGTCACAAAGGGGAAAACAACGGGGGGGTCTGTAGTAGTGTTCCCGCAAGGGGCGTCGATTAACAAAATGACGGGGCGGACAGCCAGGACAAAATCAATCAGAACTTGCAGGCAGAAAATGTAGAGCAAAGTACTAAAAGAATGTCCGATCCGGCGGACTACAAATAGGGCAAAGCGGAAGCAAACTCAATTCGCACCATTTAAGAGGGACAAGCCACTGTCCGTAAAAGAAAACATCCGCTCCTCGGCACAAGACTCACACAGTGACAACCGCCGCACACATGGGGCTGAGCGTCTTCACACTAAATCAAAAGAGAAAAGAAACCAAGCGTGATAAGGTTTTACGAGACGGTCAGAACAAAAACTAAACTCACAAGATCCGGGCAAAGGAGCCTAAAAGGAGGAAGTTCGCCAGACGCTTGGCAAAAACCCTGCCACCACGGCCACACCGCAGCAGCACAAGGAAACCTTCTGCGCAAGTCCAAGGAGGGGGATTTATCGTAGTCGCGAGGGGTCGTTCTGGAGGCACATCAACACCGGTAAAGACAGGATCGCGAAGGGGGCGGAAGTGATAAGTGTGAGGTTGAAGGGGGGAGGGAAATCCTGTGGACAGCCCAGTAAAGGAAAGAGTACGCTGGAATAGAAGAAAAGAAAGCAACCGGAGCGAAGAGGACGTCGGGATTTTTAGGACAAAAAGGGGGGACTTCTGCAGCTCATAGAAAGGGAAGCACTTTGTAGAGACCGTCTGAGGGAGTCATTGAGGCAAGAAACGATGTGGGGAGAAAAAAACCTCCCCTTCACCGGTGCAAAAGGAAACAGGAAAAGGAGAAAGAGGTTCGCCACATACCTACGAAGGGGAGACAGCTCGAAGAATGGGTGGTCAATTAAGGGGAGGAGGCACAGAACATATTGGGACTAATGAAGTCACCCATCATCAAAGGAGGCCGGGTTTTCTTTTGGAAGTCGTTGGGTTGACTGGGATCTAGAAATCCCGCCCTTGGCCAAAAAGATCAGGGGTCACATGCATACGGACGGTCGAAAGAGGGGGAAATCTAAAAGATCGTGGGCGCTCTTCTGGCAGGGAAGGAGGGTGTATCAGTGATGGGGTCTTGGGGGGGGGAAGGGGGGGGGGTGGGGGGGGGGTGGGGTGGGGGTGTACTTTATAGAGGAGGATGACTAAGGAAAAATTGTAGATTTGGTGCAAATCGGGTGGTGGATGGATGCGGGGGGCATGGGGCGCGGTTTGGTGGGGGTGTGCGAGTTGTGGGGGGGGTGGGGGGGAGCAGGCGTGGGGTGTTAGAGTTGAAGCAATCAAGTGTGGCGGACCGTTAAATGATGGGGGTGGTGTGTCCTAGAGACAAGCATTAGAAGGGCTTAAAGTAAGCGATAACAAAAGGCAAAATAAAAAAAAGATCCGCTAGTCGAGATGACTGAGAATATCAAAAATATGTTCCGATGAAAAAAGGATTCCAATGTCACAATTTCCGAGAGTTATGAAAGTTGGAGGGTGACATCGTGTCGAGAAGGACGGCATCGGGCCGGGGAAAGTTTAGGAAAAAAATAATTTTATCTCGATGACGATAAGAAAGGGGAGGGAGGTCACGACTCTGAACCAATATTCGGGAAGGGCTATATTCAAGGAAGGTGGCAACGAGGAGCAAGCAGAAGCAGCTGGCAAATGGTAATGAGAAGCGCCACCCTGTTATTCTATAAAAAGGTGGTTACGTCAAGCGAGACAGAAAGAGGGGGGGCACGGGTCGGTCCCCAGTTGGGCCCAGGAAAAAAAAAGGGCAAAAAATTTCAATTACGAGGGAAAATCCCAAAAGGATATCGATACTGGCGATGATCGAAAAAGTGTTTCTCTGGGGGGTGCAAACCTCAAAGCGGCTCTAGCCCACTGGGATACTCAAGGAGGACAGTCTTTCGTGTGCAAAAAGGGTGGCAGCGGGGGGTCCAAGAGGAGGGCGACAGGGAGAGGGGAGATGTTGTCTTTCGCCAAAGAGTGCTAGTTGGAGGGGGGGTGTCGGTTTCGCAAGAGAAAGGGATTCTAGCCCCCTTTTTCAAAAAATAGATGAAAAGGTTGAGGTCTTTCGGATAGTGACGAACTCGAACGTCAGAGAAAAGGTAGAAGATTGTTACAATGGGGGGTGGTGCGCTGGGCGGGTTGTGGTTTAACGCGCGGGCTGGGGGGGGGAGCAACGTCTTCCGGCCAGTAGGAAGTCGTCAACACATGGTTTCAATGCAAATTCTAAGAGGACCGTAAACGGATTGTGGGGGCTGCGCGGATCGCAAAAGCCTTAAGACCGGCAACGGACTCTAAAGGGGGGACTGGACGGCCGGGATTGGCATCGGACGCGTTGGGGGAACCTGTCACATTCCACGGGGGGTCTGAAAAAATCCGGGCCAGCAAACTAGCTCCGTACTTAGAAAAATACTAGGAAAGGGCCGAGGAATGACCTTACAAATCTGTCGTGGGAAAAGTCCGGCAGGCGGAAGACGAAGGCGTGTGTCTGCAGCTTGGCAAGATGTTCTTCGTGGCAGTGGAAGTGCCGCGGAATTTCGTAGATAAGATTCTAATTCAGGTATGTGAAGGACTGTGAAAGGGGAAAAATTCGTCATAGAGAGTTGGAAGGGACAAGTCTAAAGAAGAAAATCTTCTGTGGTTAGCTGTGTTATTAGGATGCTTCTACGTGGCTAAAAAATGGGGGGGGCACGGGCAAAGGTTAACCCTGGGGGGAAAAGTCTTTCGAGGATGGAGTGAACTAACTCTATCATGCCACAGACGGTGGATAGTCAGTGGGGGGAAAAGGTTTCCATGCGGGAAAGTGGGATTCTTTGGCCTGTCGGTCCGAACAGGACTTATGGGAAGCCACCAGCGGGCAATGGTAAAAAGGCGGGAGGAATCCTCCTCCTGTGAAAAGGCGTGCGAAGGAAAAGAAACTGGTTGACGATAATCAATGCGGCAAAGGGCTGGTGCTCTGAAGCCTACCGTCCTAACTGAAAGAAAATAGCCGGGCGGCAAGGATCAGAAAAAAACACCGTAACGAAAAAGATCTTGGCAGAAAGCAAGAGCTATTACGAAGACGGATCGGTGAGAGGGATGTTCCGTAACAGTGTGAATGGGTGCAAGAAGGAGAAGGAACTTTTTGCCCAAAGGGATTGTACCCAAATCAACGGAGGCCGGCTGAACCGGCCGGTCAGAGAAAAAGGGACAAACTAGAATGAGGGGAGTATATATCCGAAAACTTGTCGAAGGGAGCACCCAGTTAACACCCGGAGGGAACTCTGCCCACAGGAGTGACCGAGAAAAGAGAGAGCGGCGATGAAAGCCAGGACTAAGAAGGTGAACCTGGGGTCAATGAACCAACAAGAAAGTAAAACAAAGGAGAGAATCGAGAAAAGGAAACTTAAAACAGCAAAGAGGGGGGGTGGGTTAGTCTGAGAGAAGTCGCAACTGATATGACGCCTGACGAGAAAATGCGCGGAAAAACCACAAATCGCTACATGCACTCTCTTGAATAGCGAAAGTCCTCAGGTCGGTTAGATAGAACTAAAATCCGCAAATCAATGGGATGTAACTCGCAAACTAAAAATTCGAAAATTGCCCCACCTCCGGGGCAGGCACTGCGCCCAAGAAACCGAAACACTGTGGTTCTCCGCGGCGCAGGTATTAGCAGAGCGTGTGGGGGGAAAAGAATACTGGTCGTCGGAAAAGAGACAGAGAGTTCCCTAAAGCGGAAAGAAAGGGAATATACTTCTCATGCAAGAAAAAGTTAGTCAATACTACAATGGAGCGTATTGAAGTCCATAAAAAACAGCATACTGAAAAATCGTAAAAAACGCCTCATTGCCACGCATACAAAAAACGAGAAAGACAATTCCTCAATACACGATCGAACTTCTTAAAGGAAAAACAAACAGGGTCACCATCGTGGCCCGGATATGAACTTCTCTTAGGACAGCTAAGAACGCA
>Ga0179591_1333269_pt1 | contig 10490 bp, 12 predicted proteins | sample CZOMad2_1_08_16f_FD_182891 | JGI IMG/M metagenome (GOLD analysis project Ga0179591, IMG submission 182891) | Vadose zone soil fungal communities from Angelo Coast Range Reserve, California, USA - CZOMad2_1_08_16fungal (PacBio error correction) | ecosystem: Environmental > Terrestrial > Soil >...
AGATTTCGTCCTGTCGGCAAACATTGAAAGAAGAAGCAAATGTAAAAAGGAGGGGAGAAAAAGGAAAGCAAGCCGAACCGCTTCACATCTGATGGGAGGAGGAGATTCAACCCGAGTGGGCCTCCTCTTATAAGGAAAATTCTCTTACTGATAAAAGAGGGGGAAAGGAGGGAGTTGGACGGTCGAACGACCATCGGACAAGAAAATGGCAGTCAAAAAAAGGGTGCGAAAACGACCCTTGACAAAGAGGGCAAACGCTAATCTAATTCACTCCAAGGGAAAAGGAGAAACCAGATGCCGGAAAGAATAAGAGAAGACAAGCTGGTCGCGGAAGAAAAGATCCTGAATTAAGGGGGAAGATGATGCTTTCGAAACTGCCGCCATCTTCAACACGGCTCGAAAAGGGAAAGGATATATTATTTGAGATCAAGGAAAGAAAAAAAGGGCAGCCGGACCGTCAAAAAAAGGGTAAAGCTACAGTCACAGAGCCACGCAGGCACCGGGGAAAAGCCGAATAAACTACTTGCTCCTTAGAGGAAGAAGTGCCATCAACCAGGAGAAGCATGTGGAAAAAAGAGAATGCGGCGCATCCTCTGGGAAAAATCAGAATTCGAATCTTGCCGTATGTACCATCACTATAGGGGTAAACTTCCACGGGTCAAAAGAAGTTTCGAGTGAAAAAAGGAAAGAGAAGGGCGGACACGTGGGGACCATAGGGTCGAAAATCGGAGAAAGGGCGATCACGGAAAGCTGACCGGCCCAGGGGACTGTTCTCCCTGCCGCCGCTGAAAGGGGGGGAAGGGGTTGTGGGTGGGGGAGATAAAGTAGGGATCTCGACTTTCTGGAGAGAACAATCCGGGGAGGGGGTTGTACCTTGCAGGCTCAAGTTCCCGTCTCAAGGAAAAGATTTCAAGGGACAAAAAGAAAAGGGGGGCGGCATTTTGAAGCAAGAGCGTCAAACGGCCATGGGGAAGGGGGATGTACTCTCCCTCACCTGACGCGCGAGGAGAGCACGGTTCCCCCTGTTATTTGAACAAAAAAAGACGTCCCCCTGAAGGAAAAAAGAGGGAGGGAGGGAGGCGTGTACCTGTACTGCTGCTGAAAAAAAGTATAGGAGCCCGAAAAAGAAGGAAGGCGGAACTCCAAAACGGGCATCGGAGAGAATCCCAGATGCTCTTTGGAAAAAGAGGATCAAACTCCCGGTCAGGAAAGAAGCCAAAATCACAATCGTCAACGTTTTCGACAAGGGGGGGAGATCAGTTCAAGACTGTAAACTCATGAGCTCCGGAAAGGCTTCTCAAACCTTGCTCAAAAAAGGGGGGGGAAGTCAACTGAGGGACAGGGAAAGTGACACCATGCCTACTTTTCTTCTCGGACGCAAAGATGAGGTAGAAAAGGCTATATTACCATTCTCCCAGGGAAAGACAATGCTGCGGCATTCATGGAAAGAAACTTTGTCATACGGTAGCATAAAGGAAAGGGGGGTGGCGTCGAATTTGGGGCTCAAGAAGAAAGAAGCATGCAGTCCAAGTTGAAAAAGGAATCCACGAAAGCGCCCTAACCCCAGAGGTCTTCTGGTGTCGCGGGGGGGGAGGGAAAGGGCTTCTGACCCGGGGTTGGGAGACAAAAAAAAAAAATACCAGGGCCGGGCTTCGATCATAAAAGAACGAAGAAAAGAGCATCTCAAAACAACTGAGGGAAGAGAGTGATATGTCAAACCTTCGCGGCGTGCACATTGTCTTTCTTGTTCTCTTAGAGGAAAAAAAGGAAGACCATCACTAAAAAAAAGGATAGGGGCCGCGACAAAAATGAACATAAGAAATTAATGTCGGGTTACGGAAGCTTTCTTGGATGACGGAAACCTCGGGGTTTTCGGCTAAGGGATCGTCGCCTTGAGCACAAGGCCTGAAAAAGGCGACAGGGAGGGGAACCGATGGCCCGCTCGGGTGCGTCCGGGAAATCTCACATGCCTGGAAGTTACAGGGGAAGAGAAGAAGAGCACGAAAGTTTCTCAGACAGCATGCAAAAAAGGGAAATCGCGTTGACTGCGACCAGGGAAGTCAATGGTTTTATCGCTTCCTGGTGGCAGGTAACCCAACGTCCGCGGCAGAAGCAATTTTAAATCTCTGTTCAACAAAAAAAAAAGGGGAAAACACTAGGTCAGTGTACCACTTTGGATTTTTTGGGGGGCGTTTTGATCCGCAGGAGGAAAAGAGCTCCTCCATGGGGAAGGCCTAAGCGGGATGGTGTTTTTGAACCAAGTGAAAAGCTACCGGGGGGGGGGGAAAGTTACGCGGCCTTCGTCCCGAGGAAGAAGGAAGATCATATAAATTCCTCGTAAGGAGACCAACACGAAAAGAGAAAAGTTGGGCGACCGCGCCATCCTGCTTAGGAAAAAAAAAAGCAAAAAAAAAGATTCGAGCTAGTCAAGCGCCTGGGAAGAGGGCATCTACATCACCAGAAGAACTAAGGTCCCGGCTCGTCTGAAAGGGGGAAAAACACTGCGGGGGTGGGGTGGGCATTTCAATCGTTTAAGGGGGCTGACGTTACTTGCGCCGGGTGGGAAAAGAGATTCTTTCTTCTGAAGGGGAGAAACAGTCGAGATTAACTAAAGTCAAATAAGAGTATTACGGGGAAGGAAAGGCAGCGGCGGCTTCGAACAGGCAAAATAGTGTATCGGCATCAAAGAAAGGACTTCAGGAGACCGGAAAGGGAATACAATGGTAACACTTTAGACCGGTCGTTCTGGATCTAAACTTGACGAAAAGGTTTTCAATACTCCTAGGAAGGGGTTTCCCAGAAACTGAGGATTTCGTTCGGAAAAGGGTATTCCTGTTCAGTAGGCGCCAAAGAAGAGGCAACATGATTGAAGGGTGGGGGGATGGCACAGTGTCTTCGATATAAGAGCTTCTCGCTCAAGTGCGGACGATGATAGAGAGGAGAGGGATTTTCAAGAGGAGAAAAGAGCGGTCATGTCCTGGGGTAGGATGCAAAAAAGTCCTAGGGGGAGATCTAACAATATCGCGTCTGGGAAGAAATTGTACTGATAGGGGAGGCTTCCGGCAGGGTACGAAGAGAGAAAGAGACGGAGTCAAGGCATGAAGTCCTGCCTTCTTCATGAAGGTTTTGGTGAGAAGGAAGGGGGCAGAATTGGGAGGTATAAACCGGGGCTGGTCGATTCTGCTTTTTGCAAGAGGGGGGCATTCACGTGTTCCTGTGGGGGCCCTCTTCCATGGGCAGAGGGTGGAGTGTCCGACCGGAAAAATCCGACAACCGTGAACGAGAAGCATTCCGACGAAGGAAGTTCATCAGCGTCTGGCCCGAAAAGTTCCTCGTACAAAGGGAAGGAAGTGCAAGCATCTGTTGCGGATTGGGGGACAACATCATGTTTTCCATTTGGGAGGGAGGAATGTCGTGCGTAGGAAAGGGGAAAGACGACGACATCTCAAGGGGAAAAAAGAAAGGGGTTAGGTGCAGGGTCAGAGAAAAAGAAAAAAACATAATCTCCTCTCACCAAACAACAACGGAGAAAGGGAAGTTCCATGCTCAGAGGACACTGCATCAAAAGAAAAAAGGTCTGTCGGACTGTACATGTAAAAAAGGCGACAACGGTGCGCAAATGGAAACAAACTGAAACCTACATCCATAAAAAAGGGAAGAGATCTCATTTCTGTGCAGGAGGGGAAAGAAGCTTATTAACTTCTCTTTCACGGAGGCCGGGCGGGGTCGTATTGGACGGCGGAAAAAGGAAAAAAAAGAGAGGCAGGAAGAGGTGAAGCCCTACAAAGAAGGAGAAAGACAAAATAAAGAAGCACCACCTAAATCCCTGGGGAGGGAAACTCCCCTGCGCGTTGATCCCCAAAAAAAATCGCGGCCGATAAACAAAAAGGACAAGAGAGCGGATGCTCCGCGGAAAGAGCTGTGGGAAAGAAGGCTTTCTCTGCTCGAAAAAAAGAAGGCACAAGCTCGATAAAGGAGGAAGAACTACGGAGGATGGAAGAGAGAGGAATCCGAGTGAGCAGGAAGTAGCCTAGAAAGAGGGGGAGCAGCGACATTCCTGAAATCCAGAAAAAGAAAGCGTCCGCATAACCGGACTTGCGACGGGCGTAAAAAAAAAGAATTGTTCCTCCAACACTGGAAGAGAGACAGAAAAGCTTACAGGAGGAGGAAGAAAGGAGTAAAAAGGGTAAAAGGATCTCTTCTCACGAAGCGATCGGGGAAGGGCAAGATCATGTCTGCATTCTATTGAAAAAAGGGAGGACCTTCACGTTTTCGGGGAAAAGAAAGAAGGCGGCGCACGTTGGGACCTCTTAGCGTTGGGCGGATTGAGAGAAAAACCGTGAAAAAAAAACGGAACGATTCCTATTCTCAGGTTCACGCCGCCGCCTCTGCCGGGACGGAAAGGATAGGACTACTTTGAGGAATCGAGATGAGGAGCGACACGTAAGAAGAAAGTAGTTTAAAGGATCACGCAATCCACCTTCTCACAGGGATTCCACGCCGACCCAAAGGGCCAATCCGCAAGCCAGGGTGGAGGCATGGAAAGACGAGTACAGGAAGCCGTCGTCGTGAGAGATGAAAGACTCCATAAAAGAGGACATGCGCTTTCTCGCTCGAAGTTGTAACAAAGCCTCTCATTATGGGAGACGGGGAAAAGGAAATCTTTTTTTTAGGGTATGAGTGGGGGAAGAGGGAAACAGGCGAAAAAAAGGAGTTAATTAAGGAGGAGAAGAAAAAACAGACTAAAGGAACTACAAAGGGGAGTGGCAACCAACCCATCCCGCTTAGAAAAATTTGGATCGCCATAGAAAAGAAACTTTCAGGGCCAAGAGAAAAAGAAAAAGACGGAAAAGGTCTCCAATAATCTCGTTTTAAAAAGGAGTAAAAGCCTGAGCTCCTTCCGGAGACGAACCTGCTCAACCTTGATCCCGTTACCGGAAGGGCAACTCGCAGGGCAAGGGGAAAGAGGAAAAAATGGACCGGAAAGGGAGAAAGGGCTCAACTGAGTGAGGAATATAAGATTCGTAAAGGGGGGGTCGCTGCAAGGCTTGCGATTCATAGAGAACGAGCGTGCATCGGTCAAAGGAAAAGGGGCGAGAAGTGGGCGAAAGAACTAAGGCTAGGAAGTGGTCTCCGAACCCGAGGGGAATCAAGACACATTTGTAGTACCAACGACATAAACTCGAACCTGATAGAGGAACGGCACCCATTAGCCTTTTCGTGATGGTCAGAAAGGGGAAAAAAAAAAGAACCTACGAAGGGAGAAAAGAAAAAGAAAACGCAGGAGAGTTTAAAAAACACAACACCTTAGGAGGATGGAAAAGAAGAAAAAAAAAAAAAGTCTTTTGCGGTGAGCCATCACATGTGTATGTCTTTCGCGGCGGACAAACACGTTCGAAGAAAACACGTTCATGGGTTCTTTGGAAGATCCCTTTTCGCTTATGGGAAAGGGGTTTTCGTACGGCGTCGTGAAAAGAATTCCAACTAGGCTAACGCTGAAACTAAGAAGTTGCATCTCCTTGCGGCCCAAGGCCAACTGCCTGAGAAGTTTGCTGACCCGATGCACGAAGAAGGGGACGGACTGATAATGGAGTGATCAAGGAATTGCAGCGAACCATCGCAGAAGGGTATCCTTCGCAAAAAAAAGTTATGAAAAGGGAAGCAAGAGAGTCATGTAAGGCGAGGTTGAAAAACAACATTCTGGAGGGAAAAGTTTTTGACTTGGCCGGCCCGGAAGAGTCTTGCTACGGATGCCTTTTCATGAGGTTTACTGATGCAGCAGCTTTGAACCACTCGGGAAAAGGAAACTCCACCGGGCCGAGAGGGGAAGGGGGTGGGTCTAGGGCATCGTAGTTCAAAAAAGATTGGGATCGGGCAAAATATAGACTGGCGACTCCAAATACAGCCTCCTTATTTTATAAGGGGGATTTTTCTACCAATTTCTACTAGGAAAAGTTACGCGCTGGTAGAAAAGCGGGGCGAACGTATCCCTCCAGCAAAAGCTTTCGCGCTCAGAGACGACGGTGAAAAAAGGAAGATCGGCACTTCCTTGTTTGGAAAAGAAGGAATACGGGACAGGGTGAAATAAACCGGGCGATCGGAGCAGAGCTGAAGGGTCGGAGATCTAAAAGCTCGACCCACTCAGGTCCGTCCTCTTCGGGGGGGGGATAATCTTGGGATTGGGGGGGGGACAGAAAATACGGGGGGTTCTAGGAGGGAACGAAGATGTATACGGTAACTTGTCGCCTGGGGGTAAATACCAAAATATCTCGGTCGGGAAAGAATCAATCCCTTCGAAAATTAAGAAAAAGGAAAAAAAACCGTTGCTATTGCCAGACCAGGAAGCTCCTGGAGAAAGCCAAATTGGACTAATCCGTGGAGTAACTCCGGGAAAGGGAATCGGTCTAAAAGGGGTTGTCACTTTCATAGAAGGGCTCAAAAAAGATCCTCAGGTCTATTGTCCCACGACGTTACCGACAAAAAGTCCACCTGCCAGAAACGGGAAAGAAATTTTTGCCGGAAATAGAAAACAAGGAGACCTCGGCATGTTTCCCTAAGGCAGAAACTAGGAGGAGCAACGTAGAGATACTTTGTTCCGGGGTCATAGGAAATTCCGCTGTAGAAAAAGAAGTAAGGTTGGCTGTTCACAATATGACCTACCAGAGAATCGCCCGTCGCAAGTCCGTGTTATTAGTAGAAGGTTGCCTGAGGGGAAAAGGTTTAACACGGAAGGTTTACTTAAAAAGTGGGCATATTCTATTTTGCTGGAAAAACTCTCAGATCTCACAATATCCAGGAGGAGAACTTGCTACGGAATGGGGAGGGGGATTTCCGCGCGCGTGTATCGGCAGGAAGAGAACTAGAAAGCTGCGGGCCTCAGAGAGCGTCAAACTTATGTCCTCTACCATCTGGGGGGAGTCGCGTGAGTTGACGAAAGAGTCCAAGGAGACAAGAATGGAGATGACGAGGGGAACACGAGATTTCGGTTTGGGGGGAAGGGTTTTCTACAGGTGGTGACGCGGAAGGGAGGAGGAAGCCGTCTTGGGGAGGAGGGGAAAAACCGGAACAAAACTACAGAAACGAATATCATACCAGCTTGAACACTCGAATTTCCTCAGACCGCATCCGATAAAAACACTCGTTTTCAACGAGGAACCGAAGGAACGAATCGATGTGGCAGTGCTGCGTATTGGAAAGGGGATAACACCCGCATGTTGGTCCCTCCGGTGCGTCGCGGACAGCGACGACGAAATCTTCAGAAATGTGCCCTGCACCGCGAGGGGGGGAGTGTCCCTCGTCACCTCAGACTTGAAAAAACGTAACACCCTGGAGTATCGTGCACAAGAAGGAGGGAAAGGGGAAAGGAGGTACACTGTCCCTCCCAACACGTGACGAAAGTCACGGAGAAAAAATTTCCGTAACCACATTAGAGCTCACCGGGGATAAAGTGACGCAGAATCTGTGACCACAGGAAGGGAAATCCTGTGCCACCCCGCTTCAACGAGAGGGAAGCACCCCGATTTGGGGAAAGAAGGAAGGGAAAGTTCGCTATTTTCAAGCACGACTTATGACTAAAGGGGTGGGTCGTGGTATTTGTAGCTTTCGGAACGAACGTTAATTCCACTCAAAAAAAGAAAAACACACAGGGTCACTGACAACGAAAAGAGAAAAAGAGAAGGGAAATCCTCTCGCCGGGGGGGAATAAAAACAATCGAGAGGAGGGGGCCTATTCACCAAAACGACTCACAGCGGTCGGGGAGACTTCATTGCACATCGAGGTCCGCTCTTAAAAGAAGCTTGCTTCGAGAGAAAAGAGGGCACAATCCGACAAGAAGGAAGAAACCACTCTAGGTGTGAGAAAGAGGTACCCTTTCGATTTCGCCTGGAAAGACACCCTAGGTGTTTTCTACATCTAGAAAAAACCGTCGGCAAGAAGAGCAGAGATAAAAGGGGATCATGAGAGGGACGGGAAACAAGAGGAAGAGATAAATCTCAATGTTCAAAATAAAAAAAAAGAAAAAAATCCTTTTGGCCTAAAAGAGGCATACCCCTTTTCAAAAGGCAGGATTCTTTACGAGGAAAAGAAAAGGGAGGGAAAGCACGTTGGTCTCATTACAAGGAAAGGGATTGGGACAGACCCAGCACAGAACGGGGTGCTATCCATAGGATTCTTTTCTCAAAAGGGGAATTCAAACCTCTGACGATAAGAGAAGTGCCTGGCACGAGAGGGAGGGAATGCTTTGAGCCTGCCCTCCTCTGCCGACACCAATTCAGTTTCGGAGGGCTAGACGGTCGAGGATCCACTTCCGTTGGACTGGGGGAAAGAACGCCGCCTCCTCTCAAGTGAACGTAAGCAAGAACGACACGCACGAAACAACTATTCAATTGCCAAAGGGGACAAAAGGTGTGAAACGGTTGGGGAGAATCCCGGGCTTCGTTTTTCCATTTGAAAATGACGCGCGCAAGGCCGCTTTGCTAAAGGTGACAAGGGCCGGCAAAAGAGGAACGAAGTGCGAGCGTGCGGGGTGAGGAGGAATAAAAGGCGGAACTTTTGAGGGAAAAAAGTTAAAGTAAGAGTCCCCGCTGAGGAAAGGGGAAGTCGTCCATGGTCAACCAACACCGCTTAAAATTTTATCGCATAGAAGGGGTAAAAAAGAAAGGTTCATGCCCTAAAAAAGTAATAAAGAGAAAAGGGCTGCCCACTCTGCACGACTCATCGAGGGAAAAGAATGCGCTCCGGCCGATGTGAAAAAGCCTTCTCAACAGGGGGAGAAAACGGAGAAGTCAACGCGCTTTCAAAGAATGGGACCCAGAGTTCAAGAAAAGGCACTTGCGCGAACGGCATATAGTACCAGGCGTCAAGCAAGCTTTCTCAGTTCATATGAGAGAGAACCCGAGCGTGGGGCATCGAAAAAATGGTAGAACGCCGTGGGGCGTCGAATTTTGGCAAAAAGGACCCCTATGAGGTCTTCAGGCGCAACGAACCAGGGGGAAGTAATTGTTCCTTTACTTCGAAAAGTAACCACTACATAAATCGCACCTGAACCATTAACCTGTGTCGGGAGGGGCGAAGGTTGTGGAGCGCCTCTAACCGGACATCCGGGAAGTCTCTAACCGCAATGGACAAGATCATCTCTCTCACAACAACAAACGAGTAGAAATCGCGCTTGGGTTGTTTGGGGGAAAGTCACCTGTTGAGGTAGGGGGAAAGAGGAAAAAAAAAAAAGGTCTAAGAAAAAGAAAAACATTGCATGTTTCAATGAACGATCCGGTTCGCTTTATGGAGGGGGGGGAAGGACGCTTTCGTTTATACGTACCGGAGGAGAAGTCCGAAAGAGCAGCGGAAAGACGCCCCAAAAGTAACACCAGGGACGCCGCGTGCCCGCTGGAAGGAGATCGGTCCGCCAGAGAAGAAGCCGCGTGCAGCGAAAAAAGAAGGTGAACCGTGTGAAAGAAGCGCCCGTATCGGCTCACAAGAAGCGGGGCCATGTTCAAAATGCGTCTTTGACTGAGAACAAGGAGGGTCTTGATCAAGGGGGGAAGAAGGGAACGGTGCATGAAAAAAAAGCCGAAGACAGCGTTAACTCTGCATCGGCAAAACGTTGAAGGAAAGTTGTCGACGTGGGGGGAGAGTTTAAGGGGCGTTTGAGATCACTTCTTGGCCGTCATCCAAAAAAGAAACTTTCTTGGTTGGGGAGACGCTTCCCGGTGTGGATGTAAAAAGGAGGCTCCGCCGCGAAAATCTGAAAGTTAAGCTCAGACTAATTTCCTCTTAAACGACAAAAAAGCTCGTCAACTTCCGTTTGAAAGCCTTCTTAGGCACTGGTTCACAAAGACCAAGGGGAAAAACCTTGCGAACAAACAGCTTCTCGGTTGAGGGGCTATCTGAGACCCTCCAATGGCCACTGAAGGAGGAAGGAATGGCCGTCCCAAAGGGAGGGGAAATTGCATAGGGGGGAGGCTTGAACACGGGGGAAGGGGGAAAGGGAACTTTCTCCTGAGGGGAGGACATTCCAGGTAAAAACAAATGAGCGTAGTCGCCGACTGGGCGTCCCCGGCGGGGAAAATAGACCTTTTCTGATTTGTTCAGGGAAAACAGGTCGTCGGTCCTGAAACGGAAAAGAAGAAAAAGGAGAGAGGGGAGATTTTCAGCGGTCCGGGCCTTTCGAAGGCCGCCAGTTTCCAGAGACCCCACTTTATAAGAGAATTTCACCACGAAAACTTGCCGCCAGGGATAACGGGGGTGGCAAAGGAAAACAGGATCTTGTATTTTTCCCTAGAAAAAGATTCTTCTCCTTAATAGCTTGAAAAGGATTCCGCAGCACGGGGGGAAAAAAAAAGGGACGTGAAGGTTAGGGGGAGGATATGGTGTGCTTCGCTATGGCTTCGCTGGTCTCCGTCTGCAAGAAGAGGATTCGTGGCCGAGGGAGAACTTGCTGGCTAGGAAGGTGAAGGTCTGTATCGCGGTCATCTGCCAGGGGGGGAGGTCA